>TARA_R110001583_G_scaffold32882_2_pt1 | contig 67482 bp, 59 predicted proteins | sample TARA_R110001583 | Tara Oceans TARA_R110001583 (sample SAMEA4398432) | marine metagenome | biome: Polar Biome; feature: [MES] marine water layer (ENVO:01000295) within the mesopelagic zone...; material: water (ENVO:00002006), including particulate matter (ENVO:01000060) such as...... | reverse complement strand
GACTGCGCTGGCAAAATGGGTCATATTAAAGGAAACATGCTTTAAGGCGGGCCGGTTATGCCGCGTGCCATGAAGGCCCGTGCGCCATGATTGCGGCCGGAATGACGATTTTGGGCAGGATTGTTGCCTGTCGCCGGTAAAATCGGTAAAATGGTATGTAATTATGGTTTCAGGCGATGGACCTGCCAGAACGGCAGAAAATCGCAGCTCGAAAAGGATTCCCCATGACTTACGAAAACATCATTGCCGAGGTTAAGGGCAATGTCGGCCTGATCACCCTTAATCGTCCCAAGGCATTAAACGCCCTGTGTGATGCCCTGATTGCCGATCTGGCGGCAGCCCTTGATGATTTCGAATCCGACGAATCGGTTCGGGCCATCGTCATTACCGGGTCGGAAAAGGCCTTTGCGGCGGGTGCCGACATCAAGGAAATGATCGATCGCGATTATATGGATGTCTATAAATCCGATTTTATCACCAAGGGATGGACCCGGATGGCGGCGTGCCGCAAGCCGACCATTGCCGCAGTGGGCGGATTCGCGCTGGGCGGTGGCTGTGAATTGGCCATGAGCTGCGATATCATGATTGCTGCCGATACGGCCAAATTTGGCCAGCCTGAAATCACCATTGGCACGATTCCCGGTGCCGGTGGCACCCAGCGTTTGACCCGCGCCATTGGCAAAGCCAAGGCCATGGAAATGTGCCTGACCGGGCGCATGATGGATGCGCAGGAAGCCGAACGTGCGGGGCTGGTGGCGCGTGTTGTGCCCGCCGACTCGTTGATTGACGAGGCGATGAAGCTGGCCGATAAAATCGCGTCATTCTCGGCACCTGTGGCGATGAAGGTCAAGGAAAGTGTCAATAAGGCCTTTGAAATGACCCTGACCGAAGGGTTGATGTTTGAGCGTCGCGAATTTCATTCAACCTTTGCCCTGGAAGACCGGGCCGAGGGAATGAAAGCGTTTGGCGAGAAACGCAAACCGGAATTCAAGCACCGCTAGACCCGTTTGAACCGGTGATTCTGGCCGCTGAGTCAGAAAGTACCGGAAAACGCGGGGGAGGGCGGTATCGGGGGTTGACGCCCCCTTGGGACGGAGCTATAAGCCGCGCTCCGAATTACGTAACATTTTTGTTTTAAGAGACAGGTTCGCAATGGCTCATCATAAATCGGCCAAGAAGCGCATTATCCGTAACGAAGCCCGCGCTGTTGTTAACGGTGCGCGTATCAGCCGTATTCGTACCTACGTCAAGCGGGTCGAAGTCGCGCTGCAGGTTGGCGACAAGGATGCCGCTCTGGCTGCTTTGAAAGTTGCCGAGCCGGAAATGGCGCGTGGCGCACAGCTTGGTGTTCTTCATAAGAACACCGTTGCGCGCAAAGTATCGCGTTTGACCGCTCGCATCAAAGCGCTTTAATTTTATCCTTCGGGATGGCGAGTCGAAGGCCGCGTTTCTTGCGCGGCCTTTTCGCTGCCGGAATTCCGGAAATTCACCTTTCGTTCCTTAGTTGCGAAGGTGGAAAAATCGCGCAATTCCGCGAACGTTTTGAGGCCGAAACCCTTTTAACGTTCTGTTAAAGATCGCCTTGCCTGATGCATGACGCATCAGTACAGTGTTTCGACTTCGATCGTGATTCCATATCGCGAATAATGAAGAACGAAAAACAAGGGCGCGAGTACGCTTTCATTTTCTTGCAGCAAGACGGGCGTGTTGGTCATTTTTGGTCAACGCGGCAATGCTTTATATTGTGTTGCGTCTTGTACGGGAACTGGCGTCGGGATTTTATGTAACAGCGGGGAAAGGTCTTGAAAGTGCAGCACGCCGTAAGGGGAGCACAGTTTAGCGCCGGTAACTCCGAGGGTAAGACACCCGGTAACCAGCTGGCAGCACTCGAAGATCATATTGTGGAAACCTGGAAAAGCGTGCGCGAGAAGCTGCGCGGTGAATTTGGGGCAACGGCCTATCGTTACTGGTTAGAGCCGGTTGCGTTGATTACGGTCGAAGCGGGTGTCGCGCGCCTTGGGGCGCCGAACCGGGCAATGCGTGACTGGGTGTCGCAGCATTATCTGGACCGGATTCAATCGTTCTGGCACGCCGAAGACCCCAATGTTCATTTTGTCGAAGTCGTGGTGGCAACACCCGAAGGCCCCGCCGAGCCCGCAAATAGCCGTTCCGGACGCCAAAATGAAACCACCAGGGCCGCACCTGTTCATAACGAACCGGCACAGGCCAATCCGCGGTATACAGCCGCGAACTATGATGCCCCGGGTGCCCGCAGGGCACCTTGCCATCCGGCCCCTGTTTCGGCACCCTCGCCCGCAGGCCGTGGCGCGATTGGCAGCATGTCTGATGATGGCATTAGTGCTGCCCTTGACCCGCGCTATACCTTTGATAATTTCGTGATCGGCAAGCCGAACGAATTTGCCTATGCCGCCGCGCGCCGTTTGGCCGAGGCCGAATCGGTGCCGTTTAATCCGCTGTTTTTGTATGGTGGTGTCGGTTTGGGTAAAACCCACCTGATGCACGCCATTGCCTGGCATATCCGCCGGACCCAGCCGCACCGCACCGTGATTTACCTGTCGGCTGAAAAATTCATGTACCGGTTTATTCGTGCCTTGCGCGATAAAAATACGGTCGATTTCAAAGATCAGTTCCGCTCGGTCGATGTGTTGATGGTCGATGATGTCCAGTTTATTTCGGGCAAGGATTCGACCCAGGAAGAGTTTTTCCATACCTTTAACGCGTTGGTGGATCAGGGCCGTCAGATCATTGTGTCGGCTGATAAATCGCCGTCTGATCTTGAAGATATCGAAGAACGCCTGCGCTCGCGCCTTGGTTCTGGTTTGGTGGCGGACATTCACGCAACCACCTATGAACTGCGTTTGGGCATTCTCGAATCGAAAGCCGAACGTCAGCGCGTGGAATTGCCCCAGCGGGTGATGGAATTTTTGGCCCACAAGATTACCGCCAACGTGCGCGAGCTTGAAGGGGCGTTAAACCGCGTTATTGCCCATTCTCAGCTGGTTGGCCGCGAGATCGGGCTGGAGATGGTTCAGGACGTGTTGCACGATGTGCTGCGCGCGTCCGAGCGCCGGGTGACCATTGAGGAAATTCAAAAACGCGTTGCCGAACATTTCAATATCAAGGTCTCGGACATGCATTCGGCGCGCCGCGCACGGGCCGTGGCCCGGCCACGGCAGGTGGCGATGTATTTGTCGAAACAGCTGACAACGCATTCCCTGCCCGAGATTGGCCGCAAATTTGGCGGGCGCGACCACACAACCGTGATGCATGCGGTGCGCAAGGTTGAAGAATTGCACACCACAGATCCGTCCCTGTCCGAGGATATCGATCTTTTGCGGCGGATGCTGGAAAGCTGATGGCGCGATAAGATAACCGGCTGCATTTTACACACCGGCGACAGGGCGCTGCCCCCACCCTGTCGCCGGTTTTTGTTTTGCGCCGAACTTTGGGGCTTAAACCTGCCAGCCTGTAAAAGTTTTTTGAGGGGTGCGGATGCGATTTTTGCCACATCAAGGTGCTGAAAGCCGCAGAAAACCGGGGCTTGTTTTGGCAGGGTGATATTTGGCCGGGCCAATGCAACGACTCCGTTCATTTGCTTGGCTTTTTAGTGTAAAAATCCTTCGATTTTGGGCCTCCCATGTTATAATGCCCCCAACCCGGTCCAAAGGGGTGGGGGTAAGCCGAAAAAATGAATAAAAATCAATTCGTTATATAACTGCAGACAGACGGATAGGACGGGCATGAAGCTGACCATCGAACGCGCGGCTCTGTTAAAATCTCTCACACATGTTCAAAGTGTGGTCGAGCGGCGCAATACCATTCCGATTCTGTCCAATATCCTGCTGCGGGCCGAAGAAAATACCTTGTCGCTGACCGCAACCGATATGGACCTTGAAGTCATCGAAACCACCACGGCCGAAGTATCCGAAGCCGGTGCAACGACGACGCCCGCACATACGCTGTATGAAATTGTGCGTAAATTGCCCGAAGGGTCGCAGGTGCAGATTGCCCTTGAACCCGGTGCAGGACGGCTGACTTTGTCGGCGGGCCGGTCGAAATTTAATCTGGCTGTTTTGCCGGTTGATGATTTTCCGGTGATGTCTGGTGGCGATTTGCCGGTGACGTTCGGGTTGGCTGCGGCAGAATTGCGCGGCCTGATCGATCGGGCTGAATTTGCCATTTCAACCGAAGAAACCCGCTATTACCTGAACGGGATTTACTTCCATGCCGCCGATGCTGAAGGCACAAAGATTTTGCGCGCTGTTGCCACCGACGGGCACCGCCTGGCGCGAATCGAAGCGCCGCTGCCCGATGGTGCGGAAAACATGCCCGGCGTGATTGTGCCGCGTAAAACCGTTGGCGAATTGCGCAAGCTGATCGAGGAAACCGGCGAAGCCGTTGATATTGCCATGTCGGATACCAAAATCCGGTTTGGCTTTGGCAAAGCCGTTCTGACCTCCAAACTGATCGATGGCACATTCCCGGACTATGAACGGGTTATTCCGTCGGGCAATGACAAAAGCCTGGATCTGGAATGCAAACCCTTTGCCGATGCGGTGGACCGTGTTTCTGCAATCTCGATTGAAAAGTCGCGCGCGGTCAAGGTCGTGATGTCGGGCAATACCATGACATTATCGGCATCCAGCCCCGAACATGGCACGGCGTCCGAAGAACTCGAAATCAACTATGATTCCGACGATATCGAAATCGGCTTTAATTCGCGTTATCTTCTCGACATTGCCAAGCAGGTTAAGGGCGATACCCTTAATCTTCTGATGTCTGACGGGCAGTCGCCGACGATCCTGCGCGATACCGACGATTTGTCGGCATTGTATGTTCTGATGCCGATGCGCGTCTGATCTGCGATTCCCGGTTGTGGCTTTCCTTGCCCCTACTCATCTTTTGCAAGACGGTGACCCGATGACCAGCCGTCTTGCTGTTTCCCGTATCGATCTTGGCGATTTTCGCTGTTATGCCCGGCTGCGTCTTGATATCGGTGCGGGGCCTGTTGTGTTGACGGGGCCAAACGGGGCCGGGAAAACCAACCTTTTGGAAGCCCTGTCGCTGTTGACCCCGGGAACCGGGTTGCGGCGGGCCAAGTTAGGCGAAATGGCCCGCAATGTACCACCGGCACCAGAGGGTGGTTTACGGGCCTGGGCGGTCAGTGCGCAGCTTGATACACCCGATGGGCAATACCAGGTTGGCTCCGGGCTTGACCCGCAAGCCTTGCGTCAGGGGCGCGAACGCCGGGCGGTTAAAATTGATGGTGAAGCCCAGCGCGGGCAGGCGGCCCTGGGCCGGGTGTGCGCAGCGGTTTGGCTGACCCCGCAAATGGACCGCTTGTTTCTTGATGGTCCCTCGGCCCGAAGGCGGTTTCTGGATCGTCTTGTTTACGGGTTTGACCCGGACCATAGCGGGCGTGTTGCGGCCTTTGAACATGGTCTGCGCAGCCGGGCCAAATTGCTCAAGGCGGGCAAGGTGGACGATAAATGGCTAAACGCCATCGAAGATTCCATGGTGCGCCACGGCATTGCCGTTGTGGTTGCCCGGGCCGACTTGCTGGAACGGCTGGTGCGGGCCGGAACAATGGCCGTCGGGGCTTTTCCTGCCGCGCGTTTGGCGCTGGCAGGAGATTTGGAAAACTGGCTGGAAAAATTTCCGGCAGTTGAAGTGGAAGATCGTATGCGCGCAGCCCTTCGCGATGGGCGCGAACGCGATGCGATGTATGGAGGTGCCGCTGTTGGGCCGCAACGCAGCGACCTGATGGTGTGGCACGAAGCGAAAAACCAGCCCGCCGCAAATTGTTCGACGGGCGAACAAAAGGCGCTGTTGCTGTCGATTGTGATGGCAAATACGCGTTTGCAAAGCCGGGCCCGGGGTGCGGGCCCGCTTTTGTTGCTAGACGAAGTTGTCGCCCATCTTGATGCCGAAAGGCGGGGTGACTTGTTTGACGAAATCGTGGCGCTTGGCGTTCAGGCCTGGATGACAGGTACGGACCGGGCGCTTTTTGATGGTCTGATCGGACGTGCGCAATTCTTCCGTGTGGAAGATGCCAGCGTGTTCCCCGAACAGATTTGATCCGTGACTGCCGAGGTTGTGACGCTATGACCAACGAAACAGAAGCTCCGAATACCGCCGGGATTGATCCGCAGGAATACGGCGCCGAATCCATCAAGGTTCTGAGAGGCCTGGAAGCGGTGCGCAAGCGGCCGGGCATGTATATCGGTGATACCGATGACGGAACCGGTCTGCATCACATGATTTACGAAGTGGTCGATAACGCGATCGACGAAGCCCTTGCCGGCCATTGCGATACGGTATGGGTCCAGTTGAATGGCGACGGATCGGCAACCATCCGTGACAATGGCCGTGGTATCCCGACCGATATCCACAAGGAAGAAGGCGTTTCTGCCGCCGAGGTCATCATGACCCAGCTTCATGCCGGGGGTAAATTTGACCAGAATTCCTACAAGGTTTCGGGCGGTTTGCACGGTGTCGGCATTTCGGTGGTGAATGCCCTGTCAACCTTGCTGAAATTACGCGTCTGGCGTAACGGCAAAGAATTTTACATGGAATTTTCGGGCGGCGATGCTGTCAAACCGATGGCTGTTGTCGGCGATGCGCCGCTCACCGCGGATGGCAAACCGCTAACCGGGACAGAAGTGACCTTCTATCCCGATGCCGAAATTTTCACCATGACCGAGTTTAATCTGCCCACCCTTGAACACCGGTTGCGCGAACTGGCCTTTTTGAATTCGGGCGTTATCCTGACCTTGCGTGATGAACGCAGTGGTGATCCCACCGAAATTAAATTGCATTACGAAGGCGGTATTCGCGCCTTTGTCGAATATCTGGACCGCTCCAAAGTGCGCCAGATTGAGGAATGCGTTTCGATTGTCGGCGAAAAAGACGACATTACGGTTGAAGTTGCCTTGCAATGGAACGACAGCTATCACGAAACCACGCTGTGCTTTACCAACAACATTCCCCAGCGTGACGGCGGCACCCATATGGCGGGTTTCCGTGCCGCACTGACCCGGCAGATTAATAATTATGCCCAGGAAAGCGGGATCGCCAAAAAGGAAAAGGTTGCGCTTTCGGGGGATGATGCCCGCGAAGGTCTGACCTGTGTGGTGTCGGTCAAGGTGCCGGACCCCAAATTCTCGTCGCAGACCAAAGACAAACTGGTGTCCTCTGAAGTGCGCCCGGTTGTTGAAAGTGTCGTCAATGACAAGCTGGCGCAATGGCTGGAAGAACATCCCCAGGATGCCCGCAAGATTGTTGGCAAGGTTGTTGAAGCCGCGACAGCGCGTGAAGCCGCCCGCAAGGCGCGTGAACTGACACGACGCAAGGGGGCGCTGGATATTTCGTCGTTGCCGGGCAAACTGGCCGACTGCCAGGAACGCGATGCGACCAAAGCTGAATTGTTCATCGTCGAAGGGGACTCCGCAGGCGGGTCGGCCAAGCAGGGCCGTGAACGCGGATTCCAGGCGATTTTGCCGTTGCGCGGTAAAATTCTTAACGTTGAACGGGCCCGGTTCGACAAAATGCTGTCGAGCCAGGAAATCGGTACTTTGATCACGGCATTGGGTACGGGTATTGGCCGCGACGATTTTAATATCGAAAAAATCCGCTACCATAAAATCATCATCATGACTGACGCCGACGTTGATGGTGCGCATATTCGAACGCTGCTATTGACCTTCTTCTATCGTCAGATGCCCGAAATGATCGAACGCGGTTATCTTTACATTGCCCAGCCGCCGCTCTATCGCGCCAAGCGGGGCAATTCTGTTCAGTATCTTAAGGGTGACCGCGAGATGGAACAGTATCTGACCGCGCAGGGCACAGAAGATGCGGTTTTGACCCTGACCAACGGCACGCAATATGCCGGTGCCGATTTGATCCGCATTGTCGAACTGGCGCGCAAGGCCAAGGGTTTTCTTGAACCCCTGGCGCTCAAACTGCCGATTTCGGTGCTTGAACAGGCGGTTCTGGCCGGTGCGCTTAACCCGGCCTTGCTCGATGATGATCAGAAACGTCTGGAATCAGCTCAAACGCTGGCAACGCATCTTGATGTTCTGGCCGAAGATTTTGATCGTGGCTGGAAGGGCGAAGCCCCGCTGGATCAATTGATGGTATGGCGGATGCTGCGCGGTGTTGAAGAACGTTATGTCATTGATGCCAATATTTTACGCTCGGCCGAAAGTCGGGCTCTGGCGGGCCTGATTGACGAATTGCGCGAGACTTTTGAAGAAGGTGCCGAATTTGGTGCCAAGGACAAGGTCTGGAAAATTCACGGCCCGGTCGATCTGGTCAATGCGGTGATGGAATATGGTCGCCGCGGCATTTCGGTCCAGCGGTATAAAGGTCTGGGCGAAATGAACCCCGATCAGCTGTGGGAAACCACCCTTGACCCGCATGTCCGTTCGTTGTTGCAGGTTAAAGTCGAACATGCCGACGAAGCCGAAGAGGTTTTTTCGACCCTGATGGGCGATGTGGTGGAACCCCGTCGCGAGTTCATTCAGTCCAACGCCTTGAAAGTCGCCAATCTCGACGTTTGATCGGAATTTTCCACAGATACGATTTCGCTGGCCCGCCATTTTGTGGCGGGCCTGTTTGCATTTAAGGGATGAAATGAACAAATTACGCGGGATGCCGAATTAACCGGTGCGCCTGAAATGCCACCCATAACCCCAGTGTGGCCGCAACACCGCCAATCAGAAAAACCGAGGCATACCCTGAACGGTCAGCAAGCAGGCCAACCACCGGGGCCGTTGCACCATAGGCAAGGTCCTGAAAGGCGGCAAAACCCCCAACAGCCGTTCCGTGCAAATGCGGGGGAACCTGTTTGACAACCTCGGACCCCATGGCCGGAAACACCATGGAGCAGCCAATACCGGTGAACAGGGCACCGAGAAAGGCCAGTTCCGGAATGGGGGAAAGCCACAGCAGATATTGCCCCGCAGCTTCGATTGCCAGGGATGCCGTGGCGACCGGGGTCCCGCCAATGCGGTCAGGCAGGTGGCCGCAAAACAGCCGTATCGCAACAAAACCAGTGCCAAAACATGTTAGGCCCAACCCGGCATAGGCCCAGCCACGGCTCAGGAAATAAAGCGAAAAGAATGCCCCCAATGCGGCAAAGCCAATGCCTTGCAGGCCAACAACAAGGCCCGGTCGCCAGATACGGCCAATGATTTTCCAAAAGGATTCACGCGGTCCGGCATGGGGCTGGACGGCGGGAAGCCAGTGAATGACCAAAAGCCCGACCAGGGGCAGAAGGATGCAAACCGCCATAAGCCCGGCAAAACCGGCATAATCAAGCAAGGCCAACCCCAATGGGCCACCAGCAGCAAATGACCCATACATCCCCATACCGACCAGGGCGATGACTTTGCCCGAACGGGCAGGCCCCATAAGGCCAATTGCCCAGCTGACCATGCCGACCATGCCCAGGCTTTCGCCAAGACCCAGCAATAACCGGCCCAGAATTAGCAGAACATAGGCACCGGTAACGGGGAGTTGGGGCAGAGTAGAGACAAGGCAGATCACCCCGGCCCCGGCATAAATAACAAGACCGCGCTGCATACAGATTTTACCGCCCAGCCGGTCGGCGCTGGCGCCGGACCGGCTGCGGGTAACAATGGTGGATAAAAAGGCGATGCCAACGGCAAGGCCGCCAAAACTGTTGTTTAGTCCCATGCCATGAACCACATGGATCGGCACTGTGGGGAGGGACATGGCAACCGAAAGATATGAAAGAAAAAGCGCCCCTGTCAGCACAAGCACATGACGATAGGCAGGGTCGAAGCGGGTGGGTTCTGTAATCACATAAAATACTCCGGTAAAATCGGTTAGAGCTGTTTTTCGGGGAGTACGATGTGAATATGCAAACGCACCCTCACCGAACAGGTTCGGCAGATGCGTTGGGTAACGTTAACGCTTACGGCGGGGTGTGTGTGCCCACGCAAGAATTATGCGAGATGGATCGTTCCGGTATTGCCGGTTTTAAAACCGTGGCAGGCTGGCTATTTGACCGAATGCCTAGCCTAGGCGCACGGATAATTCGACGTCGTCGTCAAACGGAATCGACATGTATCCCAGCGCAGAAGAACGCACGATTTCAAGATAATAGGGGCTGTAATCGGCATTATCGGCAATAATAAGCGCGCCGGGTTTAAGGTGTTTTTCCACCAGATCCAGAATTTCTGGGGTACAGACTCTTGGCCCCGTCAAGCAAAACCAGATCAATGGTTTCGGGCAGGTCGTCAGCCAGGGTTTTTAGTGCATCGCCCTGTCGAATTTCAACAAGGTCGATCAGGTTGGCCATAATGAGGTTTTCCTGCGCACGTTCAACCTTGGAGGGTTCGAACTCGGTCGTGATCAGTTTTCCGCCGCCATTGTCGCGCAGGGCTGCAGCAAGATGCAGGGTGGAAATGCCAAACGATGTGCCAAATTCAACAATGTTGCGGGCATTGCACGCACGGGCCAGCATATAAAGTAAGCTGCCGGTGGCGCGTGATACGGCAAGGGGCTGGTCTTTTAATCGGGTATATAAATCCAGATATTCGGTTTTGCTGTGCATTAACCGGTTTTGTTCGGCTGATGACAATTCGGCAATGCCCGGACTTTGCAGGGGGGATGCATTGGCAGCTTCGTTAAATAGCCGGTCAAGTAAGGGTGCTAGCGGCGGGCTGGTCAGGGTATTTAAGGGGGGCATTTCGGTCTCCGGTTTGGGTCTGGTGCATTCTTGCGCCGCGATAAAAATACGATTAATTGTTCGTGTTTCCTATTCGCATTGGCAGGTGCAGTGATGACCGACCCCCGACAGGCGCAGATTTCCTTGCGTCGAAAGCCCAAACAGGCCCGCTCCGCCGACCTGGTGGCGGCGATTTTGGAAGCCGCTATTCAGGTTTTGGCCAAAGAAGGGGCGCAGCGTTTTACCACCGCCCGGGTTGCTGAAAAGGCCGGTGTTAGTGTGGGGTCGCTTTATCAGTATTTCCCCAACAAAGCCGCCATCCTGTTTCGGCTGCAAAGCGATGAATGGCAGCAAACGAACGGTTTGTTAGTGGGAATATTAAAGGATCGTACCTTGCCCCCGTCCGATCGCCTGCGGGTGCTGGTTCATGCCTTTGTTCGTTCGGAATGTGAAGAAGCCGACATGCGGGTCGCCCTTCATGACGCCGCACCGCTTTATCGCGACGCGCCCGAAGCCCACATTGCCAAACAAGCAGGCACACAGGCGATACAGGATTTTCTGACCGAAATCCTGCCCGATTGTGACTTTACCACCCGTGAACTGGCAGGTGACTTGATAACAACAACGCTCAGCACAGTGGGAAAGCAGTTTTCAGAAAGCCCGCGAACGATAGATGAAATGGCGACATATTCTGATGCGATGGCAGATATGCTGTGCGCCTATGTGAACAGTCTGAAATCCGCATGATGCCAAAAATGCTTCGATTGGGGGTAGGGTAATCAAATGTTGCCAATACGTGTCAATATGCAGGATTTGCCAAGGGAATAGCGGGTGCGGCGCGCGTTTGATACCATTTGTTAAGGCATTAAGCGTTTACTCAAAAAAGCAAAATAAACTTGCGGTATGAGCGGATTGGGACGTGGACGAAAATAACGAGTCGAAACGAAGTGGCGCATTGGCAGCACAGGCTGCCATGCAGGCAATAGAAGAACGACGACTGCGCGAGGTGCGGCAGCGTAAGCGGCGTGTTCGGCTGGCCATAGCATCAGTGGTTTTGCTGATTCTGGTCGGTATCTCCGCCGTTGTGACAGTGTCGATTCAGACCCAGCTGGATTTTAGTCGCAAGGCAGATCGCAGCCCCGATGTTTTGATTGCGGGGTTTGATGGCACCGTGATCAAGAATGTTCAGGGCCATTATAGCCAGGATGTGTCGTTAATTACGTTTCCGAAACGGCTTCAAAGCGTGTTTATTGCCGCCAGCGACCCCGGGTTTGAACATCATTTTGGTGCGGGTTTAAGTGATTTGACCCGGATTATATCGGGGGACCCTGAACCGGGATCGACCCTGACAATGAAGGTGGCACGCGGTTTTTTTGCGGTGCCCGATACCGGTGTTATTCGCAATTTCGAAGAATTTCTGGTCGCGCTGTGGCTGGAGGCGCGGTTTGATAAAAGCACGATTTTACGCTCCTATCTCGAGCGCAGTTATGTCGGCTCTGGTATTTTTGGCATTACGGCTGCATCGCGCATTCTGTTCGGGGTGCAGGCTCAGAATATGAGCGTGCATCAGGCGGCGGTTCTGGCTGCGGCGATGAGTGACCCGATCAATTTAAATCCCCTGCATTTTCCTGCGGCATCGGCCCACGCGGCCAATATCGTGTTAGGCGAAATGGCGGCCCAAAAAATGATCGAACCCGAACAGGTTTCGGCCCTGTCGCGCAGTGTTCCGCAGCTTTCGCCCCGTATTCGTGAAGACGATTATTCGCAATATGTGATTGACCAGGTCATGGAGGAAGTGGCCACCCGGGTTGGTTATACCAGCAAGGATTTGCACGTTGTCACCAGCATCGACACGCGTCTGCAAATTATGGCGCAGGAAGCAGTAAGCGAGATCAGCAAGTTGCGCCTTAAACCACGCGGCGCAGATCAGGCCGCATTGCTGGCAATTAGCCCCGATGGTCGGGTGCGTGCCATGGTTGGCGGTACAAGTTATGATCCGATGTCGCGAAACCGGGCATGGAATATCCGCCATTATCCCGGACGGATGATTAAAATTCTTCCGTATTATTATGCTCTTAACCAAAATCCCGATCCGGCCCAATGGGTAGCAGATTCCCGCAACGAAGTTGAAGGATGGAAACCGGTTAACCCCGACCGGCAATATCGCGGGCAGGTATCCTTGCGCGATGCCTTTGCGCGTGACGTGAATACCGTTCCTGTCGAACTGACCCATAAATTCGGCCTGGATAATGTGCGCGAATTTGCGCGTGATATTGGTGTTGAAAGTCCGCTATCGGATGATATTCGCACTGTTGTCGGCCTTGATGCCGTAACGCTTCCTGATATTGCCCGGCTGCACACCTTGTCGTTGAATGGCGGGGTTACGCCAGATGTTACTGTTATCAATGCCATTCGATCGACGGCGGAAGGGCGGCCGGTCCTGTATCAGCGTGTTACCAAAATGCGCGAAAAAATGCTGACCGATGAAGCCATGCAGGCGGTAAACAGCATGCTGGCAGGTGTGACCGACCCGCAGATGCGCCTGGACCGGCCTTTTGTCGGTTTTGGGGCCGCAGCCGGGCGGGGCAGTGATGCGTGGTTTGCCGGGTTTACGGCCGATTTATATACCGTTGTGTGGGTCGGCAATGATGACAAAAGCCGTGCCCCGGGCATCCGGCCCGATATTGACGTGGCATCGTTATGGCGGCTGTTTATGCTTGATGCGTCACAGGGGTTTTCGATCCGTTCGGTCGCGCGGGGCACCAACCAGCGGCTGGTGGAGCAAGATGGTGTTTCCGATATGTGGAAACGCTACTGGTCAGACCCCAATCCGCCCTTGGAAAATCAACCCTGAACCCGGTTTGTTTGCAGGGTAAATCCTGCCTCATCGACCTGTCGGATCATAAAAACGAACGATGCCGGTGGTTTGTTCGAATTTTGAATTATCTGCGGTGTGCGTGATAGATTAAACGTCTGTTGCAGGGGGCGGCTGTGTCGGCGGCAGTGATTGGGCAGAAGACCAAGGGGCGGGAAATATCTTCAAGACATTGACCGGTGATTGTGCGATGAAAGCCAACCGGTTTCTGGCATCAAGGCCCGCCTTATATTAAGGAAACATGTTCTCCAAGGGCGAAAATCGCCCCTTTTATGCGCTTGGAACATGGTTTCTTAGGAAAATGATGTTTTATTGGCAACGCAGAGCGTGGCGGTTCGCACGGGCCTGCAATAGATATCGGCCGGACGGGATTTTTCCGTTCATGGCGGGTAATTTATGTACCCATCCCCGATGATTTCAGGATTTGAGGACGATTTTGGCGAAGCGACCTACCCGTAGCACATCACCGGCCCCCAAGCGCCGGACATCGCGCAGCTCGTCGGGCCGGGCATCATCGCGCGGGCGGCGTCGAAGCAGCCGCAAACGATCCTTTTTCTCCAGGCTGACGTCACTGATGCCACGTCCGATGCTGATCGCCCAGATCATGATGGTTCTGTCCGTGTGGGCGGTGGTGCTGTGCGGCGGGCTGGTAGCCTATTATGGCTATGATCTGACCAGAAAGATTGACTTTGATGTTGCCACCCAGCGCAAGCCGCTGGTGCGGATCATGAGTCTGGATGGTGTGAACCTGGCCAATTACGGTGACCGTTATGGAAGCCCGGTTGAGGTAACCGACCTGCCTGATTATGTTGGCGCAGCGTTTGTTTCAATCGAGGATCGGCGGTTTTATCATCATTTCGGTATCGATCTTATCGGCATAACCCGGGCACTTGCGACCAATCTTTGGCGCGGACACATTGCCGAGGGCGGCAGTACCATTACCCAGCAGTTGGCAAAGAACCTGTTTTTATCACCCGAGCGCAGCTATGGCCGCAAGGTGGAAGAAGTTCTGTTGTCGCTGTGGCTGGAAATCAAATTTTCCAAAAAGCAAATTCTGTCGCTGTATCTGAATCGCATCTATTTCGGCTCTGGCGTTTACGGGATTGATGCGGCATCGCGCCAGTATTTTGGTATCGGTCCCCGTCGTTTATCGCTCTATCAGGCGGCGGTTCTGGCGGGCCTGCCCAAGGCACCGAGCCGGTATAACCCGCTGGTGGCACCCAAACAGGCGGCCAAACGCGCCAATCAAGTGATCAATGCGATGCTTGATACCGGCGCGATCAGCAAGCAGCAGGCACAGACAAACCATTACAGTACCGTCACAACCGCGTCGGCGAGCGGGCGCGGCGGCCCCAATGTGCGCTATTTTACCGACTGGATTCTGGATCGGGTTACCGATTATGTCGGATATCACGATCAGGATATGGTGGTGTATACGACCCTTGATTCCAAATTGCAGGACTCAGCCGAAGATGCCGTTGGCCGTGTGCTTGCTAGCAAGGAAGCCGATAAGCACCGGGTGAGCCAGGGCGCGCTGGTTGCCATGACGCCGGATGGCTCTGTTCGGGCGATGGTAGGCGGGAAAAGCTTTTTCGAAAGCCAGTATAACCGTGTGACCCAGGCCAAACGCCAGCCGGGATCGGTTTTTAAATTATTTGTTTATCTGGCCGCCCTTGAAGATGACATGCGCGCCGATGACTGGATGCGCGACGAGCCTTATACCGTTAACGGCTGGAGCCCGCGCAACTTTGACCGCCAGCATCACGGCACCCTGTCGTTGCGCGATGCGGTGGCAACATCGAACAACACCATCGCGGTTGAAGTGGCGATGAAAACCGGGCTGGGCAAGGTGATTGATATGGCCCACAAGCTGGGGGTGTCATCGGATCTGCCCGCTGAACCCAGCCTGGCGCTGGGGACGAGCGAAGTCACTTTGCTGGAAATGACATCGGCTTATGCCGTTGTATCGAACGGCGGGTTTAGCATCATCCCTCATGCCATTACCAGGATTGTCGGTCAGGATGGCAAGGTTTTGTATGAACGCGAAGGCGGCTATATGACACGGGTTTTAAACCCGGTTACGGCGGGCGAAATGAACAATATGCTGGCCGCTGTCATGGCAAAGGGGACCGGTAAAAATGCCCTGCTGGACCGCCCGGCGGCGGGCAAAACCGGCACCACATCGGATTATCGCGACGCCTGGTTTGTGGGTTATACCGCCGATCTGGTTGCCGGGGTGTGGATGGGCAATGATAACGGATCGCCGATGGAAGAAGTCACCGGCGGGGGCTTGCCTGCCAGCATGTGGAAATCCTTTATGTTGCGCGCCCATCAGGATTTGCCGGTGCGCTCACTGGGCAAGGCCGCTTTGATGCGGTCCATCCGCATGGGCGAGGATGACAGCTGGAAACAGTTCAATTCCGGCTTTACCGGCAAAAATAGATAATCCCTTTAAATCCTTGGTACGGACGCTGACAAAAAAAGAGGCCGGATGTCGGTTGGCGACAATCCGGCCCGAGGAAGGCATTTTCAGTTCCGAAAGGGAGAATCCGGAACCGCTGGAAAGACCTTGACAAGCGCCTTGATCCGAGGTGGACGCGGGGAGGTGTCGTGGATGCAGATCAAGGGGGTGTCACGTTATCAAAGCCGGATCAGGACGGGTTTTTCACCACCTGATGACCCAACTTCTCCAGGAAAGCCAGGCATTCGTCGAGTTGGGATATCTCGACAAATTCGTTGCGTTTGTGGGCCTGTGCGATCGAACCGGGGCCACAAATAATGGACGGAATATTGCCCTGTTTTTCAAAGATCCCGCCTTCGGAACCGTAGGAAACCTTGCCGGAAACTTCGTCAACAATGTTGCGGACAAAGGCGAAACTTTCGGCATCGGTGCTATCGCCCATGCCGGGATAATGAAAGATTTCTTCCCATTCAAAACCGGTATCGGCTTCGCGGGCTTTCATTTCGGCATCCAGGGTTTCGCTGATACGGGTTTTGATCTGGTCAATCACCGCGGCGGCATCGTGGTCGGGCAGGTGGCGAATTTCAAAGGTAAATTCGCAACTGTCCGGTGTCACGTTGGTGGCGGTGCCGCCCGAGATGGTGGTGGTCAGCATTGTGCTGTGGGGCACGGTAAAGTCGGGGTCGAACGGGCCATTGGTTTCAAATTCGCGCGCGACATCGGAAATCATGGCGATGGCGCGCGCGGCATATTCAATGGCATTGACGTGACGGGGCGCAAAGGACGAATGCCCGGCGGTGCCCGTAACGGTCACACGCATCGAATATTTGCCCTTTTGGCCGTTGATCACCTTCATTTCGGTCGGTTCGCCAATAACAGCCAGGCGTGGCGGATGATCCATTTTTGCCAGATGATCCACCATGCTGCCAACACCAAGGCACCCCACTTCTTCGTCATAGGACAGGCACAGATGAAACGGAATCGCCAGGTCCTGTTTGACCAGTTCGGGGATCAGGGCCAGCGCGCAGGCGGCAAAGCCTTTCATATCGGCAGTGCCACGGCCAAAAAGTTTGCCGTCGCGTTCGGTCATGTCAAAAGCCGGGCTTTCCCAGCCTTTTTCCAGGGCGGGCACCACATCGGTATGGCCTGAAAGAACAATACCTGGCACGTCTTTGGGGCCGATGGTGGCCAGCAGATTGGCTTTTTCGCCTGTTTCGTCATGAAACAGGGTCGTTTCGATATCGTATTGGGCAAGATAATCCTGCACATATCGAATAAGCCCGAGATTCGAGTTCTTGCTGGTTGTGTCGAACGCCACCAGCTTGCCCAGAATATCAATGGCAAGGTGCAGGCGGGACATGTTGGTCTGGGTCATTTTTTTCAGCTTCTCGTGTCTCGAATTAATTGGCGGCGCGCACATTGCTGCGCCATTTTTGCCATTCGCGGCGAATGGTTAAGGCCACGAACAGAATGGTCAGGGCAAAGAAACCCCATGAAATCCATGACTGGAAGAACACGCCAAGGTCACCGCGCGAAATTGCCAGCGAGCGACGCATATTGTCTTCAAACATCGGGCCAAGGATAAAGGCGATCAGGAAAGGTGCGGCGGGAATGTTGAGCACCATCATTACAAAGCCGACAACCCCCATGACCAGCAGCACAGCAACGTCAAACGGGCTTGAGGCAACCGAATAAATGCCAAATACACACAGGATAACGATGCAAGGCAGCAGCACCTGTTGGGGAATGCGCGAGATTTTGGCAAAGCCGCTGGCGGTCAGTTTTCCTGCAACAAACAGGAAGAACGAACTAAACAACATGCCAATAAACAGCGAATAAACTTCACCGATATTGTTCTGGAATAACAGCGGGCCGGGGGTAAGGCCGTGGATCATGAAGGCACCTAACATGACACCGGTGATCACGTCGCCCGGCACACCAAGGGCCAGAAGCGGGATCATGGTGGCCCCACAGCAGCCGTTATTGGCCGATTCAGATGCGGCAATGCCTTCAAGTTCGCCTTCGCCAAACCGGTCGCCGTTTTTCGAGGTGCGCCGCGCCTCGCTATAGGAAAAGAATGCTGCGGTCGACGGGCCAATACCGGGAATGGCCCCCAGAATAACGCCGATAAAGCTGCCCCGGATGATCGATTTCAGGCTGCCGCGAAATTCTTTCATGGTCAGGCGGTTATCGCCCAGTTTCATGGCCTGGGTGTTTTCCTCGGGCCGGAAAATGGCAAGTTTCAGCATTTCAGGCAGGGCAAACAGACCAATCAGCACCGGAACAACGCCAAGGCCGCTTTTCATATCTTCGGTCATGGCAAAACGAAACGAGCCATACATGTCTTCGCCAACAGTGGCGAGTAACAGGCCAAGGCAAGCCGCAACGATGCCCAGCAATAACGAACGGCCGGAAATACTGGCAACAATCGTCAGGGAAAAGGCCATCAGCATGAAATATTCCGGCGGGCCGACACGCAGGGCAAACAGGGCCAACGGGGCGGCCAGAAAGATCAGCGAGATGTTGGAGATAAAATCGCCGATGCAGCTTGAAATCAGCGCCATATTCAGCGCCTTGCCGCCCTTGCCTTCACGGGCCAGCGGGTAGCCGTCCAGAACCGTACAGGCCGCCGAGGCGGTGCCGGGCGTTTTGATCAGGATGGCGGAAATCGACCCGCCATAGGTTGACCCTTTATACAGGGCAACCAGCAGCAGAAGGCTGGTAACGGGCGGTAAATAGAAGGTAAAGGGCAGTGCCAGCGTTACGGCCATCGTGCCGGTCATGCCGGGGATGGCGCCAATAATGACTCCACCCCAGATCCCGGCAGCCATGGCGATGAAATTGGGCAGGGTTGCGACAGCGACAAAGGCGCCAAGCAATTCATTCCACATGGTATTTTCTCGTCAGATCAAATGCAGCAGACGGGCAAGGGAAAACCATTTGCCGTGCGGGAAGGGGGTGTGGGTGATTTCGGTGAAAATCACATAAAGAAAAATCGGGAAAACAATGGTCAGACCGATCATCCAGGCCTTTTTGGAAAAATCACCTGTCATGACGAACAGGAAGGCCAGCAACACCATGGTTGCCGTCAGGAAACCGATTTTGGGCATCAGATAAACAAAGGCGGTAAAACCCGCGATCATCCAGATGAAACGGTAGATGAAAACACGGTTGGCACACAGATAGGCACCAATCGATGTTATCTGGTCGCTGGACCGGCGGCGCATTTTGGGCACCGCCAGAACCAGGGCCAGAACCCCCATGACAAAGCCGACCCAGCCAATAACGCGGGGCCACATGTCGGGGGGCGGGGCAAACCCCGGAATAAAGGACGGAACCCGAACGTAAACCGGGATTAAAACAAACAGAACAAGGGCAAAAAATGCCGTTGCCACCATTCCGGTGTAAAAATCGCGGTTGGGGATCATGGTTCCGCCTCGCATCCTAAAAACGGGGTAAAATCTTATTGGATATAGCCAAATTTCTTGGCCAGACCATGATACAGGTCGAACTGCGATTTGACATAGGCTGACGGGTCTTCATCACCGATAACCGAGATGGAACCACGTTTTTCGGCCAGATCAAGCCACTGTTCGTTGGTCGCTACTTTGCCCAGGATGTCTTTCCATTTGGCAACGACATCGTCGGGCAGGCCCTTGGGGGCGTAAAGACCGCTCCAGCCGGCAACCTGCGCTGCGGTTGCGTAACCCAGTTCCTTTGCGGTCGGAACGTCGGGCAGGTCGGCCATGCGTTTGGGGGCATAAACCATCAATGCGCGCATTTTACCGGCCTGGATATGGGGCATTAGCGAACCGGCGGAAATCGCCAGAAAATCAACGTGATTACCCAAAAGGGCTGCTGCCAGTTCTCCGCCGCCTTTGTAAGGTACCAGAGTCGATGCGCTTAGCGGGTCAAGTCCGGCATCGGTCAACAATGCCTGAACCGAAAAACCGTCAATCGCGGTCGGGCCGGATGCGGCATAGGTGGTTGCCCCGTTGCTTGCCTTGATTTTGGCCATCAGGTCATCAACGGTTTTGATGTCAGACTCGGCATTAACAGCCAAAATCATCGGGGTGGCTTCGAGAATGCCAAGGAAGGTGTAGTCATCCCATGCGACGGGGCTATCGGAATAAACAGCAGGATAAAGCGCCATGCCAACCCGCGACAGCAGCAGGGTGTAACCATCGGGGTCGGATTCGGTTACGAAACGCGCGCCATTCATGCCACCGTTACCGGTCTTATTCACAACAATGATTGGCTGATCGTTGGTATAGTTGCGCGCTGTTTCTGCAAGCGCACGACCAGCCAGATCAGAGGCGCCGCCAGCGCCATAAGGAACAACAAGCGTAATGGCTTTTTCCGGATAGGAATCAGCCTGCGCTGCCGACGTGAATGCCGTTGCGCAAGCAAGGGCTGCAACACCCAGTGCAGCTTTCTTCAGATGACGAAACATTTTCATGTCTCCCTGGAGGTGGTGGCGTTATTGCCAAGTCCATGCTTTTTATTTTGTGTTTGAAACATGGCAAACTATAACTATTGAAGCAAAAAATTAATTTCACTATTACTTATGTAAATACTGAAGCCGGTGCAGAGGGGATGGCATGAATTTGCGTGAACTGGAAAGTTTCAATGCTTTTATGACCTATGGCACCGTCAGCAAAGCGGCCGAGGCGATGAATATCAGCCAGCCAATGGTCAGCCGGATGCTGGCTAATCTGGAAAAATCGGTGGGATTTGCGTTATTTATCCGCAAGCGTAACCAACTGGTCGCGACCGAGGAAGCTGTGCAGTTCCATCATACCGTGCTGCGAACCTTAAACGGTTTTCGCGATCTTGAAAGCAGTGCGCGGGCGATTGCCAACCAGCAGCTTGGCAGCATTCGTATCGCGGCCCAGCCGATATATGTGGATACCTATCTTTTAGATGTTATTGCCAAATTCAAGGCGTTACATCCCAATGTGTCGGTCAGCATTACCGATTCGGGGATGGAAGGCATACTGGAAATGGTCACATCGCGAAATTGCGATCTGGGCATTGGCATTACGCTTGATCTGACGGACCGCGATGTGGCGATGATGCGCCTGGCCAAATGTCGTGCCGTTTGCCTGATGCCGCGTGATCACAGGCTGGCCGGGTTTGAAACCATTGATATTGATTTGCTGCGCGGCGAGAAATTTATCGAGCTGAGCAACGGCAGCCCGCTGCGCACCAAGGTTGACTATATTTTTCAGATCGCCGGGCGCTTGCGCCACATCGCGGTCGAGGCGCGCACGGTCAGAACCATCTCTCGTCTGGTGGAACGCAATGTTGGTATCGCGATCAGCGATCCGTTTGCCGCCTTGCTGGTCGATCAGGACCGGGTTGTGGCCCGGCCCCTAACCCCGGAAATTTCGTGGGATGTGGCGGTGTTTCACGCCAATCGCGAATTATCGAATGTGCAACGCAGCTTTTTGGCGTTTTTGCGCGATGAAATTCCGCATCTGCGCGAAGCCGGGTGTGTTTTGTAACTGCCGTTTACCGTTTGAACACCGTTCAGGCCTTTTGATCAAAGGCCAGTTTGGCGGCAAGGGCCAAAAAGACACAGCCGGTAAAGACCTGAAACGCCCGGGCGATACGCGCTGATCGGGCCAGAAACTGCCCCAGTTTACCGGCAAAGCCCCCGACCAGACAGTTAATGATGGTACCGCCAATATTAAGGATCAGCCCCAATAACAGAAATTGCAGCAAAACCGACCCGCGTTTGGGGTCAACAAATTGCGGCAAAAACGCCAGCACAAAAACAATGATCTTCGGGTTGAGCAAATTAACCACAATGCCGTCGCGCCACGCCCGAAAGGCAGATCCGGGGCAGGTTTCGGCGGCTTTCAGAGCATTGTTGCGATTTCGAAATGTTTGCAGGGCCAGCCAAACCAGATAGGATATGCCTGCCCAGCGCAGGATTTGAAAGGCAACCGGGTGAGCCGCGAGCAAAGCCGCCAGCCCCAGACCAGCCAGAAATGTATGCACAAGCGCCCCTGTCGAGATGCCAAAACTTGCCGCCAGCCCCGCCCGTGGCCCCGATTTAATGCCCTGCCCCAAACAAAACAGCATGTCGTTGCCCGGCGTCATATTAAGGGCAAGGGCGGTTGGGACAAAAACCAGCAATGTTTCAAGCGGAATGATCATGGTGTGTCCTGAATTTGATCGGGGGCGAAGGGCGGGTCGTTTTTATAAATAGCACCAGCATGTCAAAATGCCGCAGCTACAGAAATTTGCCAAGCGGCATGCAAGACAATTAGATGTTTACTCGCCCGCGCCAAACCGATGCAGCCCCGACCCGTTCCGTTTTAACCAGTGTTGCTGTTTGGCTGACGAACCATAAAGATCGTCGACGACTTTCCAGAAGCGTGCACTGTGGTTGAGTTCCTGCAAATGGGCCACCTCGTGGGCGACGACATAATCCAGCACATCTTCGGGGGCCAAAATCAGCCGCCAGCTAAAGGATAAATTACCGCCCGACGAGCAACTACCCCAGCGCGTGCGGGTATCCTTGATCGAAATGCGGTTGATTTTTTTGCCGATTTCTTCGGCATAAGCATGGGCGCGCGGGGCAATTTCGAGTTTGGCCTGCTTTTTTAACCAGTCAGCGACTCGGCGGTTGCTATGTTCCATGGCACCCGAAACCCAGATCACGCCGGATTCCGCCCAAACCCCGCGTTTGGCATCGGGCACGGCGCGTATGGCGTGTTCCTGGCCCAAAAACGGCACCCAGGCACCAGGCACAAACAAAACCCGGTCGGGCAGGCGCGACAGGTGGGCTTCGATCCAGTCAATATGCTGGCGCAGCATCGAAAGGGCGGTTTTGCGCGATATACCGTTGGGAACGACAACTTCGACACCATCGAACCCGGGATCGATCCGCAATTTAAGCCGCGACGCGCGCGCACTGATGCGCAGGCGCACGGGCACTGGCCCCAAACGCGGCAGGTCAATCTCGGTTTCTTCGATGTTATTTGCCATATTGGTGTGGATAATCGTTGAATCTGTTAAAAAAGCACGCTGAATTTACGCGTTTTTACCGGCAGGTGCATCTTGGCCCTTGCCCGTCACATGGGTTTTCCTATACTCCGCGCGCAAGGTCCAGGCGAATGTTTCGTTTGGCCCCCGTGATGACACGGGATGACGGCGAAACCACGCTGCCCCGGCACAACATCGGAAGAAGAAAGGCGTCACAGCATGAGCAATCCGGTTAAAAAGGTGGTGCTTGCCTATTCGGGCGGGCTGGATACCTCCATTATCCTGAAATGGCTGCGCGAAGAATATAATTGCGAAGTCGTTACGTTTACCGCCGACCTCGGCCAGGGCGAGGAACTGGAACCTGCCCGCAAAAAAGCCGAAATGTTTGGCGTGAAAGAAATTTTCATCGAGGATCTGCGCGAAGAATTCGTGCGCGATTATGTGTTCCCGATGTTCCGCGCCAATGCCCATTACGAAGGCGTTTACCTGCTTGGCACCTCGATCGCACGGCCGCTGATCGCCAAGCGTCAGATCGAAATCGCCGAAATGGTCGGTGCCGATGCCGTATCGCACGGGGCGACCGGCAAGGGCAATGACCAGGTGCGTTTCGAACTGGGCTATTACGCCCTGAAACCTGACGTCAAGGTGATTGCACCTTGGCGTGAATGGGATTTGAATTCGCGCACCATGTTGCTCGATTTCGCCAAAAAGCACCAAATTCCGATTTCGGCTGACAAAGCGGGCGGCGATGAACCCCCCTATTCAACCGATGCCAATCTTCTGCATATTTCCTATGAAGGCAAGGCGCTGGAAGACCCGTGGGGCAAGCCGGACGAAAACATGTTCATGCGGACCGTATCGCCGCAAAACGCGCCCGATGCGATCACCACGATTGAAATCGAATTTGAACAGGGCGATCCGGTTGCCATTAACGGCGAACGCATGAGCCCGGCCACCCTGTTGACCGCGCTGAACGACGTTGCCGGTAAAAACGGTATCGGTCGCCTTGATCTGGTGGAAAACCGTTATGTTGGCATGAAGTCGCGCGGTGTTTACGAAACCCCGGGCGGCACCATTCTGGCAACCGCGCACCGCGCCATGGAATCGATCACGCTGGACCGTAATGCAGGCCATCTTAAAGACGAGCTGATGCCGCGTTACGCCGAAATGATCTATAACGGTTACTGGTGGTCGCCGGAACGTCAGGCCCTTCAGCGCCTGATCGATGACACCCAGAAAACCGTTAACGGCGTTGTTCGCCTTGATCTGTACAAAGGCAATGTCACCGTGACCGGTCGTAAATCGCCCAATTCGATTTATTCCGAAGCCCACGTTACCTTTGAAGCCGACACCGTTTACAACCAGCGCGATGCCGAAGGCTTTATCAAGCTCAACGCCCTGCGTTTGCGTCTTGGCTTTGATCGTAACAGCGTTAAGTAATCGCGGCAGACGACAAGAATCGACGATTTGGAACGAGGGGTGTCTGGCACCCCTCGTTCTGTTTTAACCCCCGAGATACAAGACAGGCGATGCAAAGATATAAATGCACTGTCGAATATGATGGTCGCCCCTATCATGGCTGGCAGTATCAGGATGAAGTGATTTCGGTTCAGCAGGTGTTTGAAGCAGCCCTTGAAAAGCTGGTGAAAACATTTGTCCGTGTCCATGTATCGGGGCGGACCGATGCCGGGGTTCATGCCCTGGGCCAGGTGGTGCATTTTGACTTGGAAAAGGTTTATGCTGCCGAAGCGGTGATGAATGCCCTGAACCATTATTTGCAGCCCGCCCCCGTGGCCGTAATGCGTGCTGAAATGGTCGATCAGGATTTTCACGCCCGGTTCGGGTCGAAAAAACGCTATTATATGTACCGGATCATTAACCGGCGCCAACCGCTGACCTTTGAAGCCGGGTTGGCATGGGGTGTTTACAAGGCCCTTGATGTTCCGGCGATGAATGAGGCCGCACAGCTTTTGATTGGCACCTACGATTTTACCACGTTTCGCGCCACTGAATGCCAGGCCAAAAGCCCGATTAAAACGCTTGAACGGCTGGAAGTGGTGGCGGGTGAAGGCCACGAAGTACGCATTTATGCCGAAAGCCGGTCCTTTTTACATCACCAGGTGCGCAACATGGTGGGGACTTTGGTGCTGGTGGGCAAAGGAAGCTGGCAACCGGCAGATGTTAAGAAAGCACTTGAGGCAAAATGTCGCAGTGCAGGCGGGCCGACGGCCCCGGCAGACGGGCTTTATTTTGTTCGGGTTGAATATTGAAAGCGGCACAAAAACGTCTTTTTTGCGCAAAATTCCCCCGGTTTACTGTTTGGTATTTTTCCAAATTTCGTTTGTATTCATTTGAATTAGAGTAATCTTTTTCATCGCTAACCCTATTACGGGTATAAGTTTTTTTATTTCTCTTATATTGTTATTTTTCTGCCTGGTCCCACTACGTAAAAAGATCCCTGCAATTTGTTTCGCCGTCCTTCCACGCGGACTCCTGTCAGGGAGTATGAATGGGAGAGACCTGTGAAATGAAAAATAGCATTGTGTTTAAAGTCACTGCGGCCTCTGTGGTGATTCTGATAGTGGGGATCATGTTGCTGGGGGGCGTGATCATGCAACGCGTTTCGCAACAGGTCAGCGACACCAGCCTGCAATCACAGAAACTGAATTTGCGTGTTGCAGCGTTGATGTTTGAGAACGCAGCCCCGGATTTAAAAGTGACCATTGACAAGGCGGGGGAAACCACCCGTCTGGTGATGCCCGAAATTCCCGATCTTTCGTCACATGTGCTGATTGACAGAATTGGCACCGCAACAGGCGAGACCGCCACTGTATTTCAGTGGGTTCCCGATAAAAAAGACTTTATCCGCATTTCAACCAACATCATCAAACCTGATGGCACCCGCGCGGTGGGGACTTTTTTGGGCAACGGCAGTGCGGCCTATCAGCCGATCATGTCAGGCAAGACATTTCGCGGCGAAGCCGTGATTCTGGGCAAGGAATATGTCACCCAATACACCCCGATCTTTAATACGGCTGGCGCAGTGCAAGGCATTTTGTATGTGGGCATTGAAAAGGCCAAGGTTGCGGCGGTTTCCGGTTCTATCGAGATGCGGATTATCGTTTCCGGTATCATTGTCGCCATCATTGCGACAATCCTGCTAACGATTTTGCTGCGTCGCCAGTTGGGGCCGTTTCATGAACTGGGCGATATTATTGAACAGTTTGTGGGCCGCGATTTTTCAGCCGAAGTTCCCCATACCAGGCGGAGCGACGAGGTTGGCGTGATTGCCAAGGGCCTGTTGCGCTGGCGCGAAGCGGCCCAACACATTGGCGAGGCCGAGGAAGCCAAGCTGGTTGCCGAACGCAAGGCCGCACTGGAACGTCGCGATCAGCGCAATGTTCTGGCAGCCGAGCTTGATGCGTCGGTGGGCGAAATTATCGCCTCTGTTCGCCACGCAACCGAAGGCATGGTGCGGTCGGCCCGGCAACTAAGTGAATCGGCAAATCATTCGATTGCACAAAGCAAAAATGTCAGCAATGCCGCCAATGATGCGGCGCGTAATGTGCAAACCGTTGCGGCAGCAACCGAAGAACTTTCAGCTTCGATCAATAATATTGGCGGACAGGTTGAAGAGTCAACTTTGATTGCGACAACCGCGGTCGAAGAAGCATCGCGTGCCAATGAAATGGTTGGCGGCCTTGCCGTTGCCGCCGAACGCATTGGCGAAGTGGTCAGCCTGATTAACGAAATTGCTGCCCAAACCAATTTGCTGGCCCTGAATGCGACGATCGAGGCCGCCCGTGCCGGTGAAGCTGGCAAAGGGTTTGCTGTGGTGGCCCAGGAAGTTAAAAATCTGGCCAATCAGACCGCCAAGGCAACCGATGAAATTGCGCAGCAGATTGGTTCGATCCAAAGCGAAACCCTTATGACGGTTGAAGCGATTGAAAAGGTAACCCGCACGATTGCTTCGATCAGTGGCATTACGGGTGGTATTTCATCTGCGGTGGCCGAACAAAATACGGCCGTCAATGAAATCGCATCGAGTGCGCAAAATGCGTCGATAGGTTCAGCCGAGGTGGTTGATACCATTGGCGCGGTTTTGCGTGCTGCCAGTGATGGGGGCACGGCTGCTGGCGAACTGGAACATTCGATGTCAGACCTGTCGGCGCGCATTGAAACCCTGCAAGGCAAGGTTGTCGAATTTCTTGGGCATTTGCGGGCGGAATAGGCTTGTTAAACGGGATGTGAAAAAGCTGGCAGCGGAAATGTTGCCGGCTTTTTTGTTGTGGTCGGGATCACTGTTTATCTGGCGAAAACCGGCATGCGCAATCATCGGACCGAATAATAGTTGTGGTTGAGGTGTGTCGGTTCTATTCATTTTCTGCTTGGGCCGTACACATTTCAGGGAATACCCAAATGGCATTCGATTTTCCGATTTTTGCTGGCATCGTCGCAGTGCTGGCGGTTTTTATTATTTTGCAAAGCGTGAAGATTGTGCCGCAGGGCTATCAATACACGCTGGAACGCTTTGGCCGGTTTACCCGCAGCCTGAAACCGGGCTTAAACATCATTGTGCCATTGATCGACCGGATTGGCCGGAAAATGAACATGATGGAAAGTGTTCTTGATGTTCCCTCGCAGGAAGTGATTACCTCTGACAATGCGATGGTGACGGTTGATGGCGTGGTGTTTTACCAGGTGATTGATGCCGCCCGTGCCGCCTATGAGGTGAACCGGCTTGAAGTGGCGATCCTGAACCTGTCGATGACCAATGTGCGGACCGTGGTCGGCTCGATGGATCTGGATCAGTTATTATCGCAGCGCGACCAGATCAACGAACGGCTGTTATCGGTTGTTGACAGTGCCACCGACCCCTGGGGCCTTAAAATTACCCGTGTCGAAATCAAGGATATCACCCCGCCGCGCGACCTGGTCGACGCGATGGGCCGCCAGATGAAGGCCGAACGTGAAAAGCGCGCCCAGATCCTTGAAGCACAGGGATCACGCGAAGCCGCCATTTTGCGGGCCGAAGGTGAAAAACAGTCCAAAATTCTGGAAGCCGAAGGCCGCCGCGAAGCAGCCTTTCGTGATGCAGAAGCCCGCGAACGTGCGGCCCAGGCCGAAGCCGAGGCCACAATGGTGGTGTCCAAGGCGATTGCCGAAGGCGACATTAACGCGATTAACTATTTCGTCGCCCAGAAATATGTCGAATCACTGTCGCAAATTGCCGCTAGCCCCAACAGCAAACTGGTGTTTATGCCGTTGGATGCGTCAGGCGTTGTCGGCTCGATTGGCGGGGTAACCGAACTGATCCGCAATCTTGGCAGTGATGGCAGTGGTGCTGCCGGGGCGACACAAACCCGCCCCGGCCCGTGGGGTGGGAAATAACACACCGTTTCGGTGTGTTCGCGTCGTGAAGCGGGAATGACTGATCGTTCTATGTGGTATCCGGCGGCGTGTGCCGTTGCCAGATACCCGCGTTATCGTGTTAACCATGAAAGGCCAACCAAGGTGGATTTTCTGATTTCGGCGGGCATGACCTATTGGCACTGGTGGAGCCTGGCGGCCATTTTGCTGGTGCTGGAAATGCTGGCACCGGGGGTTTTCTTTTTGTGGCTGGCTTTTGCTGCCGTGCTGACCGGTATCGCCAAATTGGTTTTTGGCGGTATGATCTTTGAAATCCAGTTGCTGGTTTTTGCGCTGTGCGGTTTGGTGGCCACCTTTGCCGGGCGGCGCTGGGTGATGCGCCGTATCAATGCCAAAGGCGATGATGACAATGCCGAGTCGCCAGGTTTGAACCAGCGCGAACTGCAATTTCGCGGCCGGATCATTACCTTGCCCCATGATATGACCAGCGGTGAAACCCGCGTGGTGCTGGATGGCACCACATGGCGGCTTTATGTGGGGCAATTGTTAAAAGCAGGCGATCAGGTGCGGATCACCGCGATCAAGGGCACGGTATTGCAGGGTGAAGCCGTTTCACATTAAACCGGCTTTACTCCATATTCTAACCAAACAGCCAATGCCATAAAAACGGAACGGTCAGGGCGGTGGCGATGGTGTTGAGCCCCATCGACAGCCCCGAAAAGGCCCCGGCGGTTTGATTAACCTGAAAGGCCCGTGCCGTACCAATGCCGTGGGCGGCCACTCCCATGGCAAAGCCACGGGCGCGCCAGTCGGTCAGGCCGACGATATTCATGACCGCGGGGCCAAGGGTGGCCCCGACAATGCCTGTCACAATCACACAAACAGCGGTTAGGGCCGGAACCCCGCCAATTTCCTTGGCAATGCCCATGGCAACCGGGGTGGTGACCGATTTGGGTGCCAGGGATGCCAGTGTTTCCATGCTTGCCCCTAATAAATGGGCGATGGCAACGGTGCTGGCCGTGGCCATTAACGACCCGAACAACACCCCGAAAATAATCACTGGCAAGGCACGTTTTAACGTTTCCATCTGGCGAAACAGCGGCACGGCAAGGGCCACGGTGGCCGGGCCGAGCAAGAAGTGAACAAACTGTGCGCCGTCAAAATACACCGAATAGGGGGTGCCGGTGACATGCAGGATGGCGGCAATGATGGCAATGGCGATCACCACCGGGTTGCAAACCGGGTTGCGGTTGCTTTTTTGATACAGCCAGAAACCGATGGCATAGGCGACCAGCGTCATGGTCAGCCCGGTCAGCGGTTTGGTGGAAAGATAGACCCATAATTGCGTCAGATCAGCCGGTTCCATCATTTGGCCCCTTCATCTTGCGGGGCGGGGGATGCTTGCGACGCCGGGGGTTTGGGCAGTAATTTTGACATCAGAAATGCGGTGGCGGCGATGGTCAGCAAGGTGGAAATCACCAAAGATGCGGCAATCGGCAGCCAGTCGCTTTTTAACCGGTCTATCTGGGTGATAACGCCTACACCAGCGGGCACAAACAGCAATGAAAAATGCATCAGCAAATTATCGGCCGCATCGGTCAGTTCCCTGGGCGGTTTACGTTTGATCAGCAGGCCAATAAACAACAGCCCCAGGCCAATCACCGGGCCGGGCACGGGTAAGCTGAAAAGTTCGGATATGACCTCGCCAAAAAGCTGGCAAACAAGGATCAGGGCAAATGCGGCAATCATCTTTGGCCTCCCGATGGTGCGTTTATTGTGATCGTGGTCACGTTTTTCAATTTCTTACTGTGACATACCCTGCTTTGGTGCCGATAACTTTTATTAATAACGAAAAACGCCCGTGCATTTATGGCACAGGCGTTGGCGGTAGGCTAAAATCTGTATTCGCTATAGAAGCGGCTTACAAAATTGCCAGCACATCTTCGGGCGGGCGGCCCATGGCGGCTTTGTCACCGTTGACAACAATGGGCCGTTCAATCGCACGCGGATGGGCCACCAGTGCGGCAATCAGATCATCGCCGGTTAAATCGGCTATGCCTTCTTCGCGGGCTTCTTTTTTGCGCATAATCTGCTCTGGTGCTTTGCCCAGTTTTGCCAGAATGGCGGTAAGGTCGGCGACGCTGGGTGGGGTCGTCAGATACTCCACCACGGTGGGGGTCATGCCCTGTTCCTCGATCAGGGCCAAGGTCTGGCGCGATTTGGAACAGCGCGGATTATGGTAAATGGTGACGGTCATTGTGTATTTCCTGTCATTTGGGGCGCTTGTTGGTGCTTTGTTGCGATGTCGTATCGTTACTGTATCGTAATCGTGCCCGGTTAAAGGCCATCAATAATTTGCAAAAGGTTTTCAAGCTCGTTGCGATCAGCATCGATGATGCGGGTGGCAATGTCATAGGAAAAGCCCTGCCGGGCGAGGGCGGCCAGATCCTTGTCGTGTTTTTCATCGCGCTGGTCGGGGGAACGAAACGGGCCAAGGCGGCGGCGCCGCGCATAGGCGGCAGCAGCGGCCAGGTTGGGGTCGGTGCCGCGCATGTCGGTACGGGCGGCATCATCGGCCTCGTCGCGCAAATCGGTGATGGTTTGATCGACCATGTTTGATGCAATGCCGCGTGCGTTTAAATCTGCGCCGATCACGCGAATGGCTTTGCCCTTGCGCAACATGGATCGCGCCCGGCCCAGCGCATAGGCCTGATCATTGATGAAGCCAGCGGTTTCACAGGCATTTAAAACGCTTTTCATCCAGTCTTCGGCTTCTTGCGGGTCGGTATCATAGTGCGCAACCGACAGCCGGATTTTGCCGCGCATCAGTTTTTCCAGCCGGGCGCGCGATGCGGTAAAGCGTTCCAGATACCAGGTGGCATAATTCATCAAATAGTCACGGGTCACCCGGCGCGGCTTTTTTTCGGCCGGGGTTTGCCGGTCGCGTCGCGGGCCGGATTGCCGGGTGTTGCGCTGGTTATCGGCCCTGTCGCTTTGTTCGCCCTGATCGGGTTGGCCGGTGGCAAATATGGATGAATTTTTGCGGTCTGACATAACTCTTTACGGGCTGCCCTTGCGTTTGGGGTGCAACTATCCCTATTTTACCGGCAATTATATGTGAATTTCGAGGAAAACCAATGCAAGAGCTTGCTCCGCGTCAAATGGGCGCGATCAACTGGCTCGGCCTGTGGACGCTGTATGCAAAAGAAGTGCGCCGTTTTTTGAACGTGCATCTTCAAACCGTTGGCGCGCCTGTGGTCACCAGTCTTCTGTTTTTGGCGGTGTTCCTTCTGGCCCTTGGCCGGGCGGTTGAAACCGTTAATGGCGTTTCGTTCGCCACTTTTCTTGCGCCGGGTCTGGTCATGATGACCATGGCGCAAAACGCATTTGCCAATACCTCCAGTTCGATTCTGATTTCCAAGGTACAGGGCAATATTGTCGATGTTTTGATGCCGCCGCTATCGGCATTTGAACTGGTTGCCGGTTTTGCCCTTGGTGCTGTAACCCGTGGCGTCATGGTGGGCTGTGCCACCATCATCGCCATGGCATTTTTTGTCGATCTTCAGTTCCATAATATCTGGGCTATTCTGTATTTCGGTATTTCGGCATCCCTGATGCTGGCACTGCTGGGGATTGCCGGGGGTGTGTGGTCGGAAAAGTTTGATCATATCGCCGTTGTGACCAATTTTGTCATTACGCCGCTGTCGTTTTTGTCCGGTACTTTTTACAGTGCCGAACATTTGCCCGAAGCGGGCCGGGTCCTGGCCCATTTCAACCCGTTTTTCTACATGATTGACGGGTTTCGTTATGGCTTTATCGGTGTTTCGGACGGGTCGATCACAACCGGCGTTATTGTGCTTTTATGCGTAAACGTCTTTCTGTCGATCCTGTGCTACCGCATGATCAAAACAGGCTACAAACTGAAGGCCTGATGCGACTGCGGTGTGCCCGTTTTCAGCATTAAATTCCGTTTTTGGGCGGCATTCGGAATTGGATGCTGCCCAATTTATTTGTGCAATGCGTCGAAAAGCGTGTTTTGCCGCATTGACAGGGCTCGGGAATCTCTTGATACTCCGCAGCTTTCCGGTATTCTGCCGGTGCTGACCATGTGGTCAGGAATGGAATTTTACCCTAGTCGAGGAAATAAACCGTGATTACACCCGTCATGCCGACCTATGCGCGGGCCGATTTGGCCTTTGAGAAAGGTGAAGGACCTTATCTCTATGCGCAGGATGGGCGACGATTCCTCGATTTCGGGTCGGGTGTGGCCGTGAATTGTTTGGGCCATGCGCATCCGCATCTGGTCGCGGCAATTACCGAACAGGCCAACAAGGTGTGGCATACGTCGAACCTGTACCGTGTGCCGGGCCAGGAAAAACTGGCACAGCGGTTTGTTGAGCATACTTTTGCCGATACCGTGTTTTTCTGTAATTCCGGTGCCGAAGCCAACGAAGCGGGCCTGAAAATGCTGCGCCGCTATCAGTATGTGAACGGCCATGCCGAAAAGAATCGCATTCTGGTTGCCAGCAACGCCTTTCACGGGCGGACCATTGGCACTTTAACGGCCGGGGCCAGTGACAAATACCGCGAGGGTTTTGGTCCGATGCCCGAAGGGTTCGACCGGGTGGCGTTTGGCAACCTCAATGAATTGCGCAATGCCATTACGGAAAAAACCGCCGGTATTCTGGTGGAACCGATTCAGGGTGAAGGCGGCATTATGCCTGCCCCGGAAGGGTATCTGGAAGGGTTGCGCAAGGCCGCCGATGAATATGGCCTGCTGGTGATGTTTGACGAGATACAAACCGGCATTGGCCGGACCGGCAAATTGTTTGCCTATGAATGGACCAACATGCTGCCCGACATTATTTCGTCGGCCAAGGGACTTGGCGGGGGATTTCCGGTCGGGGCACTTTTGGCCAATGAAAAGGCCGCTGCGGCCTTAACACCAGGCATGCATGGCTCCACCTTTGGCGGTAATCCGCTGGCGATGGCGGCAGCAAATGCGGTGCTGGATGAAGTTTTAAAGCCGGGATTTTTCGATAACGTTCTGGCCATGAGCAAATTGATCCGTGATGGCTTGGCAAAAATTTCTGCCAAATATCCCGGTTTCATTGACGAGGTGCGTGGCGCCGGCTTGCTTTTGGGCATGAAAACGATCCCGAATAATGGTGATGTGGTGGCTAAACTGCGCGACCATAACCTGCTGACGGTTCCGGCAGGTGATAATGTTGTGCGGATTTTACCGCCGTTAAACATCACAAAAACCCATGTGGACGAGGCGCTGGCGGCGATTGAAGCCGTGGCGGCTGCCTTTACCTCGTAAGGAACACTCTAATGACGGATATCAGACATTTTCTGGATATCGAAGGCATGTCCACCGGGACACTGCACGATATTCTGACGTTGGGAGACAACGAAAAGGCAGGCAAGGCCCCGTTTGGGGCCAAGCCGCTGGCAGGCAAGACGCTGGCGCTGATTTTTGAAAAGCCTTCGACCCGAACCCGGGTTTCTTTTGAAGTTGGCATGCGCCAGCTTGGCGGCGATGTTGTTATTCTTGATGCGGCGAGCAGCCAGCTTGGTCGCGGCGAAAGCATTGCCGATACGGCCCGTGTGCTGTCGCGCTTTGTCGATGCCATCATGATCCGTACCACCGATGAATCCAAGCTTTTGGAACTGGCAGAATATGCCACGGTGCCGGTGATTAACGGTCTGACCGACCAAAGTCACCCCTGCCAGATCATGGCCGATTTGATGACGGTGCGGGAATATAAGGGCAAGCTGGACGGGCTTAAATTTGCCTGGGTTGGCGATGGCAACAATGTTTCGACATCGTTTATTCATGCGGCCCCTAAATTCGGTTTTTCGCTTGATATGGCGTGCCCGGTCGGCTATCGCCCACAGCAGGGACTGATTGAAACCGCCAATGCAGCGGGGGGCAAGGTGCGCCTGACCGAGTTCGACGACGCCCTTTCAGGTGCTGATGTTGTGGTCACCGATTGCTGGGTATCGATGGGGGATAAAGACTATGATGCCCGTATGGCAGCCTTAACCCCCTATCAGATCAATGAAGGTGCGATGGCGAAAGCGGCCAAAGATGCGATGTTCATGCATTGCCTGCCCGCACATCGTAATGAAGAAGTGACCGATGCGGTGATCGATGGCCCGCAATCTGTGGTGTTTGACGAAGCTGAAAATCGTCTTCATGCACAAAAGGGCATTCTGCTATACTGCTTTAACGGCTTGCCCGCATAAAAATTCTCCCTAGATTAGGGATAACACTTTGGGGCGAACAGCAATGTTCGCCCTTTTGGCATTTGAAACGAACTGCAACCATCGGAACCTGATCATGCAAGTTGCTGTCGATTTTTGTCAGCCCTTTACGCTGGAACATTCCAACATCCGTGGCCGCTTTGCCCGCCTGGGGCCGACAGTGCAAACCATTGTCGGGCAACATAACTATCCGCCTTTGGCCAATGACCTGCTGGCTGAAATCATCGCGTTGGCGGTGTTGCTGTCATCTGCTTTGAAATATGAAGGGCTTTTTACCCTGCAAACATCGTCTGACGGGCCGATCAGCATGCTGGTGGTTGACGTGGACAGCGATGGCAACATTCGCGCCTGTTTGCGGGTGGATGAAGACCGCCTGAACGCCATGATCGCCGCCGAAGAAGGCGGTGAAGACGCGTTGCGCGGTAAGGTGCATAAACTGATGGGGCAGGGGCATATTGCCTTTACCGTCGATCAGGGCGACGACCATGAACGTTATCAGGGGATTGTGTCGCTGGAAGGCGAAACCCTGTCGGAATGTGCGGAAGCTTATTTCAAGCAGTCAGAACAGCTTGAAACCGCCTTTAAAATGGAAGTCCATCGCGGTGAAACCGACCGCGACTGGTGGGTTGGCGGCATGTTTGTGCAGCGTTTGCCCGGCAGTGCCTCGGGCGATGCGCTGACCCCGGAACAGGATGCCGAATGGCAGGATAACTGGAACCGGGCCAAAATCCTGATGGCAAGTGCGACGGCGACCGAACTGGTCGATATTTCGCTTTCGGCCCATGATTTGATCTGGCGGTTGTTTCATGAAGAAGAACCGCGTGTGTTTGACCAGAACCATTTGCAGTTCAAATGCCGCTGTTCACGCCAGAAAATCGAAGGGGCGCTGGCGTCCTATCCGCTTGAGGAATTGCTTGATATGCGCGAAGCCCATACCGGCGCGGTTGGCGTAACGTGCCAGTTCTGCAATACCCATTACGGTTTTAACGAAGCCGATCTGCGGACGTTAAAAGCCGATACTGCCGCAGATGCTGATTCCGGGGCATAAGGGCCAAAAAGCCTGTCCTGCCACTATGGTCACAGGCTTGCCTTAATCATTATTCATCTTCACGATGACAGATAACAGGGCCGGGGCAATGTCCCCGGTTCTTTTCGTAATGATAAATGTTTTGGAGAACGGGGACATGATGGGGGTATCTATGCGTGGCATAAGCATGGCATTGGCGGGCGGAATGGCGATGATGGTGGCGGCGTGCACCAGCGCGCCGGTTCAAACTTACCCCGATGTAACGTGGCGGCATTTGCCAGCGATTGCATTTTCAGCCGGGCCGATTGAAAAGGTTGCAGCCTATGGAGTGCCAGCCGCCAATGATTTGCAGCCCGACTTGCCGTTTAATCTGGGTCGCATGGCCATGAAATGGCCCGATGACCGTTTACAGACGGCTGGCACCAACGATATTTTGCGCTACAGCGTGACCGATGCCGAGATCACCACGGCAAGCCTTGAAACCAAAGGCGGGTTCACAGGGATGTTCACCGACGATCAGTCGCAAAAAATTAACCTCAAGGTTGGTGCCAAACTGGAATTGCTGAACGAGGACGGTACGCAAAAAGGTGAAGTCGCAGCCATTGTCGAACGCAGCCGCACCCTGTCGGAATCGATGTCGGTGGCGGAACGTGAAAAAGCAATTTACGACGAAACGGCGGCTCTTTTGATGGATATGGACCGCGAACTCGATAAACAGATTCATCAAAATCTGGGACGTTTTATTTTGAAATAACCTGTGATCGGCACTCGTGCCTGCCTGTCTGTCTACCTTGTCGGACCATGTGAACTGTACCGGCAGGGGCATTTGGTCCACATCCCGGGGATTGTTCGATGATTGCGGTGCCCCTGCCCTTTGTTGTTGCCCTTGTTCTGGGCATATATGCCTGGCATCTTGGTGCGCGCTGGCGGCATGATCTGCGCGTGCGCCGACCGGCCCTTTTTGCCCTCGCCTGTTCTGCGTTGCTGGTCTGTGTCGGGCTGCGCTGGCATTTTGATACGGCATTTTTCCGGTTTTTACAGCCCGTTGCGGCGTCGGTTTTACCGGTGATGGCATGGATCTGCTTTAAAGCTCCGCTGGTGACAGGCAGACAGTTGGCACTGCACAGTATTTTTGTTGCGATTGTTTTTCTGTGTTCGTGGACCTGGCCCTATTGGCATCCGCCACTTGATGTTTTGTTATGCGGGCAGTTTACCGTTTATGGCATATTGCTGGTGCGTCGCGCGGTGGCAGGTGATGCCTGTTATGGTGATATCTGCATTGGCAACATTGGAACGGCCCGGCGCATTGTGGCGGCGGTTGGGGGGATTCTTATTTTGTCGGCCAGCGTTGATGCAGGAATTGCATTTGATTTTGCCTGGCAAAATGGTCTGCATGTGCGCGAAATTGTTGCCAGCGGCAATGCAGTGATGCTGGCGTTTTGCGTGTTTCTGATTGTGCGTCTGGGCACATATGTTGCACCCGTTGCCGGGTCTGGCGAAGTTGCCGGGGATGAGGGAACTGGCAGAGCGGGCGGGCGCGATGTCGTCGCCGGGCCGATAAAGGATAATACAGCCAAGAGTGACGCATCTGATCGCGACATTGCCGCCGCTCTTGACCAGTTGATGCAAACGCACAAGCTGTATCGCGATCCTGATCTGACACTGGATCGGCTGGCGCGCCGGGCGATTATTCCGGCGCGCACGATTTCGCTGGCGATCAACCGGTATTATGGTCGCAATATTTCGTGCATCATCAATGAATATCGCATAGCCGAGGCGATGCAGTTGTTGGCCGACACAGCTAAAACCGTCACCGATATTCAGTTTGACTGCGGCTTTCAGACCAAATCAAATTTCAATCGCGAATTTCGCCGCGTAACCGGCATGAGCCCGCGCGATTATCGCAGCCGGAACGATTACCCGCAGCACAGCATCACGACGCCGTTTGATGCAGTGCCAGAAACGCAAGGATCTGTTTGATCGCCGCGCGGTGAAGGGTTTCCCGGTCGCCATTGATACCATCGTGACAAATGATGCCATCACCGGGGGTATCTTCTTCCAGTAACGCAATGGCGTTTGGCTTGCACGATTGTAAAAAACTGAAATGGGCCGCGTTTTTAATCACGCTGATTTGCCGAAATTTGGCAGGCAAATGATCAAACAGATATTGCGATTCCAGTTCTGCCGGAATTTTCGGGTTGGGGCTGCCTGCGGCAATAATCAGAACCGGAATTTTGATATCGGCCAAACTGCGATCGCTAAAGCCCCGTGCCAGGCCAAGATCAAGGGAAACAACGCGTTTTACCCTTGTATCGCGCAGGTCTTGCGCCAGTTTGATGCGGTCTGTTTCGGTTTTGCCAATGGCAAAGTCGCGAACAACATCGCAGGCGGCCAAATCGGGGTGGGTTTGACAATCGCGCGCCATTTTGTCGGCATCCATGCGCGCGCCCGCCACCTCAAGAGCAGTCCAGCCGCCCAGCGAATGGCCAATAACCGTGATGTTTTCCCGGTCGATATGCCCTGACCACAGGGCGTGGTCTTCCAGTGCGGAAATCACATGTGAAATGTCGCGCACGCGTTGCCAAAGCAATGCGCCTTTGCCGGGTTCAAGATCGCGGCTGGTGGTGCCCGGATGGTTGATGGCGGCAACGATATAGCCCGCCCGCACCAGTGCCGTTGCCAGCCACGCCTGATTGCGCCAGTTTCCGCCAAACCCGTGCGACAGGATCACAAGAGGATGGCGGGTTTTATCGGGGACGGCGTCAATAATGGCACGTTGACCGACAAAGGCAGCGTTGTCGGCAATTAATGTTGCGGGTTGGGGGGTGGCATTGTCGGCTGGATACCAGATAACGCCAGTAAGGGCGCGCAAGGGGACATTTGCCGGGATATCAAGTTTTTGAAACCCGGGTTCCCGAGCATGGGCAGGGGAAAACTGAATTGCAAACAAGCCCAGTATCAGCACAGACATTAAAAAAAATCGACGCATCAAAGAAACCTTTTATGGGTAGGAAGACAGCACCTTTGTGGATCGATATCCTTCCCTGTGGCGACCTCGATCGCGATCTGGTTCCTTTTTGGGCGGATAATTCACCCTGAAGACCACACCTGGTTGCACGCGGCGGGATCATCCTGTTTTGGTTGTTGATGCGATCGATCAGAAATGTATTTTCGTCGAAATTTAAAAAAATATCATCCCTGATGGAATAATCGGCCCGGCCACCTGTCTAACTATTATCACATCCCAGACAGGAGCCCGCCCCATGACCCTCGTCCGATTTGCAACCTGCCATATTGGTGGTGCTTTGATATCATTTGCCGTGCTGGGCGGGAGCATCGCGTTCGCCCATAACGGTATTGATCACAGCAAACAGCAACCCGATGCGGTATCGGGTATGGCAATGGCAATGGCAGGTTCCGCTGCGTCTGATCCTGCCTCGAATAAAAATCTGGCACATGAACAACCGTTTTTGCAGGGCAACGAAGCCGCGATGGCCAAAATGATGGCCGGGATGCATGTTCAGCCCACCGGCGACATTGACCGCGATTTTGTTGCGATGATGGCCCCGCATCATCAGGGCGCTATCGATATGTGCGTTGCCTTTTTGCCTTATGCCCAAAACCCGCAGCTTAAACGCCTGTGTCAGGAAATCATCGTGACGCAGCAGCAGGAAATTGCCGCGATGTTTCTTGCCATTGGCAAGGACCTGCCTCCGTCCACCCCCGCGCCCACCCGTTAGGCTTGATCTCGCGGTTATTTCGCGGTTTCAGCCCGCCATTCATCACACCGGGAATGTGCAGGGCTTCCCACCTGCACATTCTGTCTTCGGGGCCGGGTTTCTGTTCCCGCCCGGCCCCGGTCTGGTCCGCCCCGAACCAGCCGGGCGATTTTTATTTTGGCTCCCCCAACATCGCCATCTTCTTTCCTTCATCCCGTAAATGTCTGGAAACCCTATGAAACGTTTATTTGCCTCGACCTTTTTAACCTGCAGCCTGTTTGCCGGTGCCAGTGCGGCATTGGCCGGGCAGGCCCCGCTGGCTGATACGGCAAAGGACATCCCGATCAGTCATCATGACCGGGTTTATGCCGCCGAACAGTTTTCCAACACGGTTTCCGTGGTAGACCCGGCGGATAATAAATTGCTGGGCGTTATTCGGCTGGGTGACCCGCAGCCGCGCAATTTAAGCCCGCTTTATCGCGGGCAGGTACTGGTGCATGGCATGGGCTTTGCGCCCGACCATAAAACACTGGCCGTTGTCGCCGTGGGCAGCAATTCGATTTCCTTTATCGATACCGCGACCAACAGTGTCAAACACACCACCTATCTGGGCCGGTCCCCGCACGAAGCGTTCTATACCCCCGATGGCAAGGAAGTCTGGGTTACCATTCGCGGGGAAGATTATGTTTCCGTGATCGATGCCGCCACGTACGAGGAAAAAACCCGCATCAAGGTGCCAGCAGGGCCGGGCATGCAGATATTTTCGCCAGACGGTAAATACGGTTATGTCTGTTCGTCGTTTAACCCCGAAACACTGGTGATTTCGGTGGCGGACCACAAGGTCGTCGGCCATATCAAACAGGCCAGCCCGTTTTGCCCCAATATTGCCGCCAGCCCGGATGGCAAACAGGTGTGGTTCACCCTGAAAGACATTGGCAAGGTGCAGGTGTTTGATGCGCGCCCGCCGTTTGACGTGATCAAAACCATTGATACCGGGCCAATCACCAACCACGTTAATCTGGTGCATAATGTCAAGGGCACCTTTGCCTATGTCACCGTTGGCGGGCTTAATCAGGTCAAGGTTTTTAATGCCAAAACGTTCGCGCAGGTGGCAACCGTGCCGGTGGGAAAATTGCCGCATGGCCTGTGGCCGTCGGGCGACGGCACGCGGATTTATGTGGGCCTGGAAAATGACGATGCCCTGGCCGCAATTGACACCTTAACCAACAAGGTGGTGGCGACCATTCCGGTGGGGCAGGCTCCGCAGGCGGTAAATTATGTGCCCGGTGCCGTGACCAGCGGTGACGGCATGGCAAATTTGCAGCCATTGGGTGAAACCGATCAGGCGGTGCAGTTTGTGTTGCACCCGATTGGTCATACTGACCAGCAACCCACCAGCGTGTCACTGTTTGATCAGGGTTTGACCCAGGTGGTTCAGGCATCGGTGAGCGGGCTGGAACCCAAAAAGGATTACGTGCTGGCCTTGTCAAACCATGCCGATGGCAGTGGGGCGTTGCAGGCGATTGCGGCCTTTAAGGCCAATCCGGTTGGCGCTGGCATTGTTAACGCCCTTGGCCCCATTCGCCAGCTTGTGCAGGGCGAAGAAGGGGTGGCCAAGCGGTATCTGGTTATTGCCAGTGGCACGGTTGCCAATATCGGCAAAGCGGTGCAGGTGCAGGCCGCAGATTAAAGCACTTTTCCTTTAATATGACCCATTTTGCCAGCACAGTCTGCCGCCTGGCAAGGAGAAGTCCGCCGGGCGTAATGGGTTTACGGACAAGGATTTCGACGCGGCCAGGCGGCAGACTGTGCTGGCAAAATGGGTCATATTAAAGGAAATGTGCTTTAGCCGTGATTGACTTGAACAATGCTGCCCGGCACCGGCTTAAAGCACTTTTCCTTTAATGTGCCGGGCAGCATGTTTTGTGCGTTCAAAACGAAAAACAGGCATACTCGACCAACAGCCCGGGCCGGAGGCCAGTATGATGCATGATGACGAGATGACCAGACGGATCGCACCGCTTATTCCGGCATTGCGCCGTTATGCGCGCGCCCTGATGAAAAATCCGGCGATGGCCGATGATCTGGTGCAGGATTGCCTGGAACGGGCGGTCAGCCGCTGGCATCAACACCGCAGCGATGGCAATACCCGCACATGGATGTTTACCATTTTGCATAATCTGGCAGTAAATAGCTGGCAGCAGGCCCGTTTTCGCGGCGTGCATGTGATGATTGACGATGTTGGCGATGCGGCATTTTCACATCCGCCACAACAGGACGAAAACCTGCATTTACAGGATGTGATGGCAGCATTGGAACAGTTGCCCGATGATCAGCGCAGCGTTGTTTTGCTGGTATCGGTCGAAGATTTATCCTACGCCGATACGGCAAAGGTGCTGGGTGTGCCGGTGGGGACGGTGATGTCGCGCTTGTCACGCGGGCGCGAACGCCTGCATCAAATCCTTGCCGGTGCCACAAATGGCACGATAGAAAAACCCCACGGACCAGCCTTGCGGAGGGTGAAATGAGCAACCGGCCCATCACCGAAGATGATCTTCATGCCTATATAGACGGTGCGCTGGACGCAGCACGCCACAAGGACGTTGAACGCTATCTGGCGTGCCACGAAGATGTTGCCGTTCGCGTGGCCGGATACCGCAAAGACCGCGATCTTTTGCGCAATGCCTTTGCCCGTGTGGCCGGGGAACCGGTGCCCTCGCGCCTGAATGTGGACCGTATGGTGGTCGCGCAGCGCCAGGCATCGCGCTATCAGATATGGCACTTGGCCGCCGCTGCGATGGTGATGCTGGTGGTTGGGGCCGCCGGGGGCTGGTCGTTGCATGGGCAATTACGCAGCCCCGACCCGACTGTTGCGATGGCAGCACCCGCAACCGGCATTGCCGCCCTGGCACGCGAGGCGGCAGACAGCTATGACGTTTATGCGCCGGATACTTTTCGCCCGGTTGAAATGCGTGCCGATGACAGTGCCGATTTTGTGCGCTGGGCATCGCAACGATTATCACACCCGGTCCGTTTGCCAGACCTTGCACCGGCGGGATATCGGTTTATGGGCGGGCGGATTATCGCAACCGCGCATGGGCCAGCGGCAATGCTGATGTATGATGACGACAAAGGGGTGCGGCTGGTGATGCTGACACGCCCGATGGAGGTTGATCAAAACGCAGCCATGACAAGCAGCCATCGCGGCGAGCTTGGCGGGTATAGCTGGGCGGATAAGGGGCTGGGATATAGCGTGGTTGCCCCGCTGGCCGATGGTACCTTGCATCCGCTGGCCGATGAGATCCGCCGTCAGTTGGGACATGATATTTGACAAAACAAAGGCGTGCGAACCCGAACGGTCGCACGCCTTGTGGCGTTTGTCGATGCCCTAAGCCTAGCGGAACAGCATCACCGGCACATGGCAGGAACGCACCATTTCGGTGGTGGTGCTGCCAATGATCAGGTTGCGAATGCGCGAATGGCCATAGGCCCCCATCACCAGCAAATCATAACCGTCTTTTTCAATTCGGGTTTTGATCACGGTTTCCGGATCGCCTTTTTCAACCGCACTTTCGGTATTGATCCCGGCATTTTGCAAAATCGCAACCGCATCATCCAGGGTCTGTTGACGTTCGCGGTTCATATCACCCGCCGCCAGCAGCAAGCACGACAGTCCCTTGAACACTTTGCTTTGGGCAATGTGGTCAATGGCTTTCATCACGCTGGGGCCACCATCAAAGGCGATGACGAATTTTTCAATCGGCTTGAACGCGCGTGATGTCACCATGATCGGCTTGGTTGCGGCGCGCACCACCCGTTCCAGATTGGACCCCAAATGCATTTTGGCAAAATCGGCGGCTTCACCGCGTTTGCCGACAATGATCAGGTTGGTGTCTTTTTCAAATTCGGTAATGGCTTCGATCAAATCACCGTGGCGCAGTTTGGTGCCTACTTCGGCAATGCCCTGGCTTTCAAGCTGTTCTTTGGCTTCGGCCAGTAATAGACGACCATGTTTTAAGGCCAGCTTGGCTTTTTGTTCATCAAGATCTGCCAGTTCCTGCAACAGGGCACTGCGTGCGCCCAGCTTCAGGTTACCACTGAAATCGGCATTTTCGCCGCTGCCTTGTCGGCGCCCCAGGACATGCATCAAATCAATCGATGCATCGGCGCGCTGCGCGATCCAGGCGGCATGGTCACAAACGCTGTGCGAATAAACCGACCCGTCAATCAGTGCGATCAGATGTGTCATTGGATATGTTCCCTTAATGCCCCATCAGGCGTTCAAATGCGCCGGGTTTATCGTGGATTGCCAGTTTATCGACAATGGTTTCACTGGCGTCATTGAGACCAATCAATTCGACCTCGGACCCTTCACGGCGGAATTTAAGCACCACCATATCAAGCGCCGACACACTGGAAATATCCCAGATATGCGCGTGGCTGACATCGATCACAACTTTATCGAGGGCTTCTTTAAAATCAAAAGCCTGGGTAAATTTTTCGGCCGATGCAAAGAAGATCTGCCCTTCGACATGATAGGTGCGGGTGGCACCATCGGTCGAAATTTCGCTGCGGATACGGAAAATCTGTGAAATTTTCCAGGCAAAGAAAATGCCCGACAGCAAAACACCGACCAAAACGCCGATGGCCAGGTTATGGGTTGCGACAACCACCACCACGGTTGACAGCATTACAATCGACGAACTGCGCGGATGGGTTTTAAGGTTTTTGATCGATGACCAGCTAAAGGTGCCGATTGATACCATGATCATGATGGCAACAAGGGCCGCCATCGGAATGATACGCACCAGATCGCCCAGAACCACGATCAGGATCAGCAGAAAAATACCGGCCAAAAAGGTTGATAACCGGCCACGCCCCCCAGATTTAACGTTGATCACGGACTGTCCGATCATGGCACAACCTGCCATGCCGCCAATAAAGCCGGTGAAGAAATTGGCAATGCCCTGACCATAACATTCGCGAATACGGTTGCTGGGCGTGTCGGTCAGATCATCGACAATCGATGCCGTCATCAAGGATTCCAACAGGCCCACAGCCGCAACCCCGACCGAATAGGGCAGAATGATCAACAGGGTCTCAAGGTTGAACGGAACATTGGGGATCATAAAGGACGGGAACGCATCGGGCAGTTTGCCCATATCGCCCACCGTGTGGAAATCGGCGGTAATAAACAGCGAAATGGTGGTCAGAACCACAATTGCCACCAGCGGCGATGGCACCACCTTGGTCAGGCGCGGGAACAGGTAAATAATGGCCAGGCCCCCGGCCACCATCACATAGGTTACCCACGGCACATTGGTCAGTTCAGGCAACTGCGCCATGAAAATCAGGATGGCGAGTGCGTTGACAAAGCCGGTCATCACCGATTTGGAAACAAACTTCATCAAATTGCCCAGCCGCAGCAAGCCTGCGAGCATTTGCAAAACACCCGCCAGTACCGTTGCCGCCAGAAGATAATCCAGCCCGTATTCGCGCACCAGCGACCCCATCAATACAGCGGTTGCCGCAGTTGCTGCCGATATCATGCCGGGGCGTCCGCCGAAAATGGCGGTAATGACGGCAATTGAAAAAGACGCATACAGGCCGACCTTGGGGTCGACCCCGGCGATGATTGAAAAGGCAATGGCTTCGGGAATCAATGCCAGTGCCACAACCATCGCCGATAATACGTCACCCCGAATATTGCCCAGCCATTCGGCGCGTAATTTCGGTAGGAAATCTGTGTTCACAGGAATATCTCCAGTCGTCCCCTGTCCCGTGGCCGGTACCGTGGGTGGATTTTTTATCGGAATGTATGAAAGTGTAGAATGATCAATTGATTAGGTGCTTTGCCGCACAGATACTTGTTGCGCCGGGAAATCTGGTTTCCGTCGCAGCCCCATATTGGCAATGATATTCTTGCACCTTACATCAAATTCTGATCCGTCATTGATCACATGCTGGCAAACAGCGAAATGTACATAGCCCAATTTGGATTGAAAAACAACCATTCGGGCGGTTTTGCTGCGATTGGGAAAATAAAAACCGCGCCTTTTCAATGGTAAAGCGCGGTTTTGTGTAATGTTATTAAATTACTATAACAAAGTTGGCGTATTGTTTTTCTCAGTCGCGATCCTGGATTTCAGCAAGAAAATCATCTATCTCGCTGCGTAAATTATAGGCCTGCCGGGCCAGACTGTCGGCCGCGATGGTGACATCGGCGGCTGCGGTTTCACTGCGTTTCGCCGCGTCGCCAACTCCGGCAATATTGCGCGTAACTTCGTCAGTACCTTGCGCACTTTGCTGGGTATTGCGGGCAATATCGCGGGTGGCGGCACCTTGTTGTTCAACCGAAGCGGCAATGGTGGTGCCAATGGTGTTGATATCGCTAATCACCTCGGAAATTGCCTGCATCGATAATACGGCTTCGCGGGTGGCGTCCTGAATGGTGATGATCTGATTGCTGATTTCACTGGTGGCCCGGCTGGTTTGTGCAGCCAGCGATTTCACCTCGCCTGCAACAACGGCAAATCCCTTGCCGGCATCCCCGGCGCGGGCCGCCTCGATGGTGGCGTTCAAAGCCAAAAGGTTGGTTTGCCCGGCAATATCATTAATCAGGGTTACAACTTCGCCAATGCGATCTGCACTTTGCGCCAGGGTTTTGACCAGATTGTTGCTTTCATTGGTGCGGGTAACAGCCCCTTGGGCAATGTCGCTTGATTTGTGGGCCTGATCGCTGATTTCGAGAATGGATGCCGATAATTGTTCGGCAGCAGACGCAACCGATTTGACATTGCCCGACGCCTGGCGCGCGGCAATAATGACGTTGTTGCTTAAAAGGTTGGTTTGGGCCACGGTTTCGCCCATCACACCGGCACTGGTCCGCATTGATTGCGATGCTTGCTGTACCAATGTCAGCGCTTCGTCGCTGCGGGTGCGGAATTTATCGATCGAGCGGTGAATTTCTTCGGCACGATCCAGCTTGCGCCGACTTTCGGCTTCGCGTTCGCCCGTCAGACGGGCATTTTCGCGCAAATTGGTGCGAAACAGACCCAGAGTTTCAAAAATGCGGCCCACCGCATTGCGGCTGCCCGGTTCGGGGATGGCAATATCAAGCTCGCCCTGCGCCAGGCGTTCCATCAGCGCGACTGCCTGGGTGAGCGGGCGGGTAATGCCGCGCCCCAATGACAGGCCCACCAGAACGGCAATTGCCGCGACACCGACCAGCAGCATCAGCGAAAAATTTCGCATCCAGATGGCCGGGGCAAAAATTTCGTCGCTGTCGATTTCGGCAACCATGGCCCATTTGGCATTTTCAAATGTCATTGGCACATAGGATGAAACGACGCTGGCCGCCCGATAGTTCAAATCTTCCATTGTGCCGGTTTTACCAGCAAGGGCATCTCGCACCTGTCTGGTGTCGATCTTGCGGCTCAGGCTGGTGCTTTCGCTGCCCATGCGGCTGTCATTACGCATCAGCAAATCCTGACCTACCAGGTAAACTTCCCCGCTTTGGCCCAGTCCTTCACTTTGCTGCAATACATCATTTATGCGAGCCACCGGAATTGCCACGGCAAAAACACCCACCCGGTTTTTGCCGTCATCGCCAAAAACCGGGGTTGCCAAAAAGGCGTTACCGGTGTTTTCAGCCGGGCCATACGGGCTGAAATCCTCGAACGCGATTTGTCCGGGCATGGCATTACTTGCCGCTTTATACACCCGGCCCAATCCGGTTTGCGCCCACTCTCCATTGGCAACATTACTGGCGAAATCGGGGCGTTTGGCCTCGGAATACAAAACCGCGCCATCATTATTGATCAGGAAAATATCGCCGTAACCGCGTTCATCGAGCAGCTTTTCCATCCACGGATGATACTGGTGATGAATATCAGACCAGGTTGATCCGTCTTTGGCTTGTAATAACCGGTCGCGCTGGTTCGCCGGGTTGGGGTTTTGGGTAATATACAGATTTTGCAGGGTTTTTTCCGGATCGTCACCCAAATCAGACCAGGCAAAAGCAAACAGTTTCATCGCCTGACGGATGGCGGGGCTGTCGGCCTGAATGAGCAAATCCTGCCGCACGGAGCCCAGATATTGCCCCAGTTCGCTTTGCCGCGAATTGGCAAGGGCATAAAGTTTGTCGGTCGCCCCTTCATTAAGGGCATTGCGGGCAATAACATAGCTTGAAATCGCTGTAATGGCGGTGGCCAAAATTGCAATCAGGGCGATAACAGACGGAATGACCCGTCGTAATGACATTCTGGCTAAAAACCCCACGATGCGCCTTTCTGTTTTTTGCCGCGTTGGGCATAGGCCAGACGCGCTTTATTAATCAAATGTATAGGGTTTTATCTATGAGGCTTTGCAGGTTCGGGGAAATCACATCTGTGTGCTGTTAAGGTGATGCAAATGTGAACGATCATTCCAAAATGATGCTTGCCAAAACCTGACCCTGCAAAAGCAAAGCACAAATCGCTGTGTCGGGGCCGGTAAATGGAACCTTTCACGCTGGTTTATAGGGGCGGGGGCGGGATAGCGGTTTGGAACCGGTATGAAAAAAGGGCGGCATCGGTTAAGGATGCCGCCCTGAATGTCGTTGCCGGTAAAACCCGATTGGTTAACGGTTCTGGCGGTTATCGATCAGATCATCGACCACGCCGGGATCGGCCAGGGTCGAGGTATCGCCAAGCTGATCATATTCATTGGCGGCAATTTTGCGCAAGATACGGCGCATGATTTTGCCCGACCGGGTCTTGGGCAGGCCCGGCGACCATTGCAGGTAATCGGGGCTGGCAATCGGACCAATTTCCTTGCGCACCCATTTCACCAGTTCGGCGCGCAATTCTTCGCTCGGTTCTTCATCGGCATTCAGCGTGACATAGGCATAAATGCCCTGCCCTTTAATGTCGTGCGGTACACCAACAACGGCGGCTTCGGCAACCTTGGGGTGGGCGACAAGCGCGCTTTCTACTTCAGCCGTGCCCATGCGGTGGCCTGAAACGTTGATCACGTCATCGACGCGGCCGGTGATCCAGTAATATCCGTCTTCATCGCGGCGCGCGCCGTCGCCCGTGGTGTAGGTTCCGGGGAAAGCTGAAAAATAGGTCTGGATAAAGCGTTCATGGTCGCCATAAACCGTGCGCATCTGGCCCGGCCAGCTGCCTTTGATCACAAGGCTGCCATCGGTCGCCCCATCAAGTTCCTTGCCTTCATGATTCATCAGGGCCGGTTCGATGCCAAAGAAGGGCAAGGTCGCCGATCCCGGTTTTAAATCGGTCGCACCGGGTAACGGTGAAATCAGAATGCCGCCGGTTTCGGTCTGCCACCAGGTATCGACAATCGGGCATTTCCGCTTGCCGACATGCTCATGATACCATTCCCAGGCTTCGGGGTTAATCGGCTCGCCCACCGATCCCAAAATGCGCAGCGACGACAGGTCGGCTTTTTCCACCCAGTCGGCCCCTTCACGCATCAGGGCGCGAATGGCGGTGGGGGCGGTATAGAAAATATTGACCTTGTGCTTGTCACAGACTTGCCAGAAACGCGATGCATCCGGGTAGCTTGGCACACCTTCAAACATTAGCGTGGTGGCACCATTGGCCAGCGGGCCATAAACGATATAGCTGTGCCCGGTGACCCAGCCCACATCGGCTGTGCACCAGTAAACATCGCCATCGTGATAATCGAACACATATTTATGCGTCATCGAGGCATAAACCAGATATCCGCCCGATGTGTGCAAAACCCCCTTGGGCTTGCCGGTGGAACCTGATGTGTAGAGCACAAATAACGGGTCTTCAGCGTTGATTTCGGTCGGCGGGCAATCGGGCGATGCCGCATCGCAAACATCCTGATACCAGACATCGCGCGCGTCATTCCACGGAATATCCTTGCCGGTATGTTTGACCACAACCAGCTTTTCAACGGTTTTGATCCCCGGATGGGTCAGGGCTTCGTCGGCATTGCGTTTCAGGGCAACGCCACGGCCACCGCGCAAACCTTCGTCCGACGTGATCACAACCTTGGCGCCGCAATCTTCGATGCGACCGGCCAAAGCCTCGGGCGAGAAACCGCCAAACACGATGGAATGAATGGCACCGATGCGTGCACAGGCCAGCATCGACACCGCAGCGGCGGGGATCATCGGCAGGTAAATGACAACCCGGTCGCCTTTGTTAACGCCCATGGATTTAAGGGCATTGGCAAAACGCGAAACGCGTTCATGTAGATCTTTATAGGTGATGTGTTCGGAAACAGAGGGATCGTCACCTTCAAAAATGATCGCGGTTTGATCGCCGCGCGTCGCAAGGTGGCGGTCCAGGCAGTTGGCCGCAACATTCAGCGTGCCGTCTTCATACCATTTGATATAAAGATTGTGCGGGTCATAGCTGACATTTTTGACCTTGGTGTAAGGCTTGATCCAGTCAATGCGCTTGCCATGTTCGCCCCAGAAGCCTTCCGGGTCATCAATCGATTGCTTGTACATGGCATCGTATTTGGCCTTGTCGATCAAGGCGCTTTTGGCGATTTCCTCGGAGACGGGATAAACGTTCGCAGACATTGTTGAGCCTCTTGTTCGTTTCCTGTGGTCGGTCACGGGTTTCAGGAGCCGTTTGAAACATGGTATCGTGGCCGATGCCAACCCCTGATTTTTCCGGCTAACCGATTGATGTGGCCGTTTTATGGTTCACCAAAATTATCCGGTGTCCGATATTTCTGCCGTCAATCGCTGGCCTTTATCTTGTTCCATGCTAGCGGTCTGAACCGTCGCAGGAAATACAACTTAAGACGGGGGCAAAGCGCCCGGTCCGGGCAAGGCGATATGACAGAACAAAAACAGGGCAGCCGGAACGGTTCTGGCGACGGTTAATTATCTTGTTGAAACATAGGTGAATTTTACCGAAATTTCCAGCGATGGTTACGCCCTTGCGCTGTGTGGCGCTCCAGTGTCACCTGTGCTGCCGGTTCGGTAACGTCATTGTTGCGGCCTGTTAAACGGTGAACGTCGCCAGATAACGGGATGGTTACTGGATTTGATGGAACAAAACAGATACAAGCAGGCAATATTACAGTCAGATGGGGTGGTTATGGATCCGGTTTCTCTTGCCGTGGGTGGCATTGCGGTTTTGGTGGTGTCGCTGATTTTCAGTGTGCAATTGGTTAAACGCGCGCGGGACTCGGCGATGGCCGAGGCCGAGGCGCACAGTGCCCTGCTGGCGGCACAGCTGGAACAGACCGAAACCACCCGGCGCGAACTGGCAACCGAACTGGCCCAGTTGCGCGACCGTTTTGACGCCGCATCGGAAAAACGTGCCATTGCCGAAACCACAGCCAGCCGGGTGCCGGGGCTGGAAAGTGAAATTCGCGAATTGCGGGGCTCGCTGGAGCATTGGCGCGAAAAAGGCGCCGAACTTGAAACGTCGCTGGAAAAAGAACGCGAAGCCGCACAGGAAAAGCTGCAAATGCTGGATGATGCGCGGGTCAAGTTGCTTGATAGTTTCAAGGTGCTGTCGTCCGATGCCCTGAAAATCAACAATAATGAATTCATGAAAATGGCGCGTGAAAACTTCTCGCGTCTTCAGGAAGGGGCCAAGGGCGACCTTGAAAAACGCCAGCAGGCGATTGACGGGCTGGTAAAACCCATCCGGGAACGGTTAGAGGCCTTTGATGTAAAGGTCAATGAGCTTGAAAATTCACGCAAGCAGGCTTATGGCGAGTTGCGCGAACAGGTTGGGTCGCTGGTGACATCGCAACAGCGCCTGTCACGCGAAACGCAAACGTTAAGCTCGGCCCTGCGGTCCAGCTCGGCGGTGTCGGGCAAGTGGGGCGAATTGCAGCTTAAACGCATTGTCGAGCTGTCAGGGATGCTCAACCATTGTGATTTCGAAGAGCAGGTTCACTTCAAAACCGACGAGGGTGACCAGAAACCCGATATGGTGATTCGCCTGCCAGGCGGTAAAAACATTGTTGTCGATGCCAAGGCCCCGACCTCGGCCTATCTTGAGGCGATTGAAGAAAAACATGATGACGCCCGTCGCGAAGCCCTGATGACGACCTATGTTGCCAATGTGCGCAAGGTCATTACCGGTCTCTCCAAGAAATCCTACTGGAAGTCTGTTAATTCGCCGGAATTTGTGGTGTTGTTTTTGCCTGGTGAAAGCTTTTTCTCGGCAGCATTGGAACGTGACCCCAGCCTGATCGAAGACAGTTTTCGCGACGGGGTGATTTTGGCAACGCCAACCACGCTTTTGGGCCTGCTAAAGGCGGTGGCCTATGGCTGGCGCCAGGAAGCATTGGCCGATAATGCCCGCGAGATTAGCGAAATTGGTCAGCAATTGTTTGACCGCTTGGGGGCGCTTGCCAAAAACTTTACGGCGATGGGTAAATCGCTTGAAGGGACGGTCAAGCATTACAACAAGACGCTGGGGTCGCTGGAAAGTTCGGTTCTGGTGTCGGCCAAGCGACTGAAGGAAAAGCAAATTGTTGCCGATGATCGCGAAATCGATCAGCCCTTGCAGTCTGAAACCCATGTGCGTCAGCTCAGCAAGCCCGAACTGACGGTCGATTTGCTAGAAGAGGGTGGTGCAACCAAGGCCTGAGCCTGATCAGGAGCCTGATCCTGAGACGGATGCGTTGCCACGGGCCTTGCAGTGGCAGGCAGGGCATCTTTCTTGGGGGGATGGGGACGGACTTCTTGACTCCCATAACTTGCGGTCTTATCTCCAAGCCCGACTTATATTATATTGAAACCGTTCCATTGGGGGCGGTTTCATCCTTTGCATCCGGAAAACCTGACATGGCCTTGCGTGAAATTCTTATCGTTCCTGATCCTCGCTTAAAGCAGGAATGCGACCCGGTATCGGAGGTGAATGACGAAGTTCGCCAGATTCTGGATGATATGCTTGAAACCATGTATGACGCGCCGGGCATTGGCCTTGCCGGTCCGCAGATTGGCGTCATGAAGCGCCTTGTGGTGCTCGATGTTTCCGATGACAAGGAAAAACCCGAACCCATGAAGCTGGTGAACCCGGAAATCATTTGGGAATCGGAAGATTGCTCGGTCTATCAGGAAGGCTGCCTGTCGATCCCTGATCAATATGCCGATGTGGAACGCCCGCTTGAAGTTGGCGTGCGTTACCGAGATGAAAACGGCAAAGAACACGAGATCGAGGCCGAGGGATTGCTGGCAACCTGCATCCAGCACGAGATCGACCATCTTGATGGTATCCTGTTTACCGATTATCTGAGCGCTTTGAAACGCAACATGATCCTGAAAAAGGTCATCAAGCTGCAAAAATCCAAGAAATCAGCCTGATTTTTCGGATGGCACTGCTGCTATATCAGATTTCCTCGAAGGGCCGGTTTTGCTGATCCTTTTATGTTTAGGTCATAACATCGGTTTCACGCTGTCCGATAATCCAGCCCTCCTGCCTGCGGATGATGCTGCTTTCTGGCAGGTTTTCTGCACGCTTTTGTGTGGCGATCAGGATCAGTCCAATCACACCGATAAGCGCGTCGAAGGCATCGTCTTTACCATGATCCGGGGCAATGCCACGGGCAATATGGTGGCGCACGACGGGAGACAGGTCGATGTTAAGGTGGGCAAGGCGAGGCAGCAAAACCATCAGGGTCTCGTGCCGGGATTGTTGCCGTGATTTGGCAAAGCGGCCACTTGGCAGGGGCATGTCGTACAGTTTCAGCCAGCCGTAAATTTCGGCAGGGTAGGTTTCAATTAATGTGACGCCGGGCTGTTGCGACAGGGCGGCAAGGTCGCCGTCAAACGGCCACAGGTGAAACCCGCGCGCGTGGCCGGGGAAAACCAGATTTTGCCAGCCATGCAACATGCCCTTGCCAACCTGATTGGCACCCAGTGTCCAGAACGGGGTTGCGGCGGCGGGCCGGTTTGATGTGGCCCGTTCGCACTGACGATGAAGCTGGTTGAAATTGGCAACGTTAAGCCCGGCTGACAAATGATTGCGTTTTACCGTGCCTTTGGCCCCGGCGCGGGCGGGGTAAAAGGGGCGATGGGGGCAAATCTGGTCGGGGTGGCTACACACATTAAAAAAGGAGTCCGCCGCCGGGCTTTTTAACCAGTGCAGCACATGATCAAAGCTGTCGATGTGTGCGGCCTGATACCAGTGTCGGCACAAACCAATGGGAAAATCCAGCCCCAGCCAAATGGTTTTATCTCTCGCGTGGTGATGCAGCCCGTTTATAAAGGGTGGAATATTGCCAACCGGGGATATGTCATCAATTAACCAGCCGTCGCCCTGTCGTCTTGCATGTGCCTTCCATCGGCCCCGATGATGGATCGACCAGTCGGCATGGAGAATTTCATCAATGTTATAAGGCATATCGGTCGACAATCTTGGCTGTGATGGGGGCATGTGACATGCAGCTTGTAATTTGGCGATCATAGCGCCAAATTGCGCGCATATCAGTTTGGTCATCAGAATGGATGGGGTTTGGTCATGACGAAATTGCGAATTGCCTTTATGGGAACGCCGGATTTTGCCCTGGTGGCATTAAAGGACCTGGTAAAGGCCGGTCATGATGTGGTGTGCGTGTATTCGCAACCGCCGCGCCCCGCCGGTCGCGGACATAAGGAAACGCCGGGCCCGGTTCATGCCTGGGCCGCCGATCACGGGATCGAGGTGCGTACGCCGGTGTCGCTGAAATTCGACGTCGAAAAACAGGCCTTTGCCGATTTGAACCTGGATGTGGCGGTGGTGGCGGCCTATGGCCTGATTTTGCCCAAGGCCATTCTCGATGCGCCCAAAATGGGCTGTTTGAACATTCATGCGTCGTTGTTGCCGCGCTGGCGCGGGGCCGCCCCGATCCAGCGGGCGATTCTGGCCGGGGATGATAAAACCGGTGTCACGATTATGCAAATGGATGTAGGGCTTGATACCGGCGATATGTTGCTGGTTGATGAAATTTCCATTACCTCGGCAACCTATGCCAATGCCCTGCACGATGATTTGGCCGAAATGGGTGGGCGTTTGATTGTTGAGGCGCTTGAAAAATTGCCAACCGGCGACCTGCTGGCGACACCGCAGCCCGAAAATGGCGTGACCTATGCCGCGAAACTGGAAAAGGCCGAAGCCCGGCTGGACTTTGCCGATGATGCCTGCGTGCTGGAACGTAAAATTCGTGCCTTTACGCCGTGGCCGGGGGCCTATTTTGACCTGGGCAAAGAACGGATCAAAGTTCAGGTGGCCGAAATTATTGCCGATGCCAGCGGCCAGCCTGGCGAGATTATCGACGATCAACTGACCATCGCGTGTGGCAGTGGTGGTGCCTTGCGCCCGACCCGCATTCAGCGCTCCGGCAAAGCCGCAATGGATGCCGAAGCGGTGTTACGTGGTTTTGATAAACTGGCACAAGGCGTTATTTTGGCCTAACGCCAATGGTTTCAGTTTATATTCGAAGGGATTTTCCATGTTGCCGCCACGCCCTGCCACCAATCAGGATGGGGACCAGTTGGCACAGTTGATTGCCACGGTTTTTGCCGAATATCGCGGTTGTGTGTTTGATCGCGCCGCCGAGTTCCCGGAACTGTCTGCCATTGCCGATGATTTTGCCCCGCATGGCGCAATCTGGGTGGTGGAAAAGGAAGCAGGTGTGATTGCCGGATGCCTCGGTATTAAAGTGTCGCCTGATTTGGCCGAAGCTGAATTGCACAAGGTTTACCTTGATAAAACTTGCCGCGGGCAGGGCACAGCACAGGTGATGTTACAAACGGCGCGCGACTGGTTGATGCAGAATTATCCGGCCTGTCAGCGTTTATTGTTATGGACCGACAGCCGCTTTGATGCCGGGCACCGGTTTTATCAAAAATGCGGTTTTGTGCAAACCGGCGAAACCCGCGAGCTTGCGGATCTGAGCCAGTCTCGTGAACTGGCCTTTGCGGCGGCTCCTTCTCGTCTTTTGGTGGCGCGTTAACGCCGCTTTATTGGCATAAAACCAGACCAAAACACCCTGCTCGCCTTGTGCGTCGCGGGGTGTTTCTTTGGGGAGGACCGGCGACCGAAAGCCGTTAAATCAGGATGCCTGGCCTTTGGCGGTGGCTTCGGGGTTTAAGGCCTTTTGATCGACCGGTGCCGATTTGGCGTCTTCGCGCGGGCGGGTAAAGGAACGGGCATCGCGCATGCCCAATTCCCATGGCGGGACCGGGGTGAATTTTTCGGCCAGAAAGTCCACAAAGGCGCGGACCTTGGGCGAAAGATGCCGTTTATGCGGATAAACCGCCGAAATCCACGCGCGATCATGGATAAAATCGGTCAGAACCGGGGTAAGGCGGCCGGCACGAATGTCTTCATGGACCAGATATTCGGCCAGTCGCGCCATGCCAAGCCCGGCGACAACCGCTGCATGCAGGGCGTCGCCATCATTGGCGGAAAAACTGCCCTGGGCGCGAAACGACATGTGGCCTTCGGGGGTTTCAAAGTGCCAGTCGTTGAAACTTTCGCGCGAGGATAAATGCAGGCAGTTATGATGGACCAGATCCTGCGGTTTGCGCGGAATGCCGTTTTTTTCCAGATAATCGGGCGATGCGACAATAAAGCGGCGGTTCACCGCATATTTGCGCGCAATCAGCGAGGAATCTTCAAGTTCGGATAACCGGATCGCCAGATCATAGCCATCGTTGACCATGTCGGTAAATTTATCGTCCAGGGTCAGTTCGATTCGCACATCGGGATACATATTGAGAAATTCCGGGATCAGCGGCACCACCTGATATTTGGTAAAGGCCACCGATGCGTTGATCCGTAATGTGCCGCGCGGGGCGGCATAAAGCTGGGTCACGACTTCTTCGGCTTCTTCAATTTCCGTCAGGATGGTGCGCGCGCGTTCGTAAAAGGCGCGACCTTCCTCGGTCAGGCTGAGCTGGCGGGTGGTGCGCATCAGCAACCGCGCCCCTAACCGGTCTTCCAGCCTTGATATATATTTCGATACCGCCGACGGCGACAGGCGCAAGGCCCGGGCCGCTGCTGAAAAGCTGCCTTCTTCAACAGCATAGACAAAGATTTCCATTTCCGCAGCGCGATCCATCGGCGTTTCCCTAGACCATTTAGTTATTTGTGATCATTGTTCATAAGTAATGTGCATATTGAGGTAATTCCCCTTCGCAGTAAAGAGAATTAGATTGTTTTTCAGACGAGGCGGTGATGGTGCCGCACAAAACGAAATTTAAGGAGGTCCGCTATGAGGACGTTTGCTGACATCAAATTGCTGACGATTGAAACCAGCGAGATCGAAGCTGGCGTGCGTAAGGGCCAGCAGCTTCGCGCCGAATATATCAGTGGTTTCTTTCGCAGCCTGTTCAAGGGCGTTAGCCCCAAGGCGCGCCATGATGCGACCCCGGCCGGTACCGTTGGCGGTGCAGCCTGATCATCCGCAAGGATTTTAACCGTGAGCGCGGTTTGCGCGCTCCGGTCTTCTACCGAGTTCTATGATAGCGTTCTTCCTCCCAAGTTATGACGCTGTTTTCCCGACTGGCCCGGACACTTTTGTGTTCCGGGCCATTTTTTTGCCCGCGATTACCCATTTGTGCCGAAATGTGCAAGATGCCCGCAATTTGATCTGCGCTGAAAATAATGGATCGCCATCCTGCACAGGTTCTTCAGGCGGGATCGTGTTGTTTGATCTGCGGTGGCACATAAAAGCCGGGGCGTTCTGCCAACCACGATAACAGGGTGGCAATCGCCATGCCAATAACTGTTGCGATCAATATGGTGGGTAATTGAACGTTGGCAGCAAACAGCCAGCCATATATGGGCGGCCCTGCCGATGATGCCAGTACCATGATCGCGGTCAGGCTGGAGCGAACGGAACCGATTTCGTTCATCGGCACCAGTTCGGGGACGATTGCGGTACGCAAAGTGGTGGCAAAGCCGGTGGTAAGACCCGCCAGTGCCATATAAACCAAAATAATTTGTGCCGTTTCGGTCCATGCCAGCACGATAACCGCCATCATCAGGGGCAGCAAATGCCAGGGAAACAGTTTGCGCGCCCCGAATTTGTCGATCAGCGGGCCACTGCCAAACGCACCTAACACCGATGTGATGGCAAAAAGAGTAAAGCCCGCAGCAAACCAGCCCAGATCAAAGCCCTTTTGGCTGGCAATAACGGCCTGATGAAAAAACAGTGCGGTTAACACCAGGGGCTGCCCCGCCATCATCAGCATGGATAACCAGATATAGGCCGACTTAAACAGGCGCGGATGGGCCGGGCTGCTGCTGGTGGCGGAGAGGCTTTGAGAATGAGAAGCGGCGGTTTTATGCCCCGTTTCTGGCCGGTCTTGTCGGGATGAAAGGCTATCTGTGTTGGTTTGGGCTGTGGCGGATGTGCTTTTTTCCTGCGTCTGCGGTGTTGGGCTGGCCAGCGGTTCGGTTGCGGGGGCGGCCCTGAAGCCGTGATTGCCCCGCACCAGCCAGGCCGCAAGGGGCATCATCACCCCTAAAATCGCGATTCCCGCCGCAACATAAGCCCCGCGCCAGCCAAGGGCGGCAATCAGGGCCAAAAAGATGGCGGGCATCACCGCTTCGGCCATCGGGAAACCAAAGGCGGCAATGGCAAGGGCGCGGCCCCGGTTCTGGTTAAAATACCGGGCGATGCTGGTCATGCTGACATGTGACATCAAGCCCTGGCCCGCAAAGCGCAACATAAACAGTCCGCCAATCAGGACAATGACATTGCCTGCCGCCGACATCACAAAACAGCCAAGGGCAAGAAAAACCATGACGATAAGGCTGTAGTGCAACATGTCGATCCGGTCGATCATGCGGCCAATAAAGGGCAGGGCGACCGCACTGGCAATGGTGATCCCGGCGTAAATATTGGCAAAGCCGGTTTCATTAATGCCCAGGCTTTGCGAAATGAACGGCACAAACAGGGCGATCAGGAATGTTTGACCAAATGCCGAGCCGAAACTGTGCAGGGCACCAAAAGCCAGCGGGCGGGGTGCTTGTCGCAAAAGGGTTAAAAATGCCATTTTAAAGCAATTTTCCTTTAACATCTTATCGGCTTGAATTTTAAAGATTTTTTCTTTTAATCACGGCAAATAAGAAAATTGTATCGATTCAAAATGGTCTCGTCCACCCGCCTTGCGGCACTGTTGGCGTATTAAAAAACGGCATTGACGGGGATACAATGCCGTTTGAAGTTTTTGGCTGGTTCTGTATTTGGCTTATCCGTGCGAGGAAACGGTGCCAGCGGGGCCCTCAACATCGCACGGTGTCACCTTGATCGGGGCTTGCGCCTGTTCGCCCAGATCAAGGCAGTTCTTTAATTGCGGGCTGCATACATGCCAGCCGCCACCGGTTGCCCCCGATGCGGCAAGGTTCAGTTCCGGCAACGGGTTCAAGTGCGGGGTGTAAACCCACCAATGGTCTTTTAAAACCGCATCGGGCGGCGGTTCCATTCCGGCGCCGCCGCCTTTTACGCGGGCTTGGACAAGTTGCAGTCCGGCAGGGGTGATGTGGTAATCTTCCTGCCAGCCGGTATGTTCCACCGAATGCATCCACGACAAGGTAAAGGCCGTGATGGCGAGGCTGATGGCTTTACCGGCGCTGAGAATGCAAAGTCCCATTTATTGTGCCCCGGCCGCATCGCCGGTTTTGCGTAACCGCAACCAGTGCATGGCGGCGAAAAGCGCAAACAGGGCAAAGCCCAATATATCGGTTATCGGATAGGCCGCAATCAGGGTGAACGCCGCCACCACTGCGATCAGGCGTTCAGGTATCGTCAGGCGGATATTGAACGCACCAATCACGGCCATGCCCCACAGGCCAATGGCGATGGCGGTTTTGATAAAGATATAGGCGACCGCTGGCCAATAGCCGATTTCTTCGGCCATCGGGCCCCCATCCTGAAGCATCAATGCCGGGGTATAAACCGACATGAACGGGATCAGGAAGCCCGCCGCAGCGACCTTGATCGCCTCGAACGAGATTTTAAGCCCGCTTGCCCGGGCAATGGGTGCTGCGGCAAAGCAGGCCAGTGCTACCGGCGGTGTCAAATCGGCAAGAATGCCGAAATAAAACACAAACATGTGGCTAACGATCAGCGGCACGCCCAATTGCAACAGGGCCGGACCGGCAATCGATGACGTGATGATATAGTTGGGAATGGTCGGAATGCCCATGCCCAGCACGATGCAGGTGATCATGGTCAGCACCAGCGACAAAAACAGGCTTTGCGACCCGACATGGACAATGAAAGCACCAAAGGTATTGGCAACCCCGGTTAAGGTCATAGTGCCAATAATGATGCCGACAATGGCGCAGGCGACCCCCACCGGCAGGGCGGTTTTTGCCCCTTCGGCCAGCGAGTCGCGGCAGATCAGCAAGGTTTTGCGTCCGCCCTTGGACAAGGCACACCACGCCATCAGCGCGGCAATGGCAATGATGATAACGTAAATGCCAAATTCAAGGAACGCGGCGGCAACCAGACCAAGGCCGATCCAGAAAATCATGCGGATCGTGCTGTTGGGCAGGCCCAGGATGATCGAGCTTCCCAAAATCAGCAAAACCGTCAGCGACAGGCCAACTGTGCCTGCAAAAAGCGGGGTGTAACCGGTAAACAGCAAATAAACCAGCACCGCCAAAGGAAACAGCAGATACCAGCCTTTGCGAATGGCGGCACGCGGCGAAGGTAATTCGGATTTGGCAATGCCCGACAGGCCATATTTACCTGCTTCGAGATGCACCATCCAGAAGACCGAGGCAAAATACAGAATAGCCGGAATTAACGCTGCCTGGACGACCTCGTAATATTCAACGCCCAGTGTTTCGGCCATGATAAAGGCCACAGCCCCCATCACCGGCGGCATCAATTGGCCCCCCATGCTTGATGTGGCCTCAACCCCGCCAGCAAAGGCCGGGCGATAGCCAAAACGTTTCATCAGCGGAATGGTGAACTGGCCGGTTGTCACCACATTGGCAACGCCAGAACCCGAAATGGTGCCCATAAGCCCCGACGAAATCACCGAAACCTTGGCAGGGCCGCCGCGCGCATGGCCGACAAGGCCCATCGACACATCGGTAAACAACTGAATCATCCCGGCTTTTTCCAGAAACGCGCCAAACAGGATGAACAGGAAGATATAGGTCGAGGAGACATAGACCGGAATGCCGTAAATGCCCTCGGTGCCATAGGTCATATGGTCAATCACCTGGGGAAAGGCATATCCGCGATGATTAAGTGGCGAGGGCAGATATTGCCCCAGCAGGCAATAAGCCAGAAAACATGCGGCAATGATCGGCAAAGCCGGTCCCATCAACACATAGGCCCCGGCAAATACCCCGATCAGGGCAATGATGCCAAAAACAATATCGATGGTCAGCGGGTCGCCTGCGCGCAAAATCAGATCGTTATATTCGATCCATTGATAACCCGCGACGGCAACCCCTGAAAGCGCGACAATCCATGCCAGTGTTTTAACCGGCCTGCTTGCTTTGCGGCCAATCGCGATCAGCGGAAAAATCAGCAGGATCAAAAAACCGACATGGATGGCGCGGGTAACCTGGCTGGGAAAATCGATCAGATGGGCGGCGGTTGAAATCTGGAAGGCAGAAAAAACAAACGCGATCCAGAACAGCAAGCGCCCTTCAAATGTCGGGGCAAAACTGTCGACCAGCGGGTCATGAATGCCCAGATCAGGGGAATCGGCAGGTACGTTATGGTGAGATTGGTCTTGCGACATTTAGGGTCCCCGGCAACGTCGGCAACAGGCAGAAAAGGGATTTCAATTGTGCGGTGGGTAAAATGGCGCGGCACAAAAGCAATCCCGGTCGGAGCATTGCACCCCGACCGGTGAAAAAGAGGAACACCGGACAGCCTGCCTGTGGGCGGCAGGCTGTCCGCGCAAGGCGATTACATGATGCCTTTTTCTTTGTAGTAACGTTCTGCACCCGGGTGCAGCGGCAATGGCATGCCTTTAATCGCATTTTCCAATTTGATCGCCTTGGCGGCATTGTGGGCAGCTTCAAGGGTCGGCAGGTTTTCAAACAGCTGTTTGGTCATCTGATAGGCGATTTCATCGGAAACGCCGGAATGACTGACCAGGAAGTTGACGATGGCCACAGTCGGAACATCGTCGGCCTGCCCTTCATAGGTGCCAGCCGGAATTTCGCGGGCAATATAAGGGGCACCCAGCTTGTCGGTGACGTCAGCAGGAACCGACACAATGGTGACTTCCATTGATGCCGACAGATCCTTAAGCGATGCAACGCCAAGACCGGCAGATTGCAGGGTCGCATCAAGCTGACGGTTCTTCATCAGTTCGACCGATTCTGCAAACGGCAGATATTCAACTTTGCCAAGATCCTCATAGGACATGCCTGCGGCTTCGAAAATCTTGCGGGCGTTTAGCTCGGTGCCCGATTTCGGCGCGCCAACAGAAACGCTTTTGCCTTTGAGGTCGGCCAGCGACTTGATACCGGATTCCTTGGACGCCACGATCTGGATGTAGTTCGGATAAATGGCGGCAATACCGCGCAGCTTATCAAGCGGCTTTTTAAAACCGACTTCTTCGTTGCCTTCCCAGGCAAGTTTAACTGAATCGCCCAGGGCAAAACCGATTTCGCCCCGGCCAGCCTGCAGCAGGTTCAGGTTTTCAACCGAGGCTTTGGTTGACTGAACCTGGGTGCGAGCCCCTTCGATCTTTTCGCCATAAACATTGGCCAGTGCCGCGCCCAGCGGGTAATAAACACCCGATGTACCGCCGGTCAGAACATTGATAAATTCGTCGGCCTTGGCCATCGAGACGGAGCCAAAGCTCAGTGCTACCGCTATTGCCCCTGCAAGTACGGATTTCGCACGGATAGATGTCATCAGGTCTTCCTCCCTTGAATATATGAATTCGGTTGCACCCCGGTGCCGCATCCTTCACGGTTCTTTCTTCACGCCAGCGTGAAGCAGCTTAGGGGACTTCCAAAGAATAGGCCAGATTATATCTGTGGCATATATACATATTGTCGTACCGAAATCTGTTTGGCATTGCAGCGACCGCATTGCAACAGTGTTTAATAGATATGAAAAACCTCAAATATGTCGCATCAGGTTATTTTTTCGCCACAAAGCAGTGTTTTTTGTATAGTCCACGTTAAGTAGTTCAATTTTTGAAACGAGGATCCAGGTGAGTAAGATTGCGCTTGTGGATGACGACCGGAACATTCTGACATCGGTTTCGATGGCACTGGAAGAAGAAGGTTATGAAGTCAGCACCTATTCCGACGGGTCAGAAGCCTTGCATGCTTTGACCAGGGAAGAGCCGGATCTGGCCGTTCTGGATATTAAAATGCCGCGTATGGACGGGTTGGAACTTTTGACGCATTTGCGCAAAAAGACCCAGATGCCGGTTATTTTCCTGACATCCAAGGATGACGAGGTCGATGAATTGACCGGTTTGCGCCTTGGTGCGGACGACTATATTAAAAAGCCGTTTTCCCAGCGTTTGCTGATCGAACGTATTCGCACCCTTTTGCGCCGCGCTGAAATTATTCGCGCCGGGGGTGTGCGCCCGACCGGGTCGGATGATGTTATCCAGCGCGGCGACCTGGTGCTTGATCCGTCGCGCCATATGTGCAGTTGGAAAGGTCAACATGTGAACCTGACCGTGACGGAATTTTTGTTGATTCAGGCACTGGCAAAACATCCGGGCCACGTTAAAAACCGCGATCAGCTGATTGATGCGGCCTATGGCGAGCATATTTATGTCGATGACCGGACCATTGACAGTCACATCAAGCGCCTGCGCAAGAAATTCCGCGAAACCGACAGGGAATTCAAGGAAATCGAGACGCTCTATGGTGTGGGGTATCGCTACCGTGATACGGCAGCCGCCGTTGTTCCTGGTGCCGTTGGTATTTCAACGGACTAAAGCATATTAAAGGAAAAATGCTTTAGGCATCAGGCTTCTGGCATCAAACATCAAGCACGGCTTCAACAACCCGGCGCGCACAAATGTGCCGGGATAAAGTATGGATTGCATGAGCGATAAAACTGCTTCGGCACCCCAACAGGGCGGAAACCAGACCGATTCCCGATCCGGCGAGGCGCGTTCTGTGCGCCTCGAGGAACGGCATGGGTTATTTTCTCCGCTGACATGGCGAATTCTTGCCGTTAATGCGCTGGCCCTTTTTGTGCTGGTGGCGGGGATTTTGTATCTGGGGCGTTACAAGCAGGAACTTATTCATTCCGAACTTGAAGCAATGGCCGTGCAGGCCGAAATGTATGCGGCCGCCCTGTCAACTGCGGCTGTGGGGCGCGGCGATGATGCCACTGAACGGGTTAAACTGGAAACCGCGCGTGAAATGGTGCGGCGCCTGGTGGGCATTACCGGGGCGCGCGCCCGTTTGTTTGGTGCCAACGGGCAATTGATTGCCGATAGCCGCAATATTCAATCCTTTGGTGCGGGTGCCGTGCAGGCCGAAGAATTGCCCGCCCCGGGGGATGACGACGAACTTGCCGAGATTATGCGCAACCTGACCGAAGGGGTGTTATCGCTGTTTGAAGGCGATCAGCCGTTGCCGCTTTATGTGGACCCGCCCATTGCCAGCGCATCGGATTACCCCGAGGTGCGCGCCGCCCTTGCCGGTTATTCGCGCGGGGTGGTGCGGGTCGATGGAAGGGGGCGGCGGGTCTTGTCGGTTTCGGTGCCGGTTCAGCGGTTCAAGCAGGTTCTGGCATCGATCATGCTGACCAAAAATGGCGACACGATTGAGAGTGCCCTGCACGCGGTTCGGCTTGATATCCTGAAAATCTTTGTTTTTGCCTTTGGTATTACCGTGCTGCTGTCGATTTATCTGGCCGGGGTGATTACCCGTCCGCTAAACCGGCTGGCCCGTGCCGCTGAACGGGTGCGGCGTAGCAAAAATCGCCAGTTCACCATCCCCGATCTAACCGACCGTAACGACGAAATTGGCGATTTGTCGGGCACCTTGCGCGATATGACGGAAACCCTGTGGGACCGCATGGATGCCATTGAACGTTTTGCCGCCGACGTGGCCCATGAAATCAAAAATCCGCTAACATCTTTGCGCAGTGCCGTTGAAACCGCGACCCGGCTAAAAGATGCCGAACGCCAGCGCCGCCTGATGGAAATCATTGCCGAAGACGTGCAGCGCCTGGACCGGTTGATCAGCGATATTTCCGATTATTCACGCATGGATGCTGAATTGTCGCGCGCTGAAAGCGAAGAAGTTGATTTGCGGATTTTACTGCAAACCCTGTCGGAACTTTACAATGCTGGCGGGAAAGGGCCACAGGTGAAGGTCTCCGCCCCTGAAAATCTGGTGGTGCCCGCCCTTGAAAGCCGCCTGGTGCAGGTGTTTCGCAATCTGATTTCCAACGCCCTGACCTTTAGCCCCGAAGACGGCGAAGTGCGCGTGCGGGCATGGCGCGATAAAAACCAGGCCGTGATTACCATCGAAGATGACGGGCCGGGCATACCGGCGGGCAAGGAAGAAGCCATTTTCAACCGGTTTTACACCGAACGTCCCTCAAGCGAGAAGTTTGGTCAGCATTCCGGGCTGGGTTTGTCGATTTCGCAGCGAATCGTCGCGGCCCACAATGGTCACTTGAGTGCATCGAATCGCACCCTTGAAGGGGCGGTTAAAGGGGCCATGTTTACCGTGCGTTTGCCGCTATAAACGGCGGCCATTCATTGCTTGAATATGTTTTTTGTGCAGTGCGGGCGGTTTACCTTAATTCCGCGTTTGACAAGCCGTGCCGGGCCGCGCATCGTTTTGCCCGACATGACACAGCTTCACGCAAACTGCGTCGCGTTTGACGGGCTGGGTATTTTGTTGCGAGGCCCGTCAGGCAGCGGCAAATCCGATCTTTCCCTGCGCCTTATTTCGCGCGGCGCGCAACTGGTATCGGATGACTGGACCAACATTGTTGCGCAAAACGGGGTTCTGGTTGCCTCCGCGCCCGATGAAATTGCCGGATTGATGGAAATACGCGGGTTGGGCATTGTTGCGGGTATGGCGCTTTGCCCTCATGCCGAAATTTGTGTCATTGCTGATCTGGTCGAACCCGGTACAGATGATATAATTGATCGCATGCCAGACCTTGCAAGCGATATTCTGTGCGGGGTTTCACTTCCGGTCTGGAAGATAAATGCGTTCGAGGCCAGCGCGCCTGATAAAGTTAAAACGGCGCTGGCCCTGGCCACCGGGAAGATGCGGATTGTATCATGACTGACTTGCCCCAAAAAACTGACCTGCCGCCAGGCAGCAAAAGCCAGCCCGCCCACGCCGATACGGTTGATGCCCTGACCGTCATGCGTGCCCGGGCGCGCGACACGGATCAGCATGGCGGTGGCAACCCCGATGCCCGGCTGGTGCTGGTCACCGGTGTTTCGGGGGCGGGGCGCACCACCAGCCTTAAAATTCTGGAAGATTTTGGCTTTGACGCAGTGGATAATTTGCCCCTGCGCCTGTTGCCCAACCTGTTATCGGGCGATGCCGAATTACATGTGCCTGTTGCCATTGGCCTTGATATTCGCACCCGCGATTTTGGCGTGGACCAGTTTGGCGATATTATTGCTTCCCTGCGGGCGCAAAGCGGGCTGGATGTAACGGTGGTTTTTGTTGATGCCGAAAATACTGTTTTGCAACAGCGTTTTACCGAAAGCCGCCGTCCTCATCCGCTGACCCAGGACCGGCCGCTGGTCGATGCGATTGCCCATGAAAAACGGTTAATGGCCCCGATTGCCACCATCGCAGATGTGCAAATTGACACATCTCGCTTAAAGGCAGCCGAACTTCGCAAAATTTTACAAGATCAGTTCGCCAGCCCGACATCCGGGCAGATGGCGATTTTTGTCAAAAGCTTTTCGTTCCGGCAAGGGGTGCCGGGCGAAGCCGACCTTGTTTTTGATGTGCGCTTTTTGCGCAATCCGCATTATGATCCCGATCTTCGCAATCTGACCGGCATGGACCCGCGGGTGGGGGATTATGTTGCGCAGGATCGTGATTTTGCCGGTTTTATGGATCGGTTAAAAGCCCTGATCGGGCCGATACTGCCCCGCTATGCCGAAGAAGGCAAAAGCTATCTGACCATTGCGGTCGGTTGCACTGGCGGGAAACACAGGTCCGTGTATATTGCGCGCCTGCTAAATGAGTGGATATCAACACTGGGATATGACGTTCATCTCAGTCATCGTGACAAACCGGCAGAGCCGGATGAAACCAAGCAGGGGGAAATGATTTGATGGAGAAAACGGCATGATCGGGATGGTGCTTGTCACCCACGGCGATCTCGCACGGGAATTTGTTGCCGCGCTTGAACATGTTGTTGGCGCGCAGGACAATGTCGCCGCCGTGTGCATCGGGCCGGATGACGACATGGAACAGCGTCGTGCCGATATACTGGCTGCGGTCGAGGAAGTTGATAGTGGTCAGGGTGTGGTTCTGTTGACCGACATGTTTGGCGGGACGCCGTCCAATCTGGCGATTTCGATTATGGAACAGGCCCATGTCGAAGTGATTGCCGGGGTCAATTTACCGTTATTGATCAAGCTGGCATCGGTTCGGGTTGAGGGGACACTGGCCCAGTCAGTGAATGCCGCACAGGATGCAGGCCGGAAATATATCAATGTCGCTTCACGTTTGTTAAGTGGCGAAGAATAAGACCATTAAAGGTGCGGCAGCCAGGATCCGATTTCCTTCTGCCGACGGGGAACAGAATGTCGCAAACTGAAAAGCATATCGTTACCATCGTCAATCAGCGTGGATTGCACGCGCGGGCGGCGGCGAAATTTGTTAAACTGGCGGGCGAGTTCGAGGCCCGTATCATGGTTCGCAACCGGGGAACCGAGGTTTCGGGGGTGTCCATTATGGGCTTGATGATGCTGGCAGCATCAACCGGCACTGAAATTGAAATAGAAGCAACCGGCATGGATTGTAATCAGGCGATTGCGGCACTAAGTGAACTGGTCGAGGCCAAGTTCCACGAAGAATAGGGTCGGCACCCTAAAGCATGTTTCCTTTAATATGACCCATTTTGCCAGCTCAGTCTGCCGCCTGA
>TARA_R110001583_G_scaffold7720_9_pt1 | contig 67702 bp, 59 predicted proteins | sample TARA_R110001583 | Tara Oceans TARA_R110001583 (sample SAMEA4398432) | marine metagenome | biome: Polar Biome; feature: [MES] marine water layer (ENVO:01000295) within the mesopelagic zone...; material: water (ENVO:00002006), including particulate matter (ENVO:01000060) such as...... | reverse complement strand
GGGATTGAGGCAAATTTATTTTGTTTTATTTGCAATTAAATCCCTGTTATAAAGGTCCAAATAGTCTACTTGTGGTTACTAAATAGTCTACTTGTGGTTAATTATACTCTATATTCCACATAATTTGCGCTATTTGCTTGTTGCTTTGAGTCTCCTAAGGTAGCATAAAAAGTTATTAGGTTTGTATTAAAACAGGGTTACCATCAGTGCCATTAACTACTTTTCTACAAAAAATTCCAATTGTTGTTTTGGCGATTATTATTACTTTGTTAGCCTATAAACTTGCTCTGTTAACATGGGCCTTTGTTCCTAAAGATAAAGGGGACCTACAATGGCAACCTGTGGCTGTCAAAAACAAGCAAACCGCGAACAAGATTAATACACGTCAATTACAAGGGCTGTTTGGCGAGAAGGCTGAAGTCGTCAAACCCGTTATTGCTGAAGTTGATATTAATGATGCGCCTAAAACCCGTTTGAATTTAAAATTGGTTGGTGTTGTTGCTTCAACCGATCCTCAGTATTCGAGTGTTATTATTGATAATAAAGGCAGGCAGGGAAGCTATTTTATAGATTCGGAAATTGAAGGCACAGATGCTGTTATTGTTAAAATTTATCAAGACCGCACTATTTTAAATGTTGATGGCTCACACCAAACGTTGATGTTAGATGGTGTTGAAACGTTAGATAAACAACATCAAGCTCATGAGAGAAACGATCAGAGCTTGCGTGGCAACAAATCCTCCCTCCTTAGCCAATCTGAAGTAAAAACGGTTAATTTAAATCGTGAAGAACTACTTAAAAATCCTGCAAAATTAGGTGATTATATTCGAATTTCACCGGTAAGAGAAAACGATCAGGTGATGGGTTATCGTGTTAACCCAGGTAAAGACAAAGCACTTTTTGAGCAGGCGGGCTTGCAAAGTGGAGATTTAGCCATTGAATTAAATGGTATTGATTTAACCGATACGCAACAAGCATTTACATTAATGAAAGAGTTCCCAACCATGACTGACATGACTTTGTCTGTTGAGCGTGACGGGCAATTACATGAATTGTATTTCAGTATCCCAGAATAAAATGAAAGCGCTTTCATCAAATGATAATTTCGATGTTTAAGTGGTGTATAAGTGATAGTTGGAGTGTGATTAGATGGTATCTTTAGGGATAAAAAACAAAGCTGTTAAACTGCTTAATTTAGGTTTATTAGCAACAGTATTAAGTATCAGCCATGTTAGTTCCTTGGCCGCAGTAGAATATTCAGCCAGTTTTAAGAATGCAGACATTAATGAATTTATTAATATTGTTGGTAAAAATCTTAAAAAAACTATTGTATTAGATCCAACGGTGCGAGGCAGCATCAATGTACGAAGTTATGATCTATTAAATGAAAAGCAATATTTCCAATTCTTTTTAAATGTATTGGAAGTGTATGGTTTTGCCATTGTTGAAATGGAAAGTGGCATCATTAAAGTCATTAAAGCGAAAGATGCGAAAGTAGCCGCCATTCCTGTTGTGGATGATGGACAACAGTTTAGGGGCGATGAAATGGTCACCCGTGTTGTGCCTGTGACTAATGTGTCTGTTCGTGAACTTGCGCCTTTATTACGTCAACTTAACGATAATGCGGGTGGCGGTAACGTCGTTCATTATGATCCTTCTAATGTGATCATGATTACCGGTCGTGCAGCGGTCGTGAATCGTTTAGTTAAAATTATTCACCGAGTGGATAAAGCGGGCGACCAAGAAGTTGATATTATCAAACTGAGATTTGCCAGCGCCTTAGAAATGGTAAAAGTGGTGGAAGCCATTCAACAACCAGCATCTGGCACTAAAAATACCACACCGAGTATATTACAACCTCGCCTTGTTGCCGATGAACGTACTAATTCATTGATTATTAGTGGTGAAAAGAAAACACGAGCGCGTATTGTTGCTTTGGTTAAAACCCTTGATGATGAGTTAAAAAATAACGGTAATACACGTGTTTTCTACCTAAAATATGCGCAAGCAAAAGATCTTGTTTCTGTTTTGAAGGGAGTCAGTAAAAGTCTTGAAAAAGGCGCTACGGCTTCAAAGGGTGAATCAAGTAGTGGCTCAGACTTAAGTATTGAAGCTCATGAAGGTACCAATTCAATTGTTATTTCTGCACAACCCGCATTAATGTCATCTCTAAGCAGTATTATTCGTCAATTAGATATTCGTCGGGCACAAGTCTTGGTTGAAGCGATTATTGTTGAAGTTTCAGAAGACGATGGCATTAACTTAAGCGTACAGTGGGGCTCAGCAATCGGCGGAACATCTTTCCAAGATAATGGTGTGTCAACGGGTGAAGTACTTGCTGCCGCTTATGAAGTGAGCAACGATGATGACGATCTTGATGCCGTGACCAGTGTTATTTCTGCACTGACTGGAGGGGCTTTGGGGTTTGCAGGAAGTGATTGGGGCGTTTTGTTACAAGCAATCAGTTCTAATTCTACCTCGAATATATTAGCAACACCGAGTATTACAACACTTGATAATCAAGAAGCGAGTTTTATTGTTGGTGATGAAGTGCCTGTGTTGACGGGGTCAACCTCAAGCTCGACGAACGCTAATCCTTTCCAAACCATCGAGCGTAAAGATGTGGGTATTAAATTAAAAGTTACCCCACAAATTAATGATGGTGATGCCGTGCAACTAACGATTGAACAAGAAGTGTCTAACATTCAAGGTTCGACTTCGGTAGATGTTATTTTTGCAACACGTTCAGTGAAAACAACGGTATTAGCAAAATCCGGTGAAACCATTATTATTGGTGGTCTTATCGATGAAGCGGTCAGTGAAACGGTGGAAAAAGTGCCATTACTGGGTGATATCCCATACCTTGGTGTTTTGTTCACATCAACTAAAAGTAGCACTGCTAAACGTAATTTAATGATCTTTTTACGTGCATCGATTATTCGCGATGATGAAACCATGAATAATTTAAGCACTCGTAAATATGGGTTGATGCGTGATATTCAGCTAGGGCAACGTGAATCTGGGATTAATTTGATGCCACACAAAAATGCGCCTGTTTTACCAGAATGGGGACATAGTCATGAAATTAATCCTGCTGATTTTATGCCTCAAAAGACAGAAGCCTCTTTACCTGAGTCTACACAGGAAGTTAAGTAATGAGTGCGCTTGATAGTCAGGTATTAGAGAGCGTGGCTAATGAGGAAGATCATGAATATGTTACGCCACGTGGACAGTTGCCTTTTCCCTTTTCTAAGAAGCACTCTTTAGTTGTTTCTTATGAAGGTAAAAAGAGTGAATTATGTTTTAAAGTATTACCAAGCGCGAGCATCTTGTTGGAGGTGCGCCGTGTTTTAGGTCACTCCTTTACGATGAAACAAGTTAATACTGAGCGCTTTGAGCAGTTAGTTGGCATTGCCTATCAATCTTCTTCATCTGAAGCACAGCAATTGATGGAAGATATTGGTAGTGAAGACTTTTTTACGCTTGCTGAAGAGTTACCGGGTGATGAAGATTTACTTGAAGCTGAAGATGATGCACCTATTATTAAATTAATAAATGCCATGCTTGGCGAGGCCATCAAAGAAGAAGCGTCGGATATTCATATTGAAACCTTTGAAAATACATTGATCATTCGTTTTAGGATTGATGGTGTGTTGCGCGAAATATTGAAACCTCAACGCAAATTAGCAGCATTGTTAGTCTCACGTATTAAGGTAATGGCAAAGTTAGATATCGCCGAAAAACGTATTCCGCAGGATGGCCGTATTTCGATACGGATTGGTGGGCGTGCCGTAGATGTACGTGTTTCAACTATGCCTGCAAGTCATGGTGAACGTGTTGTACTGCGTTTATTAGACAAAAATGCTATTAAACTCGATTTAAGTACATTAGGAATGACCACCCAAAATCACCATTTAATGCGTGATCTTATCCATAAACCACACGGGATTATTCTGGTGACTGGCCCGACAGGTTCAGGTAAAAGTACCACGCTATATGCGGGATTATTAGAAATTAATGCAAAAGATCGTAATATCTTAACGGTTGAAGACCCGATTGAATATGCGATTGATGGTATCGGGCAAACACAGGTTAATAGTAAAGTTGATATGACCTTTGCACGTGGTTTACGGGCTATTTTACGTCAAGATCCCGATGTGGTCATGATTGGTGAAATCCGAGATTTAGAGACCGCACGTATAGCAGTACAGGCCAGTTTAACCGGGCATTTAGTGTTATCAACCTTACATACCAATACCGCTGTAGGCGCAATCACACGATTACGTGATATGGGCGTTGAACCCTTTTTATTATCATCAAGTCTTTTAGGTGTGTTAGCGCAACGATTAGTGCGTCGTTTATGTCAACATTGTAAAGAAGCCCATCCTGCGACGGAAAAAGAACATCAAATTCTAGCTATGGATAGTCCTGAAGCCCCACTTATTTATCGCGCAATAGGCTGTGCTAAATGTAACTATAGTGGTTATAAAGGCCGTACAGGTATCCATGAACTGCTAGTCGTCACAGACGAAGTACGTGAATTGATTCAAAACGGCGCCAGTGAGAGAGCGGTTGAAAAAGTGGTGCGCAAAGCTGCTGTAAGTATTCGTGATGACGGTATTGCTAAGGTATTAGATGGGCAAACGACGCTAGAAGAAATTTTACGTGTAACCAGAGAGGATTAACGTGGCTACTTTTGCTTATAAAGCCATGGATGCAAATGGTAAACAGAAAAAAGGGACGCTAGAATCTGATTCAGGGCGTCAGTTGCGTCAACAGCTTCGTGCGATGGGATTAACTCCTTTAGAAGTTGAACCTGTTGCTAATAAGGCCACTAAATCAGGTTCAAGTTTATTACGTAGCCGAATAAAAACCGCAGAATTGGCATTAATCACTCGTCAGCTTTCTACGCTTGTTGCTTCTTCTATTCCACTTGAAGAGTGTTTGCAAGCTGTCGCAGAGCAATGTGATACCCCCAAAATAAAAACCATGATTTCTTCCGTGCGCAGTAGTGTGGTTGAAGGGCATACATTAGCAGACAGTATGCGTGGTTTCCCTTTGATTTTTGATAACCTCTTTTGTGCCATGGTGGCGGCGGGAGAAAAGTCAGGTCATCTTGATAAAGTATTGGACCGTTTGGCTGATTATGCAGAACAACGCCAAGAGATGAAAAGCAAAATGATGCAAGCGATGATCTATCCAATGGTATTAACGCTGGTGGCTATTTCTGTTGTTGTTATTCTACTTACCTCTGTAGTACCCCAAGTAATTGGCCAGTTTGAGCATATGGGGGCCGATTTACCTACCTCAACTAAATTTTTAATTGCTGTCAGTGATGCTTTAAGTAGTTATGGGCTTTATGTTTTAGCGCTGATTGTTAGTTGTATTTTCTTAGTCAAAATATGGCTCAAAAAACAAAAAAACCAACTTATCTTTGACCGTTACTTGTTAAGTGTTCCCGTTTTAGGGCGTGTGGTTAATGAACTAAATACTGCTCGCTTTGCACGTACTTTAAGTATATTAAATAACAGTGCAGTACCTTTATTAGAGGCGCTGGGTATTGCAGGTAATGTACTAAGTAATCAATATATTCGAGCTAAAGTCGCTGAATCCACTAACTTAGTCAGGGAAGGTACGAGCTTAGGTCGAGCACTAGCTAGTATTAAGTTATTCCCCCCGATGATGTTGCATATGATCGCAAGTGGTGAAAAAAGTGGTGAATTAGGCAATATGTTGGAACGATCTGCTGATAATCAGGACAAACAGTTTTCAGCACAAGTTACCGTTGCCTTAGGCATTTTTGAACCTGCGTTAGTGATTTCGATGGCGGGAGTCGTCTTGTTTATTGTGATGGCCATTTTACAACCCATTTTACAGCTTAATAATATGGTGTCAGGTTAGCGCCATCCTATTAATGAAATTTAACAACAAACATTTTACAAAAGGAAATATCATGAAAAATAATAACAAAAAACAAACGGGTTTTACCTTGCTCGAAATCATGGTGGTGATCGTTATTCTTGGGGTGTTAGCCTCTTTAGTTGTACCTAATTTATTGGGTAATAAAGATAAAGCGGATCGCCAGAAAGTTATCTCAGATGTGATTGCATTAGAAAATGCACTGGATATGTATAAGTTAGATAACAATAACTATCCAAGCACTGAACAGGGCTTAGAAGCATTACAAAGCAAGCCAAGTGGATCTCCTGAACCTCGTAGTTATCCAGAAGATGGTTACATCAAGCGTTTACCTGAAGACCCATGGGGTAATGAATATGTATTAAATAGCCCAGGTGAACATGGCAAAATCGATATTTTATCTGTTGGCCAAGATGGTGAAGAAGGAACAGATGATGATATTGGTAACTGGAATTTAGATGGTAAATCTGAATAAGCACTTTCAGCGTGTTTAACACATCGATAAAAGCTTCTCTGCAAAGGGGCTTTACCCTATTGGAGATCATGTTAGTTTTAGTACTGATTGGCATGGCCTCTGTTGGTGTGATGATGGCAATGCCACAACATATTAATAATAATGATAATGTTGATTGGCAGTTACAAAGATTTAGCACCTTATTACAGTTTGCAGAGGATGAAGCCCTCATTTCAGGTAAAGAGATTGGGTTAGTCTTTGATAAAAACACCTATCAATTTACTTTTTATGATTACCAAAGCAAACAATGGTTAGCGATGGTGTCAGATCAAATTGGCAAAAAAATCGAACTGCCAGAATCAATCGCTATTGAATATTTTTTATTAGGGGCGGTTTGGGATGACATTGATGCAGAAGATGAAGACGTCTTTATCGATGAAGACTATCTTGTGCAAATTGATGGGGACGAAGAGGAGGTTAAGAGCTTTTCACCTCAGGTGTATATCATGTCGAGTGGTGAAGTCACCCCTTTTAAAATCATTTTTTCAGAAACGAGTACAGATGCAGATAAGCAAAGTGGTGTACTTGAAGTGGGTATGAGTGGCGTTATTACTAAGACAGAGCCTGTTATTTAATGAATTACTTTAGGTCGATAAAAAAACAACAAGGTATGACCTTACTTGAGGTAATGTTGGCATTAGTGATTATGGCAACATCAGGTGTTGCTGTGATGAATGCTGCCTCGGGCTCGTTAAATGCTCAAGCACAGTTGCAAAATAAAACCTTTGCACTCTGGGTGGCCAGTAACCAACTAACAGAGCTGAAACTTAAAAAAGTTTGGCCAGCGAGTAGTTGGACCAAGGACTCAACCGAGTTAGCGGGTATAAAATGGTATTTCAGATATAAAACCGTAGAAACGGGTGATGACGATTTTAAAGCATTAGATATGGAGGTAAGTGATAGCGAAGATGGCCGTGCACTTGCTTACTTAAGGACTTACATTGCGAAGTAGTAAGCATTGCCGTGCTATGCAGGGGTTTACATTATTAGAGGTGCTAATCGCTATCTCTATTTTTGCATTAATGAGCATGGCCTCTTATCAAATATTGCAAGGGGTTATTCGCAGTGGTGAAATTAGCAAAAGACACAATGAACAATTGCTTAAAATTCAACGTGCGATGTTGATTATTGAACAAGATTTTAGTCAAATTATTGCCCGTGCATCAAGAGATGAAAATAGTGATAGTGAAACACTCAGAGTATTGACCGTCGGAAAATCATTATATGAGTCTGAAGATGAAGGGATTGAATTTACGCGTTTAGGTTGGGCGAATCCTTTAAATTTATTACCGAGATCTAATTTGTTGCGTGTACGCTATCGATTATTTGAAGGGCAACTACAGCGTTTATACTTTTTATATCCTGATATTGTTTCAGGGCAAAAGCCAGAAATACAGACTTTATTAGACGATGTAGAATCATTAAGTTTTCGTTTTTGGTCAAACGGCTGGAAAACAACTTGGACAGATATTAATAGCTTACCGACAGGCATTGAGATTAGTTTTACCAGTAAACAGTTTTCAGAAATTAATCGCCAGTTCTTGGTGGCAGAAAGCGTGGTTGAAACAGAATAATGCTAGCATCTCCTAAAAAACAACGTGGTATTGCTCTGATCACGGTATTAATGATTTTAGCTATCATGGTCACCATTGCCGCTACAATGACCGGACGTTTGACGTTAAGTTTAAAACGCACAGAAGGGCTTATTTTTTCGCAGAGTGTTTATTGGTACGGACAAGCCGCGGGTGATTTTGGGCGCATGGTATTAGAGCAAGATTTTTCTGATAGTAGCATCATCAGCTTAGATCAAAACTGGGCATTACCTGAAATGGTTTTCCCTCTTGAAAATGGCAGTATTGCAGGTGAGTTTAAAGATTTACGTAGTTGTTTTAATCTTAATACATTAGCCGAGAAAGATAAGGGCGATGTGCGAGCTAGACCAGTTAAACAGTTTGAGAGCTTATTAATTGAACTTGGCATTAATGACTATACGGCTGAAATGATTGCTGAGTCTAGCCGAGATTGGATTGATACAGACGATGAAAGTAATGTTGCACAGGGTGCAGAAGACAGTACCTACCAAGCACTTGCAGTGGCGCATTTGGCTGCTAATAACTTGATGGTTGATATCAGTGAATTACGTGCTGTACAAGGGGTTGGACAAAAGATATTTGAACGTATTGCGCCTTATTTATGCGCCATTCCAAGTGCAGAGCAAAAGATTAATGTTAATACAGTGCAGATAGAGCAAGCTGCTATTTTATATGTGTTATTTAAAGATGAACTGAGCCTCAGCCTGGAAGATTTTACGCAATTATTAGAAGATAGGCCTACCAGTGGTTGGAACAGTGTGAATGATTTTCTCGCCTCCAGTGTTTTTGGAAGTTCAAGTATTTCCAGCGATGTAACGAATGAGTTAAGTGTTACTAGCGATTATTTTCAATTAAACGCTGTCGCTGATTTTCAAGAGCGTAGTAATGCAATACAAGTACTTTATGAAATCAATGATAAGAAAGCCACAGTGATCCGATATCAATCGGGCGGGCTTAAATAGATGGAGATTGTGGGTGACTGAAAGATTAATAATCCGCCTAGCAAGTGAAGCTTCGCAGAAACAGCATTGGCTGATATGGTCAGAAAGTGAGAAAGAAATCATCGCTTCAGGTGATATTGAAAATGCACAACAGTTAAATACCTTAACTGAGAAAGCATTATCGCGTCATGTTATCTGCTTATTACCTGGGGTGGATGTTGGTATTCAAGCACTTCCCATTAAAGGTGCTTTTAATCGCCAAATGCAGCAAGCATTGCCTTATCTTTTAGAGGAAGATCTTGCGGGGGATGTTGAAAAATTACATTTTACTGTGATTGCTCAACAAACTGATCTTGTGCATGTTGCAGTCTGTGATAAACGACGTATGTCGGATTGGTTATCTTGGTTAGCAGAGGCAAATATTAACTGTAAGCAGTTTATTCCTGAAGGATTAGCATTACCGGTTCCTATCGATGAAAAATGGCAAGCAGTACAACTTGATAATCATTGGATAATACGAGAAAGCAAAGCGCTCGCATGGAGTTGTGAGCTGGACATGTTAGGTGTGTTTTTAGATAGCAAAATAGATGCTGAAAATGAGCAAGTCATTGAAAGTTATAGCCCAGGTCTAAAAGAATACCCGGGTAATTGGAGCAGTGGCACTCCAACGTTGCCGATGGAATTACTTGCGCTGGGTACGCTAGATTGTAAAGTAAACTTATTAAACAATGAATTTAAAGTAAAAAAGGAAACCAATAAAACGCTTTTAAAATGGCGCCTACCGGCTATTTTAGCAATGGTCTTTTTTATTATTAGTTGCGTCAAAGTGTCGATTGAAAATCGCAATGTAGAAAAAGAGATTGATATGGTTAAAGAACAGGTTGAGGATGTTTATCAACTTGCCTTCCCAAATCAACGAAAATTGAGCTATTCACGTATTAAGAAAAAGCTAAAAACCATGCTAACAGAAGTCAATGAGAATAGTGGTTCATCTGGCTTCTTAGTAATGCTTGATGAGCTCGGGCCAACGTTTAATAGTAATAAACAAATAACATTGAACAGCTTGAAATATGATGTTAAAAATCAAGAAATGCGCCTTTTAGCGGTGGCAGAAAATTTTCAATCTTTTGAAACATTTTCGCGCACTTTACCAACGCAATACAGCATTGAGCAAGGGGCACTGAATAGTAGTAAAAATCAAGTAAGTGGCTTGCTGACAATAAGGAAGAAATAATCATGGAACAATTGAAACAATGGTGGGAAAGTATCACCGTGAGAGAACAACAATTAACCATGATCAGTGCCGTTTTTATTGGGATTGCCATTTTATATTGGGGAATTTGGTCACCCTTGACCACCCAGCTTACAGAGAATAAACAGCAGTTAACGAATGCTAAAGCATCGCTCAGTTGGACGCAGGAGAAAGCTAATTTCCTATTAGCGTCGGGTGTTGCTGAGCCACAAAGAAGAAGTGGAAATTTAACTCAAATTTTGAATAGCAGTGCGAGTAAAAAAGGCATTACTTTTTCCCGAATTGTTAATAAACAAGAACAAATTGAAGTCTGGATAACTAACATAGAATTTGATCTTTTCTTGTTGTGGTTAACGGATTTGAATCATCAATATGGAATCTCCGTTCTAAACGCTGACTTGGCCAAAACAGACCAAGCGGGTTATATCAAAGTTAACCGTTTATTACTCACGCATTAATTGTTTCGTTAAGGTATTCGAAAAGCACTATGAAAATAAAAATCAGTCTGGCATTTATCACCATCTATTTCCTTTTTTTAGTGGGAACTATTCCAGCGAGTCTCATTAAACCTTTTATACCGAAGCAGACAGGCCTTCAATTTGAAGACATATCTGGTACCTTATGGAACGGAAAATTATCAAATGTTGTTTATGACAACAAATATCGTATCAAAGAATTAACCTGGAAAATGGATTGGTTAGCGCTCACTAGTCTAAAAATCAAGGCAAATGTTGAATTTAATAATGGTCGTAAGGCGTTATTGGGTGTTGGAGCGGTTGCTTATAGCTTTACTGGCGTGGCGGTTTCAGATGTGAATATTGATATGCAAGCAACAGAATTATTGCCTTATTTACAACTTCCTGTTCCTGTCACTCCTTCAGGAAAATTAACTTTAGTGATTGAAAATGGTGTGCCAGGTGATCCTTATTGCCAAGAACTTGATGGTTATCTTGTCTGGCATGGTGCCAGAATCGATACCCCGATGGGTAATATTGATTTATCGAATCCTAATATCGATTTAAGTTGTGGTAACGGTGATCTTATCGCATCTCTTAAGCAAAATTCAGAACAGTTGACGACTAATGCTAGTGTCGCTTTGAAAAAAGGCGGTTACTTCCAGGTTGAAGGTAATATCATGGGTCATCAAAAACTTGATCCTTCTATTTTACAAGCTATCGCATGGATTGGCCCTAAGAATGCTAAAGGGGAAACACCGTTTAATTATAAAGGGCGTTTATAAAAGATAGGGTCGCCTTTCAGTGACATCTTTGGTGCCCCAAAAGCGCTCAATAAGTTTATTTATTTCAAAACTAGAATATTTATCTGTATAGATATACACTGTGTATGTTTACAGTCTGAATTTTTTGAGTGAGGTAAGTAATGAAAGAATTAACAAAACGACAAAATGAAGTGTTGGATGTGATCAAAGATTGCATTGCCAAAACAGGCATGCCGCCAACACGTGTTGAGCTTGCTAAAATTCTAGGCTTCCGTAGTGCCAATGCAGCAGAAGAACACTTAAAGGCGTTAGCTCGAAAAGGTGCCATTGAAATTTTATCGGGCACTTCGCGAGGTATTCGTATTGTTGAAGAACATAAAAGCAATGTCATACCAATTGAAGTAGGCATCCCGTTAGTGGGAATGGTCGCTGCTGGTGAGCCGATTCTAGCTACAGAACATGTCGAATCACATTACAATGTTGATCCAAGTCTTTTCCATCCTTGTGCTGATTTTTTATTACGTGTTCAAGGTGAAAGTATGAAGGATATTGGTATTATGGATGGTGATTTACTTGCTGTGCATAAAACACAAGATGTAAATAACGGGCAAGTGGTTGTGGCGCGGGTAGAAGACGATGTAACTGTTAAGCGTTTTTATCGCGAAGGCAGTGAAGTGACCCTAAAAGCAGAAAACGTTAAATTTGACCCAATTAAAGTTGATTTACAGTATCAATCCTTTGATATTGAAGGCATTGCTGTTGGTGTTATTCGTACCACTGATTGGATGTAAAATAATATTTGCAGAGATTTAAGGACTTAAAATGAAAAAAGGATGGTTAATTTCTCTCGCGATTGCAGTTGTTGTAGTTGCTGGGTTTATGTCGATAACCGTAGCTAAAAAGTCCTTCTCAAGCAATCCTTCATTGGTTATTCAAAAAGAAAAGAAAAGTCTGCCAGACTTTTCTTTTGAAATGGCCAAAGGCGAAACATTTAGCAATAAAAATCTTCAAGCACATTGGACGTTATTCTTTATCGGTTACACCTTTTGTCCTGATATTTGTCCAACAACCCTTGCAGATTTAGATCGTGTCTATCCCGAATTAATTAAGCCTCCTTATAAAAATATTCAAATCGTGTTTGTTTCAGTTGATCCTAATCGAGATAAAGCCAATAATCTGGCTGAATATGTTAATTATTTTAATTCGAATTTTATTGGTACAACCAGTACACATGATCAGTTATTTCCTTTTGCTCAAGATTTAGGCCTGATATATAGCATTGTTGAAGCAGGTGATAGCGAAGATGCATATTACTTAGTGGATCATAGTGCTTCTTTAGTACTGGTGAATCCTAAGGGTGAGCATCAAGTGACCTTTAAAGCAGTCATCAATGAAGATGGTATTGCACATGTTGATATGGATTTAATGGTGCAAGATATTCATAAAATCATACAGTCATATAATGAGTAATATGATAAATACCTGTAAGTTATTATCATGTTAGTAAATACTTTTCTGAAATTTAGCAATCACCAAAAAATATTTTCCATCGCATTACCGATGATGCTTTCAAATATTAGTGTGCCATTATTGGGCTTGGTTGATACGGCTGTTATTGGGCACTTACCGGAATCCTATTATCTTGCTGGTGTCGCCGTTGGTTCGATGGTCGTGACCTTATTGTTTTGGATGCTAGTATTTCTACGCATGTCAACAACAGGCTTAGTGGCACAGGCCGTAGGTGCGAAAGACCAGCAACAAATACTACGATTGTTAATACAGTCAGTTTTTATCGCATTAATGCTTTCTATTTTGTTGTTAGTGCTACAAATCCCACTATCTTCCTTTGCTTTTCATTTTGTTGAGGGAAGTGAAGAGGTTTTATTATATGCGCGTCAGTACTTTGATATTCGTATCTGGAGTGCGCCCGCTGCTTTGATTAACATGGTGTTACTAGGTTGGTTATTAGGCATGCAAAATGCCAAAGCACCGATGTTTTTACTTATCATTACTAATAGCATCAATATATTGTTAGATATTCTGTTTGTGGTGGGATTTGAGTGGGGTGTGTCGGGTGTTGCTTGGGCATCTTTGTGCGCCGATTATATCTCACTGCTATGCGGACTTTTTATTGTTTATCGCATGATTTTACCTTTTTATCAAAAAGGCCTTCTGTTTCGATTATTTAAAAAAGCCATCAACCTTCATGCGCTTGCTCCCTTTATTCTGTTAAACCGTGATATTTTCATTCGTACACTTTGCCTACAGGTGACCTTTGCCTTTATGACGATGCAGGGTGTTAAATTGGGGGATGATGTTGTTTCTGCTAACTCTGTATTAATGCATTTTTTGTTAATTATTTCCTTTTCAATGGATGGGTTAGCTTATGCAGTAGAGGCTTTAGTTGGAAAAAATATTGGTCAACGATGCTTAACAAAATTAAAAGAAAGTATCTACCTGACCCTTTTTTGGGCTTTTGTGTTTAGTATTATTCAACTATTACTTTTTCATTTTTTTGGCGAATGGATCATTTCTCAGATTACGTCGATTGATGCTGTACAGCGCGAGGCAATGAATTATTTACCTTGGTTAGTCATCATACCTATTACATCAATGCTAGGGTTTATTTTTGATGGTGTTTTTATTGGCATGACAAGAGCTTCAGAGATGCGTAATAGTATGATTTTTTCAATACTCGTTGTTTATTTTCCTGTCTGGTTCATGTTTGAAAATGAAGGCAATCATGCATTATGGATCGCAATGAATGCCTTTATGTTAGCGCGAGGACTTAGTTTGTGGTGGATATATAACAGACTGTCACGTCAACAACTACTAATCCTTTAGGGATTTAGTCCAAAATAGTGCTGTTCCATGGCTTGGATCAAGTTGGTAATCAGCATAACCTTGTTTTAAATAGGCATTTTTAGCGACTTCATTACCAGAAAGGACTTCCAGTGTGATTTTGCAATAATCACGTTGTTTAGCTATTTTTTCAATTTCTGTAAATAACATTGTGGTGAGTTTTAAGCCTCTAAAATCATTATGTACGACAACATCATGTATATTAAACAATGGCTTGCAAGAGAATGTAGAAAACCCTTCAATAGCTGTTAACAGCGCCGCTGGTTTATCCTCCTTAAAAATCAATAATATAACAGTATCAGTACGTTTTAATAACGTACTGATTAAATTCTGTTTTGCAAATTCAGAAAGGTCTTCGCCACCACCCATTGGGTCACAGGCATAATGAGACATAAGTGCTAAATAGGCACTTGCGTGGCTTTTATTGGATAAATCAGCTTGAACAATAGTAAACATTTCAGCTCCTTAAAATATGTGTGTCAGGATATTAGCATCAAATACAAGAATAGTGTGGTCAAATTGGAAATAGATGTTAGACTTCTAGATGGCTAAATTGAAAGTTAATATTTTATGGAGTTACATATGCCTATTCGTATTCCCGATGATCTTCCTGCTGCAGGTATTTTAAAGTCTGAAAATATTTTTACTATTTCAGAATCTCGTGCAAGCCATCAAAATATTCGTCCTCTGCGAGTATTAATCCTAAATTTAATGCCTAAAAAAATAGAGACAGAAACACAACTTATGCGTTTACTCGCTAACACACCTTTACAAGTCGATGTGGAATTGGTGCGTGTTGATGCGCGTGCATCACGGAATACACCACAGAAGCATTTAGACAAGTTCTATGGAGATTTTGAGATAGTCAAAAAACAAAAGTGGGATGGTTTTATTATTACTGGCGCGCCTTTAGGGAAGATTCCTTTTGAAGATGTTTATTATTGGGATAAGTTTAAAGAAATTGTTGATTGGTCGCATCATAATGTCACTTCAACATTATTTTTATGTTGGGCTGCTCAAGCGGCTCTGAATTATTTGTTTGATATTAAAAGAGAATCCTTACCAAAGAAATTATCGGGCATATATAAACACACCACTTATCATCATAAACATCCATTAGTACGCGGATTTGACGATCAATTTTGGGCGCCGCTATCACGTTATGCAGATTTTAATTCTGCCACTATTAAAGCACATAGAGAATTAACTGTTTTTGCAGATGAGCCCGAAGGTGGTGTTTATTTGGCTGCTAGCCTTGATTGTCGCCAGGTATTTATCTCTGGTCATCCTGAGTATGATGCCAAAACATTAAGTAATGAATACCAGCGAGATTTAGCTGAAGGGTTAGAGCCTGAGCTACCCGTTAATTATTATCCTGATAATGATGAAACTCAAACGCCTCGCGCAAAATGGAGAAGTCACGGTAACTTATTGTATAGTAACTGGTTAAATTATTGCGTGTATCAAGTGACGCCTTATGACTTAAATGAGTTAAAATGAAAATTGTGATCTAGATTAAAAAGCGCTTATATAAGTGAGTTAACGAGTGTTTTAAATCTGGCATTCGTCAATAACTAGCCTACACTTATTAATAGTTAAGTGAGTCAGAGGAGAGATAAATTAGTACCTAGCCCAGCAAAAGAGAATAGCCTTTGTGGCACTAACAACCTAGGAAGTTCGATATTATCAATGTACTTCATTACGTTATATTAAGATTGTTGTTAGATGATTTTTTGCTGATAATCTAAAAAAAGAGGGAGACGTAATATTATTTCTTATCAGTTTTTAGTAAGGCATAGACCCAACGAGAAGTTGCTAATAAGTAACTTACTTGCCCAACGGGGTATTAGGGAAAAGCCTTTTTATTTTTAATAGTTCGTTATTAGGTAATTATTGAAATAAATGCTGGTTGTCAATTCAATCACATACAGGAGGGAACATTATTATCAATTCATATCAGTTTTTAGAAAAGGGTAATAAATTTTAGGAGTCTTGTTTTATTAAACAACTCATTTGCCAAAATTGGCGCTTTAATTACCCTTTTTTCTCGACAAGATAGTCGATCATAAGATAAATAAATTTAGCATTTTTTGTAACATATTTCGTTTTTGAGAATTTAATACTTTTAGCTTTTTATCCCGTTTTTTGTAAACACTATGTTGTTCTTAAGTTTATGTTTATAGAGGAAATTGAGTACAGGTGCTAAAGGCAAACAAAGACTAATGAAGCAAAAAATAAATAAAGCATTTATCGTGATGACATCATCTATGCTCTTTTAAGATAAAGCGAACTAAAATTAGTTCGCTTTTTTTATGTTCTGTTTTCTATTACCTCTTTTTGTTTTCATTATTATCTTCAATTTTTCTCATCTTGTTCATTGAAATATTTCAATTTACGAAGGTTGTTAACAACGCACTGTTTGAGACTTTTATGTTAGACTTTGCCCTCTATTTTTATAACGACTCCGCATCCATTATTTTATTTAAAAAGAGGTTATAAATATTCACTGAGTGATATTTATGACAATTCTAAAAAGTGAAATACGATTTAAAGTAAGTTTAAATTAAGATAATCAGAGTCATTACCTGTTTTTATGAAAAAATTGTAAGGGAACACCATGTCAGCCATTGATCGCAGCGCATTAATAAAATCACAATTAGAGAAACATATTCTGCTTATTGATGGTGGTATGGGTACCATGATCCAAGATTATAAGTTTGAAGAAAAAGATTATCGTGGTGAACGTTTTGCAGATTGGCGATGTGACGTAAAGGGAAATAACGATTTATTAGTGCTAAGTCAGCCGCAAACCATCGCAGATATTCATAAAGAATATTTAGATGCGGGTGCTGATATTCTTGAAACGAATACCTTTAATGCCACAACGATTGCGATGGCTGATTATCAGATGGAATCGCTGTCTGCTGAGATTAACCGTGAAGCTGCGCGTATTGCTCGTAGAGTGGCAGATGAAAAAACGGCTGAAACACCCGATCGCCCGCGTTTCGTTGCTGGGGTTTTAGGGCCAACAAATCGAACCTGTTCTATTTCACCAGATGTTAATGATCCCGCTTTTCGTAATGTAACCTTTGATGAATTAGTGGAAGCTTATACTGAATCGACGCTAGCACTTATTGAAGGTGGTTCAGATCTGATTTTAGTAGAAACTATTTTTGATACCTTAAATGCCAAGGCCGCTGTATTTGCCATTAGCGGTGTATTTGAACAACTTGGTTATAAGTTACCTGTGATGATATCAGGCACCATTACCGATGCCTCTGGCCGTACCTTATCGGGGCAAACCACAGAAGCTTTTTATAATTCATTACGCCACATTGAACCGATTTCCTTTGGCTTAAACTGTGCATTAGGCCCTGATGAATTACGCCAATATGTCGCTGAATTATCGCGTATATCAGAAACCTTTGTTTCTGCGCATCCTAATGCCGGTTTACCAAATGCTTTTGGCGAATATGACTTAGAAGCTAAAGAGATGGCTTCGCATATTAAAGAATGGGCTGAAAGTGGATTTTTAAATCTTGTTGGTGGCTGTTGTGGTACTACACCTGCGCATATTAGAGCTATGTATAATGTGGTTAAAGGGGTGAAACCTCGTGTGATTCCTGAGATTGAGGTTGCTTGTAGACTGAGTGGTCTCGAAGCATTAACGATCAGTAAAAGCTCATTGTTTCAAAATGTTGGTGAACGTACTAACGTCACTGGATCCGCTCGATTTAAGCGTTTGATTTTAGAAGAATTATACGATGAAGCTTTAGATGTTGCATTACATCAGGTTGAAGCTGGCGCTGATATTATTGATATCAACATGGATGAAGCAATGCTTGATTCATTATATGCGATGAAGCGCTTTTTAAATCTTTGTGCTTCAGAGCCTGATATTTCTCGTGTTCCTATTATGGTCGATTCTTCTAAGTGGGAAATTTTAGAAGAAGGGCTTAAATGTGTTCAGGGTAAAGGTATTGTTAACTCCATCAGTATGAAAGAAGGTGTTGATAACTTTATCAAACAAGCGACTTTAATTCGTCGTTATGGTTTTGCCGTGATTATTATGGCCTTTGATGAAAAAGGGCAAGCAGATACACGTGAACGTAAGTTTGAAATTTGTCAGAAGTCCTATGATATTTTGGTTAATCAAGTTGGTTTTCCACCTGAAGATATCATTTTTGACCCTAATATATTTGCTATCGCAACAGGTATTGAAGAGCATAATAACTATGCAGTTGATTTTATTAATGCGGTTAAAGATATTAAAGATAATTTACCCCATGCGATGATCTCTGGTGGTGTCTCTAACGTTTCTTTCTCATTTCGTGGTAATAACCCTGTGCGTGAAGCCATTCATGCCGTATTCCTGTATTACTGTTTCAAAAACGGCATGGATATGGGCATTGTTAATGCTGCGCAATTAGCGATTTATGATGATATCCCTAAAGAATTAAAAGATGCCGTTGAAGATGTTGTTTTAAATAAAAACCCAGAAGCAACGGATGCATTATTAGATCTGGCAGAAAAATACCGTAATTCAGGACAAGAAAAAATAGATGATGGATCGGCATTATTATGGCGCGAATTACCTGTTAATGAGCGTATTGCGCATGCTTTAGTAAAAGGTATCACTGAGTTCATCGAAGAAGACACCGAAATAGCACGTCAAAATGTAGATAAACCTATCGAAGTGATCGAAGGCCCATTAATGGATGGCATGAATATCGTCGGTGATCTATTTGGTGAAGGAAAAATGTTTTTACCACAGGTTGTAAAATCGGCGCGTGTAATGAAACAAGCAGTTGCATATTTAAATCCATTTATCGAAGCAACAAAAGAGGTTGGTGCAACAAATGGTAAAATAGTGATGGCAACCGTAAAAGGTGATGTGCATGATATTGGTAAAAATATCGTTGGTGTTATTTTACAGTGTAATAACTATGAAATAATCGATTTGGGCGTCATGGTTTCAACAGAAACTATCATTAAAACAGCGATTGCAGAAAACGCAGATATGATTGGTTTATCTGGGCTTATTACCCCTTCATTAGATGAAATGGTGTATGTTGCAAAAGAAATGCAACGACAAGGCCTGAAGTTACCATTATTGATTGGTGGAGCAACAACCTCTAAGGCACACACCGCGGTTAAAATTGAGCAAAATTATGATGAACCGGTCGTTTATGTGTCTAATGCCTCCCGTGCTGTTGGTGTTTGCCAGTTATTATTAAATCCAAAAACGAAGCCTGATTTTGTTGCAAAACTCGCTTTAGACTATGATCGAGTACGAGAGCAACATGCTAACAAACGTCCTCGTAGTAAACCTGTTTCTCTTGCTCGTGCACGAGACAACAGAGCAAAAATTGATTGGAATAATTACCAACCACCGACACCTAATAAATTAGGCGTACAAGTCATTAAGAAGATGTCGATTAATATTTTACGTGAATATATCGATTGGACTCCATTCTTTATGACATGGGGACTTGCAGGCAAGTATCCGCGCATATTAACCGATGAAGTCGTTGGTGAAGAGGCAACACGCCTTTTTAATGATGCTTTAAAAATGCTAGATACTGTGCAAGCAGAAGGCGAAATTTCTGCCTCTGGTATTGTTGGTATCTTCCCTGCAAACAGTGTTGATGATGATATTGAAATATATAGCGATGAATCTCGTCGTGAAATTTTGCAAGTGAGTAACCAGCTACGTCAACAAACAGAAAAGAAACCGCCTTTTGTTAATCATTGTTTAGCGGATTATGTCGCCCCTAAATCATCGGGTATTGCTGATTACATTGCTGCTTTTGCAGTGACGGGAGGCATTGGTGAGCGTGAAGTGGCAGATCGTTATAAAGCGAATAATGATGATTATAATGCGATTTTAGTGCAGGCGATTTGTGATCGATTAGCAGAGGCCTTTGCGGAATATCTACATCAGCAAACACGTAAAGACTACTGGGGATTTGCTGCTGATGAAACCTTAGATAGCAATGATCTGATTCGTGAAAAATATCAAGGTATTCGCCCAGCACCAGGCTATCCTGCGTGTCCAGAGCATACTGAGAAAGACATTATTTGGAAGTTAATGAATGTTCAGGAAGAGATTGGCATGGAACTCACTTCAAGCTATGCAATGTATCCTGGTGCTGCTGTGTCTGGTTGGATTTTTTCTCATCCAGAAAGCCGTTACTTCGCGGTTGCACAAATTCAACAGGATCAGGTTGAAAGTTATGCTCAGCGCAAAGGTTGGGATTTATTAACTGCAGAACGCTGGTTAGGTCCAAACATTAGTTAGGTTTAAACAGTAGTTATCATTTGTGAAGTGACAGGTGCCGTCTTTATCGACGGCATTTTTTCATTGAAAAATATCTTATAGTATTAACTTTGCGACGTAGCTCATCTCAATACGACTATTCTTTCCATTTATTACTGTTAATATTTTCTGCATCTAATCTAACGCCAGTCAAATGTTCACTTTTATCATGATATATCTGCTCTGCTAAATTTTGCTGGTGCAAATAACGTATTATTACTTCCTTTATAGGCAAGATATCTCTATCATTGATGATCCATTTTTACAGTTGGTTGCATAGATGCCTAAGATCACTCAGCAAGACATTTCTACTAGTTTTGGTCGTAATATTATCGACCGTGGCACCCTTTATTTTAAAGAAAGCCGTGTATTATCTTGTGAATTCGATGAACAAAAAAGCAAGCTTAGTGGTAGCATTAAAGGGAGCTCTGAAACTCCTTACCAAACAAGTGCAACGGTGAAGCCTTCTAATAAAGGTGGTTTTATTATTCACAGTACTTGTTCTTGTCCTGTCGGCTGGAACTGTAAACATGCCGTTGCATTATTACTTGCTTATCAAGCAGATACTCCTAATTATAATATTGAAAATAGCTATCAGACTTGGTTTGAAATGCTACAAGGTCAATTAGACAAAAAACAACCCGTTTCCGTTACCAGTGCTTATCAAGGTTACTTTCGACTTTCATTTATCAAAACTGCTTATAATCATGCATTGCAATATATTCAAGTTGAATATGGCTCTGTTCGTTTTTTGAAAAGTGAAAATATTAGTGTTTTTGCTGAAAAAGATCTTATTTCTGTGGTAGGTAATGAAACTTGGATGGAAAGTTATAAGTGGGTTAAACCTGAAGATATTAGTATTCTTCAATTATTGCTAGCGAAAGAAGGCCGGGTTAATAAATTAACTAAAACAACCATTTATACTGAACACGATTTATTAGCATTACAGCAAATATTAGCAACAGGCCGTTGTTTTTGGCGAGAGCTTACTTTACCTTTAGTCGCTTCTGAGCCTAAAAAATTGGCATTAGCGTGGCATGATGAAGATAAACTCAAACAACTAGATGTTTCATTACAAGATAGTGATAACTGGTTATTGGTTCCGACTCCAACACCTTATTATATTGATACGGATACTGGCTTTATTGGGCAAATAGAAAGTGAGTTTGATAGAGATTGGATTTTATCTTTAATCCAGACGCCACCTTTGGCTGCTGAGCAGTGCCAACACTTTACTGAGCAGGTCTCATTACGTTTTCCACAAGCGGTTTTACCAAATCCTATTAATTACCAAACACGTAGCTTAGACGAGTCATTAAAAATAGAATTCAAACTAACGAGCAAATTAGTAAAAGGTAATAGCTTATTTATTGCCTCTTTATCCTTTTTCTATGGTGAATTACGTTTAGACCCTTGTGTGCTTGATGAACCTGAACGTGATCAATTTATGTTTGGCAAAGAAATTGTCACTATCAAGAGAGATATTGAAGCTGAAGCATTTGCCTTTAAAGAGTTTGACCAACTGTGTTTATTAGACCTCTATACTTATGATAATAAGCAACCAAAATCTAAAAATTTAATTGGTATTTTACCCCCTGAATTAGGTGGTTCTCAGCAGTTTCAATGGTTATCATTTTTAACCGCACATAAAGCGCGCTTAGAAGTATTAGGTTGGCAGTTTAATATCGACAAAGATCTCATATTAGAAAGTGAAAAAATTGACAGCATTAATATTGCCATCACAGAGCAGGGAAATTGGTTCGATTTAGGTGTTTCTATTGAAGTGGAAGGCAAGCATATTGAATTATTGCCATTGTTGTTAGAATGGTTACGCAGTAATGACGATTGGCAGCAAAATAATTTTGATATTCTTTTAGCGCAAGCAAATGGCCGACCATTGCGCGTTAAACGTAGTTCTATTCAACCCATTCTGTCTATTTTGCAAGAGTTGGGTGAAGTCAATAATGACAATATTAAACTACCTCAAAGCCAAGCCGCGCTACTTGCACAATTACCTGAAATTAATAAATGGGTAGGTGGAGCACACATTAAAGCGTTGGCAGAAAAATTATCTAACTTCAATGGTATTGAAAATGTTGTAATACCTGAAAGATTAGATGCGACATTACGTGATTATCAATTAGCTGGCTTAAATTGGCTGGTCTTTTTGAATGAATATGGTTTTTCTGGTGTGCTTGCCGATGATATGGGATTAGGCAAAACCATTCAAACCTTAGCGTATTTATTATACAAAAAACAACATGGTCAATTAGACTATCCCGCTATTGTTATTTGCCCTACCTCATTAGTGGGTAACTGGGTCAATGAAGCGAAGAAATTTACTGCTGATTTAAAAGTGTTGGTTTTACACGGAGCAGATCGTCATCAACACTTTTCAGCCATTGCTAACCATGATTTAGTGATAACTACCTATCCGCTTGTCGGACGTGATTTTGCTCAATTAGAACCACTGCATTTTTCTGATTTGATTCTTGATGAAGCGCAAACCATAAAAAACCCATTAGCAAAAATGACGAAAAGTATTAAACAATTAAATGCTAAACAACGTTTATGTTTAACAGGTACACCGATGGAAAATCATCTTGGTGAACTTTGGTCGTTATTTGATTTTCTCATGCCTGGTTTCTTAGGCACACACACCACCTTTAATCGTTTTTATCGCAAGGGGATTGAAGGAGAAGGTAATCATCAGGTACAAGATTGGTTAATCCAAAAAACACGCCCATTTTTAATGCGTCGTACCAAAGATGAAGTGGCAAAAGAGTTACCTGCAAAAACAGAAATTATTCATAAAGTCGTTTTACCAAATGATCAACGTACTTTATATGAAAGTATCCGCATCACAATGGAAGCGAAGGTACGAGACCTGCTTAAAGAGAAAGGTATGGCACGTAGCCGTATTGAATTCTTAGATGCATTGCTTAAGTTACGTCAAGCATGCTGTGACCCGCGTTTGGTGAAATTAGAGCATGCAAAAGATATTAAAGGCTCTGCAAAACTCGATTTCTTAATGGATATTGTGCCTGAAATGATTGAGGAAGGTAGACGTATCTTAATCTTTTCTCAGTTTGCGACTATGCTCGGCTTAATCGCGGAAGAGCTAGAAGCAAAAGGCATTGATTTTGTGAAATTAACAGGACAAACTCGAAATAGAACGGAAATTATTGATAAATTCCAAGCTGGTGAAGTACCTGTATTTTTGATTTCCTTGAAGGCTGGCGGTGTTGGTTTGAATTTAACCGCTGCCGATACAGTAATTCACTATGATCCTTGGTGGAACCCTGCTGTAGAAAACCAAGCAACGGATCGTGCTTATCGCATTGGTCAAGATAAACCCGTTTTTGTCTATAAATTGATTTGTGAAGAAACAGTGGAGGAACGCGTATTAGCATTACAAGCGCGTAAACAGAAATTGGCAGACAGTGTGTATGGTTCTGATCAGGAAGAAAAATTTGCTCCCGATAGTAGTGACGCATTATTGAAATTATTTGAACGTTACTAAAGCAATGTTCGCTGATACTTTATAGATGATTCAGTAGAGTGACCTGATAAGAAATTAGCCCATTATCTCAAGATGATGGGCTAATAAGTTTAATTATTCTTGAACACCTTGTTTTATTAAGGTCATAAAAAAGCTTGTTGCCTCTTTAAACCCTTCTTCCATTTTGATCATCTGACTTTTTTTATTACATTGGCCAACGGCGTTCATGGTCGGGCGAAAGATCAATTTGAAATGTGAATCATCTTCTTCTAAGTGGAACTCATCGGTAGAAAAATCATCATGCACTTTTATATCGTAGGTTTTGAATATATTTACCAAAGCTCCCATAGTAGGCCCTGATACAGTATGTTGAGCAAGCGTCATTCCGGCAGGATTAGAAATAATGATTTCAAAAGGATTAGAACGATAAGCTAAGGTTGTATATATTTTGCGTAATTGAATGGCTGTGGGTTTAACAGCAGTATGGATTTTTCCATCAATACAGAATCGTACTAATTGCTCTTTTGCCATAAATGCAATCATGTCGGTATCAATAATAGAGTGTTCCTGACCGACGAAATTGGGCAATAGCTTTAATACATCAAGATGGTTTTTGCGTTTAAAACAATTGCTTCGTTCAAGATGCAGTAGGCGCCCATCAGGTAAAATATAACCCGCTTCATGGATATTGCTGGTTAAGCCAAGTAGTGAAATTAACTTATCAGTATCATTGTCTGGTATTTCTATTTCATGTGTATCGTCATGTTTATCCATTTCCATCAAACCCTTATTTATTAATGGTTAAGTGTAATGTCTGAAAGGGGGATACAACTACAAGTAAGTACATACCCTTGCTGTAATTCTTCATCTGTAAGCCCTTCCGTACTGAGCATGTTAACCTCGCCTTCAATCAGCTTCACTTTACAGCGACCACATTTTCCGCCTCGGCATGAATAAGGTATGTTGACTCCAGCTTTTTCCGCTTGATCTAATAATAGTTGCTGATTGTCTCCTGTCATGGTGATTTCTGAACTTTGGTAGTTAATTTGCAAAGCTTTCTTATTTTTTTGCTGTTCATCACCTTGTGAAGGATATACAACAGCTTCTTTTGTGGAAAGTATTTGTACTTCATCACCAGCGCGAATCATTCCACTGTTGAGTGGGACAAGGTTTTGCCCAAAGTCGATATCCCCTTGGTGATAACGAAATTTTACCAGTGTTGCTAAGGGCTCATTTGTCTCTGCAACGCCAGTTTTGGGATCAACATTAGTAAAAATGCAGCGTGAGCAAGGTTTGCTGACTTCAAATTCCACTTCACCAATTTTAAGTCGTGCCCAACTATCCTCTATAAAAGGGAGCTCGCCGTTAATAACAATATTGGGTCGAAAATGTAGCGCTGAAACCGGGGTCTCGAGTTTACTATTGAGTAAATCAACGGAAGATTGGTTAATAAGTAATAATGGGTAGCCATCAGCAAAAGAAACTTGTGTTGTGCGGTTTTTAACACAACGCTGTGTACTTTCAGAAAAGTAAACTAATTGGCAAGGGGTTTGTAGGTATTTAGAGAACCACTGGTCGTAGTCTTGATGACAATGTAAGGCATTTACTTTATCTGCCCATATTTGCGTGGTTAATGAATGTGTTGAAAAATCATCTGGATCGATGATTAGCACTGTCATATTTGGCGCACTAAGATGTAATTTCTTTTGTGAAAATTGCACCTCTACTTGGGTAAGAAGTGGATGAGTACGGCCCGTTATAAATTTTCCATCTGGGTCAACTAACATATACCTGCGGTCAAAGCTAAGCCCTTTTTCTTCTACTAGGGCGGCTGGTTGGCTAATTGCTTTAACCGACTTTATCGGGTAAATATAAATGTCTGTTAATGTCTGCATCTATTTTACTCGTTCTGCTAAATAACGTTGATAGTCAGGGATACGAGTGTGATAAGTACCATTAATATGTATAGAATCCATAATAAAGTCAGCCGTCGAGATATTTGTCGCGACTGGAATATTCCACACCGCCGCCAAACGAAGTAATGCTTTTACATCAGGGTCATGTGGTGCAGCATTCATTGGATCCCAAAAAAAGATTAAAACATCTATTTCACCTTCTGAAATTTTAGCTCCTAATTGTTGATCGCCCCCCATTGGACCAGAGAAGAGACAGGTAATCGGTAGCGATAGTTCTTTTGATAGTATCGCTCCCGTTGTACCTGTTGCATAAAGGTGATGTAATTTAAGGGATTCGAGGCGTTCTTTTGACCATTTTAATAGTTCTTCTTTCATATGGTCATGTGCAACTAATGCAATACGTTTATGTTTTTTTAATTCACGCGTAGTGTAATTCATTTTCTATCCTGGTTACCTTGTAAAGTAGAGTTTATAGATTAAGCTAATATAGTGATAAACCGAAATGTTTTTATGGGGTTTTTATGTTAAATGTTGACCAGTTACCACTTTACTCTGTTGCATCTCTGCCTGAATTATTTTTGCTTGATTCACAGAGTAAATTTCTAGCGTTGAAAGTAAAGCCAGAAGCGCAATACACTGTATTGCATGCTATTTATATTGAAAAGCAATTGCAGTCAGACACTTGTGTTTATTGTGCTTTAGTAACAGTAACAGAATGGCAAGGAAAGAGTGAAAAAGAAGAATTTTTTCTCGAGGCGGATAATGCAGAGCAACTATTAGAAAAATTACAGCGTTTTGATGAGATTGATAACTTCATTTTTATGCAGATTCCTCATTCATTGAATATGGAAATCGTCACTATGCAACCTCAAGCAATACTTTGTCTGCTTTTTCCTGAATTGGGAAAATACGATCAAAGCGCATCAAAAGAGGCTCTGTTATCTTTAAAAAACCAATCCTTAGCATTATTGAAGCGTTTAGAAAAATAGCGCCAGAAGAGCCCAACGTGGCGCTCTTCTGCGTCATTATTCTGATCACTCTTTATGCTGAGTAATGCTTATCTCCAAACATTAATTTATACATTACCCAAATCCCTAAAATGAGTGTTAGGGTAATAGAAATAAAGTTTGAACCTAACTCTGGGTATACGGCGCCGGTGAACGCAGAGTAAGTAAATATCCCCATAAAAAATGTCACCCAAGCAGGACGAATGCTCGATTCATTTTCAGCTTCTTTAACATAAAAGCCATAAAAATGATTGACGGCAAAAAACAGACTAAGGAAAGAAAAGATTGAAAATGGAATTTGCGGAATAGTAAAAATTGAGATGCAAGCATTAAGTGACAAACCAATTATAAATGTGTAAATAATCCATTTTAGCGATATAGAATTTTTGCTCATACTGAAACCCTTTAAAGTAAATTATATTCTTAAAAATAGCATGAAGATTATTTTTTTTCTTCTTTTTTTGATAGTTAAATTTTTATCAGCAGCTCTGCTCACGATTTGTTACTATGATGTGTGACAAATGTCGATAAATTGTTAAAATAAATTATTGTATTAATATACTCCATGGAAAGGTGCTCATGTCTAAATCTAAAAACAGTAATACCGTTGTCCCAAGCTACGATTATGATGCCATTGTTATTGGCACTGGCCCAGGAGGTGAAGGCGCTGCAATGAAGCTAGCCAAAGGCGGTTTATCTGTTGCAGTTATAGAAAAATACAAAGAGATTGGTGGAGGCTGTACGCATTGGGGAACCATTCCTTCAAAAGCACTACGACATAGTGTAAGCCAATTAATCGAATTAAAAAATAATGCTTTATTTGTTAATAATTACCCTCAAAAAGCCTCATTTACCTTTGCAGATGTATTACGACACACAGAGCAAGTTATTAGCAAGCAAGTGAACATGCGTAGCAGTTTTTATAATCGTAATAACTGTACCCTTATTTTTGGTAAGGCGTCTTTCGTTGATAAACATACAGTTGCGGTGCAAAACAAAGATGGTACCGTTGATAAAATAACCGCTAAAGATATTATCATCGCCACGGGATCTCGCCCATATCATCCTGAAGATATTGATTTTGAAGCATCAAACATTTATGACAGCGATACGATTCTTTCTTTAGATTATCAACCTAAGCATATTGCCATTTATGGTGCTGGGGTGATTGGTTCTGAATATGCTTCTATTTTTAGAGGGTTAGGGGTTAAAACAGATTTAATTAATACCCGAGATCGTCTTTTAGCCTTTTTAGATGCAGAAATGTCGGATGCCATTTCATATCACTTTAGAAACTCTGGCATTATTTTACGTCATGATGAAGAATATGAAAAAGTTGAAAGTACCAATAACGGTGTTGTTTTGCATTTTAAATCGGGTAAAAAAATGAAAGCAGACTGCTTGTTGTATGCAAATGGCCGTACGGGTAATACAGACAAGCTCAATTTACAAGCAGTAGAATTAAAAGCTGATGGCCGTGGTCAATTAGCCATAAATGAACAATATCAAACAAGTACCGACAATATTTATGCAATTGGTGATGTCATTGGTTATCCAAGCTTAGCAAGTGCCGCTTATGATCAAGGGCGAATTGCTGCTCATGCCATTCTTAATAAAGAAGGTCAGAAGAAGTTAATTAAAGATATCCCAACCGGTATTTTTACTATTCCAGAAATTAGTTCCGTTGGTCAAACAGAGCAAATGTTAACACAACAAAAAGTACCTTATGAAGTCGGACGTGCTCAGTTTAAAGACCTTGCCCGTTCACAGATATTAGGCTCAGATGTTGGAAGTTTAAAAATTCTTTTCCATCGTGAAACGAAAGAGATATTAGGCATTCACTGTTTTGGTGAGCGAGCTGCCGAGATTATTCATATCGGACAAGCTATCATGGAGCAAGAAGGCAAAGGAAATACTATTGAGTACTTTGTTAATACAACCTTTAATTATCCAACCATGGCCGAAGCTTATCGAGTGGCAGCCCTTAATGGTTTAAACAGACTCTTTTAGCAACTATAACTCACTTTTAATTAGCCATTTAAGTTTGATCCTTTATGGCTAATCGCTTTAATTACCCATTTCTTAATGGTCAATCACTTTAATTGTCGATTGCTTTGATTGCCAGCAAGATAGCGCTAATACTGCGCGCTTCTTGAAAATCATCACGCGCAAGTAATTCATCTAATTTAGCCAGTGGCCATTTGATCACCTCTAATGGCTCCGGTTCATCGCCTTCTAATTGTTCTGGATAGAGATCAAAAGCCATAAATAAGTGCATTTTTCCACTCAAGTAATTTGGTGCCATAGTCACTGTTTTAAGTTTTTGTAGGCGCTTAGTACCAAAACCAACTTCTTCTTTTAATTCTCTATTCGCGGCTTCCTCTGGTTGTTCTCCTGGATCGATTAACCCTTTAGGAAAACCTAAGCTGTAACTATGTGTACCTGCGCCATATTCACGTATTAATAATAAGGTTTCTTTGTCATAGAATGGAACGATTAATACTGCATGTTGGTTAGAACCTTGTAAGCGTTCAAAGTCTCGTTGCTCTCCGTTACTAAATTTCAGTTGTACTTTTTCAATATTAAAAAAACGACTACTTGCCACTAAAGTGCGTTTTAGTATTTGAGGTAATTCTTTCATCAATCGCTCTCCACCAATAGATATCATGTTATCTTACAAGTAATCTGAAATTTATGACAACTTATGGGAATAATATGTTTATTGACGCTGAAGTGGATGCTGTTTTATTGGATATGGATGGTACATTACTTGACTTGCATTATGATAATCATTTTTGGTTGCACTTTATCCCACAACAATATGCGCTAAAACATCAGTTATCATTGGAGCAAGCAAAGCATCATGTTTATGCCCAATGTAATAAAGTAGAAGGGAGTTTAAATTGGTATTGTTATGATTATTGGAGTGAAACGCTTGGCCTTGATATCCATGCTTTACAACATAAAACCAAACATAAAATTCAACTTCGTAATGATACATTATGGTTTTTAGATAAGCTCAATAAAAAAAATATCCCCACTTATATTTTAACCAATGCACATCGCAGTGGTGTCGCCTTAAAAATGCAACAAACACAATTAGCACCTTATTTTAAAAAAATAATATCGAGTCATGACTATCAAGTCGAAAAAGAAAATCTACGTTTTTGGTCTGCCATTGAAAGTGAATTACAGCTTAATTTTTCACGTTGCTTATTTATTGATGATAGTGAAAAAATACTAAATGTTGCCGAAAACGCAGGCATTGGTTTTTTACGTGGTATTGCGACGCCAGATAGCGAAAAGCCTGCACAGAATATGCAGGCTTTTAAAACTATAAATAATTTTTCTGAATTATTCCGTTAATTAATTAGCTGAACGATTTTGGCGTTTGCCTTTTAATTCGTCGTATTTGGCTTTTTGGTCATCGGTTAATAGTTGGTACATATCGTGTTTTGCTTTCATCATTGCTAAACGTTTTTCTGCTTTTTGCACTTGTTGTTGACTGATTAACTCTGTTGCTTTTTCTGCGTTGAATGTTTCATTGCTCATTAATGCTTTCATTTCAGTATGGTGCGAAGCTTTTGATGATTTGTTTGAATCTTTCATCGCTTTCATAATATCTCTCATTGCTTGCTTTTGCGTGTCTGTCAGATCTAATTTAGCAAATTCCATATTCTGTTGATGTTTACCCTGGTGTTTACCCTGACGTTTTTGATCATGATTTTTGCCTTGGTGTTTTTTATTGTGATGTTTTGCTTTTTGCATGTCATCAGATTTTACATCACATTTGTTTTCATTATTTTGCATTTCTGTTGCACAGTTTTGTCCATTTTTCATGCCTTGTTGGCTCTCTGCCATAGCATAAGATGTACCACCAAAAGAAAGTGTTGTTGCTAATATGATTGCGCTAATGTGTTTGTTATTCATAATAAACTCCGTATATGTAAATGATTAATGGTTTGTGCTTTTGATATGGTGCTATTTAATCAGTTGCTTTTGTCTGGAGTTTGTCTGAAATAAAGTAGGTTGTAATAGTTTGTGGCAATAGGCGTTTTTGACATACTTTGGCACAATTAAGTTTTAAAATAGCGTAATCTATTCATTAAATAAGTTTCTAAGGAATAAAAATGTCACAGCCTCATTTGTTAATTGTTGATGATCACCGTGAAATTCGTGAGTTATTACAGCGATTTTTTGTGCAACATAATTACCGCGTAACCGTTGCCAAAGATGGTAAAGAAATGAAGCAATGTTTAAAACAAGCCAAAATTGACCTTATTGTATTGGATTTAATGCTACCTGGAGAAGACGGTTTAACATTATGTCGTGACTTACGCGCCTCCTCAAATCTTCCGATTATTATGCTTACTGCGATGGGGGATGAGATGGATAAGATAATTGGTCTCGAAATGGGCGCAGATGATTATCTTGCTAAACCCTTTAATCCACGTGAATTATTGGCGCGTGTTAAAGCCGTATTACGTCGAGTTAATAATTTAAACTCACCAGTGGATTCTGTAAATAAGTATTATTTTGCTCAATGGATGATTGATGTTAATAAACGTGAATTAACGGATAAAGCCGGTGTGATTGTTGTCTTAAGTAGTGCAGAGTTTGATTTGTTACGTGTATTTATTGACCATCCGCAACGTGTATTAAGTCGCGATCAATTATTAGATTTAAGTAAAGGAAGAGATGGAGGCGTTTATGACCGAGCGATTGATACCTTGATAAGTCGCTTACGTAAAAAATTAGAAGTTGATCCTAAAAATCCTGAGTTACTGAAAACGATTTGGGGTGGCGGATATCAATTCACCTGTGAGGTAAACCATGGTTAATAAATTGCTACCTAAAAGCTTAGTGATGCAAATAAGTTTGATCATGTTGCTGGGGGTCATGTTGATCTTGTCTGTCTCTATTCAACTTTATTCAGATGATCGCCAACGTGCACTTGATTTTGTTTCTAGTGATAGTACTTTTGAAAGAGTAAGCTCTTTGATTGCAATTTTAGGGGATACTCCTACTAATTTGCATAATGATATTATCAGTGCAAGCCAAGGCAGAGGTTTTTATTTGTCACTGGGCACTAAACCTGTGATTGAAGCCGTTGAATCATCTGCCTTAACGGATAAATTGAAAGGCTTTATCTCTGATGCAGAGAGCAAAGACATTCGAGTTGTTTCTTCAAGTATTAGACATAATTATAAAGAAAAAGATCTGCGTCGACAGCAAGAAAAGGAAAACCGCCACCAACAAGAAAATAATGAGTATAAAAACCAAGAAAAAATGAATCGTATAAAAAGAAATAAAGATGCCAGATATAATGTAAAACTAAAAGGCTCTATACAGCTTGCCGATCAACGTTGGCTAAACTTCAGCTCTGCTATTGATGAACAAGCCGATGATTTACCGTTACAAACCATTTTGTTACTTGTGATTTATACGTTACTTATTTTAAGTACCATGGCATGGACGGTTAAACGTGCTTTAAAACCTATTGAAAGCCTCGCGGTGGCAGCCAAAAAAATAGGTAATGAACGATATTTTAATAATATTCCTGAAGTTGGACCAAGTGAGGTACTCCCTGCGATTTCTGCCTTTAATCAGATGCAAACTAACCTTTCAGACTTTATTGATGATCGCAGTAAAATGTTAGCCGCTATTTCACATGATTTAAGGACGCCTATTACCAGCCTGCGATTGCGTCTTGAGTTTATTGAGGCAAGTGATGATCAACAACGTATGTTAGAAACCGTTAATCAAATGGAAAAAATGCTAAAAGCGACGCTCGATTTTGCTAAAGATGATGCTCAAAAAGAAAGTAAGCAAGATTTAGAGGTGGTCAGTTTATTAACCACAATATGTGATGAATACCGCGATCGAGGCATAGATATTCAACTCCATAGTAATGACAAACTTATTTTCCGTTTATGGCCTATTGCTTTTCGCCGTGTTATTGAAAACTTAATCAATAATAGTATTGCTTATGGTAAAGATAACCAAGGAGAGGTTCATATTACAGTGAAGGTTGGCATTGATACTGGTATAAACGCGGGGCATTTGAAGCTATCAATTAGCGATACAGGGCAAGGTATTGAAGAAGCTTTATTTGAAGAAGTGATAAAACCTTTTGTGCGCCTTGATAAGGCTCGTGATACACAAGACTCTAGTGTGGGGTTAGGGCTTGCAATTAGCCATAGTATTGTACAAGCACATGCAGGGGAAATAGTATTTAGTAATATAAAAACAGGTGGTCTAAAAGTAGATATCACTTTACCTAAAATTTAATGTTTAACTGGATAATGCTATTTTCGTTAAGACGTTATATTCTTCCTAACGAAAATAGCGGTTAAACGTTAAAATAACTCGTTATCCTGATTATTAGCGCTCCCTGTTTTCTTACCATTTCCATTAAAGATATTGTCTTGGTATCTATCAACTGGCTCCACATATTCTGTAGGTATTGAGCCACTTCTGAAATATTCAAATAATGTACTGTGATCTGTTTTACGGGTTAATAAACCTGTTGCTCTATCAATACGCGCGGTAGATACACTTTTAGGTCTCATTTTCTTTACTGCTGGAGTTAATAATGCGGTTTGCTCCATAAATTCAATCCAGGCTGGTAGTGCGGTTCTCGCGCCAAATTCTCCGCCGGAGATTTGCTCTTTACCAAGATTTTGATTAACACTTGCTCTGCCTAACTCTCGATTGAAATTATCAAAACCAACCCAAGATGTGGCCACGACGTTGCCAACGTAACCAGAGAACCAAGCATCTTTCGAATCATTGGTTGTCCCTGTTTTACCTCCGATATCATGACGTTGTAAAGCACGAGCGGCTCGCCAACCAGTGCCATTCCAGCCGGTTTTTTGCTTCCAGCTACCACCGCCCCAGATTGCGCTATAAAGGAGTTCTCGTGTTAGAAATGCAGTTTCCGGAGAAATAACTGATTGAGCAATTTGATTTTGGCTTACAGGTGAAATAGCGCACATCGGGTCACTAGAATGAATTGCATTAATGATCATTCCGTTTTCTTTTGTTTGTTTATATAACGCGTTACAACCTTGGCATACAATCTTAGGGTTTGCTTGATAAATAACAGTACCAAAAGCATCTTCGATCCGTTCTATAACATAAGGCTCTATTTTGTAACCGCCATTCGCGATAATCGCATAACCAGTGGCCACTTTAAGTGGAGAAAGAGAAGCTGAACCGAGTGCGATCGAGTTATTATTAGGAATTTTTTCTTTATCGAAACCATATTTACCCAGTTGTTCAATAACGGTTTTAACACCAAGATCTTGGACTAAGCGAACGGATACCACATTTTTAGATTGCCCTAGTGCGCGTCGTAAACGAATGGGTCCATCGTAAATCTCAGGTGAATTTTTAGGGCGCCAAGCGGCACTACCTGTCCATTGGTTAATTGGTGCATCGTTAACTAATGTTGCTAATGTGTAACCATTATCAAGTGCTGCAGAATAGATGAAGGGTTTTATATTTGAGCCTACTTGACGTTCTGCTTGAGTTGCGCGGTTAAATTTACTCTGTACAAAACTAAAGCCTCCCACCATTGCAGTAATCGCACCATCTTGTGGATCTAATGAAACAAAGGCTGCACTGGCATCAGGGTATTGTGAGAGTGTTAAAATATCTTTAATTTTACGTACCCAAATAAGCTCTCCTACTGCGACTATGTCACTCGCGACTTTAGGGGCTCTGCCTTGTCTAGTATCACTGATATAAGGTCGGGCCCACTTTAATCCATCCCAAGTTATTTGTTCTTCTACCCCTTGTTCATTTTGACGGAGTACTGTAATCGATTTATCGGCAACGTTAGTTACCACTGCAGGTTGTAAATCAGCAAAGCTGGGTTCTTGTTTTAGTTTTTTTAAAATCTCTTCCGTGGACCAATTATCGGCAGGCGCCTCCCAATACATATCGATTGCTCCTCGATATCCATGACGTGTATCGTAGCTATGCAAATTATTGATGACTGCTTGATTGGCTGCTTTTTGAGATATTTTATTAATTGTTGTATAAACATTGTAACCATTATTATAAGCCTGCTCAGCACCGTACATGTCTAATAATTTTTTATGTGCGAGATCTGCAACATAATGAGCAGATAGGGTTATTTCTGCACCATGATATTTACCAGTGATCGGACTATTTTTGGCTTCGTCGTATTCAGCTTGTGTTATGTATTTTTCATCTAACATTCGCATTAAAACAATATTTCTCCTTGCTTTAGCATTAGTAGGGGAATAAATTGGATTATTAGTTGAAGGGGCTTTTGGTAAACCTGCAATGACAGCCATTTCTGGTAAAGTTAATTGATCAACTGATTTACCATAATAAACTTGAGCTGCTGCGCCAATACCAAATGAGCGGTGACCTAATGAAATCTTATTAAGATATAGCATTAGAATTTCATCTTTGGTTAATAATTGCTCTATTTGAATGGCAATGAAAATTTCTTTTATTTTACGTATAAAAGTTTTCTCACGCGTTAAAAAGAAATTTCGAGCGACTTGCTGGGTAATTGTACTCGCGCCTTGCTTCGCTTGCCCTGATGTAGCATACACAATGGCTGCTCGCACAATCCCGATGGGATCAATACCAAAGTGTTGATAGTAACGACTGTCTTCCGTTGCTAAAAAGGCGTTAATAAGTTTTTCTGGAACTTCATTACGTTTCAGTGGGATACGACGTTTTTCTCCGTATTGAGATAATAGCTCTCCATCAATGCTAAATACTTTCATAGGTACTTGTAGTTGAATATCTTGGATGGTGGCAACATCGGGTAAATCAGATTTAAGATGATAATAAATCCCAATTATTACACCTAATCCTAACAAGGCTATTAGTGCGGATGTAATAAAAAATCGCTTAATCCATCTATTCATTTTATATTTACCTTTGCAAATTTTGATAACTAACTGATAAACTGTTTCTATTTTAATAGTATATAGTGATAATCAAGGATATAAAGAGGGAAATGTGACTTATCACCTTGGAAGTTATCAGTTTTAGTTTTATTATTAAGTGTTTTAATTGCGATGCGTTTGTTAGCGGTATAAAGTAAAATAGTCAATAAAACCTATTCAATCTAAATGATGGCAAGGATGTTATGTTTTCAGCTCTTAAAAAAAATTCAAAAGGCATAATCGGGATTGATTTCGGATCGCATTCAATCAAGGCTGTTGCCATCTCAAAAGGTAAAGGTACCTTTCAAATTGATGCTGTTGCAGAGGCGCCAATTCCTAAAGGGCTGATTGTCGATAATCATTTTGAAGATATTGCTAAGTTGACACAAGTCATCAAGCAATTACGCAAGAACTTTCCTACTTCCTATAAAAATGTCGCAATGGCGGTAAAAGGTGCAGATGTGATTACCAAAGTGATCGCAATGAGTGCAGACCTCGATGAACTAGAATTAGAATCTCAAGTAGAATTAGAAGCCGAAAATAGTATTCCCTTTCCAGTAGATGAAATCTTTTTAGATTTTGAAGTTATCGCACCTAATGCAGCCGATAAATCGCTTAACGATGTTTTAGTGAGTGCTGCACGTAAAGAAACAGTACTTGCACAAGTTAATTGTGTAGAAGATGCAGGGTTAACAACCAAAATCGTTGATGTAGCAGGTCATGCACAATCACGAGCTTGTGAATTGCTGTTTGATCGTCCTGATTATGAAAAAGGCATTGCTATCATAGATATTGGCGCATCGCAGATGATGCTTCACATTGTACATCAGGGTAATGTTATTTTTTCTCGTTCCAAAAACCATGGTGGTGATGCTTGCACGCAAATGATGGTTGAATATTATGGAATGAAATTCGCTGATGCAGAAAAAGCAAAAGTGGAACATGAGTGGCCTGTCGATTGTGATGTAGATGTGATTGCACCTTTTATTAATACCACGGTTAACCATTTACGTTTTGATTTACGAATGTTCACTAATGCCCCGAATAATATCCAAGTAGAAAAAGTCATATTGATGGGGGGGTGTCAGTTGCTGCCTGGTTTAGTCGAGCAATTAGAAGAAGAGTTAAGCCTCGATGTGGAAGTGGCTAATCCGTTTATTGGATTTGAATATAAAAATGATTCTGATAAAACGTTACTTCATAAAGTGGGCACCAAATACATGATGGCGCTTGGTCTGGCATTAAGAGGAGTTCAATAATAATGTCAAATATTAATTTATTGCCGTGGCGAGAAGAATACAAGAAAAAAAAGAAAAATACCTTTTTTGTTGTATTGTTACTGAGCTCTTTGGTGATATTAGGCATATCTTATATGGGTAAAATGTACGTAGATTCGATGATTAGTGCACAAAATCAACGTAATCAATACTTACAAACTCAAACCATTATCATAGATCGTCGTATTGCAGAAATTCGTACTATCAAAAAAGAAAAAGCAGAATTAGAGCGACGTATTAATTTAATCCAAAAATTAGAAGAGAAGCGTAATGATGCAACGCGTTTATTTAATACGCTTGCAGATACGGTTCCAGCTGGTGTTTACTTACTTACCTCTTCATTTAATAATGAAAAAGTAGTGGTACAAGGCACCGCAGAATCGAATAATCGCGTAACTACCATGATGCGCAGTATTGATGGTTCTGGTTGGTTAGGTGATTCCTACCTGCGTAACATCAAAGAAGGCCCCACAAAACCGATCAAACTTTATAACTTTGGAATGGATTTTAAAGTTGTTCCTGAAATACAAGGGGCTAAATAATGGATATTAATGAATTAGATTTTGATAATGTGGGCAGTTGGCCCGCCTTATACAGAGGTATATTTATTGCCTTAGTTAGTGTGATTTTCGCTGGCGTATTTTATTATTATGTCACTATTCCACAATTAGAATCGTTAAAACAAGAAGAAGCAAAAGAACAGAAATTAAAAGATGACTTCATTGTTAAAGCTGCTTTATCTGGGAACTTGGAAGCATACCGTGCTCAAATGGTTGAAATTAAAGTTATTTTTGATGGTTTAATTAACAAGTTACCCAGTAAAAAAGAAATTGCTAGTTTGCTTGATGACATTAGCTTTATTGGTGCTGACAATGGATTGCAATTTAAAAGTATCAACTGGGGGGCAAAAAAAGATGGCGAATTATCAGAGGAAGTCCCCATTAGTATTCAAGTGGTTGGTAGTTATGAGCAATTAGGCAGTTTTGCCGCTGATGTTGCTGCTTTACCACGTATTGTGATCTTAGATAATTTACGTCTAACGAAGGGAAAAAAGGATGAGTTGACCTTAAATGTGATTGCAAAAACTTATCGTTATAAAGGGGATGAAAAATGAAAATTTTAATCACTTTATTTTTATCCTTTAGCCTTATTTCCTGTGTAGAAGTAAAAACGGATGATCTCACTCAATTCGTGGTAGAGGCAAAATCTAAAGTATACCCAATTAATGATAAGATGCCGGTCTTAAAGAAGATTGATGCTCTCCCTTATACTGGAAATGATGGTAGAAATCCTTTCTCTGACCCTGTTGCAGAGGTAGTTGCACCAGTTAAAAATGCACCAAAAAGTTGTCCTCAGCCTAATTTTAAACGCAAAAAGCAAGCCTTAGAGATGTATTCTCTTGATAATTTACTGATGCGCGGTACATTACTTGTTGATGAAGAATTATGGGCATTAGTGCAAGCATCAGGTGGCGAAATTTATAAAGTTAAATCAGGGTATTACCTTGGTTTAAATCACGGAAAAGTACTCGAAATAACTAAAACGAAAATTGAACTGCTAGAGTTAGCTTCAGATCGTGATGGTTGTTGGCAAGAACGAATTACTCAGATTACGCTAAAATCCGAATAGGCCTAAAGCAGGGATGAAATAAAAATAATGAAAATGATAAATAAAGAAAAGCTAATTGCTCTTTTTTCGGTAGCGGGGCTATTATTAACGTCTTCTCTTGCACTTGCAGAGTCGCAGTTAACTAAATTGAATGTTAACCCCCTTAGCGAAGGAAAATTTGAGCTTAAATTCGAATTCAATGACGCAATTTCTAATTATGTTGACAAGTTACATTACCGACCTAATCAATTGGTCGTTGATATCGAAGACGCGAGTTCAATTCTTAAATTAAATCCAATAAAGATTAACAAAAATGGTGTTAAGAATGTTGAAGCTAATCGTACAACGGATGGTTTGCGGTTAATCATTGCACTAGATGTTCTAATGCCTTATCGCATCGAACAAAAAGATAACGTACTTTTTGTTCGTTTTGGTGAAAATACAGATATTATAAGTAGTTCAAATCCGAATGAAACCGCCATTATAGCTGCCATTTCTCAGGATACGGGTAGTCAGACCTCGGTTATGTCAACCAGTGAAACTGCTGTAGATGTGGTAGAAGATAAATCGCCTCAACATCAAACGCCTAAAGGTTACGTCAATAGCATTACCTCCATCGATTTTAAACGTGGCTCAGAGGGACAAGGTAAACTACTCGTCTATTTAGATAACTCAAGTGTTGCCGTTGATATTCGTCGCCGAGACCAGCAATTGATTGCAGAGTTTCAGAGCACACATATTGCTGACGAATTTTTATATATCATGGATGTTGTTGATTTTGCTACTTCAGTAGAAAAGGTAGAGACCTTTAAAGAAGATGGTAAAACGCGTTTTGTTTTTGATATTAAAGACGAATATAACTATCGTTATGATCAATTAGATACTTTGTTTATGATTGAAGTGTCGAAGCGATTAGAAGATCAAGCTAAAAATGTCTATGAAGGTAAAGCTATTTCGTTAAATTTCCAAGATATTCCAGTGCGTACCGTACTGCAGTTAATTGCGGATTTTAACGGTTTTAACTTGGTTATTACTGACTCTGTCAGTGGTAATATCACATTAAGCTTAGAAGATGTGCCATGGGAGCAAGCACTGGACATTATCCTTAAAGTTAAAGGTCTTGGTAAGCGAATGGATGGTAATGTGCTGATGATCGCACCTGCTACGGAATTGGCAGCCAAAGAACGCTCACAATTAGAAAGTGAAAAAGAAGTTGAAGACCTTTCACCACTCTATGCAGAGTATATTCAAATTAATTACGCAAAAGTAGCTGATATTGCGACCATGTTATCTAGTAATAAAGTGAGTTTATTGTCTTCTCGTGGTGCAGTAAGTACTGACAAACGAACCAATACCTTGCTATTAAAAGATACTGCTGCTGTGATTGATTCAGTTAAAGAGATGATTGCTGTGCTCGATGTTCCCGTTCGCCAAGTTGTGATTGAAGCTCGAATGGTGACGGTAAGTGATTCGGTTGGTGAAGAGCTTGGTGTTAAATGGGGATTAACTGCTGCTGGTGGTGATACGACGACATCAGGAACACTTAATGGTATAGAAGACACAACAAGCCTTGACGATCGATTAAACGTTAACTTAGGAGTCGCTGATGCTGCAGGATCAATTGCATTTCAAGTTGCTAAGTTAGCTGATGGAGAGTTATTAGATCTCGAACTATCTGCTTTAGAATCAGAAAATAAAGCTGAAATTATTGCGAGTCCTCGTATTACAACAGCAAATCAACAAACTGCTTATATCGAACAAGGTACTGAAATTCCTTATGTTGAATCTGCTTCTTCAGGTGCGACTTCAGTTGCCTTTAAAAAAGCGGTATTAAGTTTAGAAGTTACTCCTCAAATCACGCCTGATAATAAAGTTATTTTAGATTTAGTTATCACACAGGATTCGGTAGGAGAATATGTTTCAACGAGCACAGGTACGGCAGTATCGATTGATACCCAAGAAATTTCAACACAAGTACTTGTTGAAAATGGTGAAACCTTAGTATTAGGTGGTATTTATCAACAACAAATAACAACCAATATTGATAAAGTGCCATTATTAGGTGACATTCCTTATCTTGGTTTCCTTTTTAAAAGCTCAGTTGAAAATAGTTCTAAATCGGAGTTACTTATTTTTGTAACACCACGAATTGTAATGCAAACAAGGTTTTAATCTTCCATTCTTAATTGGTTATATTGATTAAGCCTGAAGTATTACTTTGGGCTTTTTTTTACCTAATATTAATATGACTTGCAATCGGTTATCAACAATTGCGATAATACGCGGCATTTCTTTTTTTATGGAATATTAAATTACTATTACAATCACTAATTACTGAGTAAAAAACCACAATGGCAGAACAACGTAATATTTTCTTAATTGGCCCTATGGGGGCTGGTAAAAGCACAATTGGACGTCACTTAGCACAAATGTTGCATCTTAATTTTCATGATTCAGACGCTGAAATTGAGAAAAAAACGGGTGCAGATATCGCTTGGATTTTTGATGTCGAAGGGGAAGAGGGCTTCCGTAATCGCGAATCAGATATGGTTGATGAATTAAGCCAAAAGCATGGTATTGTTTTAGCCACTGGTGGTGGTGCTGTTGTACGACCGGAGAACAGAGGTTACCTTTCTGCTCGTGGCATTGTTGTTTATCTAAAAACCAGCGTTGATAAACAATTAGCGCGAACCTTAAAAGATAAACGACGACCGCTATTACAAGCGGAAGATCCGCGCAGTGTATTAGAAGCGCTAGCAGAAACCCGTAATGTACTTTACGATGAATCAGCTGATTATACGATTGAGACTGATGAACAAAGTGCTAAAGTTGTTGCGAGTCAAATTATTACACTATTGGATTTTTGATGGATAAAATAACGGTTGATTTAGGTTCTCGTAGCTACCCTATCTTTATTGGTGAAAGCTTATTGTCGCAAAGTGATCTTTTTACGGATGCTATCAAAGGTCAAAAAGTCATGATTGTGACTAACGATGTCGTTGCTCCGTTATACCTAGAAAATTGTAAAAATAGTCTTAAACAGTTTGATATTGACGAAGTTATTTTACCTGATGGTGAAAAATATAAGACATTAGCAACATTCGAAACAATTTTAAGTGCATTACTTGAGAGAAAACACGCACGTGATACCACGATTGTGGCATTAGGTGGTGGTGTGATTGGTGATATGGCAGGTTTTGCCGCGGCGTGTTACCAACGTGGTGTACCCTTTGTTCAAGTTCCTACCACTTTGCTTTCTCAGGTTGATTCATCTGTGGGCGGAAAAACAGCGGTTAATCATCCTTTAGGGAAAAATATGATTGGCGCGTTTTATCAACCTCAATCAGTTATTATCGATATAAATTGTCTTGTTACACTGCCTGAACGAGAGTTTGCTGCTGGTATGGCAGAAGTAATTAAATATGGCATTATTTATGATGGCAATTTTTTTGAGTGGCTTAATGAAAATGCCGATGCAATCAAAGCGAAGAAAGCACAAGCTATCATTTATATGATAAAACGCTGTTGCGAAATAAAAGCAGAAGTAGTGGCTCAAGATGAAAAAGAACATGGTATTCGAGCATTACTAAACCTTGGTCATACTTTTGGTCATGCCATAGAAGCTGAGCAAGGCTATGGTAACTGGTTGCATGGTGAAGCGGTTGGTGCGGGAATGGTACTAGCGGCTAAAACATCACTTATTTTAGGGATGTTGGGAAATTCACAGGTGGAACAAATCATTTCATTGATTAAGTGCTTCGATCTGCCTTTAACTGCACCAGAAAATATGAACTATGAACATTTTGCAAAACACATGCAACTTGATAAAAAAGTATTAAATGGGAAATTACGATTAATTCTTCCAACCAGTATCGGGACCAGCGAAGTATGTTCTGATGTTAGTGAAGCAGTGCTTCGTCGCGTAATTGAACATTAATCAATATGGTTGAACGTACGCTAATATCATTCCCCTCTCAATTACAGTTAATAGATCGTTTACAGCATCTACTGTATTTATCATCTTCGATAACGTTTATTTCTGGTGAAGCGGGGAGTGGTAAAAGTTCGCTAGTCGAGCAACTCTCTAACTTATTACCAGATAATACACAGCAAGCTTTTATTAGACTGTCTCAGCCAGCTTCTGCGGCCCAAATACGCCAACAAATCATTACTCAGTTATTTGAACAGCCATTATTTAATGCTGAGGATTCACTGAGTCATATTTTATTATTATTAAAAGACTCACAAAAAGAAGATGTTAGTCGTGCTGTTGTCATTGATAATGCTGGCTTATTACCTGCCGAATTACTTACTGAGTTGGCAGAAGTCATTGATCAAAAATCAGACTTCACGGATAACGAATTTAGCTTCATTTTATTAAGCGATGATTTAAAAACAAGTCAAATGGTAAGAAGCATTAAAAAACTGCCTAATCATCTTAAAGTGGCTACTCTTACTTTTAAATTAGCGCCCTTAACTGAAAATGAAGCAAAACAGCTTTTACATCATCGCTTTGAACAAATTGGTTATTCACCTGAACTCGCTCACCAAGATGCACTCGCTCTGCAACTCTCTCGTTGTAAGGGTATCCCTGAAAAAATACTCACTTTAGCAACACAAGTGAGTAGTGGAAAATTAGATAATAATAAACCTTCTTGGTTAAAAACGGGTTTGCCCGCTGTGTTAATCATGTTTATTCTGATTTTTATTGCCACTAGTTTAGCTTATTACCTTTATCCTAAGTTTATAAAAACAGAAGATACTCCTGATATCATCATTGAAACTGACGATGTATTGCCGGGTAGTATCTCTTCCACTGGCATAATAACCGAAACATTAAGCGATGCAGAATCAAGCGAAGCACTTGCTGGAGAGTGGAAATCGGATGCGCAGAATTTAACAGATAATGAACTCAGTGTGGGTGAGGCAGATTCTCAAGAACGTGTCATTATTTCAGAGCAATTATTACTGCAATTATCGGCTTCAGAGAGTCAAAAAACCTTATCAGCCCCTCTGGGAGTTGTGTCCTCAGAAAACGCTGAAAATAATTTATCAGCGGAAAGTAATGCTACTGATTTGCTACCAGAGACAAAGACTCCCTCTGACGCGACAGGTGATATTACAAGCCAATCGCTAAAAACAGAAACCTTAGCGGTCATTGAAGATCCTCTTCAATCTGTTTTACAGCAAGAACAAAATCCTCAAATTTCACAACCTTTGATTAAAGCGCCGGCTGTGGTAATACCAGTAACTGCACCAGTGAAAACAATAGAAAAACAACTTCCTAAACAGAGTTCTGCAAACAGTGAGCTTGGTAGTATTTTTACAGATAAAGGGTTTTTATTAGCGCTCAATCCTAATCTGTATACTTTACAACTGGCAGGGTTTGGCTCTGATCAGTCATTAAAGCGCTTTATTGGCCAACATCAATTACCTCGGGAAGATGTTTATCTGTATCAAACAGTCCGTCAGGAAAAACCGTGGTATGTGGTTATTTATGGTCAGTTTGAAAGTCGAGAAAGTGCAACAACTCGTGCTCAAAACTTACCCGACACATTAAACAGTTTGAAAACATGGGCAAAGAAATACGCATTAGTTCATCAGGATTTACAGCGAGATGAGTAATAAAAAGCATCGTGCTTTTCTGAAGTGGGCGGGTGGTAAATTTTCCTTAACTGAACAAATCAATCAACGTTTACCAGAAGGTAAGCGACTTGTTGAGCCTTTTGTTGGTGCTTGCTCTGTATTTTTGAATAGTGATTTTGATGAATATTTGCTCAACGATATTAATGCCGACTTGATCGCCATGTACAATATCATCAAACGTCAACCCCGACAGTTTATTGAAGATGCTAAACATTATTTCCAGCCTCAATATAATAATGAGCAAAGCTATTACCAAATTCGTTTTGAATTTAATCAAAGCACAGATGCTTATCAGCGCTCTTTACTGTTTTTATATATGAATCGTCATGGTTACAATGGCTTGTGTCGTTATAACCAAAGTGGCGGGTTTAATGTACCTTTTGGACGTTATAAAAAGCCTTATTTTCCTGAAAAAGAATTATTGTTTTTTGCAGAGAAAGCCAAAAAAGCAAAATTTGTTTGCAAACCCTATCAGAAACTATTCCAGTACCTACGTGATGATGATGTCTTGTATTGTGATCCTCCCTATGTTCCTTTAAGTAAAAGTGCTTCTTTTACCGGTTACGCAAAAGAAGGCTTTAGCTTGGATGATCAGGCGAATTTAGCCCGTTTAGCCCGTGAATCAAAGTGTGCTGTCTTACTCAGTAATCACGACACCACATTGACTCAAGAGCTTTATCGAGATGCTGTTTGCGATAAAATACAAGTTTCACGTACTATTAGTAGCAATGCCAAAAATCGCTCATCAGTAGGTGAGATATTCGCCCTATTTAACGCGATTGATAGCAATAAAAATTAGTCTGATGCACTTTGCTTCGGTAGAATAGTGCCCACATTCAGCTCTTATAAACTGCTATAGGTAAAAACATGACCAATTATTTAATTGCCCCTTCAATCCTTTCTGCCGATTTTGCTCGTCTAGGTGATGATGTTCAAAAAGTACTTGATGATGGTGCCGATGTTGTCCATTTTGACGTAATGGATAATCATTATGTCCCTAATCTAACGATTGGGCCAATGGTATGTAAAGCATTACGTGACTTTGGTATTACTGCGCCAATTGATGTGCATCTGATGGTTGAACCTGTTGATACTATGATTGTTGATTTTGCAAAAGCAGGGGCTTCAATCATTACCTTCCATCCTGATGCTTCAAAACATGTCGACCGTTCATTGCAATTAATTAAAGACCACGGCTGTAAAGCGGGTTTAGTATTAAATCCTGCTAGTTCTCTTGAAGAGTTGACACATGTGATGGATAAGTTAGACGTCATACTATTAATGTCTGTTAACCCTGGTTTTGGTGGTCAATCATTCATCCCTCATACGCTTGAAAAATTACGTCAAGTGAGAGCGTTAATTGATGCAAGTGGTCTTGATATTAGACTTCAAGTTGATGGTGGCGTTAAAGTCGATAATATTAAAGAAATTGCTGAAGCTGGCGCTGATATGTTTGTTGCAGGCTCTGCTATTTTTAATCAACCAAATTACAAAACGGTTATTGATGAAATGCGCAGCGAATTGGCAAAGGTTTAATGGCCAAAATAGAAAATATTAAATTAATTTGTTTTGATTTGGATGGGACCTTAGTAGATAGCGTCCCTGATTTACGGTTGGCATTAAATGCGATGTTAGATGAATTTCAGTTGTCTCATTGTCACGATGAACAAATTAAAACTTGGGTAGGTAATGGTATACCTAAGTTGGTTGAGCGTGCGCTAAAGTATGTAGGCAATAAAGTTGTTTCACAGGAAGTGGCATTAAATCGTTTTGAAAAACATTATCAATACTATCTTAATAGCGCTTCATGTTTATATGAAAATGTCGCTGATACACTAAAAATCTTAAAAGCACGTGGTTATCAGACGGCACTTATTACCAATAAAGCCGAACAATTTTTGCCTGATTTATTAACCCACTTTAAAATAGATGCTTACTTCGATTTAGTGTTAGGCGGTGATACGCTTTCCAGAAACAAACCCGACCCAATGCAAGTTAACTATGCGCTAGAGTATTTTGTGATTAATAAAGCACAGGCAGTCATGGTTGGCGATTCAAAAAACGATATATTAGCAGGACAGAATGCAGGTTTATTGAGCATTGCATTAACCTATGGTTATAACTATGGCGAGCCAGTCTATCTGTTAAACCCCGATTATATTATCGACCAATTTAATGAATTATTAGTGCTACTTTGAGCACCGTAAGGAATACAAAATGAGTAAACCAATTGTTTTAAGTGGATGCCAACCTTCTGGCTCATTGACTATCGGCAACTATATGGGCGCATTGCGTCAATGGGTAACCATGCAAGAAACAAGCGATTGCCTGTTTTGTTTGGTTGATTTACATGCCATTACGGTACGACAAGACCCAAAAGCATTACGCCGCGCCATTTATGATGGTTTAGCCATGTATCAAGCGGTTGGTATCGACCCACAAAAAAGTACCATGTTTATTCAATCGCAGGTACCTGAACACGCAGAACTATCGTGGATATTAAACTGTTATACGCAGATGGGTGAACTTAATCGTATGACCCAATTTAAAGAAAAATCACAAAAAAATGTGTCTAATATTAATGCCGGTTTATTTGGTTACCCAGTATTAATGGCTGCAGATATTTTATTATATGGTCCTAAAAATGTACCCGTAGGAAGCGATCAGAAGCAACATTTAGAACTCGCTCGAGATATCGCTACACGTTTCAATAATGCTTATGGCGATACATTTGTAGTGCCTGAACCTGCTATTCCTGAGCATGGTGCTCGCATTATGAGTCTTCAAGAGCCGACTAAAAAAATGTCGAAGTCAGACGATAACGAGAAAAACTTTATCGGTTTATTAGAAGATCCTAAAAAGATTGCTAAAAAGATCAAAGCCGCTGCAACAGATTCCGACGAGCAAGCGCGTATTTATTTTAATAAAGATGAAAAACCAGGTGTCTCTAACTTATTAACATTACTGTCATGCTCAACAGGCACCAGTATCGAAAGTCTGATCCCACAATATGAAGATAAAATGTATGGTCATTTAAAAGCGGATACAGCAGATGCGGTTGTTAGTCTATTAGAGCCTATTCAAGCTCGCTATAAAAAATTACGAGCTGATGAGTCATCATTACAAGCAATTGCGAGAGTAGGGGCAGAAAAAGCACGTGAGCGCGCTGCAACAACTCTAGCAACGGTTTATGATAAAGTTGGATTTTTACCTAAATAATTGCCAATTTTTATAAGAAATAATAACCAATCACTACGAAAAATAAAAAGGCCAACGATGTTGGTCTTTTTTATTTCTAATAGCTTTAATTGATTTTAACATCGTTAAAATTTTGTTATCAAAAGACTGTATAAAAATAATCGATGGATCATGCATCAAAATATGATAATAAATTGTTGTGCTGAAATGATTTACTTTATACTGTTAGCAACTTGTTTATTAACTCATAATTATCAAAAGGAATTTGTATGCGATTTCTATCCCTCTCCGCTTTAGCATTATCCACGCTGTTACTGACCGCATGTGGTGGAACCCTCGACGGATCCGATGATTCAACTGATACAACAACTGATTCAACAACAACAACAGCGGTAGAAACAGATACTACGGTACCAATAGTTGAAAGTGTAGCAGGAGATCCCTCTTATTTTTCATTCGAGGGCGTTTCATCAGATTGGATTACAATTAAAGGGGTTGGCGCGGAAGGAACAGAAGAAACGGCTACGGTATCTTTTAAAATAGTAGATGCTAATGGTGTGGCAATTGAAGGTGAAGTTGTAACATTTGAGCTGTTGGCGTCTCCAGAAGGAACAAGCATAAGCGTTGATACAGCAACTTCTGATGAAGATGGGCTTGTAAGCACTCTAATAAAATCAGGAGTAGTTGCTGGACCTGTTGTCGTAAAAGTAGTACTTGTTAGTGATACCGATATTTACAAGACATCTAACCAGTTAAATATTTCTACAGGTTACCCTGATCAAGATAGCTTTACTTTAGCCGCCGAAACTTTAGCTCCTGAAGCTCTTGGATATATTGTTTCTGACGTTATCACTGTTTATCTGGGAGGGGGAGAAGACAACACTGCTATTCCAGATGGCACGACTGTAAACTTTACTACTACTTCTGGAAGAATAACCGACACTACGGGAACCAAAGGTTATTGTTTAACCGAAGGTAGTGAGTGTTCGATGGAATGGAAATCAACACAACCTCATGCGTCTAATGGACGAGCTATAATAACTGCAACAGCTATTGGTGAAGAAAGTTTTATTGATAGTGTTGATGATGGCTTATATACGGAAGGGGAATTTTTCACCGATACCAACGGAGACTCAAAATATACAGGTTACTTATGCCCCGCATCGGGTGACGGTGATTATTGTATTCGTGAGTTAATTACTATTACAAAAAGTATTCAGGTTATCATTGGAGGTTCTGAGTTTTCTTGTGACTTTAAAGATGCCACTGGCACTTTGATTTCTAATGTTGACCTCACAACTGCAACAGGAAGCGCATCAGTAACATTCACAGTATCTGTTTACGATGATACCTATAGTAATACACCACCTAAAGATACTAGCATTTCTTCTTCTATTGAAAATGGTGTACTTGTTGGAGATATAAACAGCTGGGATGTCACTGATTCTGTTGATAGCACGTTTGATTTTGATGTTACTTTAAAACGTGAAACTACTGCAAATGGAGTATTAACTGGTAATGCGACATTCCTTGTTACATCGCCAAATGGAATTAAATCAACATGCAGTATTCCAGTAAGTGATGATGCTTAAGTTAAGACTTGTTAATAGTATTTAATTATTTTCAGACAATAAAAAAGGAGCCTCGGCTCCTTTTTTATTGTCTGAAATTTAAACAGAAATAGTTAACCCTTATGAAATTCACTTTTCTTAGCAAATTGAGTTAACTCTTCAATTACCTGTTTTTTGATCTCTAACTGTTCTGTGGCAGGAATATCATAACGTTCACTTAATAATAAATAATCATCACTGCTTAAACTAACCGTTAAACGGGGGCGTTTGGGCTTTTTATGAGTGGGTAATGCTAATAGATGACGAATTTGTTCAGAGGGGCTAACGCCTTTATCTAACGCACTACGTCGAATGCTATATTGTAGTTTGCTATCCATATCAAAGGCAATTTGCACTGCTTTTACAACTTTGGCTGATTGTTGCCATTTTTCAGGTAATTTACCGTTTGGCATGCTTAGACTCCCTTGTTTTCATCGTCATTTATTGTTATCTCTATTTATTGCCATCACTATTTATTTTTGCTTCTATGAACTTATTCTTTTACCCATAATTCAGCTATTTCATTAGCAGGTCGTAAAAATGAAAGATACACATCGGTTTCGCCAGTTTCAAATATAAATATTTCTACCAAACGGGTTTCTTGCCCCCCTTGTAGCGAATAATATTCAAACTCTTGACCGTGATTATCTTCATTATGTTGTGGCGGTGTTGCGCCTCTATAATCCTGTTTATGGAAATAACCTGTGGTCATAAAATTTTGCTGGATATATTCATCTGTAATCATATCAGCATAGCTGTGGTTACTGGTTAATGGTTTTAATCTCGCATGGCCAGGTTCTTCAAATATTTCAGCGAAATCATCCATATTAAATAATGCTTCAACATCATCACGGGTTAATAATAGGCTTAATTTAACCAATTTTTGTGGATTATCAGGAAAGCTAAGATAAACCAATTGTGATCCACTACCTTGGCCAATCACTTGTGCATAATGCTCATGTTTAAATTCAAGTGTATTGATATCGGTCACTTGCAATTGCATTTTGCGCATCGCTTGCGGTAATGCAAAACTATCACCGAAGGTAAAAATATCATTCAACTGTAATTCAGAGGCGTGATTTAATGTGCGCGTAGGAACCGCTTGTTTTTTAGCAAACAGTGATTTGAAAAAACTCATCTATCTATCCTCTTTTTTTGGCTGAGCCAAAACGCAAAAAACACGAGCCTTTTAAAAAGTACTCGTGTTGATAAGGTTATCTAAGCTATTTAGCTTTTAAACGGTCTAATATTGATTGTGCGCTAGATTGTTGTGCGCCGATACCAGCATCTTGTAACTTCGCTTTTAGTGAGCTATCGCCATTTTCTGATTCTAACTGTTCTGCTGCTTTTAATTTATCATCAAAATTAGCTTGTTTCTTTTTAATGCGCTCTAAAGAATCTTTTGCATTCAATAGTTTTGAATTACTTGCAGTGAAGTTACTGGTAATGGCTGATGTTGCTTTTTGTACACTTTCAGTCGTTTTTACCATGCTCAATTGGCGCTTATAATCAGTCAATTGACGTTCACTCTTTTTGATCAGCTCTTTTAAACGATCAGCACTTTTTAGATAGCTTTCATTCGCTTGTTGTTGATCTGCTTCATTAGATTCAAGCTCACCAATTTTTTCAGCGACTTCAATAGCTAAGGCTTCATTACCTTGTTCAAGCGCTTGTAATGCATAACCTTCGTGTTCTTTAATACTTGTTTGTAATTGCACTAATTCGCGTGCAGCTTGCATCTGTTTTGCCATCACTTCCGTTAAGTCACGCTTTGCGATGGTAATATGTTTTTCACTATCACGAATTTCTTGCTCAAAAATACGTGTTGCATTTGCATCAACAATCGCTTCGCCTGCTTCACTTGCGCCACCACGAACAGCGGTAATAATTTTTCTAAATATACTCATTATTTTTCCTTACTTATTTGTAACGACACAGTCCATTTCTATATAGGTCAATTTTGTCGTTGAAAAATGCTTATTTTGACTCAATCACTCAATGGTGATCTACTTTAAATAGGTGTCCATTTCGCCAATAACTTCTAGGCTATTATCACTCAGTGTTACAATTTCTAATTCAATGTCATCAAGCGTTGAGTTAATTGATAATGCGCCAAAAACGACATATTTATCTTCAACTTTAGCAAATGAAGAAAGTGGCATCGGGATATTCATCTCTAGCATTGCTTCTATCATATTTGCTTTTAATTCTGGCTTAACTTCATCTTCTCCCCATAAATAAGCGATACATAAAATTTGGTTATCACTGATTGAAAGAAAAATAGGGATCTCTTCACGACCAACGACTTCAACTTGTAATACATCAATATCGCCATCGATAGGAGTACAATCAAAATTAAAGCCTGTTTCAGTTGCATCTTGTAACTGATTTAAATGGGTCGCTATAGTATGAATATTCATAATGCTCCTTAGAGATAGGACATTTAATGTCCTGTCTGAAACTAATTTAGTCCGCTAGTCATTATATGTCAAGCGGTTTGATTTTTATTTTTCACCTGTAACGCTAATATTGCGGAGATAGCGTTAATTTTCAATCTTTAAAGTGTTTTATTGCTGATCATGTTTCACACAACTGATAACTTATAGCTCTTCTTCGATAAAATAGGTCGCTGTTATGTCTTTACTCACTGATTGTGCTACTCACCACCTTGAGAGCTTAGCCGAGAGAGTTGATCTCTCTTTTTGTAGTGCTTCTCAATTAGCAGAACTCAGCACAATACTTGGCTTGAGTGACTTTATTGCCGATGCTTTAGTCAAGCAACCTAGTTTATTAGCTGAGTTATACGGTAGTAATCTCTTAACCTTAACAGAGCGCACCGCTGAAATTAAAGAAGAATTACAAACCACTTTACTTTCGACAAATGATGAAATGCAATTGCATAAGGTTTTACGCCAATTTAGGCGTAAACACATGGTGATTATTGCTTGGCGAGAATTATTAGGGCAAGCATGTTTACAAGAGAGCTTTAAGCATATTTCATTTTTAGCAGATCAATTAATTTTCCAAGCTATGAATTGGCTATATGAAAAACAATGCGTCGAACAAGGTACGCCTTTTAATGCTGACGGGGTAAAACAAAGCTTGTATATCTTTGCGATGGGAAAATTAGGCGGGCGTGAACTCAATTTTTCATCAGATATTGATCTTATCTTTGCTTATCCTGAACATGGTGAAACGAAAGGTGCGCGTCGCGTTATTGAGAATCAACCTTTTTTTATTAAGCTTGGGCAACGTCTTATCGCTGCGCTTCACCAAGTGACAGTTGATGGATTTGTTTATCGTGTTGATATGCGCTTGCGTCCCTTTGGTGATTCAGGGCCTTTGGTGACCAGTTTTGCCTCTATTGAAGATTATTATCAGAGCCATGGCCGTGACTGGGAACGTTATGCGATGGTAAAAGCGCGCGTTATCGGCGAAGAAGGGGACTATAAAGAAGAGCTTGAAGCCATGTTACGTCCTTTTGTTTATCGACGCTATATTGATTTTAGTGCGATTGAATCTTTACGTAAAATGAAAGCTATGATCAGTGCAGAAGTTCGCCGTAAAGGATTAATTGATAACATTAAATTGGGTACTGGTGGCATTCGCGAAATTGAATTCGTGGCGCAAGCCTTTCAACTCATTCATGGAGGTCGTAATCCTGCATTACAATGTAGAGGCTTGCAAGAAACCTTAACAGTGATTGCTGACATGAATGTGTTACCAAAGCAACGCGTGCAAACTTTACTTAATGCTTATCATTTTCTTCGTCGTGTTGAAAATATTTTACAACAAATTGCTGACCAGCAAACGCAAACCTTACCAAGCACTGAACTAGGAAAGTGTCGTTTAATTAAAGCAATGAAATTTGCAGATTGGGACAGTTTTTATCTCGCCTTAAACGCGGTTATGAAAGATGTAAATGATGAGTTTAATTGGGTAATCGGCGAGAGCGAAGAGGAAAAACAACAAGATCAAGACCTTTGTGAATTGTGGGCACTGGATTTAACTGAGCAAGAAACAATCAATTTGTTAGTTGAAAAAGGCAATTCAGAAGAAGTAGCGACGCAATTAAGTCGTATTTTAATCGGCTTTAAAGGTGATGTTAGTCGCCGTCCTATGGGTAGTCGTGGGCAAGAAACGATGGAGAAGCTCTTACCCAAGATAGTAGAAAAAATCTGTAGTTATGAAACTCCTGCTGAATTAATGAAGCGTATTACTGATTTATTATTAAAAATAATGCATCGAACCGCGTATTTAGAATTATTAAATGAAAATGAGGGTGCACTTAACCAGTTATTAAAACTATGCCATGCCAGCACGCGTATTAGTTTTCAATTAGGGCGCCATCCTATTTTATTGGATGAGTTACTTGATCCTCAGCATCTTTATCATCCGACGGAGCTATTTAACTATAAACAAGACCTTCGCCAATTTATGTTGCGAGTGCCTGAAGAAGATATGGAACAACAAATGGAAGCGCTACGTCAATTTAAACAGATGCAATTTTTACGTATCGCAGCAGCCGATATTATTGGTGCAATAGAACTGCCTAAAGTTAGCGATCACTTAACTTATTTGAGCGAAGCAGTGATGGATTACGTGATACAAATTGCGTGGGCGCAAATGGTGGAAAAATTTGGTGTGCCGAGTAATGTACTGAATACCGACCGTAAAGGTTTTGCGGTAATAGGTTATGGAAAAATGGGCGGATTTGAACTGGGATACAGCTCTGATCTTGATGTGGTCTTTTTACATGATAGCAATATTTCAGGACAAACTAATGGTCGTCGTGCAATTGATAACCAGCTTTTCTATTTCCGTTTAGCACAGCGGATTATTCACTTATTTAGTACGCGGACTAATTCTGGAATTTTGTATGAATTAGATATGCGGTTACGTCCATCAGGTGAATCAGGGCCTCTTGTTGCTGGCATGATTGGTTATGAAAAATATTTACGTAACGATGCTTGGACATGGGAACATCAAGCCTTAGTGCGTTCCCGCGCTATTTTTTCAGATGAACAACTGTTAGCGCAATTTAACGAAATAAGAGAGTCTGTTTTATCAATACCACGTGATAAACAGGCTTTAGCAAAAGACGTATCAGAAATGCGACAAAAAATGCGTACTCATCTTAATCGAGCCAAGAAAGGAACATTTGATCTCAAGCAATCACCAGGAGGCATGGTTGATATTGAATTTATCGCGCAGTATTTAGTGTTAGCAAATGCAGCTGAAAGTGATTTAGCGTTATGTAAGTGGTCTGATAATTTACGTATTTTTGAAACTTGTAAAGCGCAAAGCTTATTAACCGAACAACAAACACTGTCATTAGTAAATGCATATTGTGTGATTCGAGATGCGGCTCACCGCTTAACGTTGAATAAGCAGGTTCGTATTATTGATGACAACAAATTTATACAAGAACGACAGGCTGTCATTAAAGTATGGGAGCAGTTTTTAAGTTGAGGTCTTAGCTGGATAAATAAGAGCCTATAAATGCTTAGGCTCTGTATTCTAGGCTCTGTGGAACAATAGGCTATAATAACGCTAATAAAAAGATTGTTCACCTTCGGGGCGGGTTTTGAATCGTTTATGCATCCACATATATTGATCATCACACTCTAATACCATGTTTTCAATCTGCTGATTAGTGATATGCGTATCCGCTTGCATGTCTTTACTGGGAAAATTTTCCAAGGCAGGGTAGAAGACTAATTCATAGCCTTGTGACCCTGGTAAACGTTTGACAAAGGCGGGGATAACACAACTATTTTTTACATTAGCAAGCGTACTTGTTCCTGCGACGGTATTGGCATTCTCAACTGCAAAAAAAGGTGCAAAAACACTACTTTTATGTTTTCCATAATCGTGATCCGGTGCGTACCATAATGCATCCGAATTTTTTAATACGCGTAACATGCCTTTAAAATTGCGTCTGTCTAACATGGCTTTATGTTCACGCATTCTTCCCCAATAAAACCAATAATCAAGTACTGCATTGCTGTGTTTTCGATATACGGCGTTACAAGGTTTTATTAATCCTAGTGCACGAGCCCCTATTTCTAATGTTAAGAAGTGTGCGCCTAGAAAAATAATGCCTTGACCATTAATAATGGCTTTATCGAGGTGTTCTGTACCGCGTGTTTTTAATAAACCGCGCACACGCCAACTTGGCCAGAACCATGCCATGCCCATCTCTAATAGAGCAATACCGCTATTTTCAAAGTTTACTTTTACTTTGATATCAATCTCTTCTTCAGAAAGCTCAGGAAAACAACGGATAAGATTACATCGTGCAATATGTCCTCGTTTTTTAGCAAAGGGCATGCTTGCTCTGCCGAGTATTCTACCAATCAACAGAAGGGTGCTATAGGGGAAAAGTGAGCTAATAAAAAGTGCGCCAATGCCAAGCCATGCTAACCAATATTTTGGATGGCAAAACGCTATTTTTAGTTTATATGAATCCATAGTGACCACGCTAGTTTAAAGAGTGCTGAGTAATTACAATAATTCTACCTAATATGCTTATAAATGCCTATTTTCTCTTAGATTCTTTTTTGCTTGAAGTTTCTTGTGTTGATAAGGCGTTATTACAATATGAGTTTAACGTTTACCCTTCAATCGTTTATTAGCAATTTCCGTTAATTTCTGTTGATTTGGCTTGATGCCTTCTTGGCTGGGAAGTGTGAAATAATGAATGGGCTGTTTAAAAGTGATTAATTTATTTTTTATAAAGGCATCAAGTTGCGTTGATTGATCCTCTTCTGTCCATTTAATAAATGCGACGGGTCTTTGACCATAGCGTACATCATTGATCGGTAATACATAAGCTTGCGATAACCCAGCAAAGGTTAATAATGTTTTTTCAATTTCTTCGGGTTGGATATTTTCTCCCCCAGAGATAAACTGACGATCTTTACGACCTATTATTTTAATGATTTTCCCACTCATTTTTCCGAGGTCAGAACTTGCAAAGTACTGATCACTCTCAATTTGTTTATGTTGAAAATAACCAACAAAACGAGTTTTGCCCGCGAGTAAAATTTCTTTATCGACTATTTTTATTTCTCGGTATGGCAAGAGGGTTAATAATTCGTTATTGGTTGAAGTGGCAATTTGTGACGCCATTTCCGTTGACCCGTAACTCAGGTGATAAGTAAATCCACGTACTTGAGTTTGTTGTAATGTCTTGCTAGGAAAAGTACTTCCGCCTAATAATAAATGCTTAATAGTTAGTGAGTCAGCGTTAAAATTAGGATCTTCCAATAGTTGTATCAATTGACTACACACCAAAGAAAGATGTGTTGTTTTTATCTCTAATAATAGTTTTGTACTCATTTTCTGGTCAAAGAATTGCAAGGTCGCGCCAGCAAGTAATGTACGCATGACGGTGGCATAACCACTGATATGGTAAATCGGCAGACTCAATAAGTTTTTGTCTTCTGTGGTTAAGGGGATAACTGTTTGTGAGCCGAGCGCGCTGTAATAATGATTACTAAAATGATGCATCACCGCTTTAGGTAAACCACTACTGCCCGAAGTAAAGATAATACTCACTACATTCAGTTTCTCAATCGCAAATGAGTCGACATTAATCGGTTGCTTTAGAAGCGTCTCTGGCAAAGATTTTTGAAAATCTAATGTTAGCTTGTTTTGTGTTTGCTCTTGATGCCATACAAAAGACGTTTTTAGTACCGATAAGCGTTGCTCAATTTCATTTTCTTTGAATTTGGCATTAATGGGACAGAAAATAAAACCATGGCGTAGACAGGCAAGTTGTAAAAAAATTAAAGGTAAACTGTTAGTAGCAATGCAAGCAACTCTGTCTTTTGGTTTGATGGATAATTTTATTAGTTGTTGGCCGATTGAGGTAACGCGGTGGTGCAGTTCGACAAAACTAATTCGTTGGCTGTCGGTTTGAATTGCAATTAAATTTGGGGTCAAATGTGCTTGCCAAGCAACGGGACAGACGCTCAGTTGCCGCTCTTTTAATTGCTTGTCCATAAAAGCTCCAATTGTTGGCAGTGTTGTTGTATTTTTTGGCTGTCTTTCAATAATGGTCCGTTAAAGTACTTCAACGTATCAATGCCTAAGGAAATATTCAAGGTTCGACTGTTATCTTCTGATAAGTAATGGCTAGTTAAGTCTTTCAGTTGTTGAAGGCCAACAATGGTTTCAAAACTTGAGCTAAAGCTAACCAGAATGTCATGCTGTATCGCCAAGGAGACTAATTGGTCTATTTTATGTTTACTACCCACTAATGTGGGTTTAATAATGAATGCTTTAATAAATGGGTGTGCTTGATAGTCGAAACTAGTACGTTGCAGTGTTTCATCTAATGCTAAGTAGATTTGATATTTATCGGCCAATTGCAAGTTGATTTGATGATCACCAGTGGGTTCTTCAATGTAATCGAGTCTTTGGCAGTCGATAGCGCTGAAAAATAAAGCTGCTTGTTGTTGGCTCCAAGCTTGATTCGCATCGCAACGAATGGTTAATAAAGGATTAAGAAAACAAAGTTGTTGGAAAGTCGATATATCACTTTCAATGCTTTCCTTTGCGACTTTCAGCTTTATCATTTGGGGACTATTTAAGGCTTGATATTGCTGAATAACGGCATTGTGATCACCTTGTAAAAGAGGAATGTTATCAATGCAGGTTAACGCATCGTCAATTTCCTTGGAGTGATTAAACCTTAAGCAATCTAAGGCAAACTGCACACTTTTGAAATGACTTTTATAGTTTACAATGTCGTGAAAATTTGTTGAGAGTAACAGGATTATTTCGTCTGTAACTTCGGATAACGTCTCTTGACTAAAGCCTGGCAGTGGCGCTATTTCTATATGGTGTTGGTGATTTTTTTTATCCGTAAGCTCTAAAATCAAGCCTTCTCGATGAGTTAAATGCGCTTCTTTAAAGCGCATCGGACTTTTAAACGGAATTTTATAAGCAAACAGTGTTGCTTGAGTAATGGTTATTTGAGCTGATTTATTGTACATATTGCAAAGCAACACGCGAAGTGAGTTTGGTGACTAATTCATAGGCAATAGTGCCGATATGATTTGCTACGTCGGTAGCGGGTAATCCCTCTCCCCATAGAGTCACGTCATCCCCAACTTGATCATGATGATGCGGTCCTAAGTCAACGGTTAACATATCCATGGAAACACGGCCCACGATAGGAACAAGACGACCATTTACTAAAACAGGTGTGCCTTCTGGTGCCATGCGAGGGTAACCATCCCCATAACCCACTGCTACGACACCCAGTGTGGTATTAGATTCTGCTGTCCAGCTGGCGCCGTAACCAACACTTTCACCCGCTTGATGTGAGCGCACAGAAATAAGCTGTGATTTAAGTGTCATCACTGCTTTGAGGTTGAAATCAGTGGCTGGTTTATTGTCAAAAGGGGAAACGCCATATAAGGCAATGCCCGGACGAATGATATCAGCATGTGTTTCTGGCCAAGCAAGCACTGCAGCTGAATTCGCAACAGAGTTTAAGCCACTATTGGTTTTTACATGGGATGCAAACATCTTATATTGAGTGGCTGTGATTGGATTATCCAATTCATCTGCGCAATTAAAATGGGTCATCAAATTAATGGGTTTTGATACATTCTCTGTATTTTTGAGTAAGTGATAAGCCTGATCAAATTGTTCGCTGTGGAAACCTAAGCGGTGCATCCCGGTGTCGAGTTTTAACCAAATTTTTAGAGGGGCTTTTAAGTCACTACTAATGATTGCGTTCAGTTGTTGCTGTGAATGAATAACCGTTTGTAAATTCTGTGTGACCAGAGTTGGAATATCATCAGCATGAAAAAAACCTTCAAGCAATACGATCGGTGTTGTAATACCGGCATCACGGAGCATTAACGCTTCATTCAAACGAGCAACACCAAGCGCATAAATGCCGGATAAATGTTGCGCGATTTCAACCATGCCATGACCGTAAGCATTGGCTTTCACCACGGCTAAAATTTGGCTATTAGGGGCGTAGGCCTGTAATACTTTTTGGTTATGCTGTAATGCGTTTAAATCAATCAGAGCACGTGTAGTACTGGTATTATTCATCTTGGTAACTGGCACCTGTGTATTCATCAAAGCGAGAATAACGACCTTGGAAAGTTAAGCGCACTTTACCAATCGGCCCATTACGTTGTTTACCAATAATGATTTCTGCAATGCCTTTATCGTTACTGTCTTCGTGATAAACTTCGTCACGATAAATAAACATGATTAAATCGGCATCCTGCTCTATTGCACCAGACTCACGTAAGTCTGAGTTAATCGGGCGTTTATCGGCACGTTGCTCAAGGCCACGGTTCAGCTGAGAAAGTGCAATAACGGGGCAACGTAATTCTTTTGCTAAGGCTTTTAAGGAGCGTGAAATTTCTGAAATTTCTAAGGTTCTGTTTTCACTCAGTGAAGGAACGCGCATTAATTGCAGATAATCGATCATGATCATACTGACGCCACCATGGTCACGTGCAATACGACGAGCACGTGATCTTAGTTCTGTTGGTGTTAAACCAGAGCTATCATCAATAAACATGTTACCTTGATTGAGTAGTATTGACATGGTTGAAGACAGAGATGCCCAATCGTTTTCATCCAGTGCACCGGTTCGAATTTTACCTTGATCAATACGTCCTAAAGAGGCCAGCATACGGTTCATAATTTGGTCTGCAGGCATCTCTAAAGAAAATATTATAGTGGGTTTATCGGCATTCAAGGCAGCATGTTCAGCCAAGTTCATGGCAAAGGTTGTTTTACCCATTGATGGACGTGCCGCCACAATAATCAAATCACCAGGTTGGAAGCCTGTGGTCATCTGATCAAGATCGCTATAACCTGAGGATAATCCAGTAATACCGTCTCGTGGATTTTTACAAAGATCGTCAATTCTGGCAACTGTCTCTTTTAATATATCTTTAAGTGGTTGAGGACCTTCGCTTTTATTACTTCGTGCTTCTGCAATTTGAAATACTTTGGTTTCTGCAAAATCTAATAATTCACTACTATCACGACCTTCTGTTTCATATCCTGCTTCTGCAATTTCATTAGCAACCCCAATTAACTCACGAACAACCGCACGTTCACGGACAATATCGGAATAGTTATTAATATTGGCGGCACTGGGCGTGTTTTGTAACAGCTCGGCTAAATAAGCGATACCGCCAACACCCTCAAGTTCTTGATTGTTTTCAAGCTGCTCTGACAGTGTTACTAAATCAACAGGAATATCTTCGCCACTTAAGCTTTCAATCGTCGCAAAAATAGTGCGGTGTGCTCGATGATAGAAATCACGTTCAACAACACGTTCAGCAACATCATTCCATGCGTCATTGTTGAGTAATAAACCGCCAATAACGGCTTGTTCCGCTTCAAAGGAATGTGGCACTGACTTAATAGGGGAAATAGTTTTTGTTTTACTCTTTGGAGAGTATGGACCATTGTCTGCCATGTTTAATCCTAACGGTTTTAAGGGTTATGCTAAAAGAGGATTTCATTCCCCAGAGGGAGTAATCTAATGCAATGATAATGCGTTGATGCCTGTCTTTTTTATTCGGCTTTATGGCTAAATATTCAAGAGGCTTACTCTAACAAAAGAGGCTGTGAATATCACTGCTAAATTTTTATTCTGCGAAGGAATAGTTCAACTATTTTCTTGAGTTGACTTTTTATATTCCAATAATGGTTTTGTGTTAATATATAAGATTATTTTTTCATTATCCCGAGCTGAGGTTCATAATTAAGGTGCTTCTGTGTTAGCAAAAGGTTCTCTATTTTCTCGCCTTATCAACCGCTTTTGGGTGACCAGTAAACATGTTCCTCATCAAGTGATTAAAGAGTTACATATAGACCTTAAACGCCCGATTATCTACGTGGTTGAGCAAAATAATGCCAGTGATTTATTAGGCTTACAGGCGAGCTGTAAAAAAGCAGGGTTACCTGATCCTTATCAGCCTATTGAGGTAAACGGTGTGCAAATAAGTGCACTTATTTTTATTCATAATTGGTCATTCTTCTCTCCTAAAGCTCCTCAATTTCAAGATGCACCTTATCTTGCACAATACCAGCAACTTTTGGATTTACATCAAGCTGATAAAACATTAGATATTCAATTAATTCCAGTGACCTTTTATTGGGGTAGAAACCCTGGTCGAGAAGGTAAAAAGTCATTTTTTGATTTAAATGAGCAAGGCCAAGTTGGTTTATTTCATAAATCATTAATTGTGTTAAAAAGTGGTAAAGATCATTTGGTGCGCTTTAATAAGCCGATTTCAATTAAGAGGTTAAGTTTACGAGGCGATCGCCAACAACTTGCACATAAGTTAGCAAAAGTGGCTATGCGGTATTTTGGTTTTCAAAAGCGCAGTAGTATTGGGCCTAAATTGCCGAATCGTAAAGAAATGATAGAAAATGTATTAGCGCAGCCTGCATTGCGTAAAATAATACAAGAACAAGCTCAAAATAGTGCATATTCAGAAGCACAAATAGAAGCGCAATGCCGAAATCATCTTAAGGAAATAAGCGCTAACTTTTCTTATTCTTTTTTACGTTTTTTTCGTTTCCTTTTAAAAGGGATTTGGAACAAAATATATCGTGGTATTGAGGTGCATCATGCGCAAGCGGTTCGACAAGCTTGTCAAAGTGGTGCAGAAATTATTTATATGCCTTGCCATCGTAGCCATATGGACTATTTGTTACTGTCTTACCTTCTGTTTGAGCAAGGGCTTGTTCCTCCGCATGTGGCCGCCGGAGTAAACCTTAACTTTTTTCCAGCAGGTCCTGTGTTTAGACGCTCAGGTGCTTTCTTCCTGCGCCGTACTTTTAAAGATAGCGCACTTTATAGTGCGGTTTTTAATGCTTATTTTTCGATGTTATTTAAACAAGGTTATCCCATTGAGTTTTTTACTGAGGGGGGAAGAAGTCGAACAGGTTTATTGTTAGAACCCAAAACAGGGTTACTATCAGCCTCATTGAATACCTACATAAAGCAACCGCAACGCAATGTGATTATTGTGCCTATTTATATTGGTTACGATCATATAATGGAAGTGAGCACTTACATTAAAGAACAAGCGGGCCATAAAAAAGAGCGTGAAAATATATGGCAAGTGTTAGGCATTGTTAAAAAATTAGGTAATTTTGGCAGAGCTTTTGTCAATTTTGGGGAACCAATTAATGTTAAACAACATTTTGATCAAATGTTACCTAATTGGCGCACAGAGAATATCTCCGAAGCACAGTTCAAGGATCAAGTTGCATCGATTGCTCAGAAAGTTATGGTCAATATTAACCAAGCGACCGCGGTTAATGCATTGCCTTTATGTGCCAGCATTTTATTAGCAAATCAATCACATAACATTAGTAAGCCATTATTTTTAAAACAGTTGAATTGGCATCAACAATGGCTTTCCTTAAATGAAGTTGGTAGTTTGGTGACCTATGAAAAATGTGAAGCAACAAAACTCTTAAAACAAGGGCTTGCACAACAGAAATTTGAAATTGTCGATGATGTGGTAAGTTGTTCTGATGATCAGGCGTTGATTCTTAATTATTATCGCAATAATATTGTTCATCTTTTTGTGTTACCAAGTTTGGTATGCCATTCGATTGAAGCCATAAACGCAGACAATAAAACCCTTACATTGGAAATATTATTTGAATATGCATCGCCACAACTTTCAGCGTTACAGAAAAAATATTTTTTAAATCAAGATAAAGAGCACGAACAAGTGCTTATCTTGACCATCAACAAGTTGCTTAAATTAAAAGTGCTGTCAGTGCATAATAATATTTATGAGGTGTTGGACAATGCTTTGTTGACGCTTTTACTGGGGCATATTGATAACCCATTTGATAAACCCGTGTTAGCGAATTAAAATCATTTATGACTCATTATTAGCAACTACTCAGCACCCTTTAAAATTTCAGGTGTTTTTGTAATCAATAGATCGTAAATACTCAGGGATAAGCTTAAAGGGCGACGGCCTGAGTATTTACCATTATTAGGGAAGATAAAGTGGCCATTAACGGACGAACATTAGTTGAACAATTGCGACCTCAAGTTTCAGAAATGTCAGTAAAACAATTACATGAAAAAATTCAACAAAACCCTAAACTTATCTTGATTGATATTCGAGAAGTGTCTGAGACGGCTTTAGGCTCTATCGATAACGCCGCATTAATTCCTCGTGGCATCTTAGAAATGAGCATTGATAATCAGGACAGCATCAAACAACGATTTGCAACCATTGAAGCATTAGCTAAGCAACCTATTTATTTATTGTGCCGTTCTGGAGTACGCAGTGTTTTTGCTGCTTTGTCTCTTAAACAAATGGGGTTTGAAGAGGTTTATTCCATTGAAGGTGGTTTTTTAGCATGGCAAGCAGCTGGTTATAAGGTATGCACGTTTTCGTGAATGAACCTTATCCTATTATCAATAAAACTGTTTCCTTTAGCGAAGAGATAAAAAAAAGTCGCTTTATTACCTATTTGACACATGTTGATAGTAAGCAGGCTGCCATGCATTATCTTCAAGAATTAAAAGCCTTGCACAAAGAAGCGCGCCACCATTGTTGGGCTTACGTGGCCGCTAGCCCTAAAAATAGTGTTTTAATGGGATGCAGTGATGACGGGGAGCCCAAAGGCACCGCTGGGAAACCAATGATGGCGTTATTGCAAGGTAGCCAGGTGGGTGAAATTATGGCGGTTGTGATACGCTATTCAGGTGGTATAAAGTTAGGAACGGGCGGTTTAGTGCGTGCTTATAGCAATGGTATTCAACAACTTTTACCAAAAATTGATATGGTAGAAAAACGTTTTTATCAACAATATCACGTTAGTTGTGATTACGCTCAAATGGCGCAATTAGAAAGCTTGTTAGTTAATGATGTTGGACGTATCGTTAACGTTGATTATCTTCAATTAGTCGATGCTATCATTGAGATTGATTTGCAACATGCCTCGCTTTTTATAAAGCAGCTTAAATCTTTAACACAAGGCAAAGTATGTGTTAATAAAATTAAACCAGAAAAAGTGAGTTAACGTGGCGTTTCGTTCCATTATTCGTATTGTGGGCATGTTAATTGGACTCTTTAGTCTGACCATGTTGCCACCTGTTATTATTGCGTCTTTTTATGACGATGGTGGCGGCCGTGACTTTTTTGTTGCGTTTTTGATTACCTTAGTGATTGGTTTCATATTGTGGATGCCTAATCGTCGCTCTAAAAAAGATCTTAAAGTACGCGAAGGGTTTTTGATTGTTGTGTTATTTTGGGCCACTTTAGGTAGTGTCGGAGCGACGCCTTTTTTAATCAGTTCTAGCTTTGAGATGAACTTGGCTTCTGCCTTTTTCGAATCTTTTTCTGGGTTAACCACGACTGGTGCAACGGTCATTGAAGATCTCGATAGCTTACCAAAAGCCTTTCTTTTTTATCGGCAAATGCTGCAATGGTTTGGTGGTATGGGTATCATTGTCTTAGCCGTCGCAGTGCTTCCCATGTTAGGTATTGGTGGTATGCAACTTTATCGTGCAGAAACCCCGGGCCCTGTTAAAGATTCCAAAATGACACCTCGAATCGCTGAAACAGCGAAAGCACTTTGGTATGTTTATCTCTGTTTAACCGTGGCATGTATGATGGCTTTTTGGTTAGCGGGTATGAGTCTTTTTGATGCGCTTGGTCATAGCTTTTCAACGGTCTCTATCGGTGGGTTTTCCACTTATAATGACAGCATGGGACATTTTGATAGTGATATTATTAACTTTATTACCGTGTTGTTTTTGGTGATATCTGGTATCAACTATGCGTTACATTTCAGTGCATTTTCAGCCAAGAAATTTTCTTTTAATATTTATAAAGAAGACCCAGAAGTTCGCGCATTTATTTTTATTCAATGTTTTGTCACTGCCATTTGTTTTACCATGTTAATTAATCATGATGTTTATGAAACCATTGAGCATACTTTTTCACAAGCATTATTTCAGGCAGTCTCTATTTCAACTACTGCAGGTTTTACAACAACGTCTTTTGCTGAGTGGCCATTATTTCTACCGGTTATGTTAGTGCTATCCAGTTTTATTGGTGGTTGTGCCGGTTCGACAGGTGGAGGCTTAAAAGTGATTCGAATATTGCTACTTAATTTGCAAGGAATGCGCGAGCTAAAACGCTTGGTACATCCTAAAGCTGTCTACAAAATAAAGTTGGGTAATAAGGCTTTACCGGATCGCGTTATTGAAGCGGTATGGGGCTTTTTTTCCACCTATGCGTTAGTTTTTATTATCTGTATGCTTGCGTTATTAATGACTGGAATGGATGAATTGAGTTCTTTCTCTGCCACTATCGCAATGCTAAATAACTTAGGGCCGGGTTTAGGGGAAGTTGCTTTGCATTTTAATGAAGTAAGTAACGCATCTAAATGGGTGATGATTATTGCAATGTTATTTGGCCGTTTAGAGATATTCACGCTACTTGTATTGTTTACCCCTGTTTTTTGGAAAAATTAAATGAGCAAAAAAATCTTAGTATTGTACTCATCAGTAGATGGGCAAACCTTAAAAATAATTAATCATATTAGTGGGCTGATTGAAGGTGAATTAGCCATTTTTGATATTGACCAACAACCAGAAATTGATTTTAGCCAATATTCTAAAGTGCTGGTGGGCGCTTCAATCCGTTATGGTAATTTTCGTAAAAACTTATTTAAATATATTAATCAACATAAAGCTCAGCTTGACGCGTTGCCAAATGCATTTTTTGTAGTCTGTTTGACGGCACGTAAGCCCGAAAAATCGATACCAGAAAATAATACCTATATGTTAAAGTTTGATCAATTATCACCATGGCAGCCCCGTTTAAAAGGCGTCTTTGCGGGAGCGTTGTTGTATTCGAAATACAATTGGTGGCAAACGTTAATCATCCAATTAATTATGAAAATAACCGGTGGTAGCACAGATAAAAGCCAAGATATTGAATTAACTGATTGGTCAAAAGTTAACGTGTTTAGTAAAGATTTTTCTGCTTTATAACGATACAATAGCATTTTTCGTTTGTGAGTACCTTCTTAATGCCTGAACAACAAACCAACTTTAATATTCAACAAATTTTGTTGGATGTATTTGGGTATAAAGACTTTAGAGCAGGACAAGAACAAGTCATTAATCACCTATGCGAAGGTCAAGATGCCTTGGTGGTTATGCCAACAGGAGGTGGAAAAAGCCTCTGCTTTCAAATTCCGGCACTTGCACGAGAAGGAATCTGCTTTGTAATATCGCCTCTTATTTCATTGATGAAAGACCAAGTGGATACTTTACGGAGTTGTGGGGTGCGCGCCGCTTATCTAAACTCTAGTTTGTCTTATCAAGAACAAAATCAGATCATTAATGACATGCATACGGGGCAATTAAAGTTAGTTTATATTGCACCGGAGAGATTATTACGTCCAGATTTTGTACAACGCTTAGAACATTTACCCATTAATTTGTTTGCTATCGATGAAGCACATTGTATTTCACAATGGGGACATGATTTTCGACCAGAATATGCGCTGCTAGGACAATTAAAACAACGTTTCCCTAGTGTTCCCCTAGTGGCCTTAACCGCGACGGCAGATCATGCCACTCAGAAAGATATCCTTGCTCGGTTACAACTTGATAATCCGTTAGTCGCGATACACAGTTTCGACAGGCCTAATATTGAATACCTGCTAATTGAAAAATACCGCCCACTCAGTCAGTTATTCAACTACTTAGAAGCACATAAAGATGAAAGCGGTATTATATATTGTACCAGTCGCCGTCGGACTGAGGAGTTAACCCAAAAGCTCCAAGCCCAGGGCATTATGGCAAGGTGTTATCATGCCGGCTTACCTCTCGAAGAGCGCCAAACGGTTCAAGATCAGTTTATTAAAGATAAAGTGGATATAGTGGTGGCAACCGTCGCCTTTGGTATGGGTATTGATAAACCTAATGTGCGCTTTGTAGTGCATTACGAAATTCCTAAAAATATTGAATCTTATTACCAAGAAACAGGACGAGCTGGCAGGGATGGTTTACCTGCTCAAGCGATGCTTTTTTATGATCCCGCTGATCCTGCACGTGTACGTGGTTTATTAGAAAAAAATGAAAATGAGGCGCAACTGCGTATTGAATTGCATAAATTGAATACCATGGTGGCCTTTGCGGAAGCACAAACTTGCCGTCGCCAGGTACTGCTTAACTATTTTGGTGAATATAGCCAAAAAGCCTGTGGCAACTGCGATATTTGCTTAGATCCACCTAAAAGTTATGATGCTACACTTGATGCTCAGAAAATCCTCTCCTGTGTATATCGCACTGGGCAACACTTCGGCATGCAGCATATTGTCGAG
>TARA_R110001583_G_scaffold38171_7_pt1 | contig 68440 bp, 53 predicted proteins | sample TARA_R110001583 | Tara Oceans TARA_R110001583 (sample SAMEA4398432) | marine metagenome | biome: Polar Biome; feature: [MES] marine water layer (ENVO:01000295) within the mesopelagic zone...; material: water (ENVO:00002006), including particulate matter (ENVO:01000060) such as...... | reverse complement strand
CTTGCCAAGGTGGAGGTCGCGGGTTCGAATCCCGTTTTTCGCTCAGAAAATGTTGTTAATCAGCATTTTTTATTCAAATGCCAAATATGCTCGAGTGGTGGAATTGGTAGACACGCCGGACTTAAAATCCTGTGCTCTTTGGGGCGTGCGGGTTCAAGTCCCGCCTCGAGTACCAAAACCCTTGTTAATCTTATGATTTTCAAGGGTTTTTTATTTATAATTATGTACTATAAATGTACGGTAACTACGCGAAAAAATTTCGAGGTTTTTATTTATATATTTGTTGGTATATAAAATAACACCTAGAGTGGAAATAAATGATTTTTCAATAGTTGATTTGTTTTGCGGGGTTGGGGGACTTGCCCATGGCTTAGTGAAAGAAGGATTTATAGTGGATGCAGGAATTGATTTTGATAAAACTTGCGAATATGCATTTGAGAAAAACAATAATGCTAAATTTTACCATAGAGATATTACTACATTAACTAGCAATGAACTGCAATCTGTTTATAAGGGGGATAAAAGAAAAATCTTAGTAGGTTGCGCTCCATGTCAACCATTTTCTATCTACAATCGGAAAGGAGTAAAGGATAATGAGGATAGTTCTAAAAATGAAAAATGGAAACTATTGTATTCATTTGCTAAGTTAGTTGATGAAACTGAGCCTGAAATTGTGTCTATGGAAAACGTACCTCTCCTACTAAAATTTAATGGAGGTAAAGTTTTTACTGATTTCAAATCAAAACTGGAGGGTAAAGGGTATAAAGTTTCTTGGTACATTGTAAATGCGCAAGATTATGGTGTCCCACAAAGAAGGAAAAGACTAGTTTTGTTTGGCTCTAAATATGGTAAAATTGATTTAATAGACAAAACAGTTTGTAATAATCAATATGTAACTGTAAAAGAAGCTATTGGTCATTTACCACCTGTAGAAGATGGTGTCCCACATCCCAATGACCAACTCCATAGAGCTAGAAAGCTTACCCCTTTAAATAAGAAAAGAATTCAAGCAACAAAACCAGGAGGAAATTGGAATGATTGGGATGAAAGCTTAATATTAGAGTGCCATAAAAAGGAAAGTGGCAAAGGTTTCAAAAGTGTATATGGTAGAATGAAGTGGGATGAAGTAGCACCTACGATGACAACATATTGTATTGGACTGAGTAATGGTAGGTTTGGTCATCCTGAACAGGACAGAGCAATAACTTTAAGAGAAGCTGCATTAATTCAAAGTTTTCCCCAAAATTATGATTTTATTGACCCTAATAGTCAAATGTCCAATGCTGCTATCGCAAGACAAATTGGAAATGCTGTTCCTGTAGGACTAGGGATAGCTATTGCTCAAAGTATAAAAAATCATATTGAACAGATTGAAAACAACTAATAATATAGAAGAAGTTAACCAATCATTAAAATGGAGAGTAGACGTTAACGCGTTTCGCCTTTTAGGAAGGGAACTTATCACTGATAGAATTACTGCAGTATTTGAGTTGGTAAAAAATTCTTATGATGCTAATGCCGAAACAGTAACAGTTTCCTTTTTTGATATAGCAGAAAACCCTAGTAATGGTCAAATCATTATTAGTGATAATGGAACAGGAATGTCTTTTAAAGATATTCAAGATAAGTGGATGGTGGTAGGCACCAATAGTAAACGTGCCCAACTTTATTCTGACCCACCATATAAGAGAAAGTTTGTAGGTGAAAAAGGAGTGGGACGATTTGCAGTGGATAAACTTGGTGAGCGCGTTCAAATTAAAACTAAGCAATTAGGAGATGAAAATTGGCTTTGTGTAAATATAAATTGGGATGAGTATGAAAAGCTTTCTGAGGATTCTAATGAGGGACAACTTTCATTATTTACAGATGTAGAAAACAAGTACAATTATGAGCCTGCTTCTAAAAATGAAAAAGGAACTAAAATTGTTATCACAAATATTTATGATATTTGGACTACAAATGATTTGGAACGGTTATATAAAGAATTATCAAAGCTTGTTTCTCCTTTTTATCCTGTCAACCCTCCTTTTGATATTTTTATCCATTCTAATGATTTTTCTACATATAGCAACAGATTTGTAGAAGCTGACCCTGTTAAATATTATTCGCATTATGCTGAAATTGAATTTAATGAAGCAAAGGGGATGCAAGAATCTTTAATATTTAATAACGATACAGGTTTAATTAATAAAACTTTAATTCCGAAACAAATTTTCGGAAAAGTCAAGTTGAAAATATACCACTTTAATGAGAGTGCTAAGAGAAAATATAGAGCGGCTTATAAAAATGATGATACTCGTATTGATGGAATTAAAATTTATAGAGATGGCATAATAGCTACCCCTTTCGCCGAATATGAAGAGGCACTTGATAAAAAAAGAGATATTCTAGGATTAGACAAAAGACGTTATAGCGGTGCTTTTGATACAGTAGGAACAAGGGAGGTTATAGGCATATTAGATATAACTAAAAAAGATAATCCACTAATAATTGACGCCACAAATAGGCAAAATTTTATAGATAATGCAGAGTATAGAAAATTAAAGGAGTTTATAATCAAACAACTTTCAGCATTTGAAGATTTAAAAAAACACGAAAGAATAATTAAAAGAAGTGATGTAGAAAATAAGTTAATTGATGCAAGTTCGGATGTAAAAACCTTTGAAAAGGAATTACAGAAAATTGAGAAAGCAATTGAAAAAACCAACCCAAAAGCTAAGGAAAATATAGTTCGATTAAAGGAACAAGCAAAAGGATTACATCAAGCGATAAGCAAAGGCATTTCAGAACAGAAAAAGTTTCAAAAGGAAGTTGAACGAAAAGAAAAAATATTATATCGTATTGTTTCAATGCAGGAGTTTGCAACCTTAATTACCCATGCAGTAAGAACTTCTATAGCTAAAGTGAAACACTTAGGGGAATTTTTTAAGCTCAATTATCCAAATCCAAAATTAGATAAATATTTCAAACAATATGCTGTTTTAATTTACACGGAAATGGAAGCACTGTTATCTGTTACAGATTTTATGCTAAATTTTGCAAATGTTGACCCTTCAAATTACGAAGAATTTAATGTATCAAAACTTATTACATCTTTACTTAAAGACCAGTATCAAAAAGTATTTAAAAAAGAAGGGATTGATTTAGAAGTTGATATTAAAGATGACTTCGTAATAGAAACAAATAAAAATGCTTTTCAAGATATTTTTCAAAATTTAGTTTCAAATTCTATAAAAGCTCTTAAAGATACTCAAGACAAAAAAATTAAATGTACTGGATTTTTGAATACAGATAGTTTTATAATTTATTTTTCTGATAACGGCTATGGTTTAGATATGGATGATAAAGAATGGATTTTTGGTCTTTATAATACTAGAACTGCAGAACAAGGAGGAGCTGGTGTTGGCTTATATATTGTAGAGAAACAAATACTGGCACTTAACGGAAAAATTGAAGTTATTGAGAATGAATTTAAACCAACAGGTGCTACTTTTAAAATAACTATTCCATTTAATAATAAATAAAAAATGAATCAATTAGTTCCAACTAAAATTGTGGTTATTCACGATGACATTTTTGATGAAGAAAATAATACTTCCCCGATAATGGTTAGTTTGAAGATGAAGTATGGCGAATCTAATGTGATATTATTTAGACATTCCCAAGTAGGCTTGGATTATGTGTTAAATAATCTTGGTAAAAAAATGGTTGTTTTGCTGGATAGGAATTTTCATGATGGAAAAGAAATTGATGGTATTGAGGTTTTTGAAAAAATTAGAGAAGAAACCTCATTAGTGTATGTTATATTAGTTACCGTTAGTAAAATTTCAGAAATCGATGGTGAGGTATTAAAGAAATTAATAAATAAAGACCTTTTCAAACTTGAAAGTTTTACAGCAGATTATAGTAAAATAGTTAATCTCATTGATGAAGCTGTTAAAGTTCTTGATGTAAGAGTAGACGCTGTTATTGAAGAATGGATAGTTAGACATCCAATCGAAAAAAGAGACCAAGTAATTCTCAAAACTAAAGACGGTAGTACTTATACAATGAATGAATTACTTGAAAGCATAAGAAAGCAAACAGATATAGGTATAACGTTTGAAAAAAATTTATTAAAACTAGCTATTGAATTATTCAGTAGACAAAAATTAAAATTGGATGATTAATTTAATTGTCAGTTATGATGACAATGATGTATTGTTAGGTGATTACTTTAATCTCAGTTATCAAGATATTACTACCTATTTCTCAGCAATTAGCGATGTTACAATATTCCCTATAAGAGGTTTAGACTGTACAGAAGTAAATGTCATCAATTTAATTGGATCCTTAAATCATGATAAATTTGGTTTTATAGGATTATCTCATGGAAATGAATCTCAATTATTAACTGATAATGAATCATTTGTAGATATTGAAAACGTAGCTCATTTTAAGAAATCTTTGTTTTATACACCTGCTTGTGATACCGGTATTAAATTAGGAGATAAAATAGTTGATGATGGTTGTTATGCCTTTATAGGATGTATTAATGAAACTTGTGTAACCTTTGAAGAATTTAATCACATCTATATTGAATGTGAAAACTATTGTATTAAAGAATTTTTAGGTACAGACATCACAATTAAAGAAGCGTTTCAAAATATGTTGAATTTTTTTGATGACAAAATCATTGAACTCCTTGACCAAAACGATGATGAAATATTAGTTGCAATGGAATTAATTGGCAATAAAGATAGTTTCGTTCTGTTAGGCAATGAAAATCTAGTTAAACAAGATTTAAAATAATATTGCTTTAAATTCTACTATAAGTATTGCAAATTATTGGATTACAAAACTAAAGACACAACATGATTTTCATAGCTTTTTCCGTATTTAGTAACTAAACAAATTTCTCACTTCTAAAAATATACTTGTACCTTAAGACAATTTCAAATAAGATTATTAAAACTAAATATTATCATTTAACATAGAAAAACAATTAAGTTACTCCGACGGGTTTCTTTATGCACTGCAATATGTTGCGCTCTTCATTTTAGATTTGGTTTACACGGATTTGAAGTCCTGTTATAAAATATGTTATATCTAATCGTTAATATGAACTAAAAAAATAAATACCACTATACCACAAAGCCAATATTTGAAGAGCTTACTCGTTTTTTTATAACAATAACTAACAACTAAATAACAGTATAAAAAATGAGGGCAACTAAAGACAACACTACCCTCTTATCACAAACCACTAATCTTTCGACTTATTATAAAGCATAATAATTAAGCTACCACTTCTTTTTACCATATTCCCTTTGATTTTCTAGGGTTTTTTATTAAATCTATTTTTTATAATTAACCTATGACTTTTTAAATCAATAGAACTCAAAGCCATTCGGTATTTCTTACCTTTAAACTTGACTTTATTACATGCTAAGAAAAATTATTAAAATTTTAGGTGCGTTAGGTCTAGCACTTGTACTAGTGATTTTGGCCTGCAATTTTATTATTTCAAACACTACTGAAGACAAAACGTATTCTGACATTAACGCAATACCTACAAACAGAGTAGGACTCATATTAGGCACATCTAGCCGAACATCAAATGGCTCGTCCAACCCTTACTACACGCACCGTATAGACGCTACGATAACGCTTTACAAAGCACATAAAATTAAATTTATATTGGTTAGTGGTGATAATGGCACCATCTATTACAATGAGCCAGATACGATTAAAAAAGATTTAATCAAGGCAGGTATACCAGAACACGTTATTTTCTTAGACTATGCCGGCTTTCGAACCTTAGATTCTATGGTTCGTGCAAAATTTATTTTTGGCCTGGATAACGTTACTGTAATATCACAGAAATTCCATAACGAAAGGGCTATATATATAGCCAAACAAAAAGGGTTAAACGCAATTGGCTTTAATGCCCAAGACTTATCCACATCTCAAGGGATGAAGGTACAACTAAGGGAATATTTCGCTCGCGTGAAGGTATTTATAGACGTCCTACTAAATACACAACCTAAATTCTATGGAGATCCAATACAAATTAAATAGTTTAAATTTATAGGAACCAACTAATCCTATAAACTGTGTCAAAAACAAAAACTCTACTAAGAAATTTAGGCCCAGGATTGTTATTTGCTAGTATGGCTATAGGAACTTCCCATTTAGTTCTATCCACAAAGGCTGGCGCACAATATGGTTGGATGATGATTATCCCCATAATATTAGCTGATATTTTAAAATATCCATTTTTTGAATTTGGAGTGCGCTATACTAGTGCCACCAATAAAACCTTAATAGAAGGCTATCTAAACCGCGGTAAAAGCTATCTGTGGTTTTACGCAGGCATTACATTGTTTTCGACTTTCACCATTTTAGCTGCCTTATATACAGTTACAGCTGGCTTGTTAATAAACCTATTTGATATCAACACTAGTTCGATTGCAACTGTCGCCCTTTGGCTTTTTATACTTATAACCGTTATTCTAATTTTTGGAAAATACAAGTTCTTAGAAATCAGTCTAAAATTCGTGGTTAGTATTCTTTTTATTGCATTAGTAATCACAACAGCATTAGTAATACTACAAGGTCCTGTTGCTCATGTTCCCGATTTTAAACCTACCCCTATTTTCAACGAGGTTGGTATTCTTTTTTTAATTGGTTTAATGGGCTGGATGCCTACAGCGGTCGAAGCCTCAAGCTGGGTAAGTCTATGGAGTATTGAGAAATGGAAAAATCAAGAGAAACCAAGTTTAAAAGAATCACTACAAGAGTTCAATATTGGGTACGGAATCACTGCTGTACTAGCGGTTTTATTTATGATTATTGGTTGGTTCACACTCTATGGCACAAACATACAATTAAGTGATAATGCCGTTAATTTTGCCGACCAAGTAGTCTTATTGTTTACCCAACATATTGGGTCATGGGCTTACATATTTATAGCTATTTCTGCATTTGCTACTATGTTCAGTACATGTATGACCGCTCATGATGCTATAACCAGAGTTAGTTTGGACATAATAGCCCTTTTAGAACCCGAATTGAAATTTAATAATACCAAACTGGCATTTGCCATTGGAGTGAGTCTTCTAGCTATTATTAACTTTATAGTAATTGCTGCTTTTGGCGCAAATATGGGTAAGCTGGTTGCTTTAGCAACCTTCGTTTCTTTTATAGCGGCACCACTAATCGGTTATATGAATTTAAGAAATGTGACGAGTAAAGACCTTGACCCAAAATATTGGCCGAGTAAGAACTTGAAATTATTAACCTATATAGGAATAGTCTTTTTGACTTGTTTTTCTCTTTACTATTTTTATATAGTAATTTTTTAATTAGAGTACTTAAACTTATGGATTAACCACAACAAATAAAGTACGTTCATTTTGCTTGTGAAGAAAATCTAGGCAATAGGCCCCATTTGTACAATTATTCTTTATCATCTCTTCTCCATAACCTATTGCATCAACAATATTATTTGAAGTCAGACCATTTTTCAGTAAATAATCCTTTATAACACTGGATCTATCTTGTGATAGTTTCTTATTATATGAATTACTACCTCTGCTATCTGTATATGTTTCGATCTTTAATTTTAATTGAGGAAAACGCAACACCGCATCAACAACTTTTTTCAATTCTGTTTCTACCTGAGCATTTAAACCTGCCTTTCCTTTATCAAAATAAAACTTGTCAAGTTTCAATATAGTTTTCCCTTCACTTTCTAAAACTAAATCTTCCAACTTCGCAAGTCCTAAAACATAGGTACTGGTTTGAATCTCTTCCATACCTTCTTCTGAATAAGAAGTAGAGAAAATAGAATAACCATCCTTTACAGCCTGAATAGTCACTTGTTTTTGCCACGGAATTTCAATTCTAAAATCACCTTCAACCGTAGAATTCACCTCCTTTAACAATACACCCTCATGATTTAATAACCTAACTTGTACTTCCCCTAGACCAACCTTTTTCTTAAGATTAACAACCTTTCCTCTTAAAGAAAATGTCTTTAACCCTGGCGCATTCTTTAATGAAAAACTATAAAGATCATCACCACCTTTACCACCTTTTCTATTTGATGCAAAATAGCCAGACCAATCTTTATTTTCATTTTCTTTTATAATAAATCCGAAATCATCTTTTGTGGAATTTATGCCTTCTCCTAAATTTACCGGTATGGTAAAAGAATCAGAACTAATAATATTTGACTTATAAACATCCATACCGCCAAGTCCGTAAAAAACATCTGAAGAAAAATACAGACTTCCATCAAAAATAAACGGAGATATTTCATTGCCTGGAGAATTTATTCTTGGTCCAAGATTAACTGGCGCAGACATTATTTGACCGTTATTGGTATACACATAGTATAAATCTGTACCACCATAACTATCATCGAAATTGGCAGCAAAATATAACCTTTCTGACTTGTCATCAAAATATGGATAATAAAAAGATGTACTTAGGTCTTTTAATATAAATCTAAATCGGCCACTATCAGTTAATGTTCCAATTGCCAATGCATTCTTACCATTTTCATCGTAACTCAGTTCTTCATCTTCGGTATTCGACAAAATGTAGAAAAATGTAGCTAATTTATCAGAGTAAAATGGCGTTGATTTATGAAATTTTGTCTCAGGTATTTCACTAAAAACGGCTACATCTACCAAGTTATTATCTGATGTCAACCTCGCAGAGTAAATATCTAAATAAGAATCTCCTGTGGGTTCATATACGCTTTTTGATTTCTGTACTCTACTACTACTAAAAAGTAAACCATTCTTATAAAAAGCCGGTGAAAAGTCACCTTGCGGGCTATTAATAGCCGTTTCTTTAATTAAACTATTATCGTTTGAAGCAGGAATATCTAAAAGGCTGTAATTGAACTCTGCATTCTCTAAAAGCTCAGGAGACAACATAGCTGCTTTTGACCTTAAAAAGGTCTTTACTCTATCTCTTTCAGAGTTTTTAGATAAACTTTGCAACATTTTATTAAATCGGTTAACCGACATAATAGTATCGTTCTTATTTACCTCTAAATAGAGTTCTGAAGCATCATCAAACGCACCTGTATTAAAATAAGAGTCCGCAAGATTTAATAACTGGTGATTTGTTAACGGATTCTTCTCCATTTCAATTTTATACTGCGCTATTGCTTTTTGATATTGATAGCCATAATATAGATTATCAGCTTTGGATTTTTTATCCTGCGCCGAAACCATCAATGGAACAAAAACTAGTAATATTATGATTAATTTAACTCTCATGTTCGTGCACTTTAAAAGAATCGAGGTGAATCAATTTGTTTAGGTTTACCTTTTGAATTTTTGTCACTACTATCCTTGCTAGTGTTCGCTCCACCTCTACCTAAATAGAATTTAAAGATAACCTCATGTGACCCATTATTATACTCACCAAGTAAATTTGTGTTATAATCATAAGAGTATCCTACAAACATAGAATTTGAAACTTGAAAACCAGCCAAACCACTAAATGCATTCTCTATTCGATAAGAAACGCCAGCGGTGAATACATCGGAAATTAAAAAGTTACTAGATAAGTTCACATTCACTGGTGAGCCTGCAAGTGTGTTTATTAAAAAGGCAGGTTTGAATTTAAGATTATCTGACAAATCAAAAACATAACCTCCAATAAAATTGAATTGTAATTTATCTTCTACAATAGACGCTACATCATCATTATAAACACCTTCGGTCAAGAAATTAGGAACTGATGCTCCTAAATACCAATTTTCAGAATACAAAAAGGCTCCCGCACCAACGGTAGGGTAAAACTTGCTTAACATTTCACCATTAAGATTTTCACCTGGATTCTCAAAAGTTCCTTTTGTTAAATCAACATTTAAAAAAGAACCTCCAGCATCGATTCCAAATGATAATTTAGTTTCATCTGAGACCATCACTTGGTATGAGTACGAAATATCGGCATAGGTTTGCGAAACAGGCCCTAGTTGATCACTGACAACATTAAGCCCGAGTCCAACTTTTTCATTCTTAAAAGGCAGATTAGCACCAAAACGAAAGGTTCTAGGTGCACCAGGTATATCAATCCATTGCGCCCTATAAAGCCCAGATAATTCTGGTGTCTCAACGGTGCCGACATAGGCTGGGTTAAAACTACCTATATTATACATGTATTGAGTATACTGCGGTTCTTTCTGTGCAAACGTGTTAAAGCCTAACAGAGAAAATAGCAAAAGTGCTACAGTATAACTCGATTTATTAAAGTTATAATCCATCATATATTTTATCTAATAAGCTGTATCCAACCCTTATCTAGAATTGCAGGTTCGTTATTAATACTATAATTCATAATATAAAAATAGGTACCCCTAGGCACTTCCTTACCTTTGTATGTCCCATCCCAGACATCGCCATCATTTACTTTTTCAGTTTCGAACACAAGATTACCGTAACGATCATAAATCTTTATGTTATACTGCAAAGTTACCTCTAACCGTGTAACAGGATCTGTACGGTTAATGCGCAAAATTTCGTTCTGGTTGTTTCCATTAGGCGAGAACTGATTATATAAGAATCCTGGGTCTGCCTGACTCTTTTCAATAACCTCAACTTCAACAGTAGCCTCATCGTTCAAGGGGTTACCATCTCTTGGAGAAGAACGTACAAGATTAACTGTATTATTGAATACCCCAGTTTGAGGAACTCTCGCCATAATTCTCAAAGTTGCAGTTTCATCAAGGTTTAGTGAAGGTATGGTCCAATTTCCTGTAGAGGCATCATATACACCATTTAAATCTGATTCTGCGGAAACAAACTCAAATCCGTTTTCTACTAAAATAAAATCGTTTAGAATAATATCAGTAACTACATCTGTTTGAGAAATATTAGTAACCTTAATTATGAATTCCACCTCATCACCTACCAACACCTTATTTGGTCGCGCTTCTTTCTCAACTAATAAATCAACACCTTCTGGCACCTCTGTATTTAAAGTTACAGTAGATTCATCATTGGCAGTATTGCCATCTGATGGTATAGACTCCAACAAAGTAGCCGTATTTTCGTATGGCCCTTCTTCAGAAACAGTAACTGTTATGGTAAGTACTGTAGACAAGCCCGCTTCAAGTTCCGCAATGTTCCACATACCTGAAACTTCATCATAATCAAGAGAGGATTTAGAAACAAAATCAAATCCTAGCTCTAATAAATCACCCACGACAATAGCTCTTGCAGTTCTATCAGATAAGTTTGTAACCGTTATTTCAAAAACAACAGTATCACCAATTTGTGCATCTTCATTATCCACAGATTTCAAAACTTCTAAATCTATTGGATCATCACAGTTTGGTGTTGCAACAGGGTCACAAGGGTCATCTGGATCAGAGCCATTTGTTTGTTCATCCAAATCGGACAAACCATCACCATCTGTATCACAAAACCCATTAAAACGGTTAGGTATACATGGATTGTTATTGGCCGGATCTTGTTGATTATTTACTCCGTCATTATCGGTATCCTCCGTATTTGAATCTAAAGCATCTATAACTCCATCACTATCCTCATCCAACGGATTCGCTATATCAGGACCAACTTCTACACCATCTTCAATTCCATCACCATCAGTATCTGGATTGTTAGGGTCTAAGCCTAAGGCAACTTCTTGACCACCTAAAAGTCCGTCGTTATCGTCATCCGATTCACAATCACTAACATTAATTATCACCTCTACCGTTGGGTTCACACAAGGTGCCGTAGAATTTGTAGTTGTAAATCTAAAAATATATGCTCCTGATGCCAAATCTTCAAAATCAACAACATTGGTAGAACTTATATTAATATTAGTCTCAGGCCCCGAAACGAATACCCAAACTCCAGGATCGGCACCAGTAAGTCTAGTATCTAAATCTATACTCGTTAGTCCGTTTGCCGTAACATTACAAATAGCGCCATTTTGTGCCGTACCTGTAGTTGCCTGAAATCCTATTCTAGCAATTACTGGTTGCCTTTCTGTAGTACATTCGTTTTCGGTAGCCTCTACATAATAGGTAGTTGTTGCAGTTAAAGATGGCGTTGTGTATGTTTCGCCCGTTGCTATTGGTGTAACTGCATCTAAAGAATCATACCAATTAACGGAAGCACCATCACTTGGCGTAACACTTAATAACAATGTTCCTGGCCCACAACGTTCATTACCCGTAATTGAAAGTATTTCTGGAATAATATTTCGAACAATTTGAACTTCAATATTACCACTTGCACAATTATTTGCCGCATCATAGAAAAAGCCATAATAGGAGGCCGGTGTGCTAATATTTTGAGCTTCTGCAGGGCTTAAGTGAGAAGTTATAGTTAGCGGATTTGAAACTCTACTCCATGTCAGAACGGTACCGCTAGGAGCTATACTCGTAGTGAAATCAAATAGATTGGCTGAAAAAGCACTACCCGTATCAACTACACAATAAATTGGAGAAACAGATGCATCTAAAACTGGCGCAGCAACACAATTATCATCATCATTTATTGTACCTATAGCTGTACCTCCATTTACTAGCTGTACATTATTGGTCGGTAAGCCTAATTGAACTTCAAAAGTTTCTGTATTTTCTAAAACTGCATCATTATTAATAGGTACCGTAATCGTCTTAGTTTCATTTGCTGTACCCGTAAAAATCAAGTTGCCGGGAGTACCAGTATAATCTGTACCACCTCCTGTAGCCGTATCATCAAAAAATGAGTATGATACTTGTGTACCGCCAACCACTGCAATATCTAAAACAACATTAAACACTAAATTCCCTGATACATCATCTTCATTTTGGGCATTATTTAAAATTGTCAATGTTGCAATATCATTATCTACATTGGTTACCGCAACATCTGCAATTGTAGTTTCGTTCAATCCATTATAATTCACATCAGATGAGGTAACATTACCTGTGATTATCGAATACCCTATATCCCCGTCCACGACGGAATCGTCAACGCCCGTTACCGTGACGGTAGTGTTCGTATTCCAGTTGGCCGGTGTTTTTAATACAGAAGCCACAACCGTACCTTCACCAGTATTACTGCTGGAAAGCGCAATTGTTACATTATTGGTCGGTTGGCTGCCAAGAGTAACAGCAAAAGTGGCCGTTCCACCTGCCTCTGTAGTGTTTCCGCTTATTGGTGAAATATTTATACTGGCTACATCATTATCTTGGTTCGTAACCATTATATCCGGAACGTCCCCATTATTTAAGGAATCATAGTCAGAATCCGCAGAATTTAATATTCGTACTCTAATATCATCATCAATATCCCCATCTATAATATCATCATCTAAGCCAGTAACGAGCAAATCAGCTCCGGTATTCCAATTGGCTGGAGTAATAGTTATTGATGACGGCCCACCAGTCTCCGTATTATCATATTGGTCAATTTCAAGTTCAACATCCGCTGTTGGCTGGCTTGTTAGCGTAAATGTAAATACGGTAGTTCCTCCACCTTCAGTAGTAATTCCTGTTGTAGTATTGACATTTACACCCGCTTGATCATCATCAATATTAATAACAGAAACATCTCCAACAATACCACCACCCAAAGCATCATAGTTGGCATCCGTTGAAGTCACATTCCCAGTCACAATTGTATAATTAATATTTCCGTCAATAATAGAGTCGTCTATTCCCGTAACAGTGACCGAAACTCCTGTATTCCAATTTGAAACAGGTATTATAACGTTATTGGGAACGGTTCCCTCTGCCGTATTACTACTAGTCAGTGCAACGGTTACTGGTGCCGAAGGCTGGCTGTCCAAAGTTACAGTAAAGAAAGCTGTGGTTCCATCTTCACCTGTATTCCCACTAATTGCAGTTACATTTACACCCGCTACATCGTTATCGACAATATTAACTATTGCAGAACTATTTCCGGGATCAATCATATAACCTCCATTCAAATCAATACTCCATACAACGGTCTCTGTATTTTCGATAATATTATCATCGATAACACTGACCCCAACCAAAGCCGTACCAGAGCCACCACCATTGGTTAATATTCGAACTGAAGATGGTAGCCCCGAAAAATCATCACCAACATCAGCAGTGCTAGCACCATCAATTGATAAAAATACATCATAAAATGAAAAGTTATCACCATCCACAAGTACTTGGTAAGAACCATTCACGGGACCTTCCTCATCGGCATTGGGTTGAACTGCAGTAATGGATACCGTTACTTGACCGAAAACACCTCCTAGTGAAACTGAAAGGAAAAGCAAACCAAAAACCAAAAAAGACCTGTTAAAGATAGTCTTTACAGTAGTGTTCAAGAAACTTGAAAGTATTTTCATTTTCATAGTGCAAATTTTCAATTCCAATTTTCAAATTGGAATTAACAGATAACGTTTCCAACCAAAAACAAGGGCCTCAATATTACAAAAAAATCAAGGTAAACCGCTCACAAACAGTCAAAAAAAGGATTTATGGGTTAAATGGTACTAATAAGGAAACAATGCCTAATCTGTAAGCTCTGGGGATTGCGTTGTAACCGACGGTTCAATTTTTCTTACTAAACCTTGCAATACTTTACCCGGTCCTATTTCAGTAAAAATTGTAGCACCATCTTTCACCATTTGCTGAACACTCTGTGTCCATTTTACAGGTGCAGTCAACTGCAACATTAAGTTTTTCTTAATCTCAACAGAACTATTTACTGCAGTTGTCGGCACATTTTGATAAATAGGGCAACTTGGGTTTGCGAAGTTAGTATTGTCAATCGCAGCTGCTAATTCTTCTCGTGCAGGCTCCATTAAAGGGGAGTGAAAAGCACCACCTACCGGCAACATTAATGCACGTCTCGCACCTGCTTCTTTCAATTTCTCACAAGCTTGCTCTACCGCAGCTATCTCCCCTGAAATTACTAACTGACCAGGACAGTTATAATTTGCAGCTACTACAATACCTGAAGTTTCTGCACATATTTTTTCAACTATATTATCTTCTAAACCTAAAACCGCAGCCATTGTAGAAGGCTTAAGCTCACAGGCTTTTTGCATTGCCAAAGCACGTTGTGAAACCAACCTTAGTCCGTCTTCAAAACTTAGCGTATTATTCGCTACAAGTGCAGAAAATTCACCCAAAGAATGACCAGCTACCATATCTGGCTGAAACGAATCTCCCATTACTTTACTCAAGATAATAGAGTGTAAAAATATAGCAGGTTGTGTAACTTTCGTCTCTTTTAATCCTTCTGCAGTACCACTGAACATTACCTCTGTAATATCGAAGCCTAAAATATCATTTGCCTTTAAAAATAACTCTTTGGCAATAGGATATTTCTCATACAAATCAAGTCCCATTCCAACAAATTGAGCACCTTGCCCAGGAAAAACATATGCGTTCATAACTTTTAGTTTTGGTGCGGCAAAAATACGGATTTTAGTCAGACTCCAATATTCTAACTACGAATAACACTTATTCAGATTCTTTAAACCAACCAGAGTACATGGTATAAGCTTCTGCAATTCTATTTATTTCTCCTGAACTTAATTCGGGACTAATATCTTTTATTTTCTTGGCTGGCATACCCGCAAATATGCTTCCAGATGGTACATGAGTACCTTTAGTAAGTACAGCACCAGCTGCTATAATACTATTACTTTCCACAATACAATCATCCATAATAATACTACCCATACCAATCAACACATTATCATGAACGGTACACCCATGTACAATAGCATTATGCCCAATAGACACATTATCACCTATTGTCGTTGGTGATTTTTTATAGGTACAATGAATAACAGCCCCATCTTGAACATTAACCTTATCACCCATTTTTATGTAATGTACATCACCTCTTAATACGGCATTAAACCATACACTGCATTGCTTACCCATTATAACTTCACCTACAATAGTTGCATTTTCAGCAATAAAGCAATCTTCGCCTATTACAGGTTCTTTACCCTTAACACCTTTTATCATACTTTTTATTCTTTATTTTAATTAAAATAGGATAGAAAATCTTTCTTTTTAGATGCAGACACCATAACCTCTTTTCCATTAGACATAACCACACTACCGCCTTTTCCTTTTCTATATTTCACCACCTCATTTACATTCACCAAAAACGATTTATGCACACGGGCAAAAGGAAATTCCAATAAAGCATCTTCAAAATACTTTAAGGTTTTACTCACGAGTATTTTCTTGTTCAGCAAATAAATTTCGGTATAATTATCATCGGCCTTACAATATAGAATTTCAGAAACATTCAATATTTGAAATCCGTCTTGCTGGGGCAAAGTCAACTTGCCTTCTACGCCTTTTGACTTTGATGTTAAAACCCCACCCTCTAAACTTGCCTCTTTTTCCCGTACACCTTCTATATAATTAACTGCATTAATTAATTCATCAATATTTATGGGCTTTGTTAAATAATATGCAGCATGATTATTCAACGCATCTTTTGCATAATGGTCATAAGCTGTGACAAAGACGGTTTCAAAAGTTCTATTGGGTAACTGGTCTAATAAATCAAACGCATTACCAAAAGGCATCTCAACATCTAAGAAAACTATATCAAGACTATTTTTTTCTATGAGTACTAGTGCCTCTTGTATAGAAGCCACCTCACCTACCAAATCTATACTCGGACAATATTTGGTTATGTAATTCCTAAGAATTTCTCTACTATTGGCCTCATCTTCGACCAAAATTGCTTTCAAACTCATTTTTCTTTTTTTAATATAAAAAGCACCTTAGTTCCTGAACCATCCTTTTCTAAATCGGATATTTCAATATCAACTTTGTCTGAATACATATCGTTTAAAATCGCGACACGTTTTTTTATAATACCCATACCCTTCGATTTTTGCTTCTTTTGATTTTGAGTTTTGATGGATGCAGATTTCTTTCGACCGATACCATTGTCCATTATACATATAGCTATTGAATTGCTTGTGTTTTCTTTTACCGAAACCGACAACAAACCTTTAGTCTCTCTATACCTTAAACCATGCCATATGGCATTTTCAATATAGGGTTGCAATAACATTGGCGGTATTTGATACTTAGAAATTTGAACTTGTTCATCAACAGTAATTTTATAGTCAAACTTATCTTCAAACCGTGAATGTTCTAATTTCATATACAGTTCTAATTGCTGTAACTCTTTTTCTAATGGAATAAAATCTTCCTCAGAATTTTCAAGTACAGAGCGCATTAAAGTCGAGAAATCACTTAGGTACCTATTTGCACTACGCTCATCACTTTTAGAAATAAAATTATTCACAGAATTTAAGGCGTTGAATATAAAATGCGGGTTCATTTGTGACCTCAACGATTTTAAAGCCAATAAATTATTAGCCAATTTTTGTTGCTGATTACTTCGATAAAAGAAAAATGCCGCCAAAAGGGTCAACAACAGTCCGAAAATTAAAGAATAAATAACCCATTGCTGCCGTTTATTACTTTCTTGCACCAACTCTTGTTCGGTTAACGCCAAATCATATTTACTTTGAGACAATTCTCGCTCTTGTTCTAGTCCTGTTAGTCTATTTTGAGCGTTGGCAATTTCTCTATTAAATCTATTTGCCCTTGATATTTCTTGTTCCTTTCGAACATATAACGAATCAACTAATGAAACATACGACTGGTAAGTTTCTAAAGCCTTAGTGAAATCACCTTTTTCCTTATAAACCTCAGATAGCTTTCTAGTGGCATCTTTTTGAACAACGAGATCATCTTCTGAATCTGCCTCAACAATACTCCTTTCTAAAAACGGAATAGCTTCGTTATACTTATCTTGAGAAATGTAAGCATTCGCAATCTTATAATTTATACGCTGCGAGGTTATAGTATCACCCAGCTCTAGCTTTGAAATACTTGCATTGGGTGAGCTCAATTTTTTCAATTCTTGCAGGCTATTTTTACGCATCGTAATTTCTTCACTATACCTATTTTTTGCATTGTAAAAATCCGCTACTTTTTCCTTTTCCTGTAAAGCTCTTTTAGGCGCTTGTTGACTGGCTAATTCGAGTGAGTTTCCATAATATGCCTCAGCCTCTATAGTTTGATTACTTTGAGAATACGTATCGGCAATTTTAGAATTCAAATCCGTCATTTTCGAAGTAATCTGATTCTTATCAGCAATCAACAAGCCTCTACTATACAATTCAATAGCTTCAGAAACATTACTGTCGCCTTTTTTAGCATCGCCAAGTAATTCATAGAATTGAACACTTTGGTATGGTGGCATTGATTTGATTTCCAATAATGGATTCAACAATTCAATCGATTCTTTAAACCTCGACGTTAAATTATAGGCCCTACCCAATAATAAAGTGGTTGCAATAGTTTTATTGGCATCTAACGCATCTTCATAATTATCGATAGCTAAATCTAACTGCTTATGGTATTGGTATATTTCACCAAGTTTAGATAAAGACTTTGCCAGCTCTTGCTTTCTCCCCCTCTTACCCAATATACTAATAGATTGCGCTACATAATCGATACTTTTTTCAATGTTTTGACTTTTGTACTTTTCTGCAGAATCTAGTAATAATTGATGTTTCAGAGAAACATCGGGTACAGATTTAGATCTACTACTAATTGAAGATGTATCAAAATCTTCTACCAAAATAAGAACATCATCATTTTTATTTACCCTGTATCTTAGCGTCTCTATATTTTCATGTTGAATAGTAAGCTCATCACCTATATACGTTCTTATATTAAATTCACCGAGTCCATTTGTCAAGACTACACTTCCCATATTATTTGAAACAGATATTCCAGATATAGGTTTTCCAGAACTCTTTACCTCAACTCTACCTTTTAAATTAAACTTTACAGCGCCATTTTGTATTTGAGAATGACTTGCAAAAGTCCCCAAAACAAAACCGAGTAATATGTAGATCAATAAATTTTTCATTCGAAATGCTTACTGTAAACTTAGCTGATTTATATGGCACAAAAAAATATGAAAAACTCCAAAATCCATCTTTTAATCACCACTTTAATGAGTTAACAAACCCAGCGAACTACTTAACTAAGTGAGAAGGTGCGTTCACTCATTACTTTTATTTTACAAACTAATTAGCTTTTAGTTTTAACCTCGAATTTAAAACTGAAAAATATGAAAATCTTCAAATTAATGGGAACTTTAGCCATAGCATTCCTAACACTATCAACGGTATTTGCTTGTACTACTAATAATAAGAAAAAACCGATTACATTATTAGCCCAGGCAACCGAGTCGCCAAAACCGAAGAAAGACAACACTGTTCAAATAGCATTACTACTAGACACTAGTAATAGTATGGACGGATTAATTAACCAAGCCAAATCTCAACTTTGGGATATTGTAAATGAGTTTAGTTTAGCAAAATGCGGAAATGAAACTAGACCTAAATTACAGATTGCTCTTTATCAATATGGCAATGATAATCTTTCAGCGGAAGAAGGATATATTCAACAAGTACTAGCATTTAGTAGCGATCTTGATGAAATTTCTGAGAAATTATTTTCATTAACCACCAATGGCGGAGAAGAATATTGCGGTAAAGTTCTACAAACTTCATTACACCAATTACCTTGGAATAAGGACCCAGATTTATTACGTATGATTTTTATTGCGGGTAACGAGCCATTTGACCAAGGTCAATACAATTACAGAACAGCATTAACAAATGCCAACGAAAAAGACGTAATCGTAAACACTATTTTCTGTGGAAACTATGAACAAGGCATCAACACAGATTGGAAAAATGGCGCTACACTTACCGGTGGCGAGTATATGGCAATTGACCATAACAAAAAGGTAGTACATATTAAAACACCTTATGATGAAATCATTATAAAGCTTAACTCGCGACTTAATAAAACCTATATTTCATATGGTTCTTTGGGTAAATCAAAAATTATTGCTCAAGAAGTACAGGATGAAAATGCAATGTCGATGCAAGAAGCTGTTGCTGTAAAAAGAACGGTAAGTAAAAGCTCAAGGCTTTATAATAATAAAAAATGGGACTTGGTCGACGCCTATGATGATGCCGAATTTGAAATCAGCTCAATAGAGAAAGACGAATTACCAGAAGAGCTACAAAGTAAAAACGAAAACGAAATTAAGAGCTATGTGGCATCGAAGAAAAATGAGCGAGAAAAAATTCAAAAAGAAATAAAAGAGAATAACACAAAACGATTAGCGTATATCGCTGAAAACCAGAATAGCGACAAATCTGGTGAGTTAGAAAATGCAATGATCCAAGCGATTAAAAAACAAGCCGAATCAAAAAACTATAGTTGGGAATAAAATCAGAAAATAAGAAGGTCTGTTCGAATAGAGCAGGCCTTTTTTTAGTTCGCTGCCGGACAGAAACAATCGTATTTACGTTCGGTTTGTCCAAAATCGTAACCAATAGTAATTTGATGAAATCCTCCATTATCAAAACGGATATCACCCATTTGATATGAATAATTATAAGAAACCATAAAGTTACTAATATTGGCCCCTACTATGGGTGTTACGAGTTGTAAACGTTGTTCTCCAAAACCACTTGCAGTTTGAAACTGGGCACCATCAAAACTTCTTCTATAAGAAAGTCCGCCCCAAACACGACCAAAATCAACATCCTTATACACCTTGGCGTTGATATCCATGGTTTTCTCTTTAGTAAACTCAGTCATTTGAAACAATACTGAAGGTTCTACTTGCCATTCACTTTTTCCAAATACATACCCTGCAGAAACTAGATATCTTCTAATATTATCAATAACCAATTGGTCTGGATTATCTTGTCTATCTCTATAATATACATTTCTCTTACTACCCGTTAAAGCATTAGTCACTGCAAAATGAGTATAGAATTCTTGAAAATTATAAGAAATACCAATGTCAACATTGGTGTACGAAGCACTCAATTTTATTCCAGAAACAGCCGGATCCGGTGTTACAGACCTAAACTCAGTTTCATCTAAACTACTTTGTAAAATTGTACCACTTAATCCGAAAGACAATTGATTTAAAACTCGCATATCGCTACTACCCATTCTTAAATGGTGCGCATATGTTAACTTCAAACCTGTTTGAGAATGATATCCATTAGCATCATTAAAAATAATAGCCCCGACACCACTAGGTGTATCTCCTATTCTAAAATGTGCATTTATCGTTTGTAAACTAGGTGCATCATCGACATCGAACCACTGCTTTCTAGCAGTCGCCCTTATCTTTCCTCCTTCACCTATACCTGCCATTGAAGGAAATACCAAATAATAATTATCTGATAAATAATCAAAATAAACAGGAATACCCTCTTGTGCTATAGATTTTGAACCTATCATAAGCACGGTAAACAATAGTAGAATATGGTATCTCATCTTTGGGGTTATAAACTATACCTTAGTTTTGATAATATAAAGTGTATAACGAGTTAACCACAACATTATTATGTAGGACTAAACTAAGATTTCCTTCGTATTTTTACATAAATTAATTGAGAAATGAAAGAGTATTCTATTACGGTTGTTAAGACCAATAACCCCAACATACTAAAGTTCGAAACTAATCATCTATTAGTTCAACGAAAAAATTACGAATACAAAAATATTGACGAAGCCAAAGATTCACCTTTAGCACAACAATTATTTTATTTGCCATTTATTAAAACAGTTTATATTTCTGGCGATTTTATTGGCTTAGAAAGATATGATATTGTGAAATGGGAAGATGTAAAAGACGAAGTTGCACAACAATTGGTGGAGTATTTAAATGCCGGTGAACCAATTGTTCTAGAAGAAGATTTGGACAAACCGATACCTGTTACCGTTTATGCTGAGGTTACACCCAACCCTTCAACAATGAAGTTTGTTGCAAGTAAAAAAATCGTTGGTTCTGCATATGAATTTAAAAATTTAGATGAAGCCATAGATTCTAAGTTAGCGACAGCATTATTTCAATTTCCGTTTGTAAAACAAGTTTTTATTGATGAGAATTATGTTTCGGTATCAAAATATGAAGTTGCCGAATGGGATGATATCAACGTAGAATTAAGAGAGGTTATTAGAAATTTCATTGCTGACGGAAAAGAAATTGTCGCCGACAATGCAAAATCAATAGGTACTGAAGCTCAAGTATCTGAAACAGTTTCATCAGAAAATACAATTGCATTAGATGAGACATCTCAAGAGATTGTTGATATATTAGAGGAATATGTAAAACCAGCTGTAGCCAGTGATGGCGGCAATATTATGTTTAAATCATATGACAAGGAAAGTAAAACTGTAAACGTAATTTTACAAGGCGCCTGCAGTGGTTGCCCTTCTTCAACTTTTACTTTGAAAAACGGTATTGAGACCATGCTTAAAAATATGATGGGCGACAAGGTTAATGAAGTTGTTGCTCTAAACGGCTAATAAATCATTGAAATGAATCAAAGGTTACCTTCTAATTTTGTAACTTAGAAGGAATCTAAAAATCATTAATTATGGCAGTTTTAAAAGTAATTGAAATATTAGCAAATTCTGACAATGGATGGGAAGACGCTGCAAAAAAAGCAGTTTCTGAAGCCTCTAAATCGGTGAAGAATATTAAATCGGTTTATATCAACGAACAAAGTGCTACTGTTGAAGATGGTAAAATCAAGAATTACAGAGTCAATGTTAAAATCACATTCGAAGTGAAATAATAAAATTTAAACAATTTTAAGAGCGCCTTTTGGCGCTTTTTTTTGTCCTAAACTCGAAAAATACACTCATGCCAAAGTCACCAAAATTCACCAATAATCTTGTCAAAGAAAGTAGTCCCTACTTATTACAACATGCCCATAACCCTGTAAATTGGGAAGCATGGAATACTGAATCGTTACAAAGGGCAAAAGACGAACAAAAGCTACTATTAATAAGCATTGGTTATGCAGCATGTCACTGGTGCCATGTAATGGAGCACGAGTGTTTTGAAGATGAAGAAGTTGCAGATGCCATGAACTCCCATTTTATCAACATTAAGGTCGACCGAGAAGAAAGACCCGATATCGACCATATTTATATGGATGCTTTACAAATGATGACTGGTAGCGGTGGCTGGCCTCTAAACATATTGGCACTACCAGATGGCCGACCTTTTTGGGGCGCTACATTTGTAAAAAAACAAGAGTGGATTCAGGTATTAAATCAGTTACAAGATCTATATAAAAATAATCCTAAAAAAATTATTGGGTATGCCGAAAACATGGCACATGGTCTAAAAGAAATAAATACCATAGCCATTGAAGAAAATAGTGATTTCATAAAAACTTCAGCTATAACAGAAATAGTAAAAGATTGGTCTACTTATTTCGACACTTTTTTAGGAGGTTACAAAAGAGCTCCAAAATTTATGATGCCAGTAAATTTAAATTTCCTATTGCATTATGGGCATTCACAAAAAGATAAAGAAATTAATGAATATATACATACCACTTTAACTAGAATGGCATGGGGTGGCGTTTTTGACCATGTTGGCGGTGGTTTTTCAAGATACGCTGTAGATACTAAATGGCATGTTCCCCATTTTGAAAAAATGCTTTATGACAACGGATTACTAATTAGTCTGTATGCCAAGGCATATGCTTCAACTAAAAATACCCTCTATAAAAATGTAGTACAAAAATCTATTTCTTTTCTTAAAGAAGAACTTTTAGATGTAAGCAATAGTTTTTACTCATCATTAGATGCCGATAGTATATCAGAAACTGGAAAATTGGTAGAAGGTGCATTTTATGTTTGGAAGGAAAAACAACTTAAGGATATACTTAAAGATGACTACCCTCTTTTTAGGGATTTTTATAATATAAATTCATATGGGTATTGGGAAGAAGATAATTACGTTTTAATTAGAGATGCGGAAACTACAAAAATTGCCAAGAGACATGATTTGACAGAAGAAATAGTATTCCAAACAATAACAAAAGATTTAAAAATATTAAAAAAAGAACGAGAAAAAAGAGATAAACCAAGGCTTGATGATAAAATTTTAACCTCTTGGAATGGTCTTGCTCTTAAAGGACTGACAGATGCCTATAGATATTTACATGACAAAGAGTATTTAGAATTGGCACTACAGAATGCACATTTCATCCTTTCAAAGTTAATTGATGAAAATGGCGGTCTTTACCATAATCATAAAAATGGCAAGAGCACAATTTCCGGTTTTCTAGAAGATTATGCTGCTGTCATTGATGGTTTCTTAAGTCTCTATGAAGTGACTTATGATGAAGCCTGGTTAAGTCATAGTCTGAAATTAACGCACTACGTAATCGATAATTTTTCAGACACCTCTACAGGATTGTTTTATTTCACCTCGAATAAAGAAGAAATCATTATTCGAAAAACTATAGAGGTTGCTGACAATGTCATACCCTCATCCAATTCTATTATGGCCCAAAACCTTTTAAAGCTTTCAAAATATTTTCCAGAAGAAGGCTTTGATGTGAGATTGAATCAGATCATGAAAACGATGAAGAAATCAATTATCGATAATCCTCAAAATCATGCTAACTGGCTACATTTATCGCTATTAATGAGTCAAGATTTTAACGAAGTGGTCGTTATCGGTGAAAATTTTGAACCCATATGCAAAGCCCTAATGAATACGTACTTGCCAAACACTATATTTGCCGCTTCAAATTCTAAGACTAGCAACCTACCCTTGTTAATGCATAGATATGTCGAAAACAAGACATTAATATACGTTTGCAAACATGGCACTTGCCAATTACCAGTTGAAGAAACCGAGAAAGCCTTGAAATTAATTTAGGCTAAAATCTAACAATTATTTCTTCTTAACATATTGATTTTTCACACAACAATTGTTAGGTAATAAGTAATTAAAAATTAAAAGTGACTATGGATAAAATAATGAATCTTCAAGAACATGCAGATAAAGCCTTAGATTGGATGTGGGCCGTATTGCCTAACATAGTAATTGCGCTTTTTCTATTATTTGCAGGTACATACGTTATACGTTTCATCAATAAAATTGTGCGTAAGTTCTTTTTAAAGAAAGACTATGATTTGGCTTTAGAGACTTTTCTACAAAGCTTTATCAGTATAGCATTAAAAATGATATTGTTTGTACTTGTTATTACTCAATTAGGAGTTCAGACAACCTCTTTAGTAGCGGTACTTGCTTCAGCAGGTTTGGCAATTGGTCTGGCATTACAAGGGTCATTGGCGAATTTTGCTGGTGGTGTACTCATATTATTATTCAAACCTTTTAAAATTGGAGATTGGATATCCGCTCAGGGTGTTGATGGAACCGTAAGGGAAATATCAATTTTCACCACTAAATTGAGTACGTTCGGGAACCAAATTGCCGTAATACCAAATGGTCAACTTTCTAATAATACTATCGTTAACTATAATGGTTTAGACACTAGAAGAGATAAAATTGATGTTGGAATAGGTTATGGATCTAATATAAAACAAGCTAAAGAAATTCTATTAGCAATTTGCAACGAAGGTGAGACCATTCTTAAAGCACCAGTCCCTGAAGTTTATGTAGGCGAATTAGCTGATAGCTCGGTAAACCTCACCTTACGTTTTTGGGCAAAAAATCCAGATTTTTGGGCAGCACATTTTTATGTAATGGAAGAAATCAAATATCGATTTGATGCTGCAGGTATTGAAATACCATTTCCGCAGCGTGTCCTTACGCAACTGAAAAATTAAGACATAATCTCTATAATTTAAAAGCCCTTGATTCTTCAAGGGCTTTTTTTATAAAAAACTTAAAGGAGCTACTTACTTTCTTTTGGTCTGTAAAACAAAGTCCTTTAAATAATAAGGTTCGAAATAAGCAACATCCTCAAAATCTTTATTTTTAAATTTATAGGATGATATCGGTGCCATTTCTTTTGCCGATGGCACAACATCAAGATGAAAGATAAGATTGTCATTATTGAAAACTCCTTTAATCTTCTCTGCTCCACTTCCAAGAAAATGCACAGAGTTTGAACTTATATATTTTTCAAAAGATTGTTCATCTATAATTTCTGCCTTTGTCTCCCTAATTTGTTGTAGCTGATTATCGAAAACTGCAGAATACACTTCCATACGCCTAGCATCTAGAACTGGTATAATAATAGCTTCATCATTTATGATATCTAATTGTGCTGCCATACTTTTCAATGTAGAAACAGAAATTAACGGTATGTCTAAAGCGTAACACAGCCCTTTTGCTGCAGAAACTCCGATTCGGAGTCCCGTATAAGAACCCGGACCTTTACTCACTGCTATAGCGTCTAAATCTTCCAATTTAATAGCAGCTTCCTTAATCACTTCTTCAATAAACACATGTAATTTTTCGGCATGTGAGTAGTTAGCCGAATTCAATTCTTTCAGTGCCAAAATAACGCCATCTTTTGCTATGCAAACAGAACAGTTCGTCGAAGATGTTTCTAAATTTAATATTAAGCCCATGTTGCAAAGGTATTACATACTATAAAATGAAAAAGCCTGTAACGATAAAATGTTACAGGCCTTTTCATTCTTTTAGTTACCACTATTCTAAAGAAATAGGAATACCGAAATAAAATTCCAATATTTTTAATCTAAAGATATAATCATACTTAGCACGTATTAAATCAGCTTCGGCATTATCAACAAGTGATTGTGATTGACTAAATTCAAAGGCATTCATTAATCCTACATCGTAACGTTCTTTAGAATATTGAAAAGCAAGTGTTCTTGCCTCCAACGTTTTTTCTGCTGCTTGAAATGCCTTAAAAAAATTAGTGACATTTACATAGGCTTGGTTTACATCAGTCTCTAACTGCAACTTTGTTTTTTCATAATCAATTTGAGCAATGTCAATACTAATTTGTGAACGCTTAATATTGTTTCTAACACTCCATCCATTAAAAATAGGAATGTTCATTTGCGCTCCATAAGAAATACCATCGTTAATATATAACTGGTCTTTAAAAGGAATTTTCTCTCCAGTAAAGGGGTCATTATTTTGATCAGAATATCTAGTGTTATAATTAATAAATGCTCCTACACTCGGGTATTTGGCACCCTTAGCAATTTCTAAGTCTTTTTGAGCCAATTCTACTCCTGTCAAAGCAAATTGTATATCATTTCTAAAGGTTAATGCTTTATCAAAAATAACCTTAGCAGAGTTGTTCAATATATCCGATGGAGGAATATCAAACTCTTCTTCTGCAATATCAAAATTTTCGTAATCTGTAATACTTAGTAACTGTGCTAAACTAATTTTTGAAATTAAGATTAAATTCTGCGCATTAATCATTTGCTGTTCTTGAGTTGCAGCAGTAGCTTCTATTTGTAATAAATCGCCACTAGGCAAAACACCAGAATCCACTAAGTCTTTAGTACGCTTTAAATCTTGTTCGGTAATAGCCAATTGAGCCTTAAAGACTTTTAAAGATTCTTTATTTGCTAAAACATTTAAATAAGCATTGGCGACACTTAGCTTTATATCATCTTTACTATCGTCTAATCTATACTGACTACTAATTGCCGTTAGTTTGGCTCTTTCGATTCTATTATAATTTTGAAGACCATCAAAAAGTGTCACTGATGAAGTCATACTTCCCGAAGCAGAAAAGATAGTTGCTGAAACTAAATTATTGGTAGTAGGGTCTAATGCAAGTCCTGTATTTGCAGATGCACTTATAGAACTATTTAAACTTGGCAATAATGCTCCTGTTGCATCAGATTTATCTAATGCGGCATTTTCTAAATCCAACTCAAACTGCTTAACAGTAAGGTTGTTCTCTACAGCATAATATACACACTCTTCTAGTGTCCATTTCTTTTGTTGTGCCATACCTACCACAACAGAAAATATCAGTAGTAATCCTGTGATTTTTACTTTCATTTTATTCTTTTTTAAACCAACCCAACTAAAGGTTGACCGATTCGTTTTTTGATTTGATTGATTGAATTAATCTTCATTAGTGCCTTTATCTTCACTTTTAGCCTCTAACTTATTCCATATTTTAATCTTGGCGTTTTCATCGATACCAGAAACAATTTCAACATCGATACCATCACTAACACCTAAAACCAACTCTTTCTTCTCAAACTCGTTCTCACCAGTTTCAACCTCTACATAAGGCTTATTAGTTTCTTTGTCAAATTGCAATAAAGCTTCCTTGATAGATAACACATCTTTCTTCTCTTCTAATACAATTGCTGCATTTGCACTATAGCCAGCACGTACATTTGTACTATCAGACACTACTAAATCCCCTTCTATCTTAAATTGAACAGCACCCTCTTCTTCAACACCTTTAGGTGCTATAAACTTTAATTTAGCATAAAATTTTTCATCTTGTAATGCACCCATACTAATTTCTAATGGCATGCCTACTTTTAATTTACCTACTTCTGCTTCATCAACTTCACCTTCAAATATCATTTTAGACATATCGGCAATTGTAGCAATAGTAGTACCATCATTAAAATTGTTACTCTGTATAACCTGATCCCCTACTTCAACAGGAATCTCTAATAAAGTACCTGTTACTGTAGCCCTTATATTTGTATTTGCACTTGATGAGCCACCTGCAGAACCAACTCTTATAATTTGATAATCTGCTTGTGCGTTCTGTAATTCTTGAATAGCTTGATCATATCTAAGTTTCAATGTATTGTAGTCTTGACTAGATATCACCCCTTTATCAAAAAGTGTTTTGTTGCGGTCATACTCAATTTTGGTATTTCCTAAAGCAATATTTGCGCTGTTAACCCTACCTTTTGCTTGATTTAAAGATTGTTCATTTGGCACAACTTTAATCGTAGCAATTAAGTCTCCTGCTTTTACTTCCGTACCTTCTTCCAAGTAAACTTTTTCAATGATACCTGAAATCTGAGGCTTAATTTCAATTTCATCTTGTGGTATTACCTTGCCGGTAACCACCACTTTATTTACGATATCTCTTTTTACAACTTGTTCTGTTTCATATGTTTTTAGAGGTGTGCTATTTTTCTTTAAAAAATAGACTACTGCAGCTAATATTCCTATAACCGCCACTCCTAGTAATCCGTACTTTACATACTTGTTCATGCTCAACTATTTGATTGTTATTTATTCTTTTCTAATTGGTTTGTTACTCTTCTCTTAATGCATCAATCGGTTTAATTCTAATGGCTCTATTGGCAGGTATTAGGCCTATCAATACACTTAGCCCTATCATTAAAACAAAAGAGACTATAAATTGCGGAATGCTTATCATTAGATTATAAAATGGCAAATCACTATTATCCCCTATCATGTTATTAGCGATTGCCAGGAACCCTACTGCTATAGCAAAACCAACAAAGCCAGCAAATACTGTGATTACAATTGATTCCAATACAATTTGACGTTTAACTACTTTGGGCGTAGCACCCAATGCACGTCTAATTCCTATTTCTTTGGTGCGCTCCTTAACTGTAATTAAAAGGATATTACTAATTGCGATTACACCTGCCAGTAGGGTTAGGATTCCAACAAAAAAGGATACTCCTTGTAAAACACTGGTAAAAGCCGAAACATTATTGAATACTTCAGATAAGTCGAAACTCCCAATCGCTCTTTCATCTGTAGGATTGATATCATATTTATTTTTCAACAATCGCTTAATCTGACTTTCAACTACTGGCACTTTAGTATCCGCTTGCACAGAAATTGCCATCCAACCCATTCTATCACCCGACCCAAAAGCTTTCTGGAAAGTTGAAAAAGGAATATAAACTGAATTTTCCCCATCGATATTTATATTCTGATTAGGCTTATATATTCCGACGATATTAAAAAATACACCGTTAATACGAACATCTTCACCAACAGCCTTTTCACCCTTTTCGAATAGAAGCTTATAGGTTTCTTCACCAATAACGCAGACCTTTTTTGCATCGGTCATATCGTTCTCATTCAAGAAACGACCTTCAACCAGCTTCTTTTTCATGATGTCATCAATATTAGGATAATCTCCATATACCGCTGAACCACTAGTAAGTCCATTTCTATATACCGTTACCACTCCTCTATGACTTCCAAGTTCAATACGTGGTGCCAATACTTCTATTTCTTCAATCTGTTCTTTTAAGATGGTTGCATCTTCTAATTTAAATTGAATTCTTCGTCCTCTTTCAAACCCTTTGTAAGGTTCAGAGGTACTTTGACTCCATACGAACAAACTGTTAGAAGCTGTACCGGCAAATATTTTCTGAAACCCGTTACTCATACCATTTGCCCCTCCTAATAAAAGAACAAGAATAACCATGGCAATAATAACTCCTAACATCGTCAAAAATGTGCGAAACAAGTTTTTACCTAGTGTGGCAAAAATCTCAGACCATAAATCTCTATCTAATATCCACATACTATTTATCGCTTAATGCTACAATTGGTTTCACTTTTGCTGCTTTCATTGCCGGGATTAATCCCGCTAAAACCCCTGCTACAATTAATATTACTGTCGCCGTTACTACTATCGACATACTTACCGACGGATTTGCAAAAGCACCTGAATTTATATTTGGACCAACAATGGCTAATAAACCCGTTGCTATTGCCAACCCTATAAAACCTGACAAAGCAGTTATAAAAATTGATTCGAATAATACCAGTTTAATTATTGACCAAGGCTCGGCACCCAATGCCTTTCGAACTCCTATTTCTTTAGTACGCTCTTTAATGATAAAAACCATGATATTACCTATGCCAACTATACCAGAAAGTAAAATCAAAAGCCCCACAATGGTTACGGCAATATCAAGACCACCAGTGAAGTTGCTAATATCTTCAAAGACTTCTGCATAATTGAAAATTCGTATGCCCGCTTGATCCTGAGGTGCAATTTTAAAACGGCGTCTAAACACACTTTCTAATCTGTCTGAAAATGCTAATGCTTTGGTTAGGTCGTATTCAGGGTTATAGGTCAATGCAATCTGATCTATATGATTTGTTTGACCATACATTTTTTGAAATGTACTTGTAGGCGCATAAATATTACGCTCTGCATTATCATCACCATCATCGGTAAAAGTCCCGATTACCCTAAAAGGAAGACCGTTAAATTCCACGAATTTCCCTATTGCATCTTCACCTTTAAATAAATCTTCTTCAACCTTTCTGCCGATTACAGCAACTTTCGAAGCGTTTAATAAGTCATTCGTATTTATATATCGCCCCTTATTAACAATGGTCTTCTCTATAATCTGGTGATCAGGATAAACGGCTTGAACATTATAGCTACCTGTTTCACTCTTATAACGTGCCGATGTATTTCGATATACTCTAGGGCTTATATACTCGACATCATTTGGAAAACTTCTTTTGATATATTCGATATCATCATTGGTAAGCTGAATTCTTCTACCAGCTTCAAAACCACCATAGGCCAAAGAAGTTGTTCCTGTTCTGATGAAAATAGAATTGGTAGCATCATCACTAAACTGCATGGTAAAGCCATTCTGCATTCCGTTTACAGACGCCAAAAGCAATACTAATATGAAGATTCCCCATCCTACTGAAAAACCCGTAAGAAAAGTTCTTAGCTTATTATTGCTAATACTATGATATATCTCTTGCCAAATGTCTCTATCAAACATATTGCTCGGCTCTTACTTGTTTTATCTTTTTATCTTCAATAATGACCCCATCTTTTAAATGCACGATTCGTTTACACATATCGGCAATATCAGGTTCGTGTGTAACAATTAAGATTGTATTGCCTTGATCATTAATTTTCTGAATTAAATCCATCACCTCATAAGATGTTTTACTATCCAAGGCACCCGTTGGCTCATCGGCCAACAACACCTTAGGTTCAGCGGCCATAGCCCTTGCGATGGCAACACGTTGTTTTTGACCACCAGAAAGTTCACTGGGCAAATGTGTCGCCCATTCCTTTAGTCCTACCTGTTCTAAATATTTAAGCGCTTTTTCCTGACGTTCTTTTCGAGGTACTTTTTGATAGTATAACGGAAGTGCTACATTTTCCACAGCACTTTTGTAATTTATAAGATTGAATGATTGAAAAACAAAACCTAAAAACTTATTTCTGTATCGTGCAGCCTTCGTTTCGTTGAGATCTTTTATCGGCACATTGTCCAAAATATACTCTCCAGAATCAGAACTATCTAACATACCTAGAATGTTAAGTAAAGTAGATTTACCCGAACCAGAAGAGCCCATGATAGCTACCAATTCACCTTCCTCAACATTGAAATTAATACCTTTAAGTACGTGAAGTGAATTCTTGCCCATTTTATAGGACTTATGAAGATCTTTAATTTGAATCATGTTGGTTGTTGTTTTGAACAATTTTTTACACTGTCTATCCATTAGACTAATCAGTGTTTAATTTGTTACATCAATTGATTTATTTTTTTGCTTTATTAATTTTCAGCCAATTCATCTGGCTTAACTTCATTCCAAACCTTAATTTTCTCGCCCTCTTTTATTCCTGAATTTATTTGAACATGTATACCATCGCTGATACCTAACTCAATTTCTCTACGCTCAAACTCTTGGTCACCAGTTTCTATTTCTACAAATGGTTTTTTGGTTTTATCATCAAACTGCACTAAAGCTTCTTTAACCGCCAATACACTGTCTACACGTGCCAGTATAATAGATGCATTTGCACTTAACCCCGCACGAATAAATACAGAATCTTGCTTTGTAAGCGTTCCTTTTATTTCAAACTGTATCGCACCATTTTCTTCCTTTCCCTTTGGTGCTATGTAATCTAACACTGCATCGAACACTCTGTTCTCAATGGCTCCTACAGTTATTTCTAAAGGAAGGTCTTCTTTAATTTTACCGACTTCAGACTCATCTACCTTACCTTCAAATATCATTTTATCAACGTCTGCAATGGCAGCAATTGTGGTTCCTTCGTTAAAGGTATTACTTTCAATTACTTGATTACCTACTTCAACAGGGACTTCTAAAACCATACCACTAACGGTTGCTCTAATTTGAGTATTCGACGCATTTCCATAACCAGCAGTTGTACCAGTTTTAACAATATCATATCTTTTATTAGCAGCCGCATACGATTGTTTCGCCTGATTATAAGTAACCTCTGCCCGTTCTAAATCTACTTTTGATATAACACCTTTATCGAACAATCCTTTTTGACGTCCCAAATTTCGCACCTGATCATCTAGATTAATTTTAGTCTCATCGATTGTATTTCTTGCATCATTTAAAGCATTCAGATTTGGCACCACTTTTATTGTACATAATAGGTCTCCCGATTTCACGAAATCACCGCCTTCGACAAATATCTCCTCTATTACTCCTGATATGTTCGGCTTAATTAAAACCTCCTCCAAAGGTAGTATGCTTCCAGTGGCCATTGTTTTCTTTATAATTGTCTGTCTCGATGGTTCTTCCGTTATATAAACCACTGGGTCTTCCGCATTCTTTTGATACAAATAATACATAGATCCACCAAAAAGTAATACTATGATGATGAGAATAATAATTGTTGTTGACTTTTTCATTTTTGATTGGTTATCTATTTTTTAATCGATTAATTATTCTGCTCTTAACGCCTCTATAGGTCTTATTTTTATAGCACTTTGTGCAGGTATAAAGCCTGCTAATAATCCTGAGAAAACTAAGATGACCAAAGCACTGATTACTACTCCTAAACTAACACTTGGGTTTACAAACATATCTACAGGCCCCACAGAATCGAGTACCGCATTTACACCATAAATAAAAGCTGCACCGAAAACTATACCGACCATACCTGATATTATTGTCAAGAATATAGATTCCATTAAAATTTGTTTTTTAATAGACCAAGGTGCTTCACCTAATGCCCTTCTAATACCTATCTCTTTTGTTCTCTCTTTTATTACTATCAGCATTATATTACTTACCCCGATAATACCCGATAACAATACCAGAATACCTACAAAATAAGCAACCCAACGTAGCGCCCCAAACAAGCTTTCTACTCTATTGAACTGTTCGTACAAGTCAAAATAACCTACGGCACGTTTATCATCTGGATGAATTTTTCTTTTCTCTTTTACAACACTTACTATTTTCTCCTTTAAGTCAGAAATTGAGTTTCCATCTTGCGCAGTTATAGCCATCCAACCTACATCGTTCCCCATATTAAATGCTTGGGAAAAAGCTGTAAAAGGCACAAATAATTCCTTTTGACCTTCCTCACCATTACCATCATTACTTTTCTTTTTATAGGTGCCGACCACCAAGAAGTTAACACCTTGAATCTTAAGGTAAGTTCCTAGAATGTCTTCCTCTTTATCATACAATTCATTCTTAACCCCCTCACCAATAACTGCTACCTTTCGTTTATCTTCAATATCATTTTGATTTATAAACCTACCAGATGTTATGGTCATAGGTTCTTGTCGGATAATCTGCGGATAATCGCCATACACATTAAAAGCTCCTGTTTTCAGGCCACGTATAACATTATTTCCGCCACCAAAACCACCTAGTTGATTTCGCGGAGAAATAAATCTTAGGTTTGGCACATTGTCTTTAATGGCTTGCACATCTTCCAACTTAAAATGAAAGCTTCGTCCCTTCGGCAGTCCTTTAAATGGGATTGTGGTATTCTGTGTCCAAATAAACATAGTATTAGTGGCGATATCACCAAAATCTGCCCTTATACCATTCTCCATACCTTTACCTGCAGCAAGTAGAATAATAAGAATAAAAACACCCCAACCTACACCAAATGAAGTAGCCAGCGTTCTAAAAACATTACTGGACAATACTTCCAATATTTCTTCCCAACGGTCTTTGTTGAACATGGTTATAGTTTATTATTTTAAAGTATTTTACTAGAAGTGACACAAATTATTGTCATTTCATTATACTTTAATTGTCACTCATCCTTTAATGCCTCAATCACATGTATTTTAGCTGCTCGCCATGCCGGAAAAAACCCTGCAACGGCCCCTGCAAAAATTAAAACAAAAACAGTTGTAAGGGCTACCTTAAAATTAACAGAAGGATTAAGAATATAATCAACCTCTACATGCGGACCAACAATCTCCAATAATCCCATACTCAAAATGAGTCCGCTGAAACCTGCAATTGCAGTAATAAAAATAGCCTCGTGCAAAATCATTCCCACAATTGACCAAGGTTTTGCTCCTAAAGCTTTTCTAATACCAATTTCTCTCGTTCTTTCTTTTACTACGATGAGCATAATATTACTTACACCAACAATACCTGCAATAATTGTACACACACCCACGAACCAAAAGAAGAATTTGATTCCGCCCATTAGGGAATAAAAGCGCTTAACCTCTTCCATTGGATTATAGATTTGAATGGCACTCGTATCATCTGGTGCAACGGTATGTACTTTTTGGAGATAAGATTTAAGGTCGTTCTTAAACTTAATGGATTGTGCCACTGAAGCCTCAAAATTCTCCGCTGGCGGCAGTGTATAAGATAAATTATTCAACTTATCTGCTCCATTAAAAACTTGCTGTGCAGTACTAATAGGGATATAAATTCGGTCTTCTTCGCGTTCACCGCCAATATCACCATATACCCCAACTATTTTAAAAGAGATTCCAGATATATCTAAAAACTCTCCGATCGGACTTTCCAGATCTTTAAATACCTCACGATTAATCTTGTTACTTATAATGACAACTTTTGCCTTGGAATCCTCATCTTGTTGATTCAAAAACCTGCCTTGAGATATAAATTCGTTTTCAATAAATTGAAATTGATGAGATACTCCTTGCACATAATATGCTAAAGTTTCATTTTTATAATTGACGAATGTATTTCGAACAAATAATCTTGGGGACTTATTTTCGATTTGGTCCTCCAATAAAGTAGCTACAAAGTCGTAGTTATCATTTCGTAATTGAATAGGTCTACCAGGATTCATTCCCTTATACTCAATTGTAGTAACACCAGGCCAAACCCAGACACTAGTAGCTGCATCTTGTTCAAATTCTTTGGCAATACCATTTTGCATGCCCTGCCCAAAACCCAATAAAATAACCAAAATAAAAATTCCCGAAGCAACGGAAAGCCCGGTAAGAAAAGTTCGCAATTTATTTTTGCGAATAGTATCGAAGATTTCTTGCCAACGTTCTAGATCGAACATAAGATTGATTGATTTGATTGATGAATGCAATCCAAGTATCACACAATCATAAGACTAACCAATTGCCAAAATGTTACACTATTTACGTAAAAATTATAAAAACCCGGTTATGCCCGCATCTTTCTATATATAAAATAAAACAAGCCGGCTACCAAGACGTAGGGTACTGCCATTAAATATACAATACCGTTATTAATACCTTCGGCTGCTTTACCTGATGATTCACTTTCTAGCACTGCTCTACACATGGCACATTGCGCATCAACTTCAAAAGGAATGAATACAACTACCGCTATAAGTAAAAATAATGTCCGTTTAGTATACATAGTAAGGAGATATCATTAAGTAAACCACAACACCTGTAACGGCAACATACAACCATACTGGAAAAGTATATCTTGCCAAAGCCCTATGGTTATCAAATTTCTTTAAATATGCCATTGCATAGGTACGCAGCACAAGAGGAATCAAAGCAATGGACAGTACAATGTGCGTTATTAAAATGAAAAAATACACATAACGTATAACTCCTTCACCACCATAAGAAGTAGAATCTGAAGTCATATGATATGCAATATACATCACCAGAAATAACAAGGATAAAATAATGCTCGTTGTCATTAATTGTTGATGTAGTTTTTGATTACCACTTTTAATAGCCCACACTGCTATCAATAACAAAACAGCCGTAATACCATTTATGGTTGCGTAAATTGGAGGTAAAAACGACAACGGTTCCACATTTGGAATTTTAATCCCAAAAAGTATTGCAACTACTAAAGGAATAACAATTGAAACTACTGCTATTAATCGATTAAATTTTCGTTCGTCTGTAACGTTCGCTTCCATAACTAAACTATGATTCCTCTAATAATTTTTGAATATCAATTTTCAAAATACTTATTTCTTCTGTTTCGCCTTGATCATTTGTACCATCTTTCTCTAAAATAGCACCTCTATAGTACACTATCGGATTACCAAATTCATCTTTTCTAGACCTTAAATAGCCTTCCTTATCAACTAGTGCAAATAAACCTGAATGCTCAAAGCCACCAGGAACATCTGGCATTTCAGCAGCAAAAATATTGAATCCTGCATTTGCCAATTCATACACTGCATCTTTATTTCCTGTCATCAAATTCCAACCGTTATTTTGAATTTTATATTTCTCAGCATAGGTTCTTAACACATCTGGAGTATCAAACTCTGGGGTAATACTAAATGAAGCTATACCAAAATTTTTATCTCCCTTAAAATGCCTTTGTACATCCACAAGGTTTGTGGTCATAATAGGACATATACTAGGACATCTTGTAAAAAAGAAATCTACCACATACACTTTACCTAAATAGTCCTTATCGTTTATTAGAACACTATCTTGATTGATAAATTCAAAAGAAGGAACTTTTCTTTTTTTACCGTCTAATAAAATATAACCTAATGTGCCATTTTGACCAGAACCATTTAGGCGATCATTCTCAACAACGGTATTAGATGACAATCTTTCTACAATACGCGGAATAACAATTATCCCAAAAATTAGCACTATCAACGAAACCCAAACATATGTATATTTCTTATTCATTATTTAGTTCTATCAGCGTTATTTTTTTTTAATGCGAGGCGGTATTCAGCCAATACTATTTTGACATCATCTACCATTTTATTATTCAAATCAGCAACTGAGTTTGAATTGAAACCATATTTGGTCCCTTCTTCCTCATCCTCATTTCTACCTCTTAAATTAAGATCTTTATCAATTATAAAAACATAGGGAGTTCCCAATAAATCATCTAATTGAATATCTGTATTAAGACTAGAATACAACGCCTTTATGTTTTCTGGATTAGTATAAACAAAGTACCATTTATCTATTTCAGACAAAGTAGCAAGTTCTTTTTCAATTTCTACAATTACATCTTCAGTACCAAATGGAACTACCATTACGAACTGAAAATCTGTAAACTCATTAAAGCGTTTATAAATTTTCTGATTTAAATTGAAAGCATTTCCTTTTCTAGATTCTACATTAGAACCTAAAAAGCCCAGTACAGTAATTTTATCTTTAAATTTTGCTTCCTTTGAAAAATCTAATTCATTTACGTTCTGAGTAAGTTCTGGTAATTTACCAAAGTTATTTACCCCAGAGGCAAAGAATAAATAGGCTACAATGGGAAGAATAAATAAAACAATTAGAACAAAGGTTTTTTTCATAAATCAAGAAGAAAAGTTATCGATCAAATTAATTAACCATGATTGAATAACTATTAAAATAGAAACTATACAAAAATAAAAAAGACGGTTATAAAACCGTCTTTTAATTCTGTTAATTCTAGCTTAGAAATTCCAACTAACGAAGCCATCTTTATAAACATTGTAGATATAATCTGCCTCAACGAGCAGAATAAACACTAAATACAATACCAAGAATATTGGTGTCCAAATTATAGCTCTCCTTAACGCAGATTTTTCGTCGCGCAAGTGCATAAAGTCCCAAGCAATATAATATGCTTTCACCAAAGTTAATATTATAAATATCCAGTTTATCAACTTCATTCCTAATACATGGGTATCAGTCAATGATTCGGGCTTTATAATACCTAATACTACTTCAACCGCAGTTATTAAGGTTAAGAAAGCCAAAACTCCCCAGATTTTTTGCGTGTTAGATTTAAACTTTACAAGTCCTCTAAAAATTTCTAATTTATGTCCGTCTGCCATTTTACTTTAATCTATAAATAAATTTACCGTAATACTGATAATTCTTAAAAGGTTTAAACCAGGTAGAAGAAGGTAAATACAAATACCCATACTAAATCTACAAAGTGCCAGTACAACCCAACTTTTTCAACCATTTCATAATGCCCTCTACGCTCATAAGTACCGAGAATAACATTAAAGAATATAATGATATTAATTACTACCCCAGAAAAAACGTGAAAACCGTGAAAACCTGTTATAAAAAAGAAGAAATCTGCAAATAATCTAGTACCATATTCATTGTGAATTAAATTGGCCCCTTCAACAACTTGTGTTGCATCAGCTAATTTATTTAATGAATTCTGTCTATCTAAAAGAGTTTTTTCACCTTCTTCATTGATTAATTCAGTTCTAATCAAAATATTAGGATCCGCCTTAAAGCCTTCAATAACTTCATCTAGTGAAAATGTTGTTAATGCAGATTCTTGAAAGAACCAAAGTCCATTTTTTCTTTCATGTATTATTCTATCACCTGGTAGAGACACTGCAAAATCAGACAATGAAGCTCTTTCTCCACTATCTGCCTTTACAAACTGTAAAATTCTACCACCTTTAGTTTCTACAGCACCGTGATCACCTTTGATAAAAGTACCCCATTCCCATGCTTGAGAACCAACGAAGATTGCACCACCAATAATAGTAGCGAACATATACCAAATAACTGCATTCTGCTTCATCTTATGACCTGCATCTACAGCTAAAACCATCGTAACCGATGACATAATCAAAATAAAGGTCATGAAGGCAACATAAATCATGGGATAATTACCATGAAAAAATGGAACGTGGGTAAATACCTCGTCGGCAATAGGCCATGTTTCTATAAATTTAAATCTTGAAAAGCCGTAAGCTGCTAAAAATCCTGAGAAAGTTAACGCATCCGACACAAGGAAAAACCACATCATTAATTTACCGTAGCTTGCTCCTAAGGGTTGATTGCCTCCACCCCATACGCTTGTTTCCGTTCCCGTTGTCACCGTAGAATCCATATACTGATTATCGTTTTAATAAAACTTTAGCAAATTTACATTTTTTTGAACTATATAAAAGAGCAATTTGAGTCAAAAAGTATTTTGAAACACTTTTTATTTAACAAAGGTCATAAATAACACTAAATAGACCCATAACAAATCTAAAAAATGCCAAAAAGTAGCCCCTAAGGTAACTCCTAAATAATTCTCAGCACTATATTTTCCTTTACTTTGGTTATATAACACCACTAATAGTGAAATCATCCCAGCCACAACGTGTACTATATGCACCATAGCGATAAGAAAAACATAAGACATTTTTATGCTACTTGTTGGACCAGTGAAGTAATATCCTTCAGCTACCATTTCTGAAAAACCAGAAAATTGAAGCCCAATAAAAACAACTCCGAGTGCGAAGGTTATCCACAACCAAAGTGTACCCTTACTAGAATCTCCATGTTTAATGGCATTTTTTGCCAACATATAGGAAAAGCTACTTATAATAATAATAATGGTACTATATATAAAAAACTGCGGCAAGGCAACATCACTCGCCCAATCTTCTCGTGAACTACTTACTATATAGGCACTCGTCCATCCTGCGAAACCCATTAACAAACTCACGATACCAAACCAAAGCATCATCTTTTTTGCCCTAGCATTTTTCTCCTGCTCCGTTCCTTGTGTCAAATCCATATTAAACTAAAAATTTATCTATTACATATACTATTTGCATCAGAGTTATATAACTGACGCTAGCTAACATTAACTTTCTTGCAGAGGCATTATCCCGCTTTGAATACAACTTAAAGGCAAAACCAAGCATTACCGCTCCCATTAAAAATACTATTATAGCAGCCACAATTGACAAATGCAACCTACCGGTTATACCAAAAACTGGTATTACCGAAACGACCATCATCCAAATTGTATACATGATTATTTGAAGCACAGTAGCACCATCTTTCTTGCCGGTAGGCAACATTTTGAATCCACCACTTCGATAGTCGTCATCTAACATCCATCCTAAAGCCCAAAAATGAGGAAACTGCCAAAAAAACTGAATCATAAATAATGTTCCCGGTTCAATCCCAAAGTCATCGGTGGCAGCTACCCAACCCAACATAAATGGAATTGCCCCTGGTATAGCGCCAACAAAAACCGCTAATGGTGTTATTGTTTTCAATGGCGTATAAACACTTGTGTATAGAAAGATAGAAATTGCCCCGAACATTGCAGTTTTAGGATTCAATAGATATAATGCCAATACGCCAAGTAATGTCAAAACAATTGCCATAGTCATAGCTGACTTGACAGAAATTCGACCAGTAGGAATAGGTCTGTTTTTAGTACGCTTCATTAAAGCATCTAAATCTCTTTCTATAACCTGATTGTACGCATTACTTGCGCCAACCATACAATAACCGCCAAATGCCAGTAGCAATACTTGCGTCCATTGAATTTCATAAGCACCTAAAAAATAACCAGCAATCGAAGAAAAAACGACACTAATTGCCAATCTAGCTTTGGTAATCTCCTTAAAATCGGCAAAAATCAATGCAAGTGCATTACTTTTTGTCGAACTAACGGCCGTTTTCATATTTCATTTAAATAGATCTGCAAAGATAACCCCCTAGTCATATTTCTGCAACCTTAAACTTTTATTTCTAGTATATTTGAAAGTAAACGAATTAACTTCTTACCCCTTAAAAATGAAACAATTAAAATCTATTTTCAATCTGACCACTCTTATGTTCATCTCTATGATTTCTTGGAGTCAAGAAGAAGAGGTAACAATTACCATAGACTCCCTAACTAATGAAGTTTTTATGCTTACTGGTCAAGGTGGTAATATAGGACTCTTTGTAAATGCTACCAATACATTTATGATTGATGATCAATTCGCTCGACTAAGTCCAAAAATAAAGCAAGCGATAGCAACCATTACCAATCAACCTATAACCTATTTATTCAACACACACATGCATGGTGACCATACAGGTGGCAATGCAGAATTTAATTCAAAAACGACCACCTTAATTGCCCAAGATAATGTTCGAAAAAGCCTTGAGCAGCGGATTATTGAAAAACCCGAACTTAACAACGATATACTACCTGAGATAAGTTTCTCTGAAGAACTTACATTGTATCAGGATGACGAAACTATAATGGCATTTCATGTTCATAATGCACATACTAATGGAGATGCCATGATTTATTTTATAAAAAATAATGTCATACACATGGGTGATACTTATTTTTCAGGACGATACCCTTATATCGACATAAATAATGGTGGTAGCGTTAATGGTTATATCAACGCACAAAAGAAGGCCTTAATGCTAATTGACGACAATACCATTATAATTCCAGGTCATGGACGACCATCAAATAAACAAGAACTAACAACTTATATCACCATGTTAGAGGACATTAAAGACAACACCTTAAAAGCAATTGAATTAGGAAGAACATTGGAACAAATTACAACAGACACCACTATTTCTGGCGCATACGATACTGATTACGGAACTGGATTTATCAATCCTGAACGATTGAGAAGTACATTTTATACAAGTTTAAAAAAATAGGTTTTATTTACCGAAACAAGATTGATTATAAATAAAAAATCCCGAGCTATTCGCTCGGGATTTTTTATTAAATACTATTAAGTATTTATATATACTATTGTAACTTAAAGTTAATTGGAATACTAAAAGGAACACGCACGGCTCTACCTCTTTGCTTACCAGGAGTCATCTTAGGAAGCTTATTGATAATTCTCGCAGCTTCTGCTTCTAAGTTTTTATCAGGTCCTCTCATTCTTACGTTACCGATGCTACCATCTTTTTGGATAACGAACATAACGCTTACTCTACCTTGAACACCCATTTCCTGAGCAATTTCTGGATAACGGAAGTTTTTACCAATATGCTTTTGAATCATTGAGTTAAAACAAGCTCTCTTGTCTTTTTCATTCTCACAACCTGGAAAAATCGGCACATCTTCAATAACTGCGAAAGGTACATCTACATCTTCTTCAATTTCATCAACGATTACATCGTCAACCTCAACGATTTCTTCTTCTTGACTAGTTTCAGTAGATTCGATAACAGTCTCTTCAACCTCTTCTTCATCTTCTACAACCTCAATAATTTCAGGTGCAGCTGGTGGCGGTGGAGGTGGTGGAGTCTTAATCTGTTCGGTCATAGGAACCTCTTCATCTAAAAGATCATCCACATTCATAGAAATATCATAATCATTGACTTCATCATAAGTCTTCCACTCAAATGCCACGTAAGTAAATAGCATTACCGCGAACAATCCGATAACAAAATAAAGACTACTGTTCTTCGTTAAATCCGCCTTAGGATTCTTTTTAGGTTCCATATATATTCAATTTAGTGATTGCTAATTTAACTAAATAATCCATAAAAATGCAATTAAAATTTTCATTTTAACGACCGCTTTCGAAAAAACAGAAAACGTAAGAGCAACATTCCGACAATAGCACCGGTAGTATTGGCCATTGCATCGAGTGGATCGCCGTGTCTATCTTCGGTAGCTACATGTTGTAATACCTCAATAAGTATGCCATATAAAACTGCTAATAAAACAATGTACCACAACAACTTAACTGTTCCATTTACAAGCCACTCGCCCTTGGTTTTTGCCAAAAAAGCTAACAGGACCATTACAAAATAAAAGGTAAAATGAACAGCCTTATCCATATGAGGAATATTGAACCGAGAAGTACCTACTTCTGAAAAAGAAAATAAGCTGAAAAATGTTACAAACATCATCCAGCTTATGAATAGTACTTTATAAACAAGGTTTTTAACCACCTATTATCTCTTTATAAGCTGCGTCGCTCAACAAATCATCTAATTGACTGGCATCACTAAACTTTATTTTTACCATCCAACCATCACCATAGGGGTCAGAATTAACTTTTTCTGGCTCATCTTCAAGAGCTTCATTAAACTCCACTATTTCACCAGATAATGGGGAAAACAAATCAGAAACTGTTTTTACAGCTTCAACAGTTCCAAAAATAGCTTCACGGTCTAAAGTTTCATCTAATGTGTCTACTTCTACATAAACAATATCACCTAGTTCACCTTGAGCAAAATCTGTGATTCCAACGGTTGCCATATCACCGTCAATCTTAATCCATTCATGGTCTTTTGTATATTTTAATTCTGCTGGTATATTCATTATAAACGTTTATTATTTTTTTACTTGGGCAAATGTATAGTATTCCAATTAGCTAATCAAAAAATTAGCACATGTTATAGTTTGAATTAAATTGTTGATAAATAGAATATTCCTAAAGTTTAATAGAAATCTTTTTAATTACCAAAATTATAGCGAATTGTAAATCCGGTATTGATTGTTGTTTGTGGAAATGCTGTTGATACCGCGAATTTCGAGAACGAATGATCGTAAAAGAACAAAGCATTTAAGTTTTTACTAAGGGCATAATCGGCTGTAAATTTAAGTGACATTAAATTCTGACCAGAGGTTATTTGGTTGTTATTAATATCAAGATTTCTAATAATTGTAATATTATCACGTAAAGTAACATCGGCCTTCAAGTTCAAATCACCTTTTAATCTCGTTTTATTACCTCCAATATTAGTTACGAATTTCACGTCTTTAAAACGGTAACCCATACCGACAGTATATTCTTTGCCATTAATTTCGGTCATAAGATTATTGTCGAAACTTAAAGACATAGCTCTGTCTGTTCTAACCTCGGCTAAAACACTAATAGAGTTTTTCATTTCAAAATCTACCCTAACTAACGGGTTAAACTGATCTGTAAGTACCACGTTGTTCAAAATAAGATCCGACAACAAATCTCCATTTTCAGCATCTACTTGAGGCAAACCATCATTACGCAACTGTACTTTTTCAAGATTGGTCTGATATGAGTTTATACTATATGCAGAACGATACCCGTGGCTTAAAGAAAAACGCTTAAATTTCTTTTTAAACCATTTGCTCTTCATCAACCCTGTATACTTGATACTCCAGTTCGGAATAGGAATATCTCTAAAGGTATCTAAGTTTACACGACCCGCATCTTGACCCGTATATGCCGCAAAAAAGGCAGGCAATAAAACTTCTTGTTGAGTTTTGCCATATAACTGCGGAAAACCATCATCATCTAAAGTACCAGCAGCTTGTCCTCTATCTGCAACCAATCTATTCGCTATCGTAATTCTATTTTCTTTGAATTGATTAAAAGTATCTGAATCGAATTCATCGCTTTTACCAAATGCGGTACCAATCATCATAGTAGAAATACTAAAGCTACCATAGTTGTTACCCAATTGAACATTATATTCTTGATCGGTAACACTGAAATTCTCTTGGTAACTATCTGAATACTGTCTGTCCGCAACTAAGTCTATTGTTATATCCCTTGTAGGTTGCGCTGTAGCTGTAATATTCAACTGCTTATTTGTTCTTTGGATGAATTGCTCATTAAATTCTGGGAAATTAGTCAACCATCCATTTTTAGCGGCCTCGAAACGAACATCGGCTTGACTACCGAAAACAAAACCTATAGTTGGTCTTGCAGTACCAATAAACCCAACTGATTGTGTATAACCTGGCAGTACCGTACCATTATTCTCACTATAGTTGAAGTTCAATCTTTTCACCATAGTCACAATATCTACTACGGTATTAAACATATCGCTGGTTTTACCCTTTATTTTTTCTTGCTCTTCTGCTGGTACTCCTGCTTTATCCCTTCTCACAGGTCCGGCATTAGATGCTTTTGGAGCTTCACGTTTTTTAAGCCCTATCATATCATAGAATTTCTGCAAAGTCAATGATGATGTTATGGTATGTGTATTTGCATTCTGTATGGTATTCACATCACTACCTACAACCGCTAAGATGGCATCTCCACCTCTTTGCCAATCAAAATTACTAGTGTAGGTATATTGCGTACTAATAAAATCTAAAGCAGGTATTTTCGCAAAAGGAACTTCATAATTTAATTGCATCTGTTGCGAATGCCTATTCGGCTCACCAATATCAAAGAAACCGTCCCATAAACCTAATGCATTATTAATTCTATCTGCCGACTCTAAGGGCTCACCTTCATTAAGATAATTACGAACTATATTATTGTTAGACGCCGTAAGGTTTAATCGTAATGATTTAGTTAGGTTATAATTAATAGCATACTGCCAATTAAATAGATAATTACGTTGTTGCAGTTCTGGCAGTTCAATTCTGTCCTCATTTTCTTGATACACATCTCTAAAACGTTGCGCATTAAATTGTCGATTTATATTGGAGTTAACGCCAATGGTAGACGGTAATAAATTCAAGTTTAAATCTTTTAACCATTGCCAATATTTACCAGTAAATAGAGAGTCTTTCTTAGCAAACGGCGCTACCTCTAAAGGTTCAAAACTATGGTTATACACAAAGCCGGTATTCACCGTCTGGTCTCTTAATTGTGCAATCTCAAAATCGCGATGATCCGTTTCGTTATAACTATAGTTAAATGTAAAATTCTCAATATCGTAAAAATTGGCGTCAGCCTCATCGCCACGATCCTTACGAACTCCTATTAAATTGATACTTGTTCTCTTTGTATAATCTTCCGCTTGTTCTAATACCTCATCTTTTCCCTCTTGTGTACTTTCAGCAGCTATTCTATCTTCAAGTTTTAAATCATCATATACAGGGTCGAACTCAGGAGTAATAACTTGCTCTGATATTCCGTAGTTGAAAGGCAACTGAATTCCCCATTGCTTAGGAAGCAATTGACCGACATTAACATTCGTAACAACATCGTAAGATATTGCATCTTCTCGTGCACGTTCATTTGGCATTTGGTCGATAGATCCAAAACCAGAAGTACTTTTACTACCCGTAGCACTAATATTTGCAAAATCAGCAATATTGGCATCAATGGCAGCAATAGCCGCCCAACCTCCGTTATTATCTAGACCAGCAAGACGAAGTTCATTGAACCAAACTTCTCCCCTAGCCGGTAGGTTATCTTGGTTTTTTACCCCAACCATTATAGTACGAATACTACCTAAAGAAGGGTTACCCTTTATTCCAATTCGTATTCTTCCTGGTGTGCGAACATCAAATTCATTTACAGGAATTACTTCACCGTTCTCTACTTCAAAAAATCTAACTTCACTTAAATCACCATCTGAAATCCAAAGAGACTTTACTTTATTTAAATCGCTAAGTGCAATATTCATCTCATTTGCCTCTGGCCATATTTCAGTATCTGAAACTGCATCAAAAGGTGTAAACTCTAAAGGAAGTTCTATTTGATAGAAGTTTTGCGAGAAATCTGTACCCATTCGCAAGAAACCAACCAAAGGTGTCGATGTATCTGCATAATCACTATCGACAATCTTCTCCGCATGCATGAACATCTTCAAGTTCTTGTACTGTCGAATATCGATATTTAAATTTTTGAACACCCCACGTGAATCACGAGGCTCTAAATTCTCTACCAATAAAGAAAGAGATTGTTCATTCTGACGAATGATTGTATTGTTATTATTTAATTGTTCTCTTATTACTCCAGGAGGTAACACATAAGGAATAGGTATTCTATTACTATTCTCCTCAATATTTACCGTATTCACATCTAAAGTGGTACCATCGTCTGCAGGGTCATTATCAATATCGGCATCTTGTAATGTTTTAGTATATGTACGCCAATCTCCCCGTACCAAATCTAACGTAGCAAAACGTAGCACAGTAGGATTATTAAAACCTGTCATATACATTCTCATGAAACTTATTGACCTAAAATCGGTAATACCACCGACCGCATCACTGAAATCACTTAACGGAATTTTATATTGAATCCATCTATAGTTAACATCATCACCATTCGGTATTCTAGTACCACTAGCCACCCCTTCTCTAATATCTGTTACATACTTATCATTAATAGAAGTATTAGGCTTAATTGCAATACGATATTCGTAATAACTATTTACCGTGTTCATGGTTAAATCACGATCAATATCTTCTACATCAGGTAACGTTGTAGACCCTCTATTGGTATTTGAAACAGCTACTGGTGAGTTTCCTTCAGGACTATTAAAATCAATATATCGTTCTAAAATACTTCCCTCTCTATTTAAATAGTACGTGTAGTTATCCAAGGCTGGATCATCACCACCGTTATTTGTAAAAATTGAGCCCTCATTTTCATCATTAAATCCGTCGAAACCAATATCCTGCAAGCTTCTGTTAGGCTCACTTGCATCAAACGCATATACCAAAGATTGTGTTGCGGGTACTTCACCCCATGAAGTAGGTGCTGTAAAATCGTTACTATCAACTCCAGGTAAACCGTTTTCGTATTGCTTTTTTCCATCACGAAGAATATCCTCTGAAATATTACCCAAATTCAATACTAACTCTCCAGAACCTGATGAGATACCATCTACATAAGGATCCATTACCCAAAACTGAATAAATTCAACATTACTTTGCTCAAAATCGGTACTACTTAACGAACGCATCATACCTCCCCATTTTTCATTGGTCGCCTCAACTTCAAAATCTGGGTTGTTATTATAAGGTCCTTTAACTGATGGATAATACACCATATCTAAAGTCGTTTGTACCTGAGTTTGGCCTTGAGCAACATCCGTCTGTGGAAAAACTTCATCTATGTAAATTCTACGGGTAGGGTTTGTAGAAACATCATCATCACTAATTTCTGAAGGTCTTTGGTTAGTATAAAATATAGGATCAATAGTATACCATGATAACTTAGCTCTGCCATAACCGTTCAACAAGTTGTCTGGATCATCTGGTGAACTACCATAAAGTTGATTTCCACCAATACCATACTCCAACGGCATACTCGAAATAGTCCAACCTAGGGATGCTCTAATATCAATTAAGGCTTGTGCTCCTTCAAAATCATCTAAGTAGGTTGTTGTTTCCCCATCAAAATCCGCGTTTTTCGGAGAACTTGGTTTCAACATAGCCATTTCTGCCCTAATAGATACATTTGATGGCACATCGGTATCGATATTTGGCAACTTATTCACCATACGTGTTAACCATGGTACTTCGGTAGAAAAATTACCGTTTAGTCCGAAAATAGTATTGTTAACAGGTTCTACCCCGTAATTAGATTTTTGTGTTAACGGGCGTTCATTTAAATTTAACAAGGTACCACCCAATACAAACTTCTCACTAATTTGATGTTCAACATTTACACCAGTAAATCGACGTGTTTGTTGTCCAAATACAGCATTATTCTCTACAGAAATATTAATAGGAACATTAGAAGCCTCTAAACTAGGATCTAAGATCTGTACCGTACCAGCTTGGTAATTTACCGTATAATCGACACCCTCTTGTAATTGTCGACCACCAGCAGTAACCCGCACCGACCCTCTCGGAACATTAAATGCACCAATAGGTATACCATTACTACCTTCAGATTTATAATTACCCTTTAATAAGAATTTATTTTTTTCTGGATCTTGTAATGCAGCAGCCTTCGTCAATTCATACATGTCTCTAAACACATATTGTTCTTGGTTGGCATTATACCCCGATGTATTATTATACTGACCACTATTCCCGTTTTCTAACTCTTCGTACAAAAATTGTCCGAATGGCTCAACTTTCGTAAAAATAATTCGACCACCTTGCACGTCTATGGTCTGCCCTGCTACAAAATCAAAGAAACCATCACCACCCGGTTGAATATCATTATAAACATTCAGTCTATCTAGGTTAAAGACGTTCAAAAGAATTCTTTCTTCTAAACCTTCGGGCCATCCTGTACCTGGTCCCTCTTCAATAGGAGTAATGTAATTTCTAGGTGTTGGATCTGAATATAAAATATTTAACTTAAAATCGTCTTGACTTAAACGAAATGCACCAGTAGCATATATATTCTTCATCATCAAATCCCAAATAGGATCATTGATGTTAGTAATATTACTTTTTAATAATTTAAGTATTAACGTGTTGTTTTCGATGATTGGATTAACACCTTGCGAAACAGTAGTTGCTTCTAACCCACCATTCGCAAACTCACCAACTTGGAAAACTTCACCTTGAAATGTATATTGATATGCAACACCTAAAACCTCGTCATTACTTAATCGTTGGTTCAAAGAGATATATCCTAATTGGGTATTGTACTCAAAATCTCTACCCTGCTCTAATTTTCTAGCATTTTCTAACAATGCATAATCAAATCCTTGGTTTGGATTATAAGAATTAACAAAGCTTGCTGCATTAAAACCACCTTCTACAGTCGCTATTTCTCTAATATTATCATTTAATGCACCACCATTACCAATTAATGCTGGGTCATAATCGTTGGCATTATTTCTAGGTCTTGTATCTGCAATGCCATTAAAGAATCCAGCTCCACTACCATTATTTTGACCTACTCTGGTTTTTGTAATGTTAGACTCTCCTAAATCTTGAATTGCTACAACATTACGAACGTTCAACGTTTGCTGACTTCTATTGGTTACCCAAACCTCTATACGTGTAATCTGTACCTGACTCTGCACATAGGGATACGTAGAAAGTGCACGGTCATAATTATCCCTAAAATATTGCGATAAGAAAAAGTGTCTGTTCTCATCATAATCTAGTGCAGTTAAAGAGAATTCATTTACTGTGCCACCGCCTTGAGCAACAACCGTATTATTTTGAGACTTTTGTTCAGAAAACACAGCAGTAACCGAAGTCTTACCAAATTGCAATTTTGTTTTCACCCCAAATAAACTTTGAGCACCTTGAATCAAAGAGCTATTTAATGGCATACTAACATTACCGACTTCAATAGATTGAATAATGTCATCTTCAGTTGGAGTATAATCAAGCTTTACAATATTCTGAAAATCGAATGTAGCTTCTGTATCATAATTTGCAGTTACTTGTAGGCGTTCTCCAATTTTACCCAACATACTAAGACTTATACGCTGATCAAAGTCAAACGAAAGGTTGGTTCTATTACGTGGTGAAAGTGACGGATTATCATTTTTTTGCCAAATAACACCTAAATCCATAGCTACCGAACCCTGTGGAATAATTTCTATAGTGTTTCCTCCAAAAATAGAAGTGAAAAAATTATTGTTAACATAAAAATTAGGAAGTAAGTTTTTACGCGCTTCTTCACTACCGGCTTTTTTACCAGAAAAAGCATCTGACTTTTCTTTAAAATAAGATTTAATACCTTCCTTTTCAATAAGGTCAAAATATTGATCAGGGGTAAGAATTATTGGATATCCTATATTGAAATCACCAACACTTTCATTATAAATATAACGGTCCAGATTAGGGTCATAAATATATTTTGAAACGATACTATCTGGATTTTCAAGAAGAATACGACCTAGATCAAACCCTGTCTTCACAGAATCGATTTCTTGTTCTTCTGTTTCTTGCGCCATAACAACCGCCATGGAACCAAAAAACATACAGAATAGAAAGATATACTTAAAAGAAGTTTTAAGATTTTTAATTGCCCCGATTTTTTAAACTTAATTACAAATTTTTGAGCGAGAGTTTAATAATATTCTCTACACTAATTGAAGAATCTTGACTAAGCACTTTATCGACAACCCTTTCTGCCTGTTTACGTGCGAAGCCTAGAACTTCTAAAGCAGATAACGCTTCATCTTTATTTGTATTGTTTGCAGTTAGCGAAAGTTCATCTATATCATAGACTTTTAATACCTTATCTCGAAGATCCAAAATTACAAGTTGGGCAGTTTTGGCTCCAATTCCTTTTACAGCTTGTATAGCGGGGACATCGCCATTAGCAATTGCATCTCTCACCTGAGAAGGTGACATTGAAGAAAGCATGGTTCTGGCTATACTTGAACCAATACCTGAAACCGACAATAACAATCTAAATATTTCACGCTCAGATTTCTCTACAAAACCATATAAAGTATGTGAATCTTCCTTTATTTGAAGATGGGTAAATAAGGAGATATTCTCCTGTTCTGGTAATTTTGAAAAAGTATTCAATGATATATTCACAAAATAGCCAACACCACCACATTCGATTATAATATGTGTTGGATTCTTTTCTACCAGTTTACCTCTTAAGTGATGTATCATATGAGCTTAAATTAAATAGGGAAATTAAGTGTACTTACTTATTTCCCTATTCTTAATTGTATTAAAATTTTAATTACTTAGTAACTTTTGCCTTCTTACGTTTTTCACGCTCTTGAACATCAATCACGGCAACCGCAGCCATGTTTACTATTTCATCTACACTTGCTCCTAATTGCATAATATGTACCGATTTTCGCAAACCTACCATAATTGGACCAATTGAATCAGCTTTATTTAACTCCTTAAGCAATTTATAGGTGATGTTCGCCGATTCTAAATTAGGAAAAATCAATGTGTTTACAGTCTTTCCTGCAAGTTTTGAAAATGGAAATTTACTTTGATGTAATTCTTTGTTTAAAGCAAAATCTGTCTGAATTTCACCATCAACTACCAGGTTAGGTTTATTTTCATGTAATATTCTAACTGCTTCCCTAACTTTTCTGGCATTAGGATGCGAGGAAGAACCGAAGTTAGCATAGCTTAACATCGCTAATACTGGATCAAACCCAAAATTAGAAGCAACATTTGCAGTCATTTGTGCAATATCTGCGAGCTCTTCAGCACTAGGTTCAATATTAATAGAGGTGTCTGCCAAAAACAAAGGACCTCTTTCAGTGATCATAATATTTACAGTAGCCACTTTCTTTACACCAGTTGCCCTACCAATAACTTCTAATATAGGTTTTACAACTGTCGGGTAAGCTCTTGAATAACCAGAAATCATACCATCTGCATCACCTTCAAGAACCATCATAGCACCAAAATAGTTACGCTCACGCATTTTTATTTTAGCACTGTAGAAAGTAACTCCGTTTCGTTTACGACTCTCCCAATACTTTGTTGCATAACGGATATGACGCTCATCAAATTCTTCGGACATAGGGTCAATTATTGGAATATCAGCATCGAACTCCAACTCCTTTTTCAGTTCTAATATAATATCCTTTCTACCTAAAAGTATAGGTATGGCAATACCTTCTTCATGTACAATTTGAGCTGCTTTTAACACATCTAAATGATCAGCCTCGGCAAAGACAATTTTCTTCGCATTAGTACGAGCTCTACCATGTAATAAACGTACAACCTTATTATCATTACCAGAACGTAACATTAATTCTTCCTTATACTTATCCCAATCGGTAATTGGTGCTTTAGAAACACCACTTTCTATTGCTGCTTTAGCAACTGCTGGGGGTATTACATATATTAAACGCTGATCATTAGGTTTTGGAATTATATATTCTTTACCGAAAGTCAACCTAGTTTCACCATATGCTATATTTACTTGTTCTGGCACTGGTTGCTTTGTTAAATCTGCCAACGCTTTTACTGCAGCCATTTTCATAGCTTCATTAATTGCCGTTGCCCTAACATCTAAAGCTCCCCTAAATATAAATGGAAAACCTAAAACATTATTCACTTGGTTAGGATGATCAGATCTACCTGTTGCCATTATGATATCCTTACGGGTAGCAATGGCTAAATTATAATCTATTTCAGGGTCTGGGTTTGCCATGGCAAATACAATCGGGTTTTCTGCCATAGATGTTAGCATCGCAGGTGATACAATATTCGCAATGGATAACCCCACGAATACATCAGCATCTACCATTGCCTCATCAAGTGTATCTATTTTTCTATCTGTAGCAAACTCCTTCTTAGATTCTGACAAATTTTCAGCATCTTTTCGAATAACGCCTTTACTATCAAGCATTACTATATTCTCGGCCTTAGCACCAAAAGCTTTATACAATTTAGTACATGAAACAGCCGCCGCACCAGCACCACTGATTACTATGCGAGCCTCTTCCATTTTTTTATTGGAGATCTCTAATGCATTAAGTAACGCAGCTGCAGAAATAATTGCGGTACCATGCTGATCATCATGCATTACCGGTATGTCGAGTTCTTCTTTTAATCGACGTTCTATTTCAAATGCCTCTGGAGCTTTTATATCCTCAAGATTAATACCTCCAAAAGTTGGGGCAATCATCTTAACGGTTTCTATAAATTTATCTACGTCTTCGGTATCTACTTCAATATCAATACCATCGATATCGGCAAAAATTTTAAATAAAAGACTTTTACCTTCCATGACTGGTTTAGAAGCCTCAGGACCAATATTTCCTAAACCTAAAACAGCTGTACCATTAGAGATAATGGCCACTAAATTTCCCTTAGAAGTATATTTATAAACGTTTTCTTTATCCTTTGCTATTTCCAAGCATGGTTCTGCAACACCTGGCGAATATGCCAAAGCAAGATCTCGTTGTGTTCTGTAAGGTTTTGTTGGTACAATTTTTATCTTTCCAGGTTGTGGCTTTGCGTGATAAATAAGTGCTTCCCTTCTTAGCTTTTCATTGCTCATGCTCATATATTTTAAAAAAACAAATTTAAAGGTAATCTTTAAAGAAGCGTGAAAAGAACCTAGTTTTATCTTAACAAAATGCAATACCCTTAGGAAAATTCAAAAACATCATAACAATTATAATTCCAAAGCCTCTTCTTTCTTATCTACGTTCAAACGCATAGCAAAAAAGGCTGCAAGAACAAAAAAGACACCCGCAAACAACATTGCATTAATGGCATTTCCACCCAATAAGTATTTGTAGATTGGACCGAATGTAAGAGTTTCAATCCCCATAGGAATTACAATCATCATATTCAGAATTCCCATATAAACCCCTCGCCTTTCTTGCGGAACTACTTTAGACACCATGGTATAAGGTATACCCATCATTGCTGCCCAACCAATTCCAAAAAGTACCATTGGTACTAATACCATTATTGGATCTTGAATGTATGGAATTGCAAATAAAGAGAGTGCAGTACCAAACAGACTTAAAGCATATACTTTTTTACCTCCATATTTTAAGGTCAAAGGCACTAAAGCCAAAGCGACCAGCATTGTTACAATATTGTAAGTCAAACTCATTTGTGCTGATTGAGATGCCGCCTCCCCTGTAGAATACCCCATGGTTAGTTTAAATAACGGCGTTGTATACTGCCAATAAATAAATAAAGCATACCATTGAAAAAGATAAACTGCACCAAGCTTCCACATGAATTTCGGCATTTTCTTAATCGATTCTGAAATTTCTATAAAAGGCAATGCAATACGCTCGGCCAAAGGCTTAGCTTTTGCTTGATTTATATCTGCTAGTTCATCAGAAGTTGGTGGAATTTCAGGTGTTTTTAAAACAGACCATAAAATCGTAGTAATTGATAGAATTGCACCTATATAGAACGAATAATACAACCAAGTAGGGATGGTTCCTGCGACTTCAACAGATTCCCCTCCAAATAAATATTGAAACAATACGATTGAACCATTAGCCAAAAGTATACCTGCACCAACAAACAAACTTTGCATTTGGTACCCTAAACTCAATTGCTTTTCTGGCAACTTATCTCCTACAAATGCTCGATACGGCTCCATGGCCATATTGTTACCTACATCTAGAATCCATAAAAGTCCAACAGCAAACCATAACACCGGACTCGTAGGAAATGCGAATAAGCATAAACTTCCTAAAATAGCACCAATTAAAAAATAGGGCTTACGTCGACCCCATTTTGTAGACCAAGTTTTATCTGACATTGCTCCGATTATTGGTTGAATTATCAAACCAGTTACGGGGCCTGCAATATTTAAAATTGGCAGCATATCTTCAGGTGCTCCTAAGTATAAAAAAATAGGGTTAATTGCTGTTTGCTGTAGTCCGAAACTATACTGAATTCCTAAGAATCCAACATTCATATTAAATATCTGCCAAAAACTAAGACTCGGTTTTTTTATTTTCATTTACGTTTATTAATCTTGAACTGGGAGTGACGATTACAGTATTCTTATTGGAAAGATGTAAAAAATTAGAAATACATAATATTAACCCTCTAGCAATATAATATAATTAAGTGTTAGCAACACTTTTCTGAGAAACAAATACTTTCGAAAACGTTTGAGGAAAATATTTTATTTTAAAAAATCGATATTTCTAGTCAGTCCTGCAAATTTCGTTCGCTTTACAGCTGATTTTTTAAAGACTTTTTGAAAAATATCTTCTGTAATTTCTTCCCAATCTTTTTTTGTCATTGAGAGCAAGTCTGCATTCGGATTGAACAATGGTTCCTTATGGGGTTTTGAAAACCGATTCCAAGGACAAACATCTTGACAAATATCACAACCAAACATCCAATCATCAAAACTACCTTTTACCTCTGCGGGCAGTTCATTCTTTAATTCGATTGTAAAATAAGAAATACACTTACTACCATCTACTACATAAGGTTCAACTATTGCTTGGGTAGGGCAAGCGTCTAAACACGCAGTACATGTACCACAATGGTCAGTAACCTTATAATCATATTCCAATTCAATATCGACAATAAGTTCAGCAATAAAATAAAAAGACCCTACCTGTTGGGTTAAAAGATTACTATTCTTCCCAATCCATCCTAAACCACTTTTTGCGGCCCAAGCCTTATCTAAAACTGGCGCTGAATCTACAAATGCACGCCCATTGACTTCACCTATCTCTTCGGTTATGAACTCTTGTAATTGTCTTAATTTTGATTTAATAATATGATGGTAATCTTGACCATACGCATACTTAGAAATTTTATAAGAATCTTCCACTTGAGTTTCTTCCGGAAAATAATTGAGTAGTAGCGATATTACAGATTTAGAACCTTCTACCAACAAACGCGGATCTAAGCGTTTGTCAAAATGGTTTTCCATATACCCCATCTCACCATTCATGTTTTTGTTGAGCCATTTCTCCAATCTTGGCGCTTCCTCTTCCAAGAAATCTGATTTGGATATACCGCATGATAAAAAACCGAGGCGTTTGGCTTCGGTTTTAATACTATTTGTCCATTTAGATTTTATATCAATACTCAAAACAATCCTGTTTGAATTTCACCCTTTACCCTACCTAGATGCTTATAAGCAAGTTCAGTTACTTCACGACCACGAGGAGTTCGCATAATAAAACCCTGTTGAATTAAAAAAGGCTCATATACCTCTTCAATGGTTTCTGAACTTTCAGAAACCGCAGTAGCTAATGTTGAAATACCAACTGGTCCACCTTTAAATTTATCGATAATTGTGGTTAAAATTTTATTATCCATTTCATCTAAACCGTGAGCATCAACATTTAATGCCTTAAGGCTAAACTTAGATATTTCCATATCTATTGAACCATTCCCTTTAATTTCAGCGAAATCTCGTACTCTTCTTAATAACGCGTTACAAATTCGAGGTGTACCTCTACTTCTACCAGCAATCTCAATTGCTGCATCCTGGGTAATAGGAACACGCAATATTTCGGCACTTCGTTCAACTATCGTAGAAAGTAATTCGGTTGAATAATACTGTAACCTACTTTGTATACCAAACCTAGCTCGCATTGGCGCTGTTAGTAATCCGGAGCGAGTAGTTGCTCCAATCAATGTAAAAGGATTTAAATTAATTTGAACAGAGCGCGCATTAGGCCCAGTTTCAATCATTATATCAATTCTAAAATCTTCCATTGCAGAATACAAGTACTCTTCGACTATGGGACTTAATCTGTGAATTTCGTCAATGAATAAGACATCACGTTCATCTAAATTAGTTAGTAGCCCGGCTAAATCACCTGGCTTATCCAAAACAGGTCCTGAAGTAATTTTTATACCTACCCCTAATTCATTAGCCAAAATATTGGCCAATGTGGTTTTCCCCAAACCTGGAGGGCCGTGAAACAAAGTATGGTCAAGAGCCTCTCCCCTTCTATTCGCTGCCTCTACAAAAACCTTAAGATTTTCGAGCACCTGCTCTTGACCTGTAAAATCGTCAAAATTAATAGGTCGCAATGCTCTTTCAATATCCAGTTCCTCATTTGAGAAACCTTCAGAAGATGGGTCTAAATGCTCGTTCATATACTAACAAAGATATACAAACACCCGATAACTTCATTGTTAAGTGATTTTCTAAATTCATTTTAATCAATACAAAGACCAAGCATCAAATACTAATTAGAATTATGTATAAAAATTGTAATTTCATATTATGACAAAAGAAAATTACACTGCAGAAATTCTACAATATATCACTGTATTTTATATCATTTGGTCTGATGACCTATTATCGGCTTCGGAAATTAATGTGGTTGAAAATGCCATTTCTGAAGACAGTTCTTTAACCCAAAAAGATAAAAAACAACTTCGCGCTTGGTTAGATGTAAAAAACCCGCCTAAAAATCAATTGTTTAAATCTTGGAAACAACTTATTACGAATAGCGGTGTTAAGCTAGTAGAGCACGAAACCTATCCTTTAACAGCATTTAGCCAGAAGGTAGCATCACATTATCATAAAGATATCGCCTTTAATGATCATATTAAAAAAATAGAAATCAACCTTGGCATTCAACCAAATCACTATAATCACTTATTCGATGTACATATTGATGTGGATAAAATTTCTACCCAGTATTCTGCAATAGAAATTGATAGCATTTTGAAAGGTAATCATGCGGAGGTAGTCGATAGATTTAGAACAGTTTTGAATGACCCAATATTTTCATGGGAGGTTCGCAGAAATAAAGAAGAGTTTAGAAATCATGTTTTAAAGCAGGTAGAGTTTTTAGCCGATAAAGGGTATGGCGCTATGGCATATCCAGAAGCCTATGGCGGTACCAACGATATGGAAGGCTATGCCTCAATTTTTGAAAACATGATGTATGTTGATGGAAGTTTAGCTATTAAATTTGGTGTACAATTCGGCCTTTTTGGCGGTAGCATTCAAAAACTAGGAACAAAAAAACATCACGACAAGTACCTGACAGATGCAGGTTCTGCAAATCTTTTAGGGTGCTTTGCCATGACTGAGACAGGGCATGGTTCTAACGTACGTGGTATAAAGACTACGGCAACGTATAACCAAAGCACAGAAACACTAGTTATTCATACTCCTGGAAAAAATGACAATAAAGAATATATAGGCAATGCTATTCATTCAAAAATGGCATCAGTTTTCGCCCAGCTAATCGTTAATGGAAAAAATGAAGGAGTTCATGCTATTTTAGTTCCATTAAGAAATGAGAACCATGATTTATTACCCGGAATTGAAGTTGAAGACAACGGCTATAAGCTAGGTTTAAATGGTGTAGATAATGGCAAAATATGGTTCAATCAAGTTTCAGTGCCTAAAATAAATTTGCTTAATAAATACGGAACCATTCTGGGTAATGGAGATTATTATTCTGAAATTAAAAATCCGAATAAAAGATTTTTCACCATGCTAGGCACCTTGGTAGGTGGCAGAATTTGCGTTGCTAGAGCTGGTCTTGGTGGAGCAAAATTTGCACTTACAGTCGCCATCAAACATGCATTAAAAAGAAGACAATTTAATGATAGTGTGAAAATTCAGGAAGATTTACTGATGGACTATCCTTCACATCAATTACGTTTAACACCATTAGTGGCAAGTGCATATGTCTACCATATCACCCTCGACAAAATGATGAGAATTTATTGTGATGAATCGCAACCAGACAAAAGACAAGTTGAAACTCAAGTTGCCGGACTTAAATCTATTATTACATGGTATGCAAATAACACGATTCAAGAATGTAGGGAAGCTTGTGGTGGTAAAGGATACCTTTTAGAGAATCGCATTGCTGATTTAAAAGGTGATGTTGACATTTTTACCACATTTGAAGGGGATAACAATGTATTACTACAATTAGCCGCTAAGGGCGTTCTTTCTGATTTTAAAGCGGAATTTAATAGTGCAGGCTTTTCTACTGTTTTAAAATTACTGAGTTCCCAATTAGGCGATAGGCTTTCAAACATAAATCCACTTTACACCAACAAAACTGATAAAGACCATTTATATAACCCTAAGTTTCATGTACATGCTTTTGAGCATAGAACTCGGCGATTGACCTATACTATTGCAATGCGAATAAGAGGCTACATTAAAAAAGGGATTCCTTCTTATCAAGCCTTCCTTAAAGTTCAAACACATCTATTAACATTAGGAAAAGCATATAGCGTAGAACTTGCGTATAAATCATTTTTAGAGCACAATAGGACTATAACGGATCCAGATTACAAAGCTCTTTTTGAAAAATTAGGAACACTATACGCATTAAACGAAATAAGAAAAGATGCTTCTTGGTATTTAGAACAAGGTTATATAGGAAGTACAAAATCAAAAGCTATACGACAACGTGTAGAAAGACTATGTACAGAACTGAGACCACATTTGGGTAGTTTAGTAGATGGCTTTGGTATTCCAGACCATTGCCTAACAGCACCAATAGCAAATTAGTCTTTTTCCTTTTCCAATCTCGACGTATCTAAGAAATCCAAAATTGTAATCTTAGGATCACCATAAAGCTTAGTTCTAGAACCGCCTTTAGAACTAAGTTGAAAATTACTTAAAGCTCTAATTTCCGCATCAGGGGAATCTTCTATCAATAGAAGTACATCACTTGCTTGCAAATCAGACGCTTTCAAGGAACTGTTCCCATATAATTTAGCCATTAAGAAATCGGCAGTACCTTCAACTTTAGCTGAGGCATTCTCATACATGTAAATACTATTATTGGCACCTGTAGTATAAAGTTTTACATCAATTCTGTCCTTTAGCGTAATATTTAATGAATCACTTGCCAAATTAAAATCACCTGAACTGATTTCTTCCATTGTGATATCAATAATATCAGCTGTAGCATTTAATTCTAACCTAGAAGTACCTGCAGTATAAACATTTAAACGATTTGTCGAAATAACATCTTGCATACTAATCTTTCCATTCAACATTTTAACAGAGCTCAATTCTTGAAAGAAAATAGTGATTTCTAGTTTTCTCTTAGAAGTAATATTATAGAAGGATGATATTTTCAAAGTACCGTTATCAACTTTGAATCTAAGAACATCTACTAGGTTATCATCTAGTTCTAATGCATAACCTTCTCGAGAAGATTTTTGAAGTACAATATCCAAATCATCAGCAAGCTCAATTGCAGTAAATGGCTCTAAATCCTCCCGAACCTCAATTACATTTTTATTACCCTTTATTTTTGGCTTTCTTTGTGAATAAAGCTGGACAGAAATAAGTGAAACAATTAAAAGAAGGGCGAACTTTTTCATAATCTATAGTTTTTTATAAATGAAGGTATTCATTTTTATGTGATCAACGAACAACTTAGCAATATCTTAAGAGCTTAACAAAAAAAAGCCCAACTATCACTAGTTGAGCTTTTTACTAATTTTTAATTATCTAGTGACTCATTTCTTCTTCATCCTTCTGTAGTGGAATGTTTTGGGGAATGAAGTCTTGACCTGGAATAAAATATTCACCATTTTCATCAACTTTACTATAATCATAAGACCATCTATGAACCTCAGGTATAGCACCAACCCAGTTACCATGAACATGTTTCTGTTCAGCAGTCCATTCTAATGTATTAGATCTCCAAGGGTTTTTAGGACCAACCTTACCATAGAAAACACTATAGATAAAGTTTGCAACGAAAACTAATTGAGCGGCCCCTGCAATGATTGCGAACACTGTCATTAACACTTGTATATCTGTAAGCTCATCAAACATTGGGAATGCCGTATTTTCATAATATCTTCTTGGTACACCTGCCATACCGACAAAGTGCATAGGAAAGAATACACCATAAGCACATATTGCAGTCACCCAAAAGTGTACATAACCCAAATTCTTATTTAGAAGCTTTCCTTCAAACATTACAGGAAACCAATGGTACACACCTGCAAATAAACCATATAGTGCAGAGATTCCCATTACTAAGTGAAAGTGAGCAATTACAAAATAGGTATCATGAACATTTATATCTAATGTACTATCTCCCAAAATAATACCTGTTAAACCACCAGTAATAAATGTGGATACAAAACCAATAGAAAATAGCATTGCTGGATTTAACTGCAAATTACCTTTCCAGAGTGTTGTAATCCAATTAAAAGCCTTTACCGCAGAAGGTATCGCAATTAATAAGGTTGTAAACGTAAAGACAGATCCTAAAAATGGATTCATTCCAGAAATAAACATATGGTGACCCCAAACAATTGTTGAAAGAAAGGCAATTGCAAGTATTGAAGCAACCATTGCGCGGTAACCAAATATAGGTTTACGCGAACTAGTTGCCATAATTTCAGATACCAATCCCATTGCTGGTAAAATCACAATATATACTTCAGGGTGCCCTAAGAACCAAAACAAATGTTCAAATAATACTGGTGAACCACCTTGATAATGTAAAACCTCACCTTGAATAAATATATCGGATAAGAAGAAAGAAGTACCAAAACCTCTATCCATAATCAACAATAACGCTGCAGATAATAATACTGGAAACGATATTACACCAATAATAGCCGTAACAAAGAAAGCCCAAATTGTCAATGGCAATCTAGTCATTGACATTCCTTTTGTTCTTAAGTTAATAACCGTTACGATATAGTTCAAAGAACCTAATAATGAAGAAGCAATAAAAATAGCCATGGATGTTAACCAAAGAGTCATACCCATACCAGAACCCGGTTGAGCCATAGGCAAAGCGCTTAAAGGCGGATAGATAGTCCAACCCGCTGCTGCAGGCCCAGCTTCAACAAATAATGAAATAACCATTATAACAGCAGAAACAAAAAACAACCAAAATGAAACCATGTTAAGGAAACCAGATGCCATATCTCGTGCCCCTATTTGTAATGGAATCAATAGGTTACTAAATGTACCACTTAGACCAGCTGTTAAAACAAAAAAGACCATTATGGTTCCGTGCATGGTAACCAAAGCCAAATAAATATCTGCGTCCATTACACCACTTGGAGCCCATTTCCCTAAAAGAGCTTCAAAAATTGGAAATGATTCCCCCGGCCATGCCAACTGCATTCTAAACAATAATGACATTGCTATACCAATAAAACCCATTACCAATACACCTGTTACTAAGTATTGTTTGGCAATCATTTTATGGTCTTGACTAAAAATATATTTAGTCACAAAAGTTTCTTTGTGATGATGTCCATGATCGTCATGTGCGTGATCATCTACATGTGCATGTGCTGTTGCTGACATAATCGTAATCTTTAATTTTATTAATTTTCTTGTTATAGCCTTTTTCTATTCGAGGAATACTGAATTACTCTCCTACTGGCGTAGAATCTACTGTATTAAAAGCAGGTTCTGAATCATCTTTCATTACGGTTTCAGCAAAAGTCGATTGACCCTTCATCCACTTATTATAATCCTCTTCAGATTCAACTATGATTTTCATCTGCATATTGTAGTGAGATTTTCCACAAATCTTATTACAAAGCAAGATGTAATCAAATTCCCATGGATCAAGAACTTCTCCAGTGCTTGCAGATTTTTCTGCACGAATTTTGTTTGTTCTTTTCACCTTATCTACAACATCAGGATTTGCTCTCATCTCTTCTGTAGTGTATATCGGAGTAAAAGAAAATTCTGTAATCATACCAGGAACACAATTCATTTGTGCTCTAAAATGAGGCATATAAGCAGAATGCAAAACATCTTGAGAACGCATTTTAAAATTAACCTTTCTACCTACTGGTAAATGTAATTCCTTAACAATAACATCGTCATGAGCGTATGTATCAGCTTCATCTAAACCGAGTACATTTGCCTTATCAATATCTATCATTCTAACGTTAGCACCACCTAGAACATTATCTCCACCACCATATCTTGCGGTCCAGTTAAACTGTTGAGCATAAAGTTCTACTATTAATGGATCGTCTTCGTCGTTAACATCCATAATGTTTGTCCACGTATACAGACCCCATAAAATAAGACCTGCTAAAACAATAACGGGTATGATGGTCCAAATGAATTCTAAACGATCATTATCAGCATAAAACAATGCCTTTTGACCTTTTTTACCACTATACTTATATCCGAAATAATGTAATAATGCTTGTGTTAATGTTTGAACAATAAAGATGATAACCATGGAAACTAACATCAAGCTATCATACTCCTCACCATGAGCAGAACCAGCTTCAGGTAATAAGAATTTACCATATTGCCAAAAACTAAAAATGGTTATTCCGTATATGAATACTAAAAATGCGAATAACATATAACCGTTATTCTTATTGTCGCTATCTGTAGCTATCTGATACTTTTCAGTTTTAAGCTGTGATAATTCAAATATTTTAGTCAACTGCCAAATGGCAATCGCTACAAGTACAAGAACAGCTAAAGTCAATAATGTCGTCATCGTATATATAAATGTTATACTTTACTTATGAATTAATAATGAAAGTGTCTGCTTTCTTCAATAAATGGATTTCTTTTAGGCTGTAAAGGAGCTGTTGAAAGTGATCTAAAAACCCAAAAAATAAATAACCCTGCAAAAAATAATACAGAGCCGATTTCTGGAATTCCAATATACCAGTTCTCACCTACAGTAGATGGCATTATGGCATTGAATATATCCATATAATGTCCCGCAAGTATTACAATACCAGTTAATATTACGAACCAATTAATTCTTTTATAGTCACTATTCATCAACAATAAAACCGGAAATAAGAAATTCATGGCTACCATACCAAAGAATGGTAATCTATAATCTGCTATTCTAGTTACATAATATGTTACCTCCTCAGGAATGTTAGCATACCATATTAACATGAATTGAGAGAACCATAGATATGTCCAGAAAATACTAATACCGAACATAAATTTTGCTAAATCATGAATATGACTATTGTTAACATCAGGTAAATGACCTTTTGACTTTAAGTAAATAGTAACCATTGCGATAACAGTAATACCAGATACGAACATACTTGCAAAAATGTACCAACCAAATAATGTACTAAACCAATGTGGTTCAACACTCATTAACCAATCCCAAGACATTATTGATTCTGATATCAAATAAAACACCAAGAAACCAGCAGATATTTTGAAGTTCAATTTAAAATTAGAATTGTCATCAGACTCATCCTGAGCCAAGGATAGTTTTCTTGAATATTCTCTATATCCAATCCATCCAGCTAAAAATATCGCCGCTCTAATTAAAAAGAAAGTAGGATTCAAGTATCCTGATTTACCTTGCAATAAAGCATCATGTGCAACTACATCTGCATCCATCCAGATGAATAAATGATTCATATGTAACACTGAAAGTAGAAGTATAACAAAAACAATAATTCCGCCTGGAACAAGATATGACGTTATTCCTTCCATAACTCTAAACAACAATGGAGACCACCCTGCTTGCGCAGCACGCTGAATTGCGTAAAAGGCTAAAACACCTAATGATATCATCATAAAAAAGAATGCAGCAACATATAATGCTGCCCATGGTCTATTTTGTAATTGATCCAACAAATGCTGATCGTGTGAAGAATCATGTTCTTCACCATGAGCATCTGCAACAGCATGATCATCTTCCTTAGGTGCATGCGCAGCTTCAGCTTCATGTGCATCACCATGACCTTCGTCATGACTAGCCACCATGGCCTTTGCCTCTGCTATAGTTCCAGGAGCCATAACAAATCCACCTATAATTCCTAATGCACCTACAATCATTAGAATAATGGAAGCTATTTTAAGTCTATTTGAAAACGTATACATAGTATTGTTTACCTATTATTTGGTTAAATCTTGTTTCAATTGCATTACATATTCCGATACTTGCCACATCTCTTCTGTATTCATTTGAGAAGCGTAAGACCCCATAGAATTCAATCCATAATGAATTGTATAATATGTAGTACCTACTGTTAGATTCCTAACAGGATCAGCATAACTTGGAACACCCAATATCTTTTCTCTCTTTACCAAGGTTCCTTTACCATCACCTTTATCACCGTGACATATCGCACAATAAATTGTATACAATTGACCACCTTTTGCTAAATTATCATCAACATTAATTGAATCTAATGGACTTCCTTGCAATCTAGCCAATTCTTTTCCTTCAGGTGAATTTTCAATTTCATAAGGCAACCACCCTCTGTTAATAGTATTCGCAGGAGGTAATAAGGCTTCAGATTGATTTGGCAAAAAACCTGCCTCACCATAAGTCTCATAACCAACTGACTCGTACATATTAGGCATATATTGATAATTACGTGACTTATCATTTTGACAAGATGTAACCAATACGACTAAAGCAAATAGTATTGCTATGTTTTTAAAACTGTTCATATTTAATGACTGTTTTTTTCTGATACATTAATTTCAACAGCTCCTGTATCCATTAATAAATCTTTTAATTCCTGCTCATTATCATGGATCTCAATTTCCATTAAAAAATGGTCATCCGTTGTTCTTACATCCGGATTTTCCGCATCTTTAAAAGGCCACAATCTACTTCTAAGATAAAAGGTAATCACCATTAAGTGAGCTGCAAAAAACACCGTTAATTCAAACATAATCGGAACAAATGCCGGCATGTTCTCTATATAGCTAAAACTTGGTTTACCACCAATATCTTGAGGCCAATCTTCTATCATGATGTAGTTCATCATTAATACCGAAACCGCAAGACCAACACAACCGTATAAGAATGAAGTTATAGCTATTCTTGTCGGTGCCAATCCCATTGCTTTGTCCAATCCATGTACTGGAAAAGGACAATATACCTCTTCAATATGATGTTTTGCTGCTTTCACCTTCTTAACGGCAAGCATAAGCACATCATCATCGTCGTAAAAAGCATGTATAACTTTAGATGCCATAATTATCTCTTGTTATTTAATAAAATAGTTGCCTGACCTGCCCAATCATCTCTCTGTGCTCTCCCGGGGAACGAACCTGTAATAGAATCCAACAAGTTATATTCACGTTCTGTCATTCTAGCCACTTGAGCAAATGTGTAAATTCCTATTTGATTCAAGGTTGCTTCCATTTGCGGACCTATACCTTTCACCTTTTTCAAGTTATCTGCTTGTTGCGTTGTTGCATCAAAAGTACCAACTGCACTTAACAAATCAGAAACACCAACTTTATCATCAACAGCAGGTTTAACTTCACCCATTAACACATCATCAGTAATAGACTCCTTTACTTCTACTTTAGTTTTTTTAATCGTATATAATGGCTTACCAGCATCCCTTAGTTTCTTATATTTCTCTCCTGAGGCTTTCAAAATAGATTTAACCTCGGCCTGAGCAATAACAGGGAATGTTCTAGCATATAAAAGGAATAGAACAAAGAAGAATCCTATTGTACCTATGAATATACCTATATCTACAAATGTTGGCGAGAACATTGTCCAAGATGATGGTAAATAATCTCTATGTAATGAAGTTACGATAATTACGAATCTTTCAAACCACATACCAATGTTCACCACAATCGAAATAAAGAAAGAGAACATTATACTCGTTCTAAGTTTCTTGAACCACATAAACTGAGGCGAGAACACATTACATGTCATCATTGACCAGTATGCCCACCAGTAAGGACCGGTAGCTCTATTCAAGAACGCGTATTGTTCATATTCAACCCCAGAATACCATGCCATAAACAACTCGGTAATATAGGCACAACCTACAATAGAACCGGTAAGCATGATAACGATATTCATTAATTCTATATGCTGAATGGTAATGTAATTTTCTAAATGACATACCTTTCTCATTATAATCAACAATGTATTCACCATCGCAAAACCAGAGAAAATAGCTCCAGCAACAAAGTATGGTGGAAAAATAGTTGTATGCCAACCCGGTATTACCGAAGTAGCAAAGTCAAAAGATACAATGGTATGTACAGATAGAACTAAAGGAGTTGCAAGACCCGCAAGCACCAATGACACTTCTTCAAATCGTTGCCAATCTTTAGCACGACCACTCCATCCAAAACTTAACAAGCTGTATATTTTCTTCTGAAAAGGCAAAACAGCTCTATCTCTAATCATTGCGAAATCAGGAAGTAAACCTGTCCACCAGAATACTAAAGAAACAGATAGATACGTTGAAATAGCAAATACATCCCAAAGTAATGGTGAATTAAAATTAACCCATAATGAACCAAATTGATTTGGAATTGGAAGAACCCAATATGCCAACCAAGGACGACCCATGTGAATTATTGGAAAAAGACCAGCCTGAATTACAGAGAAAATGGTCATAGCTTCCGCAGAACGGTTAATTGCCATTCTCCATTTCTGACGGAATAATAAAAGTACCGCTGAAATCAATGTACCAGCATGACCAATACCTACCCACCAAACAAAGTTGGTTATATCCCAAGCCCAATTCACGGTCTTGTTAAGACCCCATGTACCGATACCGGTAGAGACCGTATAAATAATACAACCTACTCCCCAAAGAAATGCCACTAAGGCAATGGAAAAAACTATCCACCAATGCTTATTTGCTCTTCCTTCTACTGGAGCGGCAATATCCACAGTTACATCGTGGTAGCCTTTGTCTCCAATTACTAGGGGTTTACGTATAGGTGCTTC
>TARA_R110001583_G_scaffold194730_1_pt1 | contig 68923 bp, 60 predicted proteins | sample TARA_R110001583 | Tara Oceans TARA_R110001583 (sample SAMEA4398432) | marine metagenome | biome: Polar Biome; feature: [MES] marine water layer (ENVO:01000295) within the mesopelagic zone...; material: water (ENVO:00002006), including particulate matter (ENVO:01000060) such... | reverse complement strand
GACTAACTGGAATCCCCTGATTGATCAAATCCGACAGACTGCTAGGGAGTTTAAAGTAGCCGTTTTTCCGAGGAGAAGTACTCAAGAGAGCCAATCCATTTGGCATTTAAGTCATCTCCACTGAAAAGTGGGGCAGAAATTTCATTGGTTTTCCAAGTTGGCCGCGCTGTGCTGCGGAAAACACTTTTAGCGTCCGCGTATTGCTTGAATTTTTTAAAAACATTTATGCCGTATTGTGCTTCAATGATAATGTGAATCGCAGCTATAGCATCAAGTAGATTTTGAAAATTTGCGTTTTCTAGGTTGCCGCCGCGATTATGTTTTACTGAGTTATATGCGTCGTACCATCTCAAAGATTTAGTTGGTTTGGTTTCGGCCCATTTCTCAAAAGGTTTGAATGTCTCTATATTTGGATATTGCTCTAACACAACGGTGTATTCATTAAGTTTCAATAGTGGTAAGCACTTTATGTAGTCTTGTGTAGTGTAAGATTTTTTTTCATCATAGCCGTTTTCTAGCAAAACTCTTAGCAGTAAATATTCTACTTCAGTGCAAGCTAGAATCAACAACTCTCTTACTTTTTGACCGTATGAGTGGAAGTTTTTTTTAGACGGCTCGATTGTGTAAAGCAAATTATCTAAAGAGTTTTGTATGGATTGGTAAGCACGAACGTCTTGGTGGTAACTATCGTTGACATAGTTAAACTTGAAGTTCCCCCTGCTGATGCGTGGATAAAAAAATCCAGGATTTTTAATTTCATACAAATCTAAAACATTAATATCTATGGATTCCGCAAAACGGAGCATATAATATTCAATTGACTTCTGAGTTGGTGTGGTGACATCTCCGCCCTTAAAACGCTCGTTATAATCACTGCTGGCTTGGCTGGTCCAGTCGCTCCATTGTTGACAACAATAGTATTCGTAGTAACCTTCAGAATCTACGTATAAATGAACGGTGTCATTTTCTTTCTGGAAGATTCCTATGTTTCCGTCTTTGTTTTTAAAAGAATATGTGCTCATCTATTTATCCTTCAAGTATCTCTATATCAGGAATTTAGTTTGTTATTTATAAGTGGCAAGAACCTTGGATGTAGATAAATCAGAGTAATTAATATCGGTGTTCATTGTAGAACACTGCCAGCCATCATCCCAGGCATGATGAGAAAATTTTTCAAACCGGCCATTGGCGTTGGAAACCGCCCCGCGTCCCTTTTGCGCACGAGCAGGCAGCAGGGCGGGGTCCTGTACGGGGGTAGTGCGGGTATCGGCATTTGGCTGGGGGCTGGTCCGCATGGCGGAACTCCGATGGTAAAAGGGCAGGGCGTTGTTAACGCGACAGTATAGAACAAAATAAGAACATTGCAATCGTAAAACCCTTTTTCTGCCTTGTGCAGGCCATGTTTGAATGGTCCCATCACCTGCCCTGACAGGCTGGTATTTTCAAAAAACGAGGATATTCATGCGTGTGATCGTCACTGGCGGTGCCGGTTTTATCGGATCGGCCCTGTGTCGCTATCTGGTTGGAGACTGCGGCTGGCCGGTGCTGAATCTTGATAAGCTGACCTACGCGGCCGACCAACGCTCTTTGGCCGCGATCGAGGGCGCACCGGGCTATCGTTTCATGCAGGCGGACATCGCCGACGGTGATAAAATCAGCCATATTCTGGAAGATTACCAGCCCGATGCTATCCTGCATCTGGCCGCCGAAAGCCATGTGGATAGCTCCATAGACGGGCCGGGCGATTTTATCCAGACCAATATTGTCGGGACATACTGCCTTTTGGATGCGGCGCTGAAATACTGGCGCAATGTGCCGGCCGACCGGCAAAAATCCTTCCGGTTTCACCATGTCTCAACCGACGAGGTTTATGGATCGCTGGGTGCGGAAGGGCTGTTTGGCGAAACAACGGCCTATCAACCCACTTCGCCCTATTCGGCCAGCAAGGCCTCGTCGGACCATCTGGTGCGGGCCTGGCATCATACCTATGGTTTGCCGGTAGTGGTGTCGAATTGCTCGAACAATTATGGCCCGTTCCAGTTTCCCGAAAAATTTATTCCGTTGATGATTTTGAATGCAATGGCAGGTCGCAAATTGCCGGTTTATGGCAACGGGCAAAATGTCCGCGACTGGCTTCATGTGACTGACCATGTTAACGCGCTGCGCCTGATTTTGCAGCATGGCGCGGTTGGCGAGACCTACAATGTTGGCGGGCGGAACGAGGCGCGCAATATTGATATTGCCCGCCAGATCATTGCCCATGTGCGTGACCTTTCCCCGCATCGTACCCTGCCACCCGACGATGAAATGATTGAATTTGTCGCCGACCGCCCCGGTCATGACCGGCGCAATGCCATTGATGCGACCAAGCTGGAAAATCGCCTGGGCTGGCAGGCGCAATACAGTCTTGAAACCGGCCTGCGCGATACGGTCGCGTGGTATTTGAACCATTCCAACTGGTGGCAACCGATTTTGGATCGCAAATATCAGGGGCAGCGCCTGGGCGTGGTGTAATCACGTTTTAATCAATCTTTACGGGCCACATATCACAATAAGTGGGTATGTGCGGCCAAGCCTATATCGTGCTTGGGATCAATTGGTTAATCTGGCATTCTTCTGGTTCTTTACCGTGCACGCATAGAAGGGGAATGTCGGTGCTAGATTGGGCGCAAATACTGACTTTTACGCTGGTAACGTCGCTTTTGGTGATGTCACCCGGCCCGAACGGGGTGTTGATTGCCAAAACGGTGCCCACATCCGGGCGCGCGGCGGGCTTTGCCAATGTTGCCGGGTTTGTTAGCGCATTTTATGTGCATGGCACGCTGTCCATCCTTGGTATTTCGGTCATTCTGGTGCAATCGGCACAGTTGTTTTTTGCCGTCAAAATGCTGGGTGCGGCCTATTTGTGCTGGGTGGGTTTCAAGGCCCTGCGCGATGCCTGGCGCGGGGTTAAAACCGTTGGCGAAACATCGCCCGCACGGCGCAAACGCACCTTGATCAAAGCCTATGGCGAAGGTTTCTTAACCAATGTGCTAAACCCCAAAGTATCGATTTTTTATCTGGCGGCTTTCCCCCAATTTATCCCTGTTGGGGCAGGCGGTGCCGGGTCTTCCGGGGCTGTCGGGGCGGCATTTATGCTGGTTTGTGTGCATGCCCTGATTAATGCCGTTTGGTTCACGGCGATGGTTTTGTTGCTGGCGCGGTTAACAGGGGCGGTGCGCAATGGTCGCTTCCAGCGGTGGTTAAAGGCGGTCACCGGCAGCGTGTTTATTGCCTTTGGCATCAAGCTGGCAACTTTCCGCCCGTAAATACCCGGCATATTGCTATATTTAAAATTTAATTTCTGTATCAGTTTGCGCCGCTCGATCAGGTGTGGATGCGGGCGCGGCGGGTGTGGGTTTTTACGTGCGCAAGGCAATCAGCGCCATCACCAGCACAAATGCGCCAAACAGGATGTCGGCCAGCAGGTTGTCATTGCCATTCATCGCCAGAAACGATGCCACGGGCAAAATCAACGAAGCCAGTACTAAAAAGATCGGGTTAAAAAGCATCTTTTTCATATCAGTGGCCCCCCAGCGCCATTGTGACCAGCAAAATGCCCAGCGCCCAAACACCGCAGAGCAGGGTCAGGATCACGCCGGTTTTTAAAACAACCGATAAAACCGGCCCTTCCTTGCCCGACAGCCCGACGGTGGAGCACCCGACCATGATTTTAGAGGGGGCCAACATACTGCCCAGTGATGCGCCGGTTGCCTGTGCGGCCAGAACAAGGGCGGTGGAAAGCCCCGAAAGTTCGGCTGTGTGGCGCTGGAACATGCCAAAAACCACATTGGAATTGTTGGTGCTGCCGGTCATGAAAGCGCCCAGCGCGCCAATGGCCGGGGCCACCACGGGATAGGCAATGGCAAAGGTGCCCGAAAACAGTTTTGATCCCCCTTCGGCCAGCGCATAGGTCATACCGGCATGATCCATCATCAGGGCAAGACCAATGACGGGCACCATGCCAATGCTGGTGGGAAGGGCGCTTTTCAGGGTGCGTTGGGCAATGCGTTTGCCAATACCCGGTGCATAGCGCCCGCGCAGTTTGAAAAAGGTAAAGCTGATGGCGGCGGTATAAAGCAAAAGGGCACCGGGATGACCAAAAACCGCAATGGCCTTGGCTTTTTCAGCGGCAATATCCCAGCCCTGCAATGTTTGCATTGCCGGGAAAGACAAGGTTAGTTCAATGCCCGATAAAAACCGGCCCACCGGGGCGACAAAGGTTGCCAGGCCCACAATGATCATAAAGACCAGATAGGGGGTTAAGCCTTCGATCAGGGGCATTTTTTGGGCATCATCCGATCCCGGTTCGGCAATGTCGTCGGGGTGGGGTTTCCAGAACCGGGTGACAATGATCGATGCGATCAGCCCGAAAATACCGGCGGTCAACCCGCCCAAAGTCCAGACACCGTAATTTGCCATCATATATTGGGCAACACCCATTACCCCGGCAATGATCATCAGTGGCACAATGCGGCGGCGAATGGTCAAAAATCCGCCATCCAGCCACAAAACGGCCGCCCCGCAGGTAAAGCCCGACAGACCCAGCAAAATGGCCGAATAATGGGTCAGCTCGCTGCCGGGGATGCCGGTAACGCCAATCAGGGCTTCAAACGACGTGGCCATATTGCCAAACAAAACCGACCAGCTATGCCCGATCATGGGGGCGGCAACCGCAATAACCGGCGAAAACCCCATGCCCAGCAACAACGGGGCGATGACAGCAATTGGCACGCCAAACCCGGCCACACCTTGTAAAAAAGTGGCAAAAACATACCCCAAAATCAGCAATTGCAAGGGCCGGTCATCGGTCAGTTTGCGAATGGCCGCGCCGATGGTTTTAATCGCCCCGGCTTCTTCTGCGGCGAAATACAGGATCAGCGCGGCCCACACGATATATAGAATATACAGGGCCAGCATCACGCCTTTGGCCTGGGCGACAATCAGCATATCGACCGGGGTGCCAAAGGCAAAAAAGGCGATGACGGCGGTAATGAACCATGCTGCGGCACCGGCGCGTGCAGCCCCCCAGTTTGCCTTGATCATTAAAAACAAAATGGTGGCAATGGGCAGGGCGGCCAGAATAAACTTGATCATCGGGAATGCGTTAACCTTTGGGAACAACACGTTGTGGTTAAACACAAAACCGTTTTAACCGCCCGTGTATCATGTCCGATGCCTGTGATATGTGCAAGGGTGCGCAAGGCGCTTTTCGTATTATGGAAATGGTTCGCCTTACAGCAAATTGGTTCATCAGGGGGTAATTATGCAACCGGGAACGCATCATGCCTTATAAACAGGACGACAAAATGCCCACCAAACAGAGAAAGTCGTTTGGTGGGCATTGGTCGATTTAGGGCTGTTTTATGTGGTCGTGGTAGGGCTTAGGCGCATTCCTGCCGACTTTCCTTGGCCGCCAGTTCGTCGCGAATTTCGGCCCCGATGGCAAAGGATTTCAGGCGGGCATCATGATCGAAAATATTGGCCGTCAAGATCAGTTCATCGACCTGTGTTTCATATAAAAATTCGCGAACTTTGGTGCGTACTGTGTCGCGCGACCCAACGGCGGCATAGCGCATGGCGTGGTTAACACCGGCCCTTTCGATCGAATTCCACATCGCATCCATATCTTTGACCGGGGCGGGCAATTTGCCGGGGTTGCCACGGCGCAAGTTCAGGAATTGCTGTTGCATTGATGTTGCCAGAAACTGGCCTTCCGCGTCGCTATCGGCGGCAAAAAAGCCCATGGCGGCAGCGGCATAAGGTTTTTCCAGCTGCTCGGAGGGTTCAAACCGCGACCGGTAAAGGTCCAACGCCTGCATGAGATAATCAGGTGCAAAATGCGAGGCAAAGGCAAAGGGCAAGCCAAGGCGGGCGGCAAGTTCGGCTGAAAACAGGCTGGACCCCAAAAGCCATATCGGGACTTGGGACCCATAACCCGGCACAGCCCGAATAGGCGGGTTGCCATCTAGCGGCGCCAGGAATTGCTGCACCTGCAACACATCCTGAATAAAGCGTTCTTCGCTGCCATGCATATCGCGGCGCAGGGCGGCGGCGGTACGCTGGTCGGTGCCAGGCGCGCGGCCAATGCCAAGGTCAATCCGGCCCGGATACAGGGCATCAAGGGTGCCAAACTGTTCGGCAATGACCAACGGCGCGTGGTTGGGCAGCATCACGCCGCCCGATCCGACCCGAATGGTTTTGGTGCCACCGGCAACATGGCCGATTACCACCGATGTTGCGGCACTGGCAATGCCGGGCATGTTGTGGTGTTCGGCCAGCCAATAGCGATAATAGCCCAGCTTTTCGCCCAGTTGGGCCAGTTCAAGGGTTTTGCGCAAGGCATCGGACGGATGTTCACCGTCATTTACCGGGCAAAGATCAAGAATGGAGAAACGCGTCATAACATTATATCCTGTTGGGCGTCGGGCATTTTCTGCCGCGCCAGATGGGTCTGTTACGACCTAATTTAGGGCAAAAATGCCATAACGCCAGCGCGACCTGTTGCGGGGGCATTATTTCACGGGCAAATCAGGGGATTGGCGCGCATGATGGGGTGGTTTTGGTCATGTTGATTATTTTGGGCGGCCTGCCGGGATGTGGCAAAAGCACATTGGCAAAGATGCTGGCAGAACGTTTGTCTGCTGTGTGGTTAAGGATTGACAGCATCGAACAGGCCCTGCGCGATGCCCATGATCTATATGGCAATGGGCCGCTTGAAATGGGGCCGCAGGGTTATATGGTGGCCTATCAACTGGCGGCGGATAATCTGGCGCTGGGCCATTACGTGATTGCTGATAGTGTAAACCCGCTTGAAATTACCCGTGCCGCGTGGCGCGATGTGGCACGGAAGATCGGTGTTAAATTTGTTGAAATTGAACTGATCTGTTCGGATGCGGGGGAGCACCGCAAGCGCATCGAAACCCGGCAAACAAGCGTGCCAAATTTAAAACTGCCAGACTGGCAGGCCGTGCAAAACCGCGATTATCAGCCCTGGCACAGCGGCCAACTGGTTTTGGACAGCGCGCAAAATACTGCCGAACAACTGGTGGGGCAGGTGATATCGCGGCTGTTCGATGACGGGTCAGGGTGAGTTTTGTTTGGAAATTCACCCTAATGTTTTGATAATATGACTATTTTTGATCGTTGATCGTGCTGTCGATAAAGTTGCGAATGACGGTTGATGTGGTGTCGCGGCGATAGGCCAATGACAAAAAGGCGATGGCGGGAATGCCATCAATCGGGCGATAAGCAACCCCGCGAACCTGCAATTGTCCCATGGCCGCAGGCACAAGCGACACCCCCATTTCAGCGGCCACCAGATTAATCACCGACCCGATTTGCGGGGCCGATTGCCCCAGTTCCGGTTCAAAACCGGCATTGCGACAGGCATTGACCACGGTGTCAAAATGGGTGGGGCCCACTTCGCGCGGGGTTAAAACAAACGGGTCATGTGCCAGCATGGCAAGCGAGATGGTTTCATGAACAGCGGCAGGATGGCCGACAGGTAATACCGCCAGCATGGGTTCATTGCCCAGATCGTGCAGTTTGATGTTGGCATGATCGACGGTGTTTTGGCGCAGGAAGGCGGCATCAAGCTGCCCGTCAATCAGGTCTGTTAATAGCCGGGTGGAGTTGGTTTCGGTTAAGGTGAGCTTGACGGTCGGCCAGGTACGGCGAAAGGCGCGAATGGCGGCCGGCACCACCGGGCTAAAGGCGGCAGAGCCGGTAAAGCCAACATGAATGGTGCCAACTTCGCCGCGCGCGGCGCGTTGTGCGGCATGAATCGCTTGTTGGGCAAGGTCGGGAAACTGGCACACGATGGCCTTAAAAGCGTGACCGGCATCGGTCAGTTCGGCACCATGGGGAACACGGTGAAACAGTTTTGCGCCAATTTCGGTTTCCAGATCCTTTATTTGCTGGCTAAGCGGTGGTTGACCAATGCCGATGCGCTGAGCGGCACGGGTGAAATTGCCTTCTGCGGCAACAGCCAGAAAATAACGGATATGACGAAGTTCCATGTTTTGGTATCTCTAAAACATATTAAAAACGGCAGTAACATATATTGGACGGATGGCATGGTTGGTGCAACAATTTGGACAAAATAAAAACATCGCCCTACCACCCGCCAAGGATTGAAAATGACAGACGAAAAGGCAGGCCCGGACCTGCCACCGCGCAGTGATACCGAACCGACAGTAGCAGCAATGCCGACACCCGCCGCCGCGACAGCCCGTGACGACCAAAACTGGGTTGAACCTGGCACACCGGCCTATCGCCGGGTGGCGATGGCGCTGTTTTTGGCCGGGTTTGCGACATTTTCGCTGATTTATTGTGTGCAGCCTTTATTGCCTGCCTTTGCCGATGATTTTGCCGTCAGTCCGACGCAAAGCTCGCTGGCCTTGTCGTTGACCACCGGGTTTCTGGCCTTTTCAATTTTGCTGGCCGGTGCCGCGTCCGAGGCATTTGGGCGGCGGCGACTGATGTTTGTGTCGATGTGTGCGGCATCGGTTTTAAACATTGCCGATGCGTTTATCCCCAATTGGCATGTGCTGCTGGTGGCGCGTGCGCTTGAAGGTTTTGTTCTGGGTGGGGTGCCTGCGGTGGCAATGGCCTATCTGGCCGAAGAAATCCATCCGCGCGGGCTGGGGCTGGCGATGGGGTTGTATGTAGGGGGCACGGCATTTGGCGGCATGGCCGGGCGGGTCGGTGTCGGATTGCTAACCGAATTTTCGTCGTGGGAAGTGGCATTGGGTGTTCTGGGCGGGCTGGATTTGCTGGCCGCGATTGGCTTTTTCATTCTGTTGCCGCCCTCGCGCAATTTTACCACCAAACCCGGCTTTCAACTGGCCTATCATATCGATGCCTGGGCGAAACATTTGCGCCATCCGGCCTTGCCGTTTTTGTTCGTGACTGGCGCGCTGTCGATGGGCTGTTTTGTGACGGTATATAACTATGCCGGGTTCCGCCTGGTGGCGGACCCTTATAATCTGGGGCAGGGCGAAATCAGCCTGATTTTTATGGTCTATCTGTTCGGCATTGCCGCATCTTCTATCGCCGGTGGCCTGGCCGACAAACATGGCCGTGGCCCGGTGATGGCGGTGGGCATTCTGGTGGCCCTGACCGGGGTTGCCTTGACGTTGATGGGGTCAATTTATGGCGTGATTGGCGGCATTATTGTTTTAACCAGCGGCTTTTTCATGGCCCATTCGGTCGCCAGTGGCTGGGTCGGGCGGATGGCAAAACAGTCCAAGGGCCATGCATCGTCGTTGTATTTGCTGTCTTATTATCTGGGTTCCAGCGTGATGGGGTCTATTGGCGGCTGGTTCTGGACGCATGGCGGCTGGTCGGCGGTGGCCGGTTTTGCCGGGGCGTTGCTGGTCATCGCCTTGTTGGTTTCCGGGCATTTATGGCGTTATGCGCGCAGGGTTGAAACCCGACCTGTATAAAGTAGACTATGGAGATGCCTCGGACATAGCATAGCGTGAACCGATCCCCCGGAAGTTGGGCATTAACCTTTGGGGATGTCCAAATACACAACGATTTTCAAACATAGAGCCGTTGAATTCTACGGTAGCAGCGAGCCCGCTTGCCGGGAAGTGAGCAAGCATTTTGGTATCGATAGTTCAACAGGGCGTCACTGGCTAGGATCCTTGCCGCTAATGGATCGCGAGGCTGATGACGAAATTCAGATAGCCAGAAATGACTGATCAATGTGACAGCGTGTGCTGAGGCCAGAGAAAAACCCTATCTCTGAGCTGTCTTGGAAGTATTTGATAGCAAGAATATCTTTTTGTACTCACTCCCGGCGCCGCAAGATTGAGTAGAGCATGACCCGCAAAGGTAAATTCCTTGATAACGCTGTCATGGAGAGCTTCTTTTCTGTTCTTAAATACGAATGATTTCATCCCAATCACTTTACCCGCATCGACAGCATCGAAATCGTCTCGACGAGAATATTCATTACTACATTAAACTGAAAATCATAGAGCTAAGTCTTGTACAAGATAGAACTCAGTCCTTAAATTAACCAAACCTGCAAAATGCCCATCTTTTATGGAGGTCGTTCTGCTTGGAGATCATCATTTTCTGATGAAAAAAAAGTCGGTCGGGATTACATCCAGTCCGGTAAGGAACTGCCGATTTTATTTTCCATATATTAACCTTAAACTTTGAAAGGATGCCGTATTGTTGTCTATGTCGTTAAAAATGAAAATTCGCGGCGAAGATAGCGGTGAATGATTATTCTTACGTATACTTTAGTGGCGAAAATGGCTAGTCGAGGTTATTCGCGCATGCTTGACAGCATTGAGACGTGATGGTATCAATGTAAAATTGGGGTGTTTTGGGCAACATAAATGATTTGCAACACTCAAAGTTTTTTGTGGATCTGTGTTTTATAATTAACTCTGGTCTACTTAAAATTTACTTGGTTGTCGTAGGCAAAATAAAATTAATTAGTTAAGTTTTGTGGTTTCGGTCGGGGACGGTATGGGTGATTTTATATCAGAATTGTGCGGATTTTTTTTCTCGAAAGGTCGGCGAATTTTTCTTATACCGTTCTTTTTGATTTTGTTCTTATGCGCCTTTCTCTTTCTTTTCGCTAGCGGATCCGCATGGGCTCCATTCGTGTATGCGATATTTTAGATTTTTATGAACGTCGAATTAAACAAGCCTCAATGTTGTTCGTTGAGGCTTGTTTTTTTTTGTTATTGGATGATTGTGAGTATGAAGCATGAATTTTCGGAATTTCGTTCGTAGTTCAATTATGGCTTTCGCTGGTGTGGTTGTCGCTTTTGCAATTGGTGAAGGTATTATACGGATTGCGACGGCAAACCAGAAAAATTATATAATTGAAATGTGGCGTTATGCAAAGTTATTGAAGAAACAAAGTGTGGACCCTGCTGTCGGGCATGATCATATCCCTAACAGAACTGCAATGTTGGAAAATGTTGCGGTTAGAATTAATAGTCTGGGATTGAGAGGGCCGGAGCCAGTAAAAAACGCGCCTCATCGTGTTGCTATAATCGGCGATTCCATCGCATTTGGCTGGGGGGTTCCGGAAGATGATACCCTTCGCGGCAATCTTGAGAAGTTATTACCTGATTCTATTGATGTCATAAACGTGGGAGTTGGGAACCGTAATATTGATCAGGCTGTATCGCAATGGATAGACTTGAGAAATAAAATTACTGCGGACACGTTGGTCATTGTGGTTGCTCCGCGCGCAACAACTTCGGTTTCCACCAAATCAGCCGGATGGTTGGTCGAGCATAGTGCGTTGGCCGCAATAGGCTTAACCATATTTGAACAATTATCCAGTGGCGAGTATGGTCCTCAGGCACTGGTTGATGGTTATAAAAAACAATGGTCTAGCCCTGAAGGTAAAAAAATTATAAAAAGCGCGTTCGACAAACTTCTGAAAATAAAAAATAAAGATAAATCTAATATTATAATACTAGATGTTCCTGAGCCGCATGATTTCAATGATTATAAATTTAATTTCATGCAGCAAGAGATCAGGAGTTTATCTGACAAATACGGATTTGAATATGTAAGTACTCTTTCTTTGCTGAAGGGGCCTCCATCCTCCAGCTATTGGGTTTCTGATCGAGATGTTCATCCGAATGGAAAAGCATTGAAGATAATGGCAGATGCGACGGTGGGTGATATAAAATTATTTTATGAATCTAATAAATAGAAATTTATTTGATGGGAAATTTAATGGTTGATAAGAAGGAAGAAAATGACGATCTATCTTTCCTCAGGAAAAAAAGCATTGCCATGTGTTGCGGCTTTTCGGTTCTGTCGAGTATCTCATATTTCAATAATGGGTTCTCTTGGCCGATCTTTACTGTTGCCGCAGTAATAATTATAATGTTAGGGATTTTTTATCCGTCGAAATTGTCGAATTTTTTCTATTATATTCAAAAATTACACAAAAAAATTGGCGTGGTCGCGTTTTTTGTCGTTTTTGTTTTTGTGATTACGCCTATGAGTTGGGTTTTACGTGCTTTACGACTGGATGACATGACGTCGCATCCGTCGGATTCTCCCATAACTTATTGGGAGACAGAAAATATAAAAGACTCGAACGATATTGATTTTACGAAGCAGTTTTGATGGTTTACTATGGAAAATAAAGACATCTATATTCTTGGTGTTTCCGCGTTTTATCACGATAGTGCTGCAGCTCTGATCAAGAATGGTCAAATCGTTTCTGCGGTTCAGGAGGAGCGATTTTCCAGAGTTAAGAATGATTGTTCTTTCCCGATCGAGGCGATTAAATGGATATTATCTGATAGTCATCTTGGCTTGTCCGATATTGACCATGTTGTTTTTTATGAAAAGCCATTCGTAAAATTTGAAAGAATACTTGCGACTTGTATTCATTTTGCGCCTAGGGGGTTCGGTCTCTTTAAAAAGCAGGTTCCAACATGGTTAAAAGAAAAGATATTTCAAAGAAAGACAATACAAAACCATTTTCAGGATAATTTTCCTGAATCAGGTTGGAACAAGAAGTTATTTTTTTCAGAACATCATCTTTCCCATTGTGCGGCGGCGTTTTATCCGTCTCCATTTGAAGATGCTGCAATTTTAACGATTGATGGCGTTGGCGAACGTGTGACAACGACAGTTTCCATTGGGCGTAAAGGTAAGATTGTACGTTTGGCAGAACTGAATTTCCCACACTCATTTGGCCTGCTTTATTCGGCAGTAACGGCATTTTTGGGTTTCAAGGTGAATTCCGGAGAATATAAAGTTATGGGACTGGCCCCATACGGTTCGCCTATTTATTCGGAAAAAATAAAGGAAACCTTGGTCGATATTCGTAGTGACGGTAGCTTTCGTCTCCGGATGAAAAATTTTAGATTTGCCACCGAAATGCGAATGTTTGGTTCAGAATTCGAGAAAATATTTTGTATATCAGCCAGAGAACCAGAAAGTAATATTGAGCAAATCCATATGGACATTGCGGCATCGGTTCAGCAGGTCTCTGACGAACTATTTCTTATGCTTGTTTCATATGTAAAAAAACTGACGAAACAATCGTCTCTTTGTCTTGGTGGAGGAGTCGCCTTGAACTGTGCTTCTACCGGGAAGGTATTAGAGAGCAAGATTTTTGATAAAGTCTGGGTGCAACCATCTGCCGGTGATGCAGGAAGTGCACTTGGGGCTGCGCTTGCTTATTACCACATTGGTTTGGGCCGCCCGAGAGCCGTTTTGAAGAATTATATGCCTTTCCTCGGACCAGAGTTCACACTCGATCAGATTCTGGCGGATCTGGATAGCTGTAAAGCCGGTTACCAGGTGCTATCACCTGACCAAGTGGTGCAGCGGGCGGCACAGGCCCTCGCTGATGGAAAAGTACTTGCATGGATGCAAGGACGTGCTGAGTTTAGTCCCAGAGCTCTTGGTCATCGCTCGATTCTTGCCGACCCTCGGGTAAAAGATTTAAAGAAGACGCTGAATCTTAAGATTAAATTCAGAGAATCTTTCCGTCCGTTTGCCCCAGCAGTTTTGGAGGAGGATGCATCGAACTGGTTTGATTTACCGTCCCCGTCTCCGTTGATGAATTTTATATGTAAAACTAGACCAGAAGTCAGAGATGTCGTTCCTAGCGTTGTACATGTTGATGGTACGGCACGGGTTCAGACCGTTTCTGAAGAATTTAACCCAGATTTTTATAAATTAATTCGTAAGTTTAAATCTCTAACAAATTGCCCTGTTTTGGTCAATACAAGTTTAAATGTTCGCGGTGAACCTATGGTCTTGACGCCGGCAGATGCATATAGATGCTTTATGAATACACGTATCGACTGCCTTGTTATCGGAAATGTCTATCTGGAAAAATGAATCTAACCTGGTGGTAGTTGGTTAGCAACTTTACTTTTTTTATGCGGTGTAGGAATGCTTTTTCAATTACCAGATTTTATTTTATTTTTTGGTGGGTTTTGTTTTATACTATCTATTGTACCAAAGAGATTTGTCAAGACTTATGTCCTGTTGGGGAGTGTTTTATTTTATTCTTTTTGGCTCGTTTCCGACGTTTTTTTGCTAATAATTTTGATGATTTTTAGTTGGGTTGCGTGTCGATGCATAAGTAAAAATACTAAACTTTTACCGTTCTTTATTGTAATTTCGGTTCTTCCTCTTTTTTATTTTAAATATGCGAACTTTTTCTTGCATTCGATAGGGCTGTCATCTGTTAATTTGCAAGTTCATCTGCCGCTTGGTATATCGTTTATTACGTTTACATTGATCAGTATGATGGTGGATTTATCAAGATCGCAACGCCCGGAAAGCAGTATGCTAGATACGAGTGCCTATATATCTTTTTTTCCGCATTTGATTGCAGGGCCGATTCTCAGAACAAGCCAGTTAATCCCGCAGTTAGATAAATTTAAAGTTACTCGTAAAAATATAATATATAATATTCCATTGTTCGCCACCGGAATGGTGAAGAAAGTTTTTATTGCTGACCCAATAGCTCGGTATGCCGATCCCATTTTTTTTAATTCTGGTTCCTATAATAGTTCCGAGTTGCTGGTGGCTGCAATTGGATTTTCCATCCAAATTTATTGTGATTTTAGCGCCTATTCTGATATGGCTATTGCAGTAGCAGGTATGATTGGCATTGACTTTCCTGAGAATTTTAGTTCGCCCTATTTGTCGAAGTCGATGCGTGAAATTTGGCGCCGTTGGCACATGACACTTAGTTTTTGGATACGCGACTATCTATTCAAACCCATGTATAAAAAAATGCGAAAATCCTCACCATATCTTCCTTTTGTTTTAACTATGACGCTGTCCGGTTTATGGCATGGAGCAAATTGGACATTTGTGGTGTGGGGTGCTGTTCAAGGAATTATAATCGCCTTGGAGACTTATTGTGATTACGATCGAATTTTGAAAAGAAAATGGTATTTAGGATGCATGGGAACTTTCTTAAATTTTTCAATATGGACCTTTCTATTGGTAATTTTTAGATCCTCGACTTTAAAGGAGGCTTTTAATTTTTACTCTTATTTTATGGATTTTAATTTTGGTAATATTTCAGATGGCGGCATGACTACCATTATTCTAATTTTAGTCGCACTTTCTTTTCATTATTTTGACCAAGTGGACAAGATCAGAGGGGCATTTGTGAAGGTTCCGGCATTTATCACTTTTTTTTCTTGTCTTGGGCTTATAGTTGGCGGATCTTTTGTCGCGAGTTCTCACCCGCAAAATTTTTATTACTTTGATTTTTGAGAAATGAAATGAAGAAGATAATTTCGGTACTCGTTTTTCTTGCTTTTCTTTTCTTCTCGTTCGATGGGTTTCTGGATTTCATCTCTTATGTGAAGCCAGATCTGACGAATTATTTTGCGGGGGAAAAAAAATTTAAGTCTTTGCCTGTTGATGTGGATCGTGAAAATATTTCACAGGCGTTTGAAGATGTTAATGGCATTAAGTACTCGATGATGCGTGTCGTTGGTAAGCTTCCGCTACCTGGTGATTATGGTTCTTATAAAATTGGTGCGAGGGGGGATAGGAAAATTGAATATTATAGTGATCAAAATATAGAAAATAATTTGAAACGTATTCTTATCCTGGGAAGTTCTCAGAGCTTCGGTTATTTTAGTGGTCCTGTTGATAATTTCGCCAATCAGCTTGCAATGGAGTTGCCAGAATATCGAATTAGTAATTTCTCGGTCCCAGGACAGATGATCGCAGAAACAAAGGCAAACTGGCAAAGGCTTTCTCTGCTTGGGGAGAAGTACGACAAGGTTATTATAATAGAAGGTCCAATTGACTTTTATAATTATTGCGCTCCAGGGTTCAATCTCTCTTTGAGAGAAGGTCATAGAATGGCCGTAATGAAATTGATCGACAAAGCGTCCCAAATATATAGTATGTTGACTGGCGATCAAGATAAGTACCAATCACCTTGTCTTGATGAGAGTTATAATAATTTATTAATAAAAAATGTTTTTTCTGATTTTAAAAGCGTAATTGAATATGGTCGTGATATTGGAAGCGAAACATATATTGTCGTGCCACCATCGCCTTACGTTGGTAATGTTAATGTAGAGAATTTAAGTGAAAATAATCTTGCTTTCAGGAGCTTGGTGATCGAATTAGGCGTGGATTTGGAAAAGGAGTACCAAGATATTCCACAAGTGATTGACATGAAGAATATTTTCTCGGGTGCTGGGCCTATGTTTTTGGATTGGGGCGGGCACTTTACGCCAAAGGGAAACAAGGTATTTGCACAATCTGTCGCGAATTTTATAAAATCAACAGATTATAATTGAAATATTTTAACCTACCTTAATTGTAGGAATTGATCTTGAGTAAGGCGTGCTGTCAGAATTAAAAACGCCCCCGATATGTTTTCGGGAGCGTTTTTTGTTGGCAAAAAGGCTGGCGACTGACTATAGCCATTCGGGGCTTGGTAGGCCCTTTTCCTTAAGGAATGCCGGGTTCCAAAGCTTGCTTTGATAGCGCGTGCCAAGGTCACACAGGATGGTGACAATGGTGCGGCCCGGCCCCAGTTCGCGGGCCAGCTTTACTGCACCGGCAATGTTGATGCCGGTCGATCCGCCCATGCACAGGCCTTCTTCTTTTAAAAGGTCAAACACGATGGGCAGCATTTCAGCGTCCGTGATCTGGAAAGGATGATCAATTTTAAGCCCTTCCAGATTGGCGGTGATGCGGCCCTGACCAATCCCTTCGGAGATAGAACCCCCTTCGGATTTCAGTTCGCCATGTTTGTAATGGTTAAACAGGGCGGCCCCCATCGGGTCGGCCAGGCCGATCTGGATGTTTTTGTTGCGTTCGCGCAGCGCCATTGCGGTGCCTGCAAGCGTACCGCCAGTACCAACAGCGGTGATAAAACCATCAACCTTGCCATCGGTCTGCTGCCAGATTTCGGGGCCGGTGGTGTCATAATGGCCCTGACGGTTGGCAACATTGTCAAACTGGTTGGCCCAGATGGCCCCGTTTGGTTCGGTTTTTGCCAGGTCTTCGGCCAGACGGCGCGACACATGGACATAGTTGTTTTCATCGCGGTACGGTACGGCAGGAACTTCGCGCAGGTCGGCACCCAAAAGACGCAACAGGTCTTTCTTTTCCTGGCTTTGCGTTTCCGGAATCACGATAACCGTGCGATAGCCCAGGGCATTGCCAACAGTTGCCAGGCCAATGCCGGTATTGCCCGCCGTGCCTTCAACAATAACGCCGCCCGGCTGTAACAGGCCGCGTTTTTCGGCGTCGCGGATGATGGCAAGGGCCGCGCGGTCCTTAACCGATCCACCCGGATTGGTATATTCGGCCTTGCCCAGAATGGTGCAGCCGGTCAGTTCCGAAACCTTTTTTAGCCGGATCAGCGGCGTCCGGCCAATGGCCTCGATGGTGCCATTGCGAATGTCCATGACAGACTCCAGATCTATCGTTTTACAAAATATATGCCTGTTGATTGGTCCTTTTATACACAAAAGTCAACACAGTTTTAAAATTATAACGTAAATTTTGTGTCAAATATAATATTTGCACAATAAATTTGTTATTTATGTCGCGTTGCGTTCTGGCGCAGGCGGTCGCGGTTTAGCATCAACCATTGCATGGCCATGATAATGGGCGCGTTGCAAAAAACGCCGTCTTGCAGCATGGCAAAACACGTGTCGGACGATTTGGTGAAAACGCGGATGTCTTCGCCTTCTTCGGCCAGGCCATGCAGGCCGCCTGCCTTTTTGCTATCAACCTGTCCATAAAATATCTGCACCGTTTCACTGGTGCAGCCCGGCGATGTGTAATAGCGCGGGGTGATGATTTCGAGATCGCCAATGATCGCACAACCGGATTCTTCCATGGTTTCGCGATGTGCAACGTCTCGCAGGGTTTCGCCGGGCTCGACAACGCCCGCGACAATTTCGACCAGCCACACGGGCATGTCGGGGCTGTTTTTATGAACGCCAAGCGTGGCGGGGCGAAATTGTTCGATCAGGACGACTTCATCACGTACCGGGTCGTAGGGCAGAACGGCAACGGCATGGCCGCGTTCGAGCACTTCGCGCCGGATAACCGGGCTTTGAGCGCCATTAAACTGTTTGTGGCGCAGTTCATAGACATCAAGTTTGAAATAACCGTCCCAGCCCCGTTGATGTGTGATGATATCGACGTCACGATAATCCAATTTTTCTCTCCGATTTATATGCGCTATAATTGTAACCTTATCCCAGCCTGCGCCATCGAGCCAGCATGGCAGGTCATTTTACCAAGGCACCCATGCGTGATTTGCAGCAGGGATTTGGAACATTTCTGTGCCCTGATGGTTACAAGGCACAGATGATTGCCATAATAATTGGTGGAAACATGGCGCTGCGCGGACAATGGTATGCCTTGTCTTTTGTGGTCACGTGCCGCGACGCGATCATGCGTTTTCTTTAACGAATGGAGAATTTTATGGCGGACGTTGTGGATGATACTGAAACAGATGATTTTCCAGCAATTGATTTGGAAAAAATCGCCTTCATCCTGTTAAAGGCGCGCGCCTTTGACGCGCAGGAAGATGTGGTTGAGCCTGATTATGGATCGAACGGCTCAGACGACCAGTTTCGCGAGGTGCTTGAGGCCTATGGCGGTGATGCGACGCATGCTGAACTGGTGGATGCGATCAATGACCTGAACTGGGATGAACAATGCCATCTGGTTGCTTTGGTCTGGATTGGCCGGGGCAGTTTTGACGCCGAGCAGTGGCAGGAAGCCTTGAAGGAAGCCGAAGACGGGCACACCAACCACACGGCTGAATATTTGACCGGGATTCCGATGCTGGGCGAATATATCGAGGAAGGTCTGTCGGCGTTTGATATCTCGGTTAGTGATATTGAGGCATCCCACCTTTAAGCGTCCAATTTTCAATCTATGATTGAAATGCTATAGTCAGGATCTCGTCAGGGCAGAGCCGGTTTTCGTCTTCTTTTGTGGCGATAAAAGGATAAGTCGTCTTTGGGTTAGGGAGATGATGCTTTCGAATGGGAGGCCCTGCGAATCCTGGCTAAAAGAATAGTTATTGTTCGAATTTGTTTTAAAAAAAGTCACATAATTTATTGTTTTTTAGGCATATACGCCCTTTTCTGTATCTGTACGATAGCTATACAATATGCACAATTCACGAATTAAAGCTCTGGTTGGCATGAATTCCTCGTGAAAAATACTATATTAAGGACTGCTATATTATAGATATCGCAGAAAAGCAGTCTCCATCAACTATGGGTTTTATTGGTGGTATGCGTAGCCTTTGTCAAACGTGATCGCATGGATCGCGTTTGACATGGCTGTTATTGTTGCGACCGGGGGAACAGGTTGGCGCGCTTCGAGAAAAAAGAGATTGAAGGTCTCTATGGGCAATCTGCTGTTGGTGTTGTTATTCATCGCGATCTGCGGGCGATATATGTCAATGATGCCTATGCCCGCATGGCAGGGTGCAAGGATGCCGCCGATTTTATGCAGGACCCTGATCTTGTTCGTTATATTCCCCCCGCCTTTCACCGCGAATCCCAGGCACTTTACGATAAGTTCATGATGGCAACCGGCTTTCACGGCTGGAAAAAGGTCTATAATATTCGCCGTGACGGCACGCCGGTATGGCTTGAAATCAGCGATGAAACCATTGAGTGGGAAGATGGCCGCGCCCTGATGACCACAGCACAGATGATCGAAAATGGGACAACCGCGATGCAGGTTGACCATATGATGGGTCGGTCGTTTGTCGGGGTAACCGTTCATCGCGGGATGCAGGCTTTATATGTGAACGACGCTTTCGCCCGGTTGCTCGGGGCGGGCAATGCCAGCGATTTTATGCAAAACCCCGATCTTTCCCGGTTTATCGATGTGTCAGTGCGCGAAAAACGATCAGCTTATAGCGAGAAGATTTTGCAGGGTGTTGTCGCCGGAGAGCGCCGCCGCGAATGCATTTGCCTGGATGATGGTCGTGAAGTTTGGTGGGATCTGACCGACGAGCGCATTTTGTGGCATGATGGCAAACCTGCGGTTTTAACGACGGCGCATGATGTGTGCGAAGAAGTGCGCATGACCAACATGCTGGTGCGCCATAAAAACAGTCTGGAAAATGCGGTGGCCGAGGTGATCCGTATGGTGCCGAGCGCTGTTGCCATGTTTGACGAAGAATTGCATGTGCTGCATTTCAATCGTGAATTTTCCCGCCTGTTTTCGCAAAACCCGGGTGTCTATCCTGCCGCCACACCGGAATTTGATGTATCGGGCCTGCACGCGATTTATCGGGAAATGGTGCTGGCTGGTCATGACCACGCCGATCGCAATGGTGTGATGACGCCTTCGGGGCGCATGGCCGATATCCGGAGCAATCGTTTGCTAGGTGGCGGCATGATGGTGTCCGCCCTTGATGTGACCGATCATAAGGAAGTGGAAAAGCAACTGGCGGTTCTGGCCTCGACCGACCCTTTGACCGAGGTCTTGAACCGACGCGGTTTTGAAGGCGCTGTCAGCCGCCTCGAGGATATCCGACGGTTGCGCAACAAGGCCTGGCTATATGGTATTGCCATGCTTGATCTGGATTATTTCAAGCAGATCAACGACAATTTTGGCCATGCCTGTGGCGATCGGATATTGCAGGAGGTTGCCGCCGTGTTGCGCGGGGCGCTGCGCGAGGATGACCTGGTTGTTCGGCTGGGCGGCGAAGAGTTTGCTGTTTTGCTGCCATCGGCCACGGCACAGGTGACCATGGACATTGCGGGGCGGCTGGCACAGCTGATCAGCGACATTCGTTTGCCTGTTAAAGGTGGTGATGCCGCCGTGGTGACTCTTACCGTCAGCATTGGTGTCACCATTGGCGGGGATGTGGGGGGGCGTGAAATTGATTTGCCGACAGCCCTTCTGGTCGGGGACCGTGCCCTGTATCAGGCCAAGCAAAATGGCCGTAACCGGGTTGTTTATGCCGATCCGACCCTGCCATCGACACAGGTTCTGCCAGATAACGACACCCGGTCCGATGAAACACCCGTGTGATTGTATCTTTGGTTGCTGTGATACGATTGGCGGCATTCCGGTTTGGTGCGCACGATTGGCCTGGGCTGTGCGGGAAATCCCTGACGAGACGGTGGAAATGCATTCCGATATGCGATAATCAGTAGGCTGTCGGGTTTTGAAGAACAGGCTTTCAGGGCAACGTCATTGCGCATCCCAACATAAACCGTTTCCTGTGCGGGGTGGTTTATGGGGCGTTATGATTCATTCGCGACGGTGATGCTATTGCTGAAAGCAACGATGTTCTTGGGCCTGCATGTTTCGATCCAGACAGGAGAGCGCCGCCGTGGGCAATATCAGCCAAATAGAACCAACTGCAATTTGGGCCAATTTTCAGAAACTGTGTGACATTCCGCGTCCTTCGACCAAGGAAGAGGCTGTGTTGCAGATGATTGAAAAGCTGGCCGATGATCATGGGTGCAGCCATTATCGCGATAGCGGCAGCAACCTGGTGGTGAATGTTGCAGCGACACCGGGCTATGAAGATCGCAAAATGACGGTTTTGCAGTCCCATGTCGATATGGTGACCCAGGCCAATAGCGGATCGACCCACAATTTTGATACCGATCCCATCAATGCCTATGTTGATGGTGAATGGGTCACGGCCGATAACACCACGCTGGGGGCCGATAACGGGATTGGCGCTGCGGCGATGCTTGGGGTTCTGTGCGATAAGTCGGTTGCACATGGCCCGCTGGAATTGCTTTTCACGGTCGATGAAGAACGCGGGCTGACCGGCGCGATGAATTTGGAGCCCGGTCGTTTACAGGGTGAAATCCTGCTGAATCTTGATACCGAAGATGAATACGAACTTTATGTTGGCTGTGCGGGGGGCGGTGATCTGGTCGCGCGCTGGCAATATGGTGCCGATGTTGTCGCCAACGATTTGATTGCCCGTAAAATTGCCCTGACCGGCCTTAAAGGCGGGCATTCAGGCATTGATATTATTCTGGGGCTGGGGAATGCCAACAAATTGATGGCGCGGTTTATGCGCCCGTTATTGCGCGATCTTGATGCGCGGATTGTGTCGATCCAGGCAGGAACCGCACGCAATGCCATTCCGCGCGAATCATTTGCCACCATTGTCTTGCCTGCCGACAATGCAGATGCATTTGATAGCGCATTGGCCGCATTTCGCGATGCCGTGATCGGCGAATATGCCGATATTGAACCGAATTTTGCCATTGCCGCATCGAATGTGGATTTGCCGGAAAGTGCAATGACACCGGCCGATAGCATAACCTTTAATAACGCCATTCTGGGCAGCCCTAACGGGGTGCAAGCCATGAGCACCAGTGTTCCCGGTATTGTTGAAACATCGATTAATCTGGCCATTGTTTCGGTGGCGGACGGGCAGGCGAAGGTAACGCTTTCGGCGCGCAGTTCCATTTCCAGTGCGCGTGATGCGACGCGCGATGTTGCGACGGCTGTTTTTGAAAATATCGGGGCGACTGTGACCTGGGGCGATGCCTATCCCGGTTGGAAACCCAATATGGACAGCGAAGTGCTTGAGATGATGCAGGCGGTGCATCGGGATCTGTTTGGCAAGGATGCCGAGGTAAAGGTTATTCATGCCGGGCTGGAATGTGGTGTTTTAGGGTCGAAATATCCTAATTGGGATATGATTTCGTTTGGGCCGACCATTAAACGTGCACATAGCCCCGATGAATGCGCCCATATCCCTGCTGTGGCCCGTTTTTGGGATTATTTGCAGGCGGCGTTAAAGGCCATTCCGGTAAAAGCTGCCTGATTTTGGCGGGCAATAGCCTGGTCATTTTTAAATGCGACTGGCTTTTGGGTCAGTCGCATTTGTTCTTTTTACACCATTCATCGCGCGCGGCGCTGCCATCGCCGGGAACCAGCGCATCGGCGTTTACATATCCGTCTTCGCCAATTTCAGTTTCGACGCGGATCCAGAAATTTTGATTCTCGCCAATCAGAAAAACAGTTTCAAACCGGGACAACTGACGCATGACCGGAAATTTGATGCCAGCCCCTGATCGTAAATTCAAAAATTGCCGATCGACATAATAAGGATCGGTTTTAGGGGAGATCAGGTCGTCGATTTTGTTGCGCAGGGTTGCAATGGTTGTGCGAACCTGCGCGGGGAAATCGGTGCTGAAATAGGTGTGGGCGGGGCCAAATGCCAGAAGAAGGCAAAAGATCACCACAAATATCGGCCCTAAATGCAGCAAGGCGTCAAGCATGGCGACCCGTTTCCATTCATCGCGCACGCGCCGTGCTGGTTGGCCGGTATCAAGGCGGCGTAAATTGGCCCTGATCTGTTCGGCCAGGGCCGATCGGTTGTTGCCGATAAAATCGGATGCCTGCAACAAAACAGCGCGGGCCAGTGGCTTGTTGCCGTTGCGTTCAAAGGCGGTGGCCTGATTAAACAAAAGCTGTGCGTTGGCTTCGGGCGGGAACACACCGCCGCGCATATTGGAAATAATTGCCCGCCATGCCGGAAAAAAACTGCGCCAGCCCCAAAACCCACCCAGCCAGGTGCGCAGGCTGGCGCGCAGCGCCATGCGACGCGCCCCTTTGGGCGATAAAACCGCGCTGACGGTTTGGCGGCGCATTGAATTCAGAAAACCGTGAATCACGGTAAATTCAATATGGCGCGGCTGGGCTGAAATAACATCGGTTATGGCGCAGCGGGCAAAGCCGCTGGCGTCGCCATTGCGACTGGATGATTTATGATGGCGGCGGGCACCGGGATTAACCTTTGGGTCGCGCTGCCCGGTTTTGGCCTGGTGGCGCTGATAGGCGGAACTTGCTTCGGCATAGCGATCTTCGCGGTCATGGGGCTGTTGTTTGCGACCCGCCCCGGCAAAGCCCTGTTTGGTGGCGCGGGCACGATCGGCACCCGGTGCGTCGCTGGTTGTGCCTTTGGTGGTTTTCGCGCCTTGGGGTGCTGTGGCATCGGGTTTGGCACCCCCCCCCGCACCCGTACGCGGCCCATTTGGCGGGCGGCGGCGAATCCCGGCCAGAATTTCATAGGCTTCGGTCACATCCTTGAACCGGTCTTCCGCATCTGCATCGGAATTGCGGTCAGGATGAAATTTAAATGCCATCTGGCGATAGGCCAGCTTGATTTCTTTTTCACTGGCACCGGGGTTAAGGCCCAACTGGCGATAATATGGGATGAGGGGGTCGTGGCTCATGCGGTTTTTGTTGTCTCTTGGGTCTGTCAGGCCAGCGGAGTATCCCGCAAGAACGCCGTTTATCAGGCAGTGCCGCCATTACAGGCAGGCATATTGTGAAATATCAGGGCGTTTGGCGCCACACTTGTTTGTGTTTTATCAGGAATGCAAATGCATTGGTATGCTAGTTATGATTGCTTTTGTGGTTATGGGTCGGGCCAGATGGCCTCTGTGGTGCGCTGTGTTGCCATGCTTTCATCCTTTACCTTGCCGGGGGGATCATTGATGATGGGGGGGCATGAATGTCGAACAATTTAACACAAGCGGGCGATGCCATTGAAATTCAAGTTCTGGCAACGAAAATCATCGAATGCCAATCCCTATATCGACGATGCCGGTTCACAAGATGACCCGCTTGCGGTGACGGAAGCGGTCAAGGTGCCTTTTCGCAAGCGCCTTCGTGCGCGCTGGGAAGGGTACGATGACCCGGTTGAATATTATCTGATGGAACAGCAACTAGACGATTATCGGCGCTGGTTGCAACGGATGATGGTTTTAGCCGCGATGCCGGTGGAAGAAGAAGCCGGTGAACTTGACCTTGATGACGAAGTCGGGAATTGGCCGCCAGAACGCCTGAAGCTTTATGGCAAACTGTTTGATCGCGGCATCATGAAGCCGGGCGGGCATGAATATGCGATGGAGCTGGCAAAACCATTGGCGCTTGACGAAACCATGAGCTGCCTTGAAATCGGGGCGCGCCTTGGCGGGACTGCCCGACTGTTGGCCGACAAATTCGGAGTCTGGGTTACGGCACTGGAACAGGATGGCGAACTTGCCCTGCGGGGGATGGAGAGATCTGTTGCGACGGGCAGTCAGAAAAAGGTGCCTGTTCAGCAATATGATCCGCTGGTACCGGATTTTCGCGCCAAGTATTTCAATGTGGTCTATTCGTTTGGGGAAATGTTCCTTGTCGAGAAGAAGGATACCTTTCTTTTAAAGCTGACCGAATCGCTACGCGAACAGGGCCAATTGCTGATTACCGATTATGTGGTGACAGCAAAAGCTGACGAGTCTTCGGAAAATTATCGTCAGTGGGTCGAAAAAGAGGACATAAAACCTCATCCATGGACGGCAGATCGTTACAAAGACGTGCTCGGAAAGCTGCGATTTGATATTCGCATCGCCAAAGATGAAACCGAATTGCATGTCTCACAGATCAAAAGTGCCTGGATAGTTTTTCTCGCCGAGCTTCAAAGAAGCGGTTTGGACCCCGATTTCACCGCTTTTCTCGAAGATGACATGGAAATGTGGATGAGAAGGGTAAAAATGCTTGAAAATGGTGAACTGGCCTATTATCGGTTCTACGCAACGCACGACTAACGCACTGACACAGCCCGGTTGACAACTTGAGGCAAAATTATTGCGTTTTAAGTGTTGACAGGGACTGGGGTGCCTTCTATTTTCCCGGCTCCCAATAGGGCCAAAGTTTCTAAGGTTTACTGTTATGAAGATCCGGAACTCATTGAAATCCGCGAAGCTGCGGGAAAAAGGCTGCCGTATCGTGCGCCGCCGTGGCCGCGTATATGTCATCAATAAAAAGAACCCCCGTTTTAAAGCACGTCAGGGTTAATTCCCTTACGGACGGAAAAACAGGTTTTACAAAACGCCACCATCCTAGCGATGGTGGCGTTTTGTATTTCGCGCATCTGTTTATATTTATCGCTGATGCCATCCTGGCGCTTGGGGTGATGCTGGCGGTGCCGACGATGTATGATCAGATGATATTCGGGCGAACAGTATAAACAGCGGTTGTCTGGCTGCGGCCACGCAACAGGATGTCGCCTGCAACTGTTACCCGGTCCGGGTCTGACAGCTGATTGCGGGTGCTGTCTGCAAGCAGGATTTGGGTGCCAAAGCGTTTGTTTTCTGACTCAAGCCGCGATGCGCTGTTCACAGCATCGCCATGTACCGTAAAGGACAGGCGGTCGGTTGCCCCAACATTGCCAGCAATCATAGGGCCGGTATTGATGCCACACCGGCAGCTGATTTTCTGACCGTCAAACAACTGGTTTCTGACCGCCTTTTGAATGTTGATCGCGGTATCAAGGGCGGCGTCGGCATGGGTGTTTAAATCGTCAAACGCATTGTAAACGGCCAGCACGGCATCGCCCTGAAACTGGGTAATGATGCCGTCGTGATCTTCGATAATATTGGTAACTGTATCGAAATAGGCGTTTAGCATTGCAACGATACTTGCCGGGTCAAGCTGTTCGCACATGCTGGTAAAGCCGACAATATCAACAAACAGGACCGTCGCGTCGCGCTGTTGCGGGGGTAAAACGCCCGAATCCGTTCCGGATGCCAGCAATTCACGGGCAATCGAGGGCGGTAGGAATTTACCAAACAGGCTGCTGATGCGTTCGCGGTCACGCAGGGCAATAATCATATGGTTAAAAGAGCGGGCGGCATCGTCATATTCGCGGATACGGCTGCCCGTCAGGGTGGGGGTGAGGTCCAGATGGCCTGCTTCCAGGCTGCGGGCGGCAGCGGCAAAGCGGCGGATAGGGCGGGTAAAATGGCGCGCAAGAAACACCGCGAGAACGATCGACAGACCCAGCACAATCGCCCCGAGGATGGAAGTCAGGACAAGCCGGTCAAATTCAGCATCAAACAGGCTTTCTTCAAAATGAATGCCGATGATAAGCGGTGAAAACGGGGTTCCAGAGATCTGTTTGGTGACAATGACGGAATATTGACCATTTACCTCCAGCCCGGAAATCTGGACGTCACTGGTGCTGGTGCCTTTGTTATAGGCGGGGTAATCCATTTTCTTTGATTGGCCCAGATTGGCCAGAACCGGATCGCCGATATCAACGGTGCGCGGCAGGGGAACCGGGCTTCGTTCGATCTGGTCGGCACCATCTGATAGCGCCGAAGCCACATGATCCCCCCAGCTTTGCAGCATGGGATGGGCCAGAACCCGATTACCGGAAATAATGATAAAGGGCACACCGGGTGAATTTTCGCGCCCACGGACCAGATTGTGCGACAGGTTTGATAGCGACAGATATTGAACAAAGGTGCCCAGATAGTGGCCATTGCGAAACAGCGGCACCCAGTCAATAATCACGGGTTGTTTAAAATACGCATCCCAGCGGGGAAAGCTGGTTTTATTGTTGGTGGGTTCGCGCAATTGCGAAATTTCCGATATCAACATGTCGTCGACCGGCAGGAGGCGGCGAATTTCGGTCATGTCGCGCGGATTATAGCCGAAAAACTGACGAGACCCTTTAATCAGGCCATAGGCCATCACATTCATTTCATCGGCGGCAAGGGCGCGCATGGTGTTGTCCCAGCCCAGATCAAAGTCCGGGTCAAGGCGGCCCTGTGTTACCTGGGATGCGACCCAGTTGGCACGTGCCCCGACATTTTTCATGCGATCTTTCATGGCTTGTTGTAACGAAATCAGTTCGTTATCAGCAACCAGCACCCAAAGATTGCGTGTGTTTTCATATGCAGCATTCAGCCCCAGATATAAGGCAATGCCAACACCGCCAATGCTTGTGGCAACAAAACTTGCCAGAAGAACACTCAGCACAGAAAAACGTCGGTTTATTTTCACGTATCAAAGCCTTGGCATGGTGGCGGGAAGCGAAATTTGCCCTGTAATCCTATTGTGTTTGGGGGGCTTTGGGAATGGATTTACGGGGTTTGGCGGCGATCAAACTTTGTTGAGAGAATGATCGAACTTGAAGTGCGCTTGATGCCGGTCAATGTACCGATGCGATCCAGCATCTGGTCAAGCTCTTCGGGGGCATCGGCGCAAATTTCAGCAATCAGGTCAAATTCACCGGAAATCGCCAGGCAGCGAATGCAGCCGGGGATTTTTTGCAAGGCACCAACAACACCGGCCGATTTTTGCGGTTCAACCTGGATCATGACTTCGGCGAGCAGGCGCGGGCGGGCTTCTTGCCCTAGAATAACAGTATATCCGCGTATGACCTGGCTTCTTTCAAGTCTTTCAAGGCGTTCCTGAACGGCACTGCGCGACAGGCCAACGTCGCGGGCAAGGGCCGCTGTGGGAAGGCGGGCATCTTGTTGCAGGCGGGCGATCAGGCGGCGGTCGATGTCATCGATTTGGCGTTTCAACGGTTTTACCCATAAATATGACGGAAAAACTTAACGGATTGACAGTATTGCCGGGTTGTTTCCGGCAGTCCAGAGGCAGAACATTCAGAGATTAAAATTATTCAAACCCCAACGATCCATGATCGTCGTTTCAGGCGGCAATATCTTATCGGGAGATGGCAATGAAAAAAGTTCTGGTTCTGGGTGCGGGCAAAATTGGCCGTATCGTTTCTGTTATGTTGCATGAAACTGGTGACTACGCGGTGACCCTGGCCGATGCGAACGGGCAGATGCTTGAAGTGTGCGCGACAGATGGTGCCGCAAAGCTGGTGAAGGTCGATGTGACCGACGAAGCTGCCTTGCGCGAGGTTGCGAGCGGTCATGATGCCATTTTGTCGACATGCCCGTTTTATTTGAATGTTGCCATTGCCCGTGTTGCCCGTGATATTGGCGCATCTTATTTCGATGTCACCGAAGATGTGGAAACCACCCGTGCCATTCGCGAAATTTCAAAGGGCGCTGACGGGGCGTTTGTGCCGCAATGTGGTTTGGCACCGGGCTTTATCTCGATCGCCGCACATGACCTTTTCAAGCGGTTTGACAAGGTTCGCAGTTTGCGCCTGCGCGTGGGGGCTTTGCCGCAAAACCCGACCAATCGCCTTAAATATAACCTGACATGGTCGACCGATGGTTTGATTAACGAATATCTCAACCCGTGCGAAGCGATCCATAAAGGCAAACGGATCGAGGTTTTGCCGCTGGAAGGATACGAGCGTTTCACCCTTGATGGCACCGAATACGAAGCGTTCAATACATCAGGCGGTGTTGGTGCGCTGTGCGACATGCTCGACGGCAAGCTCGACAGTCTGGATTACAAAACCGTGCGCTATCCCGGCCATCAGGAGATTTTGAAAATCCTGATTGAAGATCTGGCACTGGGGCAACGCCCGGAATTGCTGAAGGATATTTTTGAAAAATCCCTGCCGATCACCAGCCAGGATGTGATTGTGATATTTGCCGATGCCGTGGGCGAACGTGACGGGTATTTGTGCGAAGAAAACTTCATTCGCAAGGTGCATGGCACCAAAATTGGCCTGCGTCAATGGTCGGCCATTCAGGTGACGACATCGGCAGGTTTGTGCGCGGTGATGGATATGGTGTTGACCGGAACCTTGCCGGGCAAGGGATATATCCAGCAAGAACAGGTTGCCCTGAACGACTTTTTGGCCAACCGTTTTGGTCGCTATTACCAGCATAGTTCCTGAATATTCTGACCAGACGTGTCTGGTGGGGAGCAGACGACTTGGTTTTACAAACGGGCCTGCCAGGTGCAGGCCCGTTTTTACCTGCGCCTACGCACCCTCGTTTTGTGTCTAACGCAAAAGTTGAACATCGCGTATGATGGCACGATATAAAAATATGCTACTGTCTGGACCACCTGGTTAAGGGGGGCGTAAATGCGGTGTTGGCACATATTAAACAACGGCTTTGTTATAGTTGTTGCCGGTTTATTGCCCGTGATCGTTGGCGGGGCATTAAATGATGCGCAGGCCGATCCGCCCCTGATTGTGCCGGTGCGATCAACCGATCTTGAAGGGGTGCAAAAATGCTATGATGACCCGCAATCAAGTGGTTTCTGCGACCGGTGCAAAAGCTCGAACAACAATAACAATTCACTGACCAACTATGTGTTGTTGCGAGAAACCCTGAAAGCCGGGGGCATGGATGTGCGACTGGTCGGCATTGATTCCCCCAATTCGGCGCGCAGCAGAATGATGGTTGAAACCGGGGTTGCAACGATTAAGGCCGACTGGAATTTCAACATAGATAACAATGACCTGGTCCTGAAAAGTGACGCCTTTATCCGGTCAGGCGAATTGTTCAAGGGGGTCTATGGCTTGCCTGATAATACGTCATTGCACAACATTCGCGACATTGGCGATATCCGGCCCTTGATTGCCGCGACCAACCCGCATTGGCGGCTGGACTGGCAGGTGTTGAAAAACATGGAACTTGCCAGTTTATATCCGGTCAGCACCACGGCGCAGATGTATCATTTGATTGCGCAGCGGCGCGTTGATTTTACTTTGCTGGAATTTTCGCCACGGGCCGACATGATGCGCGAATTTGACGGGGAAAAGCTGGTGCCAGCACCGGGTGTAAAGGTGGCAATGCCTGGTTCCCAGCATTTTATGGTGTCGCGTAAAGATGCGCGAGCACAGGAAATTATTGCGGTTTTGAATCGCGGCTTAAAGGCGTTGCGGCAAAATGGCCTGCTTGCACAATGTTTGCGTCAGGGAGGGCTGATTAATGCCCAGACAGCGGACTGGAAAGTTTTAAACGTCAGCGAAACCGGAATTTCAGAAAATCAGATTTTTTGACCCGGCAGGTATAAAATCATCATTGATCCGACCAGCCGCCATCTGTTTGATTGTTCGCGTTTGAATTGCGTGGTTTGTTAACGCTTCGTCGTTATTGTTCGCGCATGAATATCTATGTGCGTTCTGATCGAATGGTTGAAAATTCATTGTCTGACCTGGGCGAGATGTTTTATTCGGCACTTGATTTGTTCGAGGCCGGTCATTTTGCGGAGGCCGAAGATGCCTGCCGCATATTGACGCTTGCTTACCCGCAAGCGGTTGAACCCATGCATCTTGCCGGGTTGGTTGCCCTTAAACAGGGCCGCTTTGATATTGCCGCCGAACGGATGGGGCGGGCTGCCATTGCCGATGCCAGCAATGCGGAAGTTCAGCACGACCATGCACGGGCCTTAAAGGCTGCTGGCAAAAACCGTGACGCGGTGGGCGCGTTCAAGCGGGCGATTCGCCTGTGCCCGGACTCGGCGGCGCTGTATTGCAACCTTGCCAATACCTATCGTGATCTTGGCGATCTCGACCATGCCCGCGAAAACTATCTCATCGCGCTCGACCTTGCCCCGGACAGTGCCGATATCAACGCCAATTATGCGGCCTGTCTGCGCGACAGTGGCGATTTGGACGGGGCCGAAACCGCGTGTCGGCTGGCTTTATCATTGCGCGACGATATTGTTATGGCACAGGTTCTTTTGGGAAAAATTCTGCTCGATCAGGGGCGAACGGTATCGGCAACCGACCCGTTGATCCGGGCGTTGCGCCTGTCGCCAGGCCATAAAACGGCATTAACGACGTATGGCGAGGCGTTATTTCGATTGGGTCAATTCGCGGGTGCCCTGCATTTCCTGCGCCAGGTGCTGGCTTTGGACCCCGCAGCCGAAGGGGCGCGTCGCACGCTGGCCTTGCTGAATTTGCGGACAGGCCAGGGGGCCGAGGCCATTGCATCCCTGGACCCGCTGGTACGCCGTTACCCCGATGACCCGGAATTGTTACTGATGATGGGCGAGGGATTAAGTCTTTCGGGCCGCCATAACGAAGCCGTTGAACGGTTTGGCGCGGCCATTGGTGCGGGCGGTGGCGATGATGCGGTGTTTCGGCTGGCGGTAGAGCTGTCAGAACAAACCGATGCGGCAATGGCACACGAGGTTTTGCAAAAAACCATTGATCGCAAAATTCGCAATGGCAATGACGCCACCTTGTTTCGCACCGCGCGGCGGTTGCTGTTTTCGCCGGTTCCCGCAGATATAAATGCCCAAAATGACGAAGTCGTTCGCGACATCGTTGAAGATGCGATTTTATCAGACGAACAAAACGGGACACCTGCTGCCCCTGGCCGTATCGACCCGATGACCCTGACCCGGTTTCCGCCGGTATGGCGCGCGGCATTGCGCCCGCAAGGCGACGAACAATTGATGGCGGTAGGCCGATATTGGGAACAGTTAACCGCAGATGCTGATATTCCGGCGGTTCATGACCCGGTTTCGACACAGGGGCGAAAAGTCCGGTTGGGCATTGTTTCGGCCAATATGTGCGATAATGGTATCGGGCGCTGGATTGCCGGTTTTGTTGCAGCCCTGGATCGGGACCGGTTTGACATTACCGTTGTGCGCCCGCCATTGGGAGAAGACGACATTACATCGCGCATTGATGTGAATGCCGATTTGGTGGTGCGCCTGCCGCTGGACCCGAAACATTCTGCCGGGGTCATTGCCGGGCTTGAATTTGATGTGTTGCATTATGTCGATGCCCAGGCCGATGCCTATACCATGTTGCTGGCAAGCTGGCGTTTGGCACCGATACAGGTGGCTGGCGGTGGTATTGCTGCAACCACCGGGCTTTCAAATATGGATTTCCATTTTGTCGCCGATGACTGGGAAGCTGCAGGCGGCGAAGCACGTTATACCGAAAAACTGGTGCGGTTGCCGGGCCTGTTTGTGAATGGCGAATGCCCATCGGTGCCCGATCATTCGCCGCGCGATTTGCAACGCCAATGGCGCATTGACGAAGACCGCAACAGCTATTTATGCCCGCAGCCGCTTGATGTGCTAAGTGCTGATTTTGACCCGCTGATTGCTGAAATTTTGCGCCTTGATGAAACCGCCGAATTGTTGCTGATTGCGCCAGAGCGCGACACCTGGGATGCGGCATGGGGGCGGCGTTTTGCGGTTAATCATGGCGATGTTGCGGGGCGGATGCGGTTTGTGAATGTGCGCAACCGGGCCGAAATGCTGTCATTGCTTGGTGCGGTTGACGTGGTGCTGGAAAGCCCGGCCTGGAACGATGCCATGCTGGGGTTTGATTGCCTTGGGCTGGGTGTGCCCTTGGTGACGCTGCCAGGCAAGGAAGCCCGAACGCGCCGTAGCCATACCTGTTATCGGCAAATTTCGGTGTTTGACTGTGTGGCCTATAATTCGGCCGATTATGTTGAAACCGCGCTGACGCTGGCAACCGATAAACGTCGCCGTTCGGTTATTGCACAGGCCATTCGCACCCGCTCGCACGTTCTTTTCGGACAGAAAGAATCCTTTATTGCCTATATGGATTTTTTAGAACAGCAAACGGCCTGACAAAATGTTCAGGCCGTTTTAAAAGGAAACATGCTTTAGCTGAGCGCATCAATATCGGCATCGGATAAAGCGGCGGGCACGATGGTCAGGGGCAGGCGAAGCTGACCGACCACATCGCTTTTTGTCAGTGCTGTGATCAGCGGGCCGGGGCCTTCGTTATTGGCGCTGGCAGCAAGGACAAGAATGGAAATTTGTTCTTCTTGCAGAACACTTAAAAGTTCGTCCTTGATCCGCCCTTCGCGAATAAACAACAGCGGCATGAACCCGGTTTGTTCATGAACATAACCGGCGAGGTCGTTGATCCGGGTTTCGGCATTTTCCCGGGCTTCTTCCTTCATCAAATCGCCAACCGCCATCCAGTGCTGAAACTCGGCGGGTTCAATAACGCTTAGCAACGCGACCCGTCCGCCGGTATGTTGCGCACGGCGACAGGCATATCGTAATGCCTTGGTCATTTCATCGCTATCATCGACAACGACCAGAAAGGTTCGATTATTCGAACTCAGTAATTCTCGATCATCTTGGTTGGCGTTCATATCTGTTCCTGCCCTGTGATGATTTTACGGTGGGGTGCGGTGTCGTCACAAGCCAGCCTGCGAACGCGCACCATGTTTTCGTGAAATTGTGCCGCATCAAAGGGCGATTATCCAAGCTATTTTTAATCGTTTTGCTGCATGGGGATATGCAATAAATTAACACGATGCCAGCTTGACAGCCAGGACAGGCAGTTGCCATGGTGATAAATCTGTTAGTTTTCGTTAGCAAAGCGGGATTTGCGCAGGGCTAAAATATCCGTCATATTAAAGGAAATGTGCTTTAGTTCTTGCGAAACAGAACACTTGCGATCCAGCCTGCGATCCCGGCAATGATGACGGCGATAATGCCGTAAAGCGCGGAATAACGGTGGGCAAAGTCGTATATTTCGGCGCTGATGCCGGTTTTTGAAACCACAAGCGGCGTGCTTTTGATGCTGGCAATCCGTCCATCGCGGATCAGATATACATCAATCAAATAAGTGCCGGTTGGGGTGTTGGCCGGAAAATGAATATCGGTGCGAAACAGCTGGTTTGACAGAAAACTGATTTTTGCAGGCTTGTCATTAAACAGCCCGACATATTCCATGTTGCGCAGCAAAGCGTCGCGATACAGGCTGTCGTCGGTATCGTCGCCGTCCATTGTGGTGACAAATCGCTGATTATGCAGCCCGATATGATAGGATGCAAACAGGCGGTCATTGGCAATCAGTTCAATCGGGCGGCTGGCGGCAGTGGCATAATAGGCCGGTACATTGCGCACATAAGCACTTTTTGTATTGATCCAGATGCCGGCTTTGCGTTCCTTGCGGCGCACAACCACGTCGCGTTCCGGTCCGCGAACGGTAATAACGACGTCGCCCTTGTTTTCAATTGCGCCAAAAAGCAAAACATCCGTGCCGGTAAACCCGGTACTGATCGCGACCAGATGATTGGATAAATCAACAACCAGGGGGTCGGCCCTGGCCGGTTTTGATACCGACATGGCGGCAAAAAGCAGCGTTGCCACCATGATAATGGTCATACGCAGGCGCATATTTTTAAGCGTTTTTGCGTTTTGTTGAGGATGGCGAGACACAGATGGTCGTGCGGTAGGCAGGGCCGAAACGGTAAAACCCGGGAAACACACAGTCATTACAAATTCCCCGGCGCAACGGAAAACAGGTCATTGGGTGTGATAACAAGGTCCAGTGCAAGTTTGATACATACCGCCAGCACCAGGGCCGCCAGACCGGCACGAAGATATTCGGCCTTGATCCGTGCGCCAAAACGCGCACCAAATTGTGCACCAACAACCGCACCTGAAACCAGCAGCAAAGCCAATGCCACGTCAACCGTGTGTGTTTGAACGGATTGCAAAATGGTGACGTTGGCCGAAACAAAAATGATCTGAAACAGAGACGTGCCAATTACCACGCTGGTTGGCATGCCCAGAATGTAAATCATGGCCGGAACCATGACAAAGCCGCCACCAACCCCCATCAAAGCTGTCAGCAAGCCAACAAGAAATCCGACCAACAGGGGCAGCAACGCGCTGATATAAAGACCGGACCGGTAAAATCTGACTTTAAGGGGCAGGCGATGGAAAAAGCCGTGCTGGTGTTTTTTGCTGCGCCGCAGGTTGCCGCTTTTGCGCCGGGTGCGGAAAATGGCGCGCGATGCCTCGATCAGCATCATGCCGCCAATGGTCCCTAAAAATATGACATAGCACAGGGAAATAACCAGATCGATTTGCCCGAGTGACCGCAGCCAGGCAAAAACACCAACCCCGGACGACGACCCGACAAGGCCGCCCACCAGCAAAACCAGCCCCATTTTGACATCAACATTGCCGCGTCGCCAATGCACGATGACACCCGACAATGAGGACGCAACAATTTGATTAGCGGCAGTCGCAACTGAAACCGCTGGCGGGATGCCAAAAAAGATCAATAACGGGGTGATCAAAAAGCCACCGCCAACGCCGAACAATCCGGACACAAATCCGACGCCGCCGCCAAGACCTAAAATTAGCAGAACATTTACCGACATCTCGGCGATAGGCAGATAGATTTGCATTGCGGCAGCACAGGCGTGAGCGTTTGATTGATTATTGAAGGCTAGTCTAACATATTGTGCAAATGCAACAATCGCCAAATCATCGGCGCAGTCATTTGACAGCCCGGATGAGCAAAAATATGAAGGAAAAGCCATGACAATTTCGTCTCGGGAACCTTTTAGCCTGATTTTGGATACGCGCGGCCTGATGTGCCCGATGCCGGTTTTAAAGACCAAAAAGGCATTGCATGATGTTCCGCCCGGCGGTGTTATCAAGGTAATGGCAACCGACCCGGGTTCTGTCGCTGACATGAAGTCATTTTGCGAGATGACGGGTAATGTTTTGCTGGCATCATTGCAAGAAGATGATGTGTTTGTTTACCACATCGAGCATCGTGGCAAGTAACAGGACCAGGTTCTTATGAAAACGCATAACGTTGTTTGGTGGCATGGCCGTTTTGACGGTATGGAATTACGGCAACTTCACGATTTGCTGATGTTGCGCCAACAGATTTTTATCATCGAGCAAAATTGTATTTTCCCCGACATTGATGGCCTTGATCCGCTATCATTTCATGTTGTGGGGATGCGTGACGGGCAAGTTGTCGCTGCGACGCGGATTGTCCCGCCGGGGATTGACCCGCATCACAGCCAGCAGGGCCTTGATCCGGCGATTGGCCGGGTGGTTGCGGCATCGTCATTGCGCGGGATGGGAATTGGCCGTGACATTATGATGCAGTCGATTCTGGCATGTCAAAAACACTTCCCGGAATCGGGCATTTTCTTAAATGGTCAGCAACATCTGGCACGGTTTTATCAGGGATTGGGTTTTGTGCAGGAGGGGGAACCCTTTGACGAGGATGGTATTCCCCATATTTCCATGCGACGGGCGGCGGTCGATAACGCGCCGATTTAAACGCAACAGGTGCCCATGATGGCGGCACCTGTTTTTAACGCACGCCAACTGTGGCCATGCCGGTAAAAAATTCAAGCTGCCAAAGCATGTCATCCTCGCTGAGCGGATAACTGTTGCCGGATCGCGGGTTTAGCGCCTGACCGGGGGGGACATGGCCCAGTTTCACCTGAATTTTCACCGCCAGATCCGCTGGCAGGCCTGCTTTCCATGCCAATGAAACCACCCCTTTGGCCGAATGGGTGTTAAGCACCTTGGCAACGGCCTCGGCGGGAATGCCAGCGCGAACCGCCAGGGCAGCACGGGCAAATTTAACATCGTTTTCGGTCATCGCGGTTGAAATGCGCGCATCTGTCAGCTTGCCTTTGGCGTGCAGGTCCAGTGCCTTCAGATAGGCCGCAGTTTCATTGGAGCTTGCGTCTTCCTCTGCCGGGGCTGCGTTCTTGTCTTTTCCGGAAGCTTTCTTTTTGGGGTCTTTATCCTCTTTGTCCTGACGGGCGAGGGCGGTGCTAAATTCTCCGGCTTCGATCCGGCGCTCCACAACCTTGCGCACCATAGCAAGCTGGTCTTCTTTAAGGTCCTTGCGGCGTTCAAGCACCGAGATCAGGTTCTGGGCAACAAAGCGGGCCAGTTTCCCGGCTGCGGACGGGCCAAGGGCCGGGCGCTGCACCAGGGGCTCGTGCCAATCCTCAATATCGGGGGCGCGATCAATCAGTTGATCAAGGGTTTCTTCGCGAATTTGGGCCGACCGGTTCCCCAGAAGATGCGAAATGGCATCGGTGTCGGTGCTGGCCGCAATCGCATCAGACAGGCGTTCGCTTAGATTACGGCGCTGGGAAACAAAGCTGAGCGCCCCTGATGCGGTACTGGTTTCGATCAGTTCAAGCAGGTCAAGTTCGGTCAGAACCGGCGAGTATTGCAGAATCGGACCACACACCACAGTTTCGGTGTCGCGGGCCAACTGGCTGATGATCGGTTGCGGGGCATTGATCAGGTCTTTGAGCGTTTCGGCAATAACCTGACGCACCTGAATGGCCTGGTCGCGTGCCAGTTTCTCCAGCGCCTGATAGGTCATACGGCGCAGTTTGTCGGTTTCGTTGGGCGTTAAACCGTCTGACAGATTGGCGATTTTTTGCGCCAGCGTACCGCGAACATCATCATCTTTATCGTCCGTGAGCAGTAAATCCGCCTGAACCGGTGTGGCTTCGTTTTCGGCAACATGGCGCCGCACCGAAGGTTCGGCATCATTGGCCAGAAAATAAAGAATTTCCGGGCGGGTGTCATGGCGCTGTGCAAGGGTGCCGCGCACATGCGCTGCCGTGCTGGCGGCCATGTCCTTGGCTTCCTCATAGGAAATTGGTGTTTCCTTGCGTCGATTGAAGACACGCTGCAAAAAACCCTTCATCGGGTTGGCTCCCTAGTCAGTTCTGGTTGGTGTGTGCATACCAACAGGTTCCGCAATGGCATAGCTGCCCTTGCCGTGTTTTTTTACAAAATACATTGTGTCATCGGCACGTTGCACCAGATCATCAATATTTTCGGTTTCAGTAACTTCGTGGACCGCGATGCCCAGCGAAATGCCCAGCGGGCGGTCTTCGCGGCCCGATAACGGGCGCAAGACAGCACTGGCTTCGATCAGGTCTTTGGCCCGTTTCTCGGCGGCAGTGCGGTCTGCACCATCCAGCCACACAACAAATTCATCACCGCCCAGTCGCGCCACAAGGTCGCCCGGGCGGGTGTTGTTGTGCAACAGGCGGCTTAAGGTCAGAATGGCTTCGTCGCCGCGTTGATGACCATGGACGTCGTTGACCAGTTTAAAGTTGTCCATATCGACATACATCAGGGCTGCCGGGCTTGGTTGATGTATCAGCCGGGCATAACGACGTTTAAGCTCATCAAAAAAGGCGCGTCGGTTCAAAAGCCCTGTCAGACCATCTGTCCGCGATAGGGTTACGATACGGTCGTGGTTGTCGGCCTGCTCGATCGCAATGCCGATCTGGTCGGCAACGTCATCCATGATCGCCCGTTCGCCTTCATTGGGAATGGGGTGGTCGTTTGCAAACATAAATGCCACCGCCCCATTGACCCGATGGTGATAGTGGCACCGGCGAATTTTGACCCAGTAATCATCCTTGACGATTTCCTGGTTATCGATATCGGCGGGCAGCTCATTTAAAATGTCGGCGGCAAGTTTGTGCAGGCTTACATCGCCCTGACTGGCAACTTCGATCATGTCGCCGCCTTCGTGTTCCGGGCGAAAAATAACGCAGGCGGTACAGGCAAGGGCGCGCGTGCTGGCCGTGGCGGCGTTGCGCAACACTTCGGTGGGGTTGATTTCATCGCGCATGGCGCGGACAATATAGGTGATCAGCCGGTCACGGTTTCGCGCATTGGCAACTTCGGTTTCATGTTGACGTTGTTCGGTAATGTCATGTGCCAGCCCGCGCGCCCCGCACCATTTGCCGTCGCGGTTCATAATCGGTGTTGCCGATACCGACAGGCAGGCGCTGCTGCCATTGGCGCGGTAAAACCAGATGGGCATATCGCGTACCGGGCGGGTGGTTTTAAAGACCTGTTCGGCATCCTGATCGGTTTTTTCGATCATGAATTCTATTGGTAACCGGCCCAGAAGTGCCTTTGGTTGATAATCCATTGCGCCGCGCGGGGAGACGAAAACAAACTTTCCGCTGTCATCGGTTTCCCAGGCAAAGGCCGATGAAACCTCGACAATGTCGCGATAGCGCTGGCGTGAATCAATCAGGGCTTCGCGCAGGTTACGGTCCATTGATACGTCGCGGGGCAGCAACAAGATAAGGTCATCGCGCATCGGCAAGGCGGTCAGTTCCAGCGTTGCCGTGCCACGCTGTACCTCGAATGTCAAAAGTTCGACCACACCACCAGGTGTTTCCAGTGCGCGTGCAATCAGCGCGACAATTTCGGGAAACAGGCCTTCGCGGATGCCATCGGCAAAACCCATGGCATTTTTGTTGGCAAACAGTGGTTTTCCGTTGGACCGCATTACCATGACCGGGGCTTCTGCCTGCGCCATTGTCGATGGGTCCAGTTCAAATCGCAGGGCGTTCAGGTCAACATCTTTGGCGTCATGTGCGCTTAGCGTGCCGTTGATGGCCGCTTCGTGGCGCTCTTGCAAAATATCGCCCCCGATATTTTCCCACTGGTCTGCGTCATGTTCAGGCTGCTGCGCAGATGTTTTTTCACTGAGTGATTTCTTTTTACGGTTAATCAGGCGCGAAATCATCGGCGGTCTCCTGCTGGCGGGGGGGATGTCGTGTCGCATATGTCCGCCAATGGACTGTTTTTCGGGGTAAAGCTAACCGTTTCAGGATGGCCAAAATGATAGCCCTGGCCATAATCAATGCCCAGATCGCGCAGCATTTTAAAGGTTGCCTGATCATGGATCATTTCAGCAATGGTGCGGATTTTCAAATCACGACATAGCGATGCTGTTGCCTTTAAAAACGCTCTTCCTTTCGGGTTGACCAAAGCGGTTTGCATGGCGCGACCATCAAATTTGATAACATCGACGTCAAGCGCACTCAGATATTCAAAATTGGCCGCACCGGCACCAAAATCGTCCAGGCAGACCATGTGGCCGCGCGTTCGTAATTTTTGCAACGTCGCATTGACCATTCGTAAATTGGTGATGCGTGCCGTTTCGGTGACTTCGAAATACACCAATGACGGGTCGATGGCAAATTCATCAAGAACATGCAGCAGGGCGACGTCAAAATTGTGCTGTTCCAGCGAATGGCCCGAGAGATTGATGGCGATATGGATGCCCGCCGGGCATTGCGCGGATGCCATATAATCGAGAACCTTGCGACACATCGCCAGGTCAAATTCAGTAATCAGTCCGGTGCCTTCGGCAAAATGAATGATCTGATCGATCGCCAGGGTATCATCTGCTCCGGTAAAGCGGGCCAGGGCTTCGAAATGATGTATTTGTTCGTCACTCAGGTTGACGATTGGTTGAAGGGCGACCGTGAACGACCCGTTTTTGACAATCTCGCGAAAGGCGCGGACCGATTTCATCGTTTCCTGAATCAATCCGGGCAGGCTGGCCGACAGTTTTGCCGCGCTGACATCATCGCGGGTGTCGCGACGTGCATGCAGCCGATTCAAGGCATAGGCAACAGCGCGGGTCAGATTGGTGGCAAAGCCGTCTCCGTCAACGCTTTTCTGATGATGAACCGCATGTGCCACGTCATAATCGGGGCCTTCAAAAACCGGTTCGTCAAGGCTGTTTTCACGTTCGGTTATGGAATGTGTAATCGCTTCATCGTCAATTGCATGAATTGCGGCGAGGGCGTCTGTTATCGCAGAGGCCGGATTTGCCCTAGGCAGGGTGCTGGCGGCGGGAACATCAGGATCGCGATGCAGGGTCGGCTCTGTTGCGCCATCAGGCCCGGAAGGGGTGTTTGGGTCCGCTATATCTGCGGCTTTATCATATGGGGGCTGGTCCTTTTGCGGGCTGGTATAGGCCGGGTCATTCAGGTCTGCCCGCAGGGCACTGGCATAGGCAACGATCCGGCGTTCGAGTTCGATCATGGGTTCGTGCATGCCGGGGCGTTGCACCAGCCCGGCAGCGGTCGGATCTTCGTGATTGCGTTGGCGGATCATGTCGGAAAGTTCATTGGCAGCATCGGTTTCAGCACGGCGGCGCGCGGCCGCCATGTTTTCAAGCACGATCAGGGCGGCGTTGTGATGGGCGTTTTTTTGTGGCGTGTCCGTATCGTCAAGGTCGTTAAAGCGCGATGCCGCGATATGGGGGGCGGTCGCGTTGCCAACGGGTTTTTTGCGGGCCAGACGGGTTTTGCCCGACATGCCTTGCTGCAATATCAACTGGTCTATGCCATGGCGCGCCCGGGGGCGGATGGCGCGATGACGTATCGCCAGAAAATAGCGGCCCACCGGGTCCGAAATCAGATAGCCACTGACGGATACGGGCAGCACGGATGAACCGGTATTGTTTTCTGTTGCAAGAACCAGAAGGTCAAGATCCAGTTCTTCAAGGCGTTTGATGCCGGTGCTGCTATGCAGATAGGCACGTAAAAGCGGACGTTGTGCCGGAATGATCAATTGTTCCAGGGCTTCGCCCACCAGACGTTCAGGCGTACATCCCAGCAAACTTTCAATGGCACCGGCCGCGAAAAGAACATAGCCGTTTTCATCTACTTCCAGCAGCATATCAGCCCAGCAAAACGCCATCGCGGCCAGAAGGTCGCGGTCTGTTTCGCCAATATCGGCCGAAGAGTATTCCGTCATTCCATGACCGCCACGCTATTTTGATGTTGCTGTGAACCGGTATATGCAGGCTCATCAAGGCTTGCCAATGGTATAGATAGCGCTTCTTGCAACGATAATGAAGGAAAACCCAAAAAAATAAACCGGTCTATTCGTTCCGGGTTGTGCTGGTGGTATTGCTTTTTTTACGTCGGAGAGGCTGGATTTGCGGCAATTGTTTGTGTTGCATGTTTATGGCGATACATTTCGAGGTCGGCACTGTGCAAAAGTTTGGTCATGCTGGCATGGTCATTGCTGTTGGCGCGGCCAAAACTGGCCATAACGACCAGATGGTGATGCTGCCATGAAACAGGTGATTTGCCGAGGCAGGATTTAACCTGTTCGATGAAAGCGACTGCTTTGCTGTCGTTACACTTAACCAGCGCAATCGCAAACTCGTCGCCGCCCAGACGCCCGGCAAAATCCTTTTCCCCAAGATGTCTTTTGATAAGGCGGGCGACATGGCGCAATACTGCATCACCCGCAGCATGACCATATTGGTCATTTGTGCCTTTGAAACCGTCTAAATCGGCGATGATGACTTCGGTTTGGTAACCAGATTGTGCGTTGGCATCAAGGGCCAGCGTTAACAGGCGGATAAAGCCGCGCCGGTTGTGAAGCCCCGTCAGATCATCGGTATCAAGCTGGCGTTCGAGTTGACGAACACGGATTTCTGATTGTTTTAACTTTGTTTGCAAGGCAAGGGTCTGTTTGATCAGCGGGGCCAATTCCGGTGTCAAACGGGCAGTTTGGCGTGATTTTTGATCGGGGCATATGGATGCCGCCTTTATTAAGGATTGCAGAAGGGGAAGATCAACATCTTTCATGTTGTCCATCGTTTGTTTCTGGCAATGACACGGGGCGACGAAACGGCTACAAAATAAGGAATCTCAAGTGTTCTTTTACAAACTCTCGGTTACAAGAGTATTAACAACATCTTTAAATCCGGGGTTTTTGATGAAAATCCGTCAAGGAGACGTGGAAAAATGAATTTCTGGTTGGGTAACAGGCACGTCAAAATTGTTGCGGCATCGGCGATGGTGCTCATGCTGGGGGCGTGCAGTACGCTAAACCGTGACAGCATCACCGCAACCGGCGAAATCACCGATCAGGGGCAGGAATGTGTGACATTTCGGGCCAATGACGGCACGCTTTACGCGCTGGCCAACAAGGCATCGGGCTTTCGCCCTGGTGACCGTGTTCGCGTAACCGGGCATTCGGCCCTGATGACCACGTGCCGCGAAGCATCAACCCTGATTGTCGATAAAATCACCTTGCTGGTGCCCGCGAAGACCGGGCAGTAATTCCGGGTAAAGTTTATCGGGTTGTGCCCTATTGGGGTAACCCGATACATGCCGTGCCGTCAGTCGCAAGCTGGCGGCATTTTTCTTTGACCTGTGCCAAGGATGAAAAACCGCCAATGCGCAGACGATGGAACCGCCCTTTGTCGCCCAGGTCAACAATACCCAGGTAATGATGGTGCTGGCGTGCAAGTTCCGGGTAGCGAATGGCAAAGCTGGCCCAATAGGTTTCTGCCGAAACGGCTGTCCGAAAGGCGCCAAGCTGCAGCACAAAGCCGCCACCTGAAACCGGGGGCCTGGGCGGTATGGCCGAGGCCGGATGCGACGTCGCTATGACCGGTGTGGGACCGCCTGGCGGGGCAGAGGGCGACGTCATTGTCGTGGTGTCGCGCTCTGGCGCAGGCAGCGGTGACGGCTCATTGTTTGATCCCCACGGTGCTGGTGCCTGTGCTGCCCGCGGTAGGGCGAAAATGGCCGAGGACGCCGGTGGCGCCGGTTTTGCATCGGGTGTTTGGGCGGGGATTGATGCGGGGAGAGCCTGTTGGGCCACAGGCATGGCATTTTTACTGCCGGTTTGATCGTTATTGCCGCCCCACGGGGCAATAATTTGCAGGGTCTGTGCGGGGGCGGCTTGTGGTGCTGCGGGCGGCGTGACTGCTGGCTTTGGTTTGCCCGGCGCGTTGACAGGGTTGGCTGTGGGTGCCTTTTGGTATTGTGGTCGAACCCATTGCGCGGCTGTAGCAGGCTGCCCGTTCTCGGACGGCATGATGGATGCCTGAAGCACATTGGCATTCATCGGGCGTTTTGATGTTGGTGTGCCGGATTTTGCCTGCCTGTCGTTTCTGTAACGGCTGGAAAGCAAAAAATCGGCGGGCTTGACACCGGATTCTGTACCGGGTTCGGGGGGAGATGATGTGGCATATGGCGCATTTCTTGCGCGTTCGCGCCGTTCTTTTGCCAGTTTAAGTAAATCAAGCGGGCCGGTCGCCGGGCCAGGATTATCGGTGATGCGCCGCGCGCTACCGGGAATATCCGTGGGAATGGCCTCAAGGCCCGATACCGTGTCGGCGCGGGTGTTCAGATCGGCATTTTGTGCGTATGCGGGCGTAACCAGCCATGCTTGAAACAGGAAAGCAGCCAATGCCTTTGCATATAACAGGTATTGCGCTCGTTGCCTGTGTGGCGATGTGGCTTTGTGACACCTCAATCCGGTGCGACCTTTATACAGGCCGCGCCGGATTGGGGTTAAAGATGGGGATTGGCGGGGAGGAGACATTTTATTCAGACCATCCGGGATAGGCATGACGTTCACGCAGCAAGACATCATTGCGGCGCAGACGTTCCATTGCTTTGCCAAAAACACTGCCCGTCGGGTAATTGCCATCGGCAGTATCGCCACAGGGTTTTCCTGTCAGGATTTCGATGGCGTCGCTGATATTGTCGATGGTCCAGATATTGAATTTACCCTGGCGAATGGCATGGACGACCTCGTCGCGCAGAATAATATGTTCGGCATTGGCGGCAGGGACAATAACCCCCTGATCGCCGGTAAAGCCCTGATCGGCACAGATGCGATAAAATCCTTCGATTTTATGCGAAATGCCACCCACAACCTGGGCTTCGCCAAACTGGTTCATCGATCCGGTCACGCCAATATTTTGTTTAACCGGCACCTGGGAAATGGCTGAAATAATCGCACACAGCTCGGCGAGCGAGGCTGAATCGCCTTCGATGCCGCCATAATTTTGCTCGAACGTGACGGAACAGGCAAAAGAAAGCGGAAATTCCTGGGCGAAGCGGGATTTCAAAAAGCCTTCGATCGTCATGACCGATTTTTGCTGTAGCGGTCCTGAAAGATCGACCATGCGTTCGATATTGAGCACACCGAGATTGCCGACATAGCTGCGCGCGGTCACACGGGCGGGCAGGCCAAAGGCGTGGTCGCCATAATCAAGAACGGTCAGCGCGTTGACCTGGCCGATCACACTGCCAAAGCTGTCAATCAGGACTTCACGGCGCTGAACCCGTTCGTGCGAGCGGTCTTCAAGGCGGCTGTTGCGGTGGCGGCGTTCTTCGATTGCGCGTTTGACATCGGCGGCGCGAATGGTGGTGCGGCCCGCTGTCTTTGCCAGGGCACCTGCTTCAATTGCCACATCTTCAACCCGTTCGATCTGGGCTGAAATTTTGTCGCGTTCCCCGGCCCAGCGTGCGGCCTGGCCTAGCAACTGGCGAATGGCACCAGTATCAATTGAAATGCCCGAGCGCGCCTTGACCGAGCGGGTGAGAAGCCCGGTATAGGTGGAGATATTGCGGGTGATGGCGGGCATGTCGGAGTCGATATCGGCCTTGACGCGGAAATGGTTGCGAAAATCGACATCAAGCGAAAAGAAGGAATAATAATATTTGGGCGCACCGACAATGACGATTTTGACATCCAGCGGAATGGCGCGGGGTTCGGGGGCACCGGCGGTGGGCGGACCGGATTTTTGCCGTTCCTCGATGCGGATTTCGCCATCACGCAGGGCGGCTTTCAAATAGCTCCAGCTTTCTTCGTGTTCGACCAAAGATTCCGCACGTAACACCAGAACCCCGCCATTGGCCCGGTGCAAAGCCCCTGGTTTGATCAGCGAGAAATGCGGGTGCATCCCGCCTGCCATGGGGCGATACTGGATCTGACCAAACAGGTTGTCATAGCTGGGCGAGGGTTCGAGAACCACATCGGGGTGGTCGTCGCGGGAATGATCAATCAGTAAATTAACCGCATAACGATCTTCGACCGTTTCGGGCATTTTGCCATCGCCAAGATCAATGGATGGCTGATCGTCGGGTTCCTCAAAGGCGTCGATATTGTCAAGAATATCGGCCTCAAGTGCATCGAACCACGCCTTTAGACCGGGAACAGTGAAAACCTCGCGCAGTTTTTCGATGCGGGGTTTAAGTACGACACTGGCGGCAGATCGACGCAGGCTATCAAGTGTGTCGCCAATCTGGTCTTCAAGGTCGCGGGTGGAAAGCAGGGTTTTACGGGCTTCTTCGGCGACTTCTTCAAAGACGGCATCGGCGGTGTCACGGCGTTCCTTGGACAATTTGTCCATCGGGATTGGTTCGCCTTCATCATCAAGCGCAACGATCATGACGCCTTTTTCGTTTTCCTGCACATCAAGCCCGCGCTCCCGGGCAAATTTGCGCAGGGTGTCGAATTTATCGCGCACCTGGTGGCGGGCTTCTTCGGTTTGCGCCTGGGTCTCGGTCAAATGCGCCGGGGCACTAAAGGCAGAGGCAAAGGCCTCGCGCAGATGGGAAATCAGAGTTTCCATTGCTTCGGTCAGCTTGCGGCCAGTGCCCGGTTCAAAGCTGAAGGGGCGGGGCCGGTTGCTGCGTGAAAAATTGTTCAGGTAAACCCAGTCGGCCGGGGCCGGGAGGCGCTCCATCGATTTTTTCAGATAATCCATCGTTGCGGTCATGCGCCCTGCCCGGTCTAGCCCCAGGACAAACACGTTAAAGCCCGGTTCTGACATGGACAGGCCAAATTTCAGGGCCTCGGCCGCACGGTAATGCGACGTAAAATCGAAAATTTCTGGCGATGTGTCCTTTTGCGGGCTGCGGATACGGAAATGCGGAAAACTGCAATCGTCGGCATCAAGGCGGGAAATCGGCATGTGCGCTCTTTTGTAAGGACCCCGGAAACCTGACATTTGCAAACTTGGCAAACGCAGGTGCGAAATGATTTTGGAAGCAAGTCTGCGTGCTGGTCAAGCATTGCCTTACCGAATTTTGCCTCGCTTTGGGTTCACGGCGAAATTTATGTCATTGTGATACAAATATTGTCGATTTTTGTAAATTATGTATCATGTTTAAAATGAGAACATGTGTGATGATATGGATCGAAAGGGCGATCCGGGCTTGCCCGGTTCATGACCGGTAAAAACGTGTAAATCTTTTATTTGAAATGACCCTTGAGGACATAAATGAGCCGCCAGACCAGCTTTGCCTATCAACAGTTCGACGCCATACGCACCCGGCTTGATCTGAGCAGCCGGGCTGTTGTGATTACTTTTCTGTGTGATGTTTTGCGGCCCCGGGGCGAGTCTGTTTTTTTGGCGGATATGATTTCACTGTTATCGCCCGTCGGGGTGAGTGAACGGGTTTTACGGACCGCTGTTTTTCGCATGTCGCGCGATGGCTGGCTGGAAACGCGACGGGTGGGGCGGCAGGCGGTTTACCGGGTTACACCGGAGGGCTGGCGTTTGATCGAACCCGGATGTCGCCAGTTCTATACCGCCCCGACGCCTGGCTGGGACGGGCAGTGGACCTTGATCATGTTTGACAACCATTCGATTACTGTCGAGCAAAGAAGGGCGGCGGCCCGCATCTTATCGTGGCGCGGCTTTGGCGTGGTTGCCAGCAATGTTTTTGCCCATCCCGGGATTGATGTGGCGCTGACCCGGCAAATTTTAACGGAAACCGGGCTGGCATCGGCGGCAATTTCGTTGCGGGCGGAAACGCAGGACATTGCTGAATCCGCATCCTTGCGCGATATGGTGGCATCCACCTGGGATCTGAAATCGTTGCAGCAGGAATATCGGCAAAAACTGGCTTTGTTTGAACCGCTGCTGTTGGTTGATCTGGCGGCAGAATGCACGCCAGACCTGGCTTTTGCCCTGCGCATGTTATTGATGCACGGTTTTAAGCAGGTGGTTTTGCGGGACCCCGGCCTGCCGGCCCAATTGTTACCGACCGACTGGCCGGGGCATCGGGCGCGCGATGTTATCCGGCAGTTATATTGGCAGCTTGTGCCATTGTCCGAGCCTTTTATTGCGCAGCATTTTCGCCACTGCGCCGGTGATGGCGCTCATGAGACAACTGCAAAATCAGGGTCAGGCAATGCGGGCCTTGCCGGATGGTTTTTTAAAAGATTGGGCGGGCCAATCCTGGATTGATCATTCAACATGAAAAAGGGTGTTGCAGCTTTTGTTCGTTGAAATTGCAAATTTTACATCACCTGTGCGTCACTAAACTCGCTGGTTTGTAACAGGCGCAGGATAATATTGACTCCGTGATGAATCCGCTCGGTCGAGCGTTCGGCCCCAAAGGACAGTCGCAATCCGCGTGGGGGAACGCCAACAGAAAATTGTTGGGCGGCAGTTAGAATCACGCCCGAATTGGCCGCATTCATCACCAGTTCGGTGGTTTCAATATGGTCGGGCAGGCTTAGCCATACGAAGTAATTGGTGGGGTGGAAGCGCACATCATAACCTTTGAGGCTGCCAAGAATAACCCCCAGTCGCCGGGAGGCTTCTTCGCGGTGCCAGCTTTCATATCGTTCCACTGTGCCATCATTGATCAGGCGCGTAACCAGTTCCAGATTGATACCCGGCGTCATCCAGCAGGTGGTGCGAATACCGCTGGCCAGTTTGGCAATATACTGGATCGGCGCATGAATAAAGCCGATGCGTAATCCGCCACCAACGCTTTTGGATATGCCATTGAGGTAAATGGCCCGTTCGGGAACAAAGCATGACAATGGCGGGGGCGAATCGGGGTTTAAAAACCCGTAAATGACATCTTCGATCAGCAACAGATTGTGTTTTCGCAGCACATCGGCAATGGCAATCCGGCGTTCGTGGCTCATGGTGCTGCAAAGCGGGTTATGCAGGGTTGGCATCAGATAAATGACGCGCGGCGATTGTGTGCGACACAGGCTGTCGAGCACATCGGGTAAAATGCCTTCTTCATCCATCGCGATGCCGCGCAGACGAAACTGCATCATCGCGGCCAGGCTGCGCAGATTGGGATAGGTCATTTCTTCGCACAGAACCAGATCACCGGGACGGGTAAAGGTCATTAACGCCACCGTCATGGCATGTTGGACACCGGCGGTTGGCAAAACCCGGTCCGGGTTGTCATCCAGCCCGAAACGCCCGGCCATTTTGGCCAGGGCCTGGCGGTGATGGGGCATGCCATATTCGGTTTTATAGGTGATCAGGTTTTCAATAGAGCCGCCCTGGGCAATGTCGATCAGAACCTGATTGATGTGGGTTTCCTGCGGGGGCAGGGGGCAATTCATGCGAAAATTGATTGGTCCGTCATCGAGTTTTACCGGATAGGGCGTTTGAGAATCGCGGTTTTGCGTAAACGATACGTCTGCTGTGCCGAAATTAACCGGTGCACTGGCAGTGCCAGATTGAACATATCCGTTCGCGGTGTTTTGCCGGGCGATGCTGGCGGTATCGCCGCCGCCTGTTAGCGCGTTTTCTTTGCCAAAGGTGCGGGGATGGCCGGGCAGCAATAAAGGCGGCGTTACGTCTATTGGCCCGCTGACATAAGTACCGCGCCCAACCTCGCCAATGGCAAGGCCCATGCGTTCGGCCTCTCGGTAGGCGCGCGTCACCGTGCCAACCGTCACACCCAAATGATAGGCTAAATCTCGATGGGTCGGCAGGCGGTCACCCGCCTGCAATTGCCCTTTTTCAACGGCAGCACCAATGGCATGCGCGATGCGGCGATAAACCGGGCCGCTACCGGATGAAAGATCGGGGGTCCATATTGTCATGGTGACAATGTTTAGTTTGACAGGGTTACAATGTCAATGACAAAAGGAAATCGACACAATTTTAAAGCAGGAGGAAATAATGACAAATTGTAATGATACAATTCGGTTTCCTGCGACTCTCGCTGGCGGCTCGTTACCGCAGGACCAGAGCGCAGGGGATGCAAATGCAACCCGCACCGGTTTTGTGAGCACCGCGATCCGTCGCCTGCTTGTTGCTCTGGTGTCGGTACAGCGAAAACATCGAGATAAGAATAACCTGCGCCACCTTGATGACCGGTTGCTTAAGGATGTCGGCTTGGTAAGATCTGACGTTGAACCTTATGTCTCGGCACCGGTGATGAAAGACTTGCCCCCGCGCGGTTATTAAACCGCGCTGCGACCGGAATGCACCGCTCCCCCGCGTTCCGGTCGCCACCCTTTCCCAGGGGGAGGGGTACAATTCTGTATCCCGGAATTTCGCGCAATGTCTGTGCTAAAATGGCGATACAATATCAATTCAGGGGTACAATATGTTTTCCGCGCAGGAACTGAACGCCGCAGCCGACTTTGTGCATCAATATGTCGCGCCCACCCCCACCATCCGATGGCCGCTTCTCGAGCAGGCAACAGGGCTTTCGCTTTATGTAAAGCATGAAAATCATACCCGCTTGGGGGCGTTCAAGCTGCGTGGCGGGCTAACATTTTGCCGTTATCTGTCGCAATCAACGCAAATCATAAATGGCATCATCAGTGCAACACGTGGCAATCATGGTCAAAGCCTGGCCTATGCTGCCAGTGTGTTTGGTTTGCGCGCCACGATCATTGTACCTTTTGGCAATTCACCCGAAAAAAATGCCGCCATACAGGCCCTTGGTGCCGAGGTGATCGAACATGGCGACGATTTTCAGGACGCCGCCGACTTTGCCCGCCAAAAAGCAATCGAGGATGATTTGGTAATGGTGCCCCCCTTTCACCCCGAACTGGTGCGCGGGGTGGCATCTTATGGTGTAGAATTGTTTACAGCGATCGAGAATTTGGACAGGGTTTATGTGCCCATTGGCATGGGGTCGGGTATTTGTAGCCTGATTACGGCGCGCGATGCCTTGGGGTTGAAAACCGATATTATCGGGGTGGTTGCCAATGGGGCGGACGCGGTGCGTCAGTCTTTTTACAAAGGCGAAATTTGCGAAACCAAAACCGCCGTGACCTTTGCCGATGGTGTGGCGTGTCGCAAACCGGACCCTTCGGCGTTTGACATTATCAATCGTGGGGCCAGCGATATTGTTGCTGTTTCCGATGACGACATAAAGCAGGCAATGCGCCTTTTATTCAGTGCCACCCACAATGTGGCCGAAGGGGCCGGTGCCGCAGCACTGGCCGCCGTTATCGCCGACAAGAACCGGGCCATCGGCAAAAAAAGCGCCATTATTTTAAGTGGTGCAAATATCGACCGCGATGTTTACGCAGATATTCTGCAAGGAAGTCATCAGAATGAACCAGAAATTTGAAGATCTGAACCAGATCGGCGATATTTTTGCCAAGGTTGGCGATATCGCGCAGCATTATTTAAATGCAGGCGACGACGCCCCGGTCATTTGCCATGATACCGGTGCGTTTGACCCCTTTGCGACCCTGCCTGCCCATGGTGCTGGCGCGCTGGCGGCACTCGACGCGCTTAAACAGGAAATTCTGCCTTTTCTGGCAACATCAAGCGGGCCGCGTTATTTGGGTTTTGTCACGGGTGGGGCAACCCCGGCGGCGGTGGCTGGCGACTGGATCGCCAGTGCCATTGATCAGAATGCGACCGGGCCGGAAGGTTCTGTCGCATCGGCGGTGGAACAGCAGGTTTTAAACTGGATTTGTGATTTGGGCGGGCTGCCGCGCAACCGGTTTGACGGCGCTTTGACCACCGGGGCAACGGCATCAAACCTGTTGGCGGTGGTAACAGCGCGGCAATGGTGTGGTGAACAGGTGGGGATCGATGTCGATGCCGATGGGGCCATGGCCTTGCCTTCGTTCGAGGTTTTTTCAGCCACGCCACATGCCAGCATGGTCAAGGATTTGTCGGTTTCCGGTGTGGGTCGCAACAATATCATCAAGGTTGCGACAGAGCCGGGCACCGAAGCAATGCATGTGCAAGACCTGGCCGACAAACTGGCAAATAGCACCTCGAAGGCAAAAATGGTGATCGCCAGTGCCGGTACGGTCAACGCCACCGATTTTGATGATTTGGTGGCGATTGCCGATATGTGTGCGGCTTATGGTGCATGGATGCATGTGGATGCGGCATTTGGCCTGTTTGCGGCCCTTGATGATCGTCGGGCGCATTTGGTGACCGGTATTGAACGGGCAGACTCGATCACATCCGACGGGCATAAATGGCTGAATGTGCCTTATGACTGCGGTATTTTCTTAACCCGGCAGATTTCAGTGCTGGAAAAATGCTTTCGCGCCTTTGCCCCTTATCTGGCGTCGGATGCTCGCGGGAATAATTATATTAATCGGGGTGTCGAAAATTCGCGCCGGTTTCGGGCCTTGCCCATCTGGATGGCCGTTAAGGCCTATGGTCGCGAAGGGTTTGCCGACATTGTGCGCCGCAATTGTGATCAGGCGCGTAACCTTGCTCATTGGGTGGCAGACCATTCGGAGCTGATATTGCTGCGCGATCCGCTGTTAAATGTGGTGATGTTTTGCGGGCGGGGAAATGATGATGCCAATCGCCAGCTTTTGTCGCGGATCAATGCGACAGGTAAAGTCTTTTTGACACCGACAATTTACGATGGTCGTTTCGGGTTTCGGGCCGCTTTTAGCAACTGGCGTACACGCGACCATGACATGACGATTATTAAAAATGCCATTCAAGGCGTTCTGTCATAAACTGTTTTTGGTGGTTCCACCGCGTGCGGCACCGCCACCATTCCGGATTTCGAGGTGACTTTTATGCCCCAGATATCGCTGCCGATCTATCAGGTCGATGCTTTCACCAACCATCTTTTTGCCGGAAACCCGGCCGCTGTTGTGCCGCTGGATTGCTGGTTGCCAGACACGGTGATGCAGCAGATTGCAATGGAAAATAACCTGTCGGAAACGGCTTTTTTTGTCAAAGTCGATCAGGGTGATGCAGATTACCACATTCGCTGGTTTACCCCGACGGTAGAAGTCCCGTTATGCGGCCATGCAACCCTTGCCAGTGCCTATGTGCTGTTTCATCAGCTGGGCGTGACGGGCGATGAAATTCGCCTGCAAAGCAAAAGTGGTATATTAACGGCCCGACGCGATGGCGGTGCCATTGTGCTTAATTTTCCGGTCCAGCCCCTGGTCGATGATGCGATCGTACAAAATATTGCCAAGGCCCTGTCGCCTGATCGTGCCGTTGCCTGTTTCAGGGTTGCCAGCCGCGATACTGACCATGTTCTGGTTTATGAAAATGCCGACACGGTGCGCAATATGGCCCCGGATATGTCGGTTCTGGCGACACTGGCCGAGCGCGGTGTAATTGTAACCGCCCCGTCAGACAGTGATGATTGCGACATGGTGTCGCGGTATTTTCTACCCGCTTTGGGTATTAATGAAGATCCGGTGACGGGATACATGCATTGTGTTGTTGCGCCTTATTGGGCCGCGCAAACCGGCAAGGCGCACCTTGTTGGCTATCAGGCATCTGCGCGTGGCGGGTTTGTTGATTGCACTGTTGATGGTGACCGGGTGCATTTAAAAGGCAACGCTATTTTGTATTTGAAAGGCGAAATTTTCTTGCCTCAATAGACCGGCCAAATGACAGGCCTCCGCAAAACAACCCGCCAATAATGCCAAATTGGCGGGTTGTGGGGATTTAGGCGGCATGAAGGGCATTGTGGTCGTTTCGGTCGTTAAAGTTAAATGTGGTGCCGGTTATAAAATCGGATTCAGGCCCAGCCAAAAATGACAGGCCTTTGGCGATATCGCCCAATACCGGGATATTGGCCAAGGATGCCGCCAGGTTCTTGCGCCCCAGAATATTCGATTGCAGACGATTAACCGTAACGTGGCGATTATGAAGTGATTTGGCGCTGTGCGTGATCAGTTCGTCTAGCGGTGCCAGGGTGGCGTGGTTATTGTTGCTCGCGGCGAGATCGTTAACCGGTTGGGCCGGGGTGGTTTTGCCAATGGCAATGATGCGGCCCCCGTCACGAATGGCCGGTGTAATGGCATCGATGGCAGCCGCACTATAAATGCGTTCATCATCGACAAGAACGAAGGATACATTGTTGGTTACCAGAATATCAACCTGGCCAAAATCGGCGATGACCTGGGAAACAAGTATTTTAATGCCTGAAACACGATCACAATTAATGGCATAGGCGCGCGCATTGACTCCGCGGGCTTCAAGCCCGGTAACGATGCCTTGCGCGTTCCAGGCATTCGCGGGGTGGCTGATGATGACGTCGGCACCCTGATCGGCCAGGGTCTGTGCGCTTAAGGCGCCAATGCCGTAATGCCCGTCGGTAACAATGGCAATCTTGCCTGCCAATGGTTTGTTCATGGTTGTTCTCCCGAACAAGGGTTTTTCCTGTATGCAAAAACCTTACGTCTGAAACCCGGCAGGCAATAGTCCTTATTCTTGCGACCTAGCGTTCGTTATATAGAACGATATTGGGGCAAGAGTTTGATCACGCGCTATAACCACCATCAACGTTGATCACTGTTCCGGTGATATAGGATGCAGCGGGGCTGGCAAGAAAGGAAATGGCGGCGGCGACTTCTTCGGGCATGGCGGGGCGGCCCAGGGGCACGGCTGTTTGAATGGGGGTCGGGTACTGTGCCAGCGGGTCCAGCAGGTCGTCATTCACAAAGCCCGATTGCACAACGTTGATCGTGATGTTGCGGGGGGCAAGGTCGCGGGCGGCACCCCGGGTATAGCCCACCATGGCGGCCTGGGTTGCGGTAAAATCGGCCAGTCCGCTTGCCCCGGCATGGGCGCACAGGCACGATCCCAGCGTAATGATGCGTCCGCCATTGGGCATCAGGGGGGCGGCAGTGCGAATGGTGTGTGTTGTTGCGCAAAAATTGACGTTTTGCTGGCGTTTTATGCCATTCAGATCGGCATCGGGGTTGTCGACCTGGCCGCAAACGGCAATGAATGCGGCGTTGACCAGAATGTCGAGGCGGCCAAAATGGGCAAAGGCAGTTTGTACCATTGCGCTGACCTGCAGGCTATCGGCCGGGTCGGCTTCAAATGATTTGGCTTGCACGCCAATGCCCTGAAGTTCTTCGACCATTTCCCGGGCGACCTTGCGGTCGCAAACATATCCGATGGCAATGTTCGCGCCTTGCTCGGCAAGCATGCGGGCGGTGGCGGCACCGATGCCGAATGCGCCCCCGGTGATCAGGGCGACTTTGCCATTTAGAAGTTTGCTCATGGGGGCTCCGGTTGAAGGGGAAAAGAACCGATTTGTCGACGATGCAACAGAATTTAGAATTTTCAAGATATGGACAAAAGTCCCTTTTTGCGGCACTCTGCGTTCATCATATAGAACAATGGGGCCGGTCATGCAGGACTTGAACGATCTTTTTTATTTTGCGCAGGTTGTGTCCCATGGTGGATTTGCACCGGCAGGCCGCGCGCTTAACCAGCCCAAATCGAAACTCAGTCGGCGGGTAGCTCAACTCGAAGACCGTCTTGGTGTCAAGTTAATCGAAAGATCAAGCCGGCGCTTTCGGGTGACGGAACTGGGGCAGGCTTTTTATGACCGTTGTGCCAATATTTTAAACGAAGCCGAAGAAGCCGAAGCCATTGTTGCGGAAGCAAAAGGGGTAGAGCAGGGGGTGGTTCGCATCAGTGTGCCGCCAGCCATGCTTGAAACAGCACTGGCCGAAGTTTTGGCCGATTTCAGTGAAAAATTTCCCAAGGTGCAATTGCGGGTGATGGCAACCAACCGCCGGGTGGATTTGATCGAAGACCGGGTTGATGTGGCGTTTCGGGTGCGCGATTCGCTTGATAGCGATGCAACCCTGATTGTTAAAACCCTGGGCCTTGCCGATGCGATCATGGTGGCCAGCCCCGGTTTGATGGAAAAACTTGGCTCCGGCTTTTCGGTTGATGACATTAACCGCTTTCCGACTCTCAGCATCAAAGGGGAGGATGTTGATACCATTCGCTGGCAGCTTGTTGGTCCCGATGACGATACACGTATGCTGGAAGTTACCCCGAGACTGGCCACCAGCGATATTTCCATGATCCGCCAATGTGCCCTGCGCGGGCAGGGGATTGCCCTGTTGCCGCGCTTTAGCACCCATCATGCCATTCAGGCCGGGCGTCTGGTGCAGGTATTGCCGGAATGGCGTGCTGTTGGCGGCATTGTGCATATCCTGTTTAAGGCACGACGCGGCTTGCCCCCGGCGGTGCGCGCGTTGATCGACCATTTGACCGAACGCGCGCGTGAACGCACCCTTTGGGAATGTGACCAAGCCCTTGAACGGCTGTGCCCGCAATATATTTGCCGTGAAGGCGCAATTGAAGAAGCCGCGACGCCGAAAAATATTCCGGCAGAGCTAAAACCTTTGGTTTCGGTCTGATCATTTTACGCGGCATCTGCTATTTTATAACGCTCTGACAGGTTCGCAAATGCGATTGTCAGGGCGTTTTTGTGCGAGGAACTTTGCCTGGGGCAAGGATGTACCAAATTCCCCGTGCGAGATTTTTATTGACCGCATGGCAGGGCTTTCGGCTAAGTAATAGCAATAATATGCATGATATCTTTGGTTTCGTTGGGTATCGGCCCGTTTTTCGGGATGCATAAGGCATTTGCGACAGGGGAAAATCAACGTGCTAGACAATGTCGTCGCAAACAGTGCGACACCGTTGCAGATGTGGGTTGTGCTTGCGCTGGTCGCGGGTTCGCTCGGGCTTTACGCTTGGGAACGCATCTCGCTTGAGATGACGTCGATGGCGATCATCGCTGTTTTGTTGCTGTTTTTTAATCTTGTGCCGCTAAACGATGGCGAAGGCACAAACCTTTTAGGCCCGGACACCTTGATGTCGGGCTTTGCCAACCCCGCCTTGCTGACTGTGTTGGCATTGCTGGTGGTGGGGCAGGGCATGGTGCTGACGGGCGGGGTTAGTTACATCGCCGGGCTGATTACCGAACATGGCGGCAAAAATGCCTCGCTGTCGATTTTTGTCGGTCTGTTTGTGGTTATGTTGCTGTCGGCGTTTTTGAACAATACGCCCGTGGTGGTTATTTTTATTCCCATCATTCAGGCCTTGGCCGAACGCATTCAGCGATCCCCAAGTTCGCTGATGATTCCACTGTCTTTTGCCGCAATTTTGGGCGGTATGACGACCCTGATCGGGTCTTCGACCAACCTTTTGGTCTCAAGCTCGCTGATCGAGCTGGGGATGGAACCGCTGGAATTTTTTGAATTTACCGTGGTGGGGTCTGTTCTCGCCTTTTCGGGGTTTTTCTATGTGCTGCTGATTGCGCCGCGCCTGTTACCGGCCCTGGCATCCATGAGCAGCCGTTTGACCAAACCCGATGGTAGTGGCAAACAGTTTATCGCCCAGATTACCGTTGGTCCTGCTTCACAAATGATTGGGACCAAACCGGTCGCGGGCTTTTTTAAAAACCTGCCCAATGTCACCATCCAAATGATTGTTCGGCGCGAACATGCCGATTTGCCCCCCTTTGATGAACATCTTGAAGTTCAGCCCGGTGACGTGTTGGTGGTGGCGGCCACCCGCAAAGCCCTGACCGAGGCTTTGCAAAAAGACCCCGGTCTGATCCATGCCGAAGCCGCAGGTGTACGCGATAGCAGTAGTGCCAATGCCGAAAACAAATCGACCCAGCTTCTGGCCGAGGTGATGGTGCCGCCGGGATCGCGCCTGATTGGTTTTAATCTGGAGCAGATCGGCTTTCGCTATCAGTATAAATGCCTGGTGCTGGGTATTCAGCGCCGGTCGCGCATGATCCGCACACAGATGACGGAAATCCGGCTTGAGGCAGGCGATGTGTTGCTGGTGCAGGGCCGGTCCGAAGATGTCGAAGCCTTGCGGACCATTCGCGATGTGGTGCTGCTGGAATGGTCAACCCGTGCGTTGCCGCGTCCGTTTCATGCGCGCCGGGCTGCGTTTATTTTTCTGGGTGTTATCGCGCTGGCAGCAACCGGGCTGGTGCCGATCATGATTTCCAGCTTTATCGGTGCCGGGCTTATGATTGCGTCGGGCGCGCTGAATATGCGCCAGGCATCGCGGGCGATTGACCGAAAAATTGTGTTGCTGGTGGCAGCGGCCCTGGCACTGGGCAATGCCCTGCAAATAACCGGTGGCGCATCCTACATTGCCGATGCGTTGCTTTCGGCATTAAACGGCGCCCCGGCACCGGTGATTTTATCGGTGTTTTTTATAATGGTGGCGGTGTTTACCAATGTTTTGTCAAACAATGCCTGTGCGGTGCTGTTTACCCCAATCGGCATTGGCATGGCGCAACAACTTGATGTACCGCCGCATGTTTTTGCGATTGCGGTGGTGATGGCGGCGAACTGTTCGTTTGCGTCCCCGGTTGGCTATCAGACCAACCTTCTGGTGATGGGGCCGGGGCATTACCGTTTCATTGATTTTCTTAAATCCGGCACACCGCTGATCATTTTGTTATGGATTGTCTTTAGCCTGTTTGCGCCGTGGTATTACGGCCTTTCCATGTAAATATGGGCAAAGAGTATGTTGTGTGCGGCAATGTATTGCCCGCCTGATATGCGATATATTGCCCTTGCGTGCATGTCGGGCATTCCCAAATCGGCATTAACCCTTGCATCGAACGCGTTTGACTTTTGCAATCAAGGCAATAGGATCGCGCTTCGATTTGCCAATGTGCCGTTAAATTACCGGAACAGCCGGTATTGCGGTGTTTTTTCCGTCTGCTCAGGAACAGCCCCATGGTCGATATTGCCAATTTTCCCAAGCCCGTTAGTCGCCCTGCCAGCCCTAATTTTTCGTCGGGTCCGTGCAAAAAACGCCCCGGCTGGTCCGCAGATGCGCTTGAAACGGCAGTTTTGGGGCGCTCGCATCGATCTGCCTTGGGCAAAGCCCGGCTGGAAGAGGCGATTGACCGCACGCATGACCTTTTGAAACTGCCCGAGGGGTATGTTGTCGGTGTTGTGCCTGCGTCTGATACCGGTGCGGTGGAAATGGCATTGTGGTCGATGCTGGGCCCGCGCGGCGTTGATATGCTGGCATGGGAAAGTTTTGGCGCCACCTGGGTCACTGACGTTTTAAAGCAGTTGAAACTTGAAGATGTGCGGGTGCATGAGGCCGATTACGGCAAGCTGCCGGACCTGAGCCAAATTGATTTTGATCGCGACGTGGTTTTCACCTGGAACGGTACAACCGCTGGTGTGCGCGTGCCCAATGGCGACTGGATTGCTGTCGACCGAAAAGGGCTGACATTTTGCGATGCGACATCGGCCATTTTTGCGATGGAACTGCCGTGGGACAAGCTTGATGTGGTAACCTATAGCTGGCAAAAAGTGCTGGGCGGCGAGGGGGGCCACGGGGTTATTATTCTAAGCCCGCGTGCGATTGAACGCCTTGAAAACCATGTCCCGGCCTGGCCGATGCCGAAAGTTTTCCGCATGACCAAGGGCGGCAAGCTGATTGACGGTATTTTTCGCGGCGAAACCATCAATACCCCGTCAATGTTGGTGGTTGAAGATGCGATTGATGCTTTGAAGTGGGCACAGGATGTTGGCGGGCTGGACGGTTTGCTGGCCCGTACCCGCGAAAATCGCCGCTTGCTGGATGAATGGCTGGCCCAAAGTGACTGGGCGGCAGATTTGGCTGAAAAACCGGAAACGGCGTCCAATACATCGATGTGTATTAAAATTGTCGATCCTTGGGCGTTGGAACAGGATGCGAAAATTCAGGCGGCATTGCCAAAACGCATTTCTCAGCTGTTGGATGATGAAAAAGTTGCCTATGATATCAATGGTTATCGTGATGCGCCTCCCAGTTTGCGCATTTGGGGCGGGGCTACCGTAGAATCAAACGATATCAAGGTGTTATTGCCGTGGCTTGATTGGGCTTATGCCGTTGCCAAAGCCGAAAACAAGCAGGGCTGAGGACACGGCCCAAGATATTATTTGCGTTTTCCGGGTTTTCCCGTTGCCCTGTGCGTCACAACACGGTAGTAACCGCTACCGGATGCACAGAGCAAGGCGCATGCGCGCCAGATGCCTTGCCCGAATTTGCACGCACAGTCCGGAAAGTCTGAAAATATGACCGAACTCGCCAGGAAAGCCCTTCTTCCCGCCGGTTTGCAGGATGTCCTGCCGGTGGTTGCTGCCCAAGAGGCGCAAATCCGCGAAAAGCTGATGGCGAGTTTCGCCCTTGCCGGCTATGACCGCGTAAAAACCCCTTTGGTTGAATTTGAAGAAAGCCTGCTTGAAGGGGCGGCGCCCGAATTGGCAAAGCAGACCTTTCGCCTGATGGACCCGGTTTCGCACCGGATGATGGGTGTTCGTTCCGATATGACCCCGCAAGTGGGCCGTATTGCCGCCACCCGGTTAAAAGATGATCCCCGCCCCTTACGTTTGGCTTATTCTGGCGATGTTTTGCGCATTCAGGGCACCCAGTTGCGGCCCGAACGCCAGTTTGCCCAGGTTGGTGCCGAACTGATTGGTGTTTCCAGTGCGGCGGCAGATACCGAAATTGTCTTGCTGGCCCTGGAGGCACTGGAAAATGTCGGCTTGCCCGATGTGTCGGTTGATTTGAATTTGCCGACCCTGCCAAACCGCCTGTTTGAAGCCTTTTCTGTGCCTTTGGATGATCGCGAAAAACTGACCGAGGCGTTAGAGCGCCGCGATGTTGCTGCGATCAAGGCGGCCAATGGCCCGGTTACAGATGTTCTGGTGACGCTGCTGGAGGCCGCAGGCCCGGCCAGCACAGCATTGCCGCGCCTTAAACGTCTGGAATTACCATTGGGGGCGTCTGAAGACCTTCATCGTCTGGTCGAGGTGGCAGAACGTATTCTGGCATCGGACCTGGACGCCGCATTGACGATTGACCCGGTTGAAATGGCGGGTTTCCGCTATCAGACCGGTGTCAGCTTTACCATTTTTGGCAAGCATGTTCGCGGCGAGTTGGGCCGGGGGGGCCGGTATCGCGCCGGTGGCGCCAGCGGTGAAGCCGCAACGGGCATGTCATTGTTTATGGATACGGTGTTGCGCGGCCTTGAAGCGCCTGTGGCAACATCGCGGGTATATTTGCCGCTGGGGGTTGCCCAGCGCGAAGCACGCAAATTGCGCCGTGAAGGCCATGTGACAATTGCTGCCCTTGAAGGGGCGGCCGAGGCCAAAACCGCCGATGCCGCCCGCAAGGAAGCGGCACGGATGGGCTGTGATTTCATTTATCTTGATGGGCGGGTACAACCGCTGGACGCGTAGGCTTTCGCTGGAGAAGTGAAGCTGTTTTTTATCGCTCAAGGAGTTTTGCGATGACCAATGTTGCCGTGATCGGTTCCCAGTGGGGGGACGAAGGTAAAGGCAAGATCGTTGACTGGCTGTCAGAACGTGCCGATGTTGTCGTTCGTTTTCAGGGTGGTCACAATGCCGGTCATACGCTGGTAATTGATGGCAAGGTTTATAAATTAAGCCTGCTGCCATCAGGTATTGTGCGCGACAAGAAACTGTCGGTGATCGGCAACGGCGTGGTTGTTGACCCGTGGGCCTTGCTGGCAGAAATTTCGCGATTGCAGGAACAGGGTGTGACCATTACGCCCGAAAACCTGCGTGTTGCCGAAAATGCCTGCCTGATTTTGCCGCTGCATGGCAATCTCGATAAGGCGCGCGAAGCCGCTGCCACGGGTAACAACAAAATTGGCACCACCGGCCGTGGTATCGGCCCGGCCTATGAAGACCGGGTTGGCCGCCGTGCCATTCGTGTGGGTGATTTGGCCGACGAAGAATTGCTGGCCGCCAAGGTTGATAACCTTCTGACCCATCACAATGCTTTGCTGCGCGGTTTGGGTCAGCCCGAAGTTGACGGTGACGAATTGCTGGCACAGCTTAAAGAAGTTGCGCCGAAAATTCTGCCGTTTGCCGATACCGTTTGGAAATCGTTGAACCAGTTTAAAGAAGCGGGCAAGCGCATTCTGTTTGAAGGCGCGCAGGGCACCATGCTTGATATTGACCATGGCACATATCCGTTTGTGACCTCGTCAAACACCATTTCCGGTTCTGCTGCGGGCGGGTCGGGTATTGGGCCGTCGGGTGTTGGTTATGTTTTGGGGATCACCAAAGCTTATACCACCCGTGTGGGCGAAGGACCGTTTCCGTCTGAACTGTTTGATGCCGATGGCGACCGTTTGGGCGAACGCGGCCATGAATTTGGCGTGGTAACCGGGCGTAAACGCCGTTGTGGCTGGTTTGATGCCGTCCTTGTGCGCCAGTCTGTCAAGGTGAATGGTATTCATGGCATCGCGTTGACCAAACTTGATGTTCTTGACGGGTTTGACGAAATCAGGATTTGCACCGGCTATGACATTGACGGTGAAATTTACGACCACTTGCCCGCCAACCAGCGTTTGCAGGCCAAGGCAAAGCCGGTTTACGAAACCATTCCTGGCTGGTCGGAAACCACAATGGGGGCGCGCAGCTGGGCTGATTTGCCCGCAACCGCGATCAAGTATGTGCGCCGTATCGAGGAACTGATCGAGGCGCCGGTGGCCCTTCTTTCAACCAGCCCGGAACGCGATGACACCATTCTTGTTCACGACCCTTTCAGCGCATAATAAATGTGCGCATGAAACCAAAAAACCGCCCGCATTGTCGGGCGGTTTTTTGTCTTTAAATGCAAATGGATAGATGACGTTCTTGAGCCATGTCGATAACGCCTTGCCCCTTATGGGTAACAGCGGTATCGTTTTGGTTGTTCATGAACATTAAACTGCGGGTTCGATGGCTGATAACGCAAAGATGCAGCCTGATGATGCACAATCCGGGCTGGAAGCAGTGCAGGATGACGACGCATTAGAGGGTGGTCAGGAAGACCAGATAGCACCGTCACCGGAAGTTGCCGCGCCAAGGAGCGGCGGCAACCGCCATGTCGATGTGGGCAGTTTTCGGATATTCCCGGATCTGAGGCTACCTGAATTTGACTGTGGCCCCTCGCAGGCATTTGTTGCCGAAGGCACCAAACGCGATGACGGGCCTATTTTTGCCCTGCTGGCCAACCCGTTATTGCCGACCCGATCTGAATTATTGCGTGTCTTGTCCGGGGTTAAGGTTGCAGGCCAGCTTGATTTGCTGGATTACGAAATTATTTACTGGCCGCCGCTGGATCGCAGCACGATCATTTGTTTTTATGCCAAACCGGGCGGCAGCAAAGTTTTTACCGATGGCGGTAAAAAGGCAGTCATTGACGAGCATGATCTGCCCTTGGCTGTTATTGCGCCGATTATCAATATTTTGACGGTGCTATCGGACAAAAACCTGGCGCATCGCAATTTGCGGGCAGATAACCTGTTTTTTGCCGATGAACAGCGCACGACTGTGGTGGCGGGCGATTGTTCTTCTTGCCCGGCGGGTTTTGCCCAGCCGTTGGTTTATGAACCGATTGACCGCATGACCGCCGAGCCTGCGGGGCGCGGGGCGGGTGCGCTTTCCGATGATCTTTATGCGCTGGGCATTACCATTGCCGCCCTTGGCATTGGCCATACGCCGCTGTCGAAGTTTTCTGACAAGGAAATCATCGACATGAAGCTGGCGCGGGGATCGTTTCAGGCGCTGGTCGGGCATGAAAAACTGCCCTTGACCCTGATCGAGCCTATCCGTGGCCTGTTGTGTGATGATTTTGAAGAACGCTGGGGATTGGCCGAACTTAACAACTGGCTTGATGGCCGCCGGGTAAAGCCGGTGCAGAGCAATAGTGACCGTCGGGCTGCACGCGCGCAAAATATGGGCGGGCGCGATTATTATACCGCACGCGGCCTTGCTAACGGTGTTACCAATAACTGGGCGGCTGCATTGGCCCCGTTGCGTGATGGTGTGATCGAGGTATGGTTGCGACGCGGTCTGAATGACGCCGAACGATCCAAGGCGATGTCCGAAGCCATGCGCCAGATGGCATGGTCCGGCAGTGACAAGCGGACGGCAGAAGATGTTCTGGTTGCGCGCGGGATTGCGATTTTGGACCCGAACGGCCCGGTGCGCCACAAGACATTTTCAGCCATGCTGGACGGGTTGGGGCCGATGCTGTCCTATGATGTGCAGCATGGTCGTGGGCCGCAGGCCTTTTCCGAAGTTATTATCCGTGACTTGCCGACATTCTGGTTTTCGCGCCTGAGCGGGTTTCGGCCCGAAATCCAGTCTCAGCAGCAGGTTTACAAGATGCTGCGCTATTACATGCAGCAGCAAACCATGGGCTATGGCTATGAGCGGTGCCTTTATGCGCTGGTGAAAAACCAGCATTGCCTGAGCCCGCTGGTTGAAAATGAATATGTCATTCATATCGCGCAGCTACTGCCCGCACTGGAAAAAATCGCTACGGTAACACCGCACAGCAGTTGGCCGATTGACCGTCATATTGCAGCATTTATTGCGGTGCGATTACAAGATGATACTGAACCCCAGTTGACGGCGTTGCAAAACCCTGGCGATGAAGTTGAATTTAGCCGGTCGATTATTAGCCTGCTGGCCCTTGTGCAATGGCGGCATGGCCCTGATAGCTTGCCGCATTTGGGATTGTGGGTTGCACGCCTGATGGAACCGGCGACCAAGGTGTTTCATAGCAAGGAACGGCGGGAAAAAGTTGAACGCGAAATTCCAAAGCTGGCGAAACGCGGTAATCTGGTCGAACTTTATAACCTGATCAATGACGAAAAAGAACGTCGTCGCGATCAGGACGAATTCATTGCAGCAGTTGAGGAATACTCGGCGGCAGATAACGAAGTGTTTGATATTGAATCTTCTGGCGCATCGCGGATGATTTTGGCAGAACAAATTGGCCGTCAGGTGGCTTCTTTTGCCTCGACCATGATCGCACTTTTGACCGTTTCTGCTTTATTCATGATGATTGTCTGGTAGGGGCATGGCAAAGAAAAAGGATAAATCCGCCGCGAAGTCGGGCCAAAAGGGTAAAAAATCCGGGGGATTATCATTCCTTGCGATTTTGGTCATGGCCGTTTTGCTGTTTATGGTTGCCTTGCCCACATTTATCACGCTGGGTGTTGGCTTGTTGCCCTCTGTTCTGGCGTTTTTGTTTGATCGTCATCACGGGCGATATCTGGTGCGGTGTGTTTTTGGGTTGAATTTTTCCGGGGTTGCACCCTATGTGATGGAGCTTTGGCGCGATGGCGGGCAAAGCATGGCAATGGCAACCCACCAGTTGCTAGACCCGATGACCATGACAATCATGTATGGTGCCGCCGGGCTGGGTTGGCTGATGTATTTGGCCATGCCCCCGATTGTTGCCAATGTCCTTAGTTTGACAGCGCAACGCCGCACCGTTGAATTGCGCGAACAGCAACGGGATCTGATCAGGATCTGGGGCGATAACCTGATTTCCGAAATCGAAAAAGGCAGCCGGTAAGGCATTTTGCCCAATGGTGCTGCGATTTTCAAATTGGCAGGCCGTGCGGAAATATCCGCCAGGTGCGGTGCTTCTGGTTGTTTTGAGTACGGACAAAAAAGAAAAGAACGGCCAATTTGACCGTTCTTTAGAAGGCAGCAAGAAACGGGACAACTTGTCAGCCCGGTATGATGTCAAAGGGCAGAGGGTGCCGTGATCTTATCCTGAATCTCCAGGCTGGCAACGCTGCTGCATCTGGTATCAGTGGTGCATCGACTGGCAGATTTTTTCAAAGGCACGAACTTCGATCTGGCGAATACGTTCGCGCGAAATGCCATAAGTCATGCTCAGGTTTTCCAGCGTTACAGGTGTTTCACACAACCGGCGCTGGGTCAGAATGTCGCGTTCGCGGTCATTGAGGCCCGACATTGCGGTTTGCAACATGCTCATGCGCTCAACAAATTCTTCGCGACGGCCAAGGCGCACTTCCTGATTGTCGTCTTCGCATTCCAGCCAGTCGAGCCATTCACCTTCGCCTTCAACCCGAACCGGCGCATTTAGCGAATGGTCGGGACCGGCAAGGCGGCGGTTCATCATGATCACGTCGTCTTCGGAAACGTTCAGCTTTTCAGCAATCGTTTCGACCTGTTCGGGGGTCATGTCGCCTTCTTCAATTGCCTGCATTTGGCTTTTCAGCTTGCGCAGATTGAAAAACAGCTTTTTTTGCGATGCTGTGGTGCCGATTTTTACCAGCGACCATGAATGCAAAATATATTCCTGAATGGCGGCGCGGATCCACCACATGGCGTAAGTCGCAATGCGAAAGCCTTTGTCAGGGTCAAAGCGTTTGACGGACTGCAAAAGGCCAATATTGCCTTCGGAAATCAGTTCGTTAATTGGCAAACCGTAGCCACGGTAGGACATGGCGATTTTCGCAACCAGGCGCAGGTGGCTGGTGATCAGCTTTTCTGCGGCCTTTTCATCCTGATGATCGCGATAACGTTCGGCGAGGGCAGTTTCGACCTCGGGCGCCAACATCGGATAGCGACGAATACGCTGTAAGTAGCCTGTCAGGCCATCTGGAGAGATCGTTGGTATTGAATTACCCTGTTTCATTGGTGCCTCCCAATGCGCTTGTTAAAAAGTGCACAAATCCCCTAGCACTCAAAACAAGTTATACATAGGTATTAGTCCCGTCAATATAAAAATAGTAGGTACGTATAGATTACATGCAACTTAAGGATAGGTTTAGGGCGTTATATACGGCTTTCAGATCGTCTGGCATGGTGGCTTCAAAGGTAATAAAGTTACCCGTGCGGGGGTGTGAGAAGCCAAGAGTTTGCGCATGTAATGCTTGTTTCCCAAACGTTTCCAAAGTTTGCTGCGCTGCCGCCCCAAGGTGCCTGATCGAACGTGACCGACTATAAACAGGGTCACATACAAGTGAATGTCCTATATGCGCCATATGAACCCGTATTTGGTGTGTGCGTCCGGTTGCAAGTTTGCATTTAACCACGGACGCCAACGAATCGGGCCTTGTGCTTACAACTTTATAATGTGTAAGGGCTGGTTTCCCGCCCGAGACAAGAACCGCCATCTTTTTCCGGTTGCGCGGACTGCGCCCGATATTGCCGACAATATCGCCTTCCAGCGTCTTTGGGCAGCCCCAGACAATAGCGATATAGGTGCGTTCAATGTTTTCCTTGTCTTCGGCAAACAGTTTTGACAGGGCGCGATGTGCCATGTCGTTTTTGGCAACCACCATCGCGCCGCTGGTGTCTTTATCCAGCCGATGGACGATCCCGGGCCGTTTCACCCCGCCAATGCCCGACAGGCTGTCGCCGCAATGGGCCAGCAGTGCATTGACCAGGGTTCCGCGTTCATTGCCTGCGGCGGGATGCACAACCATGCCGGCGGGTTTGTTGATGACCAAAAGGTCATCATCTTCGTAGAGAACGTCAAGCGCGATGATTTCAGCTTCCGGGGTGGCGGGTTCGGCGGGGGGGATATGCAAAACCATTTTTTGCCCGGCGCGGACCTTGGCCGATACGCTGTCTTGAACCACGCCATCCACCTGTAAATGACCATCCGTAATCAGCGATTTCAGGCGCGAGCGTGATTCCCGGGGCCAGGCATTTGCCAAAACCCGGTCCAGTCGCGCACCGGCATCTGCGGGTTGCGCATGATAGACAAGGTCGTCATGATCTTGGGATGGCAGGGTCATGGATCTGTTTATTTCATCACTATGGGGCACGGGAATAAGACAAAGCGATACGTAAAAACCATGTTAGCAGTATATTTATGGGTTTCGCACCACTTGAGCTGGCGCAACATAGCGTAAAACCCGCTATTTGCAATTCCTGTGCATTCAAGGGGGATATGTGTTTATTCGAGGCTTCACCTTATGGTCGATTTGCGGTCATAATGGTTCGTCTTTCCTGCGATCGGGCAGGGGCAAAAAGCAGTAATTTTACGGAAACAAAATGCGCGTTGTTAAAATACTTGTCGCTGTAATGGCGTTATTGATCCTGGTTGGTATTGGCCTGATCGTTTATGGTTTGCAACGCGACAAGGCCGCAAGGCTGGTTGAAAATGCCGCAATCCAAACAACTTCAGCCAAGCCTTCGGCCCCGATTGGTGGAGAACCCGAAAATATGGGGGTATCGGCACAGACAGCTGTGTCTGATCTTTCAACCACGGGTGATGCCGTGCTGATCGAACCGTTTGGCACCATCAATGTTGACCTTGCTGCCGATGAAACATTGTTGTCGTTTCGCGTCGAGGGCAACCGGGCATTTTTGCATCTGACTGGCCCTAAAGGGGCACGCATCATTGTTGTTTCGATGGCTGACAAGGCCGTGCTGGGACAGATATTGTTGATGAAGCCAAACAATTAGGGGCGGTACGAGGCAGGGTCGTGTCACATGATGGACAGCGATATCATTCTTCCGCAACAGGTGCTGGGCGAAATACTTGACCATGCGGCGCAAAGCTGGCCAATGGAATGTTGCGGGTTGCTGATTTCGGATGCGGGTTTGCCGCCTGTGGCAACGTCGGATAACGGTCCGGGGCGGGTTATTTCGCGGATTGTTGTGGCGCAAAATGTTGCATCCGACCCCGCGATGACCTTTGAAATTGACCCCGGTTTGTTATTGCGCACGCACCGTGCCGTGCGCGATGCCGGGGAAGATATTATTGGCTGTTATCATTCCCACCCTGATGGCCGGATATTGCCGTCGCGCACCGATCTGGCCCGGGCGGAACAGCCCGGATTTTACTGGCTGATTGTTGGCAGTCAGGCCAATGACACCCGCGACTGGGCGTTATATCAGCGCGTGCCGCTGCATCACGACCCGGCAATAGCCAGATCATTTCGGCGTTGCGATTATAAATTGGTGTGAGGGTTGATTTACCCGGTTGCTTTAGGGATTGTTGAGTATTAGGATTCACAAAGTGCCATAAATG
>TARA_R110001583_G_scaffold118216_3_pt1 | contig 69166 bp, 45 predicted proteins | sample TARA_R110001583 | Tara Oceans TARA_R110001583 (sample SAMEA4398432) | marine metagenome | biome: Polar Biome; feature: [MES] marine water layer (ENVO:01000295) within the mesopelagic zone...; material: water (ENVO:00002006), including particulate matter (ENVO:01000060) such... | reverse complement strand
ATCTGTAACTATATATCTTTCTTCACCAATAAGTGCATTTATAAACGAGGATTTCCCTGCATTTGGTCTACCTACTACTGCAAATCTTGGTAATTCACTTTTTTCTTCAACAACATCTGGCAACTCCTTAACTAAAGCATCTAACAACTCTCCAGTTCCACCACCATTTATACTTGAAAGCGTATAATATTCTCCTAATCCTAATGAATAAAACTCAACAGCATCCTCTGCACGTTTTGCATTATCAACTTTGTTTATCGCTAAGAAAACTGGCTTTTTAACTCTTCGTAGTAATTTTGCAACATCTTCATCCATCCCGGTTACCCCGGTTTCAACATCGACCATAAAAATAATGGCATCGGCTTCCTCAATTGCCAATTCTACTTGCTTATCTATCTCTTTTTCAAAAACATCATCACTACCTAGAACATAACCACCAGTATCAATAATGGAAAACTCTTTGCCGTTCCAATCACTTTTTCCGTAATGACGATCACGCGTAACACCGCTGACTGCATCAACAATAGCTTCACGTCTCTGAATCAATCGATTAAAAAAAGTAGATTTACCTACATTAGGTCTTCCTACAATGGCAACAATAGCACTCATAGCTTAAATTTGGCGCAAAGGTAGTACTTAAAGTGGCAAATACAATAAAACTTAAATAGAGAGATTAGATCTAACCTTTTGAAGATTTTTTAACTCTGGAAGTTGTTGCTTTTTTGATGTTGATAAATATGGTTCTCCAATTACCCTCTTTCGAATAACCTTAGCTGGTGAACCATAAGCAACTATATTATCGCCAAAGTTTTCAACTACTAAAGACCCAGCCCCAATAACCGAATGTTTACCAATTTCAATTCCATTAATAATATTAACTCCCAAACTCACCGCTGTAAATTGACCAAGAAATAAATTTCCGCCACTGCACACTGAAGGAGCCAGACTTGAATAAGATTCCATAATACCATCATGCCCTAATGAAGAATTGGTATTTATTATACAAAAATCATGAATAACGGAATTAGCATTAATTATAGCACCGGGCATTAATACATTTCCACATCCCAGCAATACATCTTTACCTAATATAGCTTTGGGATGAATTGTATTTACAAAATTAAAATTCGGAATTATTTTGATTATTCTATCTACGATGAGTTTTCTAATCCAATTATCACCAATAGCAACAAGACCACCAGTTATATTAAATCTATTGATTAAATATGGAAGATCAAACTCACTACCTAGAACTTGATACCCATTAATTCTTGAACCTTTTTTCTTATATGAATCAATAAAACCGATCACATTATATTTCCCCTCTTTCTCTAAACAATCTAGAACAACACTTCCATGGCCAGAGGCTCCAAATATAATTACATTCTGCATTTCATCGGGGTTTTTATGCACTTTATCGATGATTCAAATGTAATACAATCTTTTCTAATTGAATAATGTAAAACGTTATTAGGATAATTTTTTTATTTAAAAAGTCAATATATCGCACACTCCGACGATAATCATTTGATTATTAGGAAGTAAAAATTTTGAATAAATCCGCCAAAATCAATCAACATATGTTGATAGGTTAAAAATTGCAGTAGTAGACTGTGTACTTTAAGACTTTATTTTTATTTATTATATCCAAAACGTCTTAATTGCCTTGAATCACTTCGCCAATTCTTATTCACCTTAACGTATAACTCAAGGTGAACTTGTTTGCCGAAAAATTTCTCGAGATCCATTCTAGATTCAACTCCAACACGTTTTAACGCAGCCCCTTTATGACCAATAATAATTCCCTTTTGAGAATCACGCTCAACCATTATAACTGATCGCATTCGAATAATATCTTCATCTTCAAAAAACTCCTCTGTCTCTATTTCTACGGCATACGGAATTTCCTTTTTGTAGTTCAAAAGGATTTTCTCACGAATTGTTTCATTAACAAAAAATCGCTCAGGCTTATCAGTTAACTGGTCTTTCGGATAATAAGCTGGAGCAGTAGGCATTAATTCAATAATACGTTCAAAAACTCCTTTAACATTAAAATTTGATAATGCTGAAATAGGATGTAGTTCTACATTAGGCAACATTTCTTGCCAATACTGAACTTGTTCTTCTAATAATTCTTGCGTAGCTGTATCTACTTTATTCAATAATAATAAAACAGGAATTTTGCTATTTTTAATCTTTTCAAAAAATGCTTCATCTTTAAGAGCCTTTTCCCCTATCTCAACCATGTATAAAAGAACATCAGCATCTTCAAATGCAGATTTCACAAAACCCATCATACTTGACTGTAACTCATACGCTGGTTTAATGATACCAGGAGTATCTGACAAAATCATTTGAAAATCATCTCCATTGACGATTCCTAAAATTCGATGTCGTGTTGTTTGTGCTTTTGATGTAATTATGGATAATTTTTCTCCCACAAAGGCATTCATCAGTGTAGATTTACCAACGTTGGGGTTACCAATAATATTTACGAAGCCTGCCTTATGATCTGCCATCCTTTAACTTAATTAAGTATTTTTTCATTTCCGCATTTACCTTTGGAGCCAACAAAAGTACGGCAATCATATTCGGTATCACCATAAGGGCATAAGACAAATCAATTAAATTCTTCACTAAATCTAATGAAGCAACTGCCGCAAATACAATCATAATAACAAAATACCAGTTATAAAGGCGCCCTATTTTCGCATTTGTTAAGAACGAAAGCGATTTTACTCCGTAGTACGAGTAGGTAAACAATGTAGACAGAGCAAAGGCAGTTACGATAACCATCAGTAATACATCTCCCCAACCAAACAATGTAGTTTCAAAAGCAGATAATGTCATCACTATACCACTTACATCTTCTAAATAAGCACCACTCAATATTATAACTATTGCCGTAAAAGTACATACCAAAATGGTATCAATAAACGGACCCAACATGGCAACCAAGCCTTCACGAATTGGCTCCTTATTCTTGGATTGACCATGATACATTGGCGCACTACCTAAGCCCGCTTCATTAGAAAACATAGCTCTTCGAACTCCTATAATTACAAGACCCCAAAATCCGCCAGTCGCCAAAGATTTAAAATTCCACGCTTCTGTAACAATCATTTTTAACGAAGGAAGAATTAACTCTGAATTCAATGCCATTACTACCAATACAGCAACCAAGTACAGCGCCACCATAAAAGGCACAACAGCTGAAGCTACTTTGGCTATTTTAGTCAACCCACCAAAAATCACAAAAGAAGTAATGATTGCCAACACAATACCTATCGACCATTTCCAATTCTCATCGCTCATTTCAAATAATGTAGATGACGGTTCAACGACACTCATAAAAGTTTCAGTAAACTGATTTGCCGTAAAAACCCCTAAAAACCCAAATAGACCGCAAACAGCAAAAAAAACTGCTAATGGCCGAGCTTTCTCACCCAACCCCTTGGTTATATAATACATTGGCCCACCTTGCATTTTACCATCTGAATCTGTACCACGATACATTATAGATAAGCTACACGAATAGAACTTTATACACATACCAATTAAAGCGGTCATCCAAATCCAAAAAACAACCCCTGGACCTCCATCATGAATAGCAATAGCTACACCAGATATATTCCCTAAACCAACCGTGGCTGCGACCGCAGCAGATAAAGCTTGAAAAGAACTGACATCTCCTGGAGAATTTTCATCATCATATTTACCAGCAGTAATCGCTATGGCATGGCCAAAAAAGCGATAAGGCATAAATTTGGAATAAAAAACAAGAAATAGGCCACCGCCAATTAGCAAAAGAAACATTGGCCACTCCGTATAAGGAAGTGCACTTGCTATAAAATCATTAATTGTATCCATAAATTGCTAAAAATTCGAAGTTATGGATTTTATGTTTTTTACTAGCAACTGACTTTGAAAAGATTCTTTAAATAAGTTTTGAAATTAGAATAATTTGGTTGTATATTTGCAGCCCGTTACAAATAGTAGCGCCCATCTTGTCAGCGTAATGAACTGAAGTTGCAAAACAACAAGTAAGATGAAAACCCATATCGCGGGGTAGAGCAGTAGGTAGCTCGTCGGGCTCATAACCCGAAGGTCGCTGGTTCGAGTCCAGTCCCCGCTACAAAGGCTTAGGCCAATTAAACTAACGGTTTGTGTTCGCACAAGCCGTTTTTTATGTCTAATTTTAAGGATGTAATTACCTTTTAGGACGAAAGAGCTTTCGACTTTTCTGTAGAGCGAAATTTATTGTGTTCTTTACTTGAACTTATCGAACTACAACATACTCTCAACTAATATTTTATTAGAACTTTTAAATCTTTCACTAATAGTTAATCAATTGATTTTAAAATTGGAATTACCTCTCTAATTTCTGGTGGATTCTTAATTCTAACATTGATTTTACTATACACCCAAAAACCATTAATCCATTCTGCTGAAATATCAAGCATAGCCTTTCCATTTTCCCCAAATATTTTAATAGTGGATTTGACAGATTTATTATCCTCTGAATAGTCAATCGCCCCATTCAAAATAGACATCTTACCCATAGGTTCAATTTCTCCCAATATCTCTCTTACCCTACTATTGCTTTGAACTTTCTGAAGTGGAACGGTGTAAAATGTTGAATCAGCATAAGCTTTTCCATAATCACCCAATAGACCACCTAAACCAGAAGAGGTTATGAAAAATATAAATGACCAGAACAATAAGAAAACTAGGATTATCCATTTCCAATTTCTCTTGAACCAACCTTTCTCATTTATTAATTCATTACTCATTGACTCCTTGACTCATTTCAATTAACACTTTTACAGGAACACCAAAACATTTAGTTTTCTCTGAATATTTTAAAAACCAAGTCTTTGGTTAATGGCTGTCCTTTTGCTTTTTCTCGAATAGAATCGTAACTAAATCTAAAATCGCAACCTGCTTTGTATTCACTACAACCATAAGCCGTTTTTCCTTTTAGAATGGTGCCTTTGTTACATTTCGGACAACTATTTTCTTCAGAAGCACTCTTTACTTGTACTTTGCCCTTTTTAGGTTCTAACTTTAGCTTAAAGCTTTCATCAAACCTAACCAATCCTTCAACTGAAGTATTATTAATTTTAAAGCCTTTTAAATTTACGGTCGATCCTTTTTGTAACAATCTAATATATTGTTTTTCTGAAATGGTTTTACTTTCAAATATAAATGGAATCACAAAATCGCACGTCTTTTTAAACTCCGAACAACCATAAGCAGATTTCCCTTTACGAATCGTTCCGCTTTTACATTTAGGACAAACCTCAGAAGTTAACCCTGCAGGTTTTTCAACCGCTTTTTTCTTAGGAGCTGTTGCTGGTTTATTATTTACAGCTGAAATATTAGCCTTTTTAGTTTCACTTCGAACTTCGTAAACCAAACTATCTACCATTTGCTTCATCTGTTTAATAAAACTACCAGCACTAAAAGTACCTTTTTCAATATCCTTTAACTGCTTCTCCCATTTCCCTGTAAGTTCTGCAGATTTTAGCATTTCATTTTGAATGGTATCAATTAGCTGAATACCCGTAACTGTTGGGATTACTTGCTTTTTATTTCGTTTTATATATTTTCTTCGGAATAATGTTTCAATAATATTAGCACGTGTAGAAGGACGACCAATACCATTTTCTTTCATTATCTCACGAAGTTCATCGTCATCAACCTGTTTTCCCGCTGTTTCCATTGCACGAAGAAGTGATGCTTCTGTATATTGTTTTGGAGGTTTCGTTTGTTTTTCTAAAAACGAAGGTTCGTGAGGTCCTTTTTCACCTTTTTCGAAAGTTGGTAACATTCCAGCTTCTTTAGACGAAGAACTTGGCGTTTCAAAAACAACACGCCAACCTTTTTCTAAGATCTCTTTTCCCGTAGTTTTAAACTTTACTTTTTCAGCTTTTCCGATAATAGTGGTATTAGAAACTTTACAATCCGGATAAAACACAGCAATAAAACGGCGTACAATAATATTATAAACCTGTTGCTGGTTGTGTTGCAAATTCATTTGCTGCCCAGTTGGTATTATTGCGTGGTGGTCTGTTACTTTACTATCATCAAAAATCTTTTTCGTCTTCTTTAATTTTTTTCCCTGTAAAGGGGCTGTTAAGGCTGCATAATTGGTTAAATTTTTTAGTATCCCAGATACTTTTGGATATACATCGTTTGGTAAAAACGTGGTATCGACTCTAGGATAGGTAACTACTTTCTGTTCGTATAGTTTTTGTACAATCTTCAATGTTTCGTCAGCACTAAAACCAAACTTAGTATTACAATAGACCTGTAAACCTGTTAAATCAAAAAGCTTAGGTGCGTATTCATTACCTGCCTTTTTTATAGTAGAAACAATTTCGAAATCGTGTTCTTTTACAATATTTGCTAGTTTTTCTCCATCTTCTACTTTAAGAAAACGTCCTTCTTCGTAGCTAAATAAAGTCTCGCGATAGAGCGTTTGCAATTCCCAATACGGTTGCGGTTTAAAATTTTCTATCTCTTTAAACCGGTTAACCAACATAGCTAATGTTGGTGTTTGCACACGACCAACAGATAACATTTGTTTATAACCTCCATGTTTTAGAGTGTATAAACGTGTCGCGTTCATACCTAAAAGCCAATCTCCAATAGCACGAGAAAAACCTGCGTAATATAAATTATCATAATCAGCAGATGGTTTTAGGTTTTTAAAACCATCTTTTATAGCCTCAGTGGTAAGCGAAGAAATCCAAAGCCTTTCAACCTTACCTTTATAATTAGCTTGATTTAAAACCCAACGTTGTATCAACTCTCCTTCTTGACCAGCATCACCACAATTTATAACAACATCGGCTTTATCAAATAATTGTTTTATAATTTTAAACTGTTTTTTAATACCAGAATCTTTAGATACTTTGGTTTCAAAGCGTTCTGGTAGCATTGGTAAATTGTTTAAATCCCAACTTTTCCAATGTGGCTTGTAATCGTTTGGATCTTTTAGTGTGCAAAGATGCCCAAAAGTATATGTTACCGCATAGCCATTGCCTTCATAATACCCATCATGTTTGGTGGTAGCCCCAAGAACGGAAGCTATTTCTCTTGCAACAGATGGTTTTTCTGCAATACAGACTTTCATTTTATGTACTGAAAATTAAAAAACTGGAAATAGGTCATAGCCAAAGTATATGAAGTATAGCGATTCAAGCAGTTATAGTTATTTTTGAATTGAAAACTCACAATAGGTGGACTTTTATAGTTGTACAGGTATAGAAATTGTTTGAATTAGCAAAGTGTACATAACAAAGCTAATAAAACGCTGCTCTGCAGATTTTGATTTAGTTTATTTAGTAAAAAATAATTTCGATGCTAAAGAGTCTCCTCAAAAACAATCCTAAAAAGTAGAGTTAAGGTCTCTTTCCTTCTTGGTATATCTTCTTATCTAATACGTCAAAGTGTTATAGCCATTTGCTTGCAATTGAAGCATCCGTACCGAAGCGGTTGGGGTAACGTTGAGACCTTCAAACAGCGTCTCTTCCGCTACGCCTAATTTTTCCATGGCTACACTGCATACGCTTACCTTGACCTTTCCCTTATATTTTTGAAAAAACTCCTCCAGTTCAGAATTTTTGACCAATTGTGTCACCACCTTACCTTTGACCACAATTTCGTAATCCTCTATTAGAACACCGTTATCAATAAGCAGATCATACATACTTAGCACTCCCTTAAAATGCCTTTCTGTGGTGAGTACAAAAGCATACTTAGGTGTTTTTTGCAAATCTGTTATGGCTTGTTGGTCTAATTTTTTTTGACCATATACTTCTGTAGTAGTAGCAACCATTACAATAACGACTAAAAGGACTCGGAAAATATTATTCATGAATTCTATTTTGATGTATACATAATTTAATTAAAAATACAGAATTAAATTGCCATTCTTTATTTAAGCCATGAGAAAAACTAGAACCCTGCATACTACCCTTGCATTGGACCACCAAATGGTCAAGGAACCTCGGATAACCATAAGTTCTACCACTTCTCTATAGCTAAGACTAAAATTTAATATGAAATAAACAGCTTGTAAATTGATTGAACTCTAGAAATAGTAGCCTTTGAAGCTAGGTTTTGTTGCAAATATTTAAGATTGGATTTTTGATATATTAAATGTGAAAAACCATTTTTATGTCTATCTATTATTATTTATTTTTTTCATAAAAAAATAAAATACAGACAAGAAAACAATAAATGTAACAATACTAATCAATTCATTACGAGATAAGTTTGAAAGGAAAAATAGAATTACAACAATAGCCGCAATAGGCACTAGCAAGCCTCCGGGGATTTTAAATGATTTGAGATTTTTAACTGACGCTTCCTTCTTACTTCTCAGTTTTATCACAGCAATTGCTACTCCAAGATAAATAAGTAAAATTGAAGCGCTTGATAAAATCGCCAATTGCTTAAATCCGCCTAAAGAAGCAAATAAAAAACACAGACCAACGTACATAATGATTGCTAAATATGGAGTAGCATATTTTTTATGTACCCGGGATGCAAGATTGACCGGTATCACATTATCCTTTGCAGCCCGATAAAGCATTCTAGGCATACTCAATATTTCACTGCTCAAATTTCCGAACATGGACACAACTGCTCCGATAGTTATCAAAGTGAAACCAATTGGGCCAAAAATATTGCTTGCCACCTCTCCTAATGGATTTTCTTTGAATTCGGCTAATGTTTCACCTAACACTCCCTGTGCAACAGTTTGGATTAGAATATATAATAATAAAACAACCAGAATGCTTATCAGTATGGCTCGCGGAATAGTTTTATTGGGGTTCCTTACTTCACCACTTACCGAAAGCCCCGATTCTGCACCTTGGAATGCAAAAAAAAGTATTAAGGATACTTCTCCGACATCCATTACCGTTGGTGTGAATTCCCAAGCAAGATTTACAAGGTCTACTTTGGTCCATGCTAAACAAATTAAAACCAATAATGGAGCTATTTTTGCAATGGTAATGAGCTTAACCAATCGTATTCCTTCTTTAACACCAATAATATTAATATAACCTAAACCCGAAAAAAGCAAAAGAAAAAAAAATACTTTAATAATGCTTCCCTTAAAAAAAGGATTAATTGAACCTAATATATCTATAATTGTATTGGCCACTGCAGCATCTGCAGATATAGTAGCGACAAGAAAAAGTACTGCAGCTATAAAACCAAAATACTTACCAAAAGCTCCTTCAATATAAGCATACGCCCCACCTGTATCGGTTATTTTACTCCCTATTTCTGCAAAACAAAGCATCACCAAAGAAATCAACAATCCACAAAAAAGATAGGCCAATATACTTGCAGAACCCAATCCTGCTGCTACAATGGCAGGTAAAACAAATATCCCGGCACCAATCATAATATTGATAAGATTAGCACTAAGACCCCAGGTCCCTATATTTCTTTTTAACTCCTCTTCTTTCTCGTTCATTGTATAAATTTGAATGGTATTGCAGCTTTGTAATTTACCTCTAGATCTGTCAGAGATATACATTAGAAATTAAAACATGATAAATTGTAACACCTATTTTGAGCATTTAAGAAAATATGTGCTTTATTAACTTCAGCCCTCCTATTTCAAAATCGGCTTTACAGAAAACGAATAATTATAAGCCTTAGGTTGAATCGTATATTCATCATGTACCCGGCTCCCCCAAGAATTATCTCCTCCTACACCCATTTGCATCAGATCCACATTCCATTGAACCGTTTCACCAATTTTAATATCAGCCCCGTGTTTCTTGGTTACCGGAACCAATCCGGAAGCTGAGACTCCAGCATCTTCACTATTAAAGTCTATTTCTTTCATGGTAAATGGCCAAACACTAGAATTTAACAACTCATTACTTTTTAAATTTAGAGTCAATTCATTTGAAGAAACTTCCATCCATCGAACTTCCGTCTTATTACCAGTTTCTTGAGGTCTCATATACCTATGGAATTGCCCCTCGATTTCCCCTTTAAACATACCTGTTTTAACGCCTGTTTTCCTATCCCAATAACTTTCCGCAGGGCCTTTTCCATACCATGAAATACTCGTGAAATCTGTTGGCAATGTTAAATACATACCCAATCTTGGAATTACGGGAAGATTTTTTTGGTTTGGTTTAAAATGATAATTAATATTCAAACTCCCATCATTCATTATTTTATAGTCAACTTCAACATTGGCAATATCATTTGGCAGAGAATAGGTGACGCTATATAAAGTGCCATTTTCCACTTGGTACGGTTCCATCACCAATTTGCTTGAGTAGTTATATGTAGCATCCTGCCATACTTTGGCCCATTTATCCATTCCGTTCCCTAAATCATTATCCGTTGGGGGTCTCCAAAAATTAGGACGTATAGGTTGCTCCGTAATTCTTTTCCCCATAAAGGTCCATGAAATAATCTCTCCGGAATTAGAATTGATGATAAGGTCAACATTATCGTTTTTTATTTCAATGGAATCGCCAGAACTAATAATAGTAAGGGGTAATCCCGTTTTCTTTTGTGGGGTAACAAAATCTCCTTTTTGAAGCACAAATTGATCCCACGCCACTTCGTGTCCTACGGGAATTATAGAGGATCCATCTTTCTGAACAAGACTCACTTCCAATATGTATTCATTTCCAGAATTAAAACTGTTCGGAAAGTTTTCTATATGGATTTTTCGGGACAGCTGCGGACCCAAATCCAATATTTTCACTGACTGATGAAATACCTCGCTTCCATCTTTTAAGATTTTAAGTTCTAACTCTTTATCCGAAAAATCAGCAAAGAAATTTTTATTCTCAATTTCAATATTTCCCTTCCCTAAATAATTAAACTGAACTGGTTCATAGACCTTTTTTACCTCAGACAGGTGTGGATGAGGATTCCGGAATGGATCCACTAATCCATTGTTTAAAAAATTTCCGTCTGTTGGCAAGTCGGGATGATAGTCATGACCATATGCAAAATATGCCTTACCATCCTCATCTTTGTATTCCAAACTCTGATCTACCCAATCCCATATAAAACCACCTTGTAGGTTGGGATATTTTTCGATAATATCCCAATAATCCTGTAAGTTCCCAACTGAATTCCCCATGGCGTGGGCATATTCGATCATTATTGACGGTTTGTCCGAATCTGATTTTCCATGTTCTATAAGGTATTCGGGTTTTGGGTACATTGGGCAATACAAATCTGTATATTCCTCTTTTCCTGCGGGCTCATATTGCACTATTCTATTATCATCATGTGCTTTAAGCCATTTGTAAGTTGTTCTAAAAATTTCACCTTCACCAGCTTCATTACCCAATGACCAAGAATATATTGACGGATGGTTCCTATCGCGATAATACATCCGTTCGGTACGCATCATATGTGCAGGCAACCAACTCATTTCATTACCAATCTGAGTTTCCTCATCAATGGCCAACGGATGGCTTTCGATATTTGCTTCATCAACCACATATAAACCAAAAGTGTCGCAAAGATCTAACCAATAAGGGTCGTTAGGATAATGGGAACTGCGAACGGCATTTATGTTATTTTGTTTCATTAACATAATATCCTTTTCCATAGATGCCTTTGAAACAACATGACCAGTTAATGGGTCTGTCTCGTGCCTGTCCACACCCCTAATATATATGGCCTTTCCGTTGATAAGGATTTGACTATTCTTTATTTCTACCCTTTTAAAACCAATATTTCGTTTTATGAATTGACTATTTTTATGATTGCTCGGGTCTTCCATGGAAATGACCAATTGGTACAAATTTGGGATTTCAGCCGACCATTGTTTTACATTATTTATGATTTTTTCAGTAGAAAAAGCAACTTTGGATGCTGGAGAAATTTCGATTGACTCCTTTGTTTTATAAATTGATTTGTCTCCATCTATTAGTTCTACTGTTATAGATCTATTCACTGTGTTGCCAGAATTGTTTTGCATAAAAACAGTATCCTTAAATACCCCATTCATATATGAGTCATCTAAATTGGTGTATGCGTAATAATCTGAGACAAATACTTTAGGTCTGCTATACAGATAAACGTCTCTTTCTATACCACTCATCCGCAACATATCTTGACTTTCTAAATAACTGGCGTCGCTCCATCTAAATAATTGCAGGGCAATCAGGTTTTTTCCAACAGATAGGTTTTTTGTAATATTGAATTCTGCTGGTGTCTTACTACCTTGGGAATAACCCACATATTTGCCATTGACATATACATACATGGCAGATTTCGCTCCAGCAAAATGTAAGATGATGTCCTCTGACAGAAATTCATTGTCAAGCCAAATTTCCTTGCGATAAGTACCTACAGGGTTATAATCTGTGGGAGCATTGGGCCATTGCGTATCAAACGGATAGCGTTCATCTAAATAAATAGGATGGTCATAACCTTCCACTTCCCAGTTAGCAGGAACTGCTATAGTGTCCCAAATACTATCATCAAAACCTACGTTTTGAAACGTAGTGGGTCTTTGTTTGGGATCTTTGACAAAATTGAATTTCCAATCGCCATTTAAATTCAAAAAGCGCCTTGAATTTTCTTTATCTAGGTTTTCCTTAGTTTCTAGACCAAAAAAAGTAGCTCTCGGGGACAATTTGTTTTCCTCAAAAATCTGATGATTATAATGGTTTACTTGCTCAGCAACGGATGACAATGGTTTTTGTTGACAGCTAAAAAGGGCAAACGCCAAAGCAAAAGGTAGTAGTTGTAGTTTCATCAGTATTATTATTTCTAAAAATTAATAGGTAATCATAAAATCTTCAGCAAAAATTTTCTTTAGATAAAAAATAAGCTCCTCTGCATTTTCCTTAGTAAAGACCAACGGGGGTTTAATTTTAAGGACATTATGATCTGGTCCATCGGTACTCATCAATATGCCATGGTGCTTCATTCTGTTTGCCAAATAATCCGCTTGTGGGCCAAGGGGCTTCTTTTCTGAATCTACCAGCTCAAACCCCAAGAAAAGTCCCTGCCCTCTCACATCGCCAATTATATGAAATTCAGTAGCCAATTTTTTTAGTTCTGCTTTTAGATATTCACCAATCTCCAATGCATGTTCTTGAAGTCTCTCCTTTTTTATCGTTCGCAATACTTCTGTACCAATTGCACATGAAACAGGATTACCACCAAACGTGTTGAAATATTCCATGCCATTGGCAAATTTTTCAGCTACTTCTGGGGTGCAGGCAACCGCTGCCAATGGATGACCGTTACCCAAAGGTTTTCCTATCGTGACTATATCGGGAATTACCTTGTGCAATTGAAAGCCCCAAAAAGTCTTCCCCATTCGACCACAACCTACTTGGACCTCATCTGATATACAGAGTCCGCCCGCTTCCCTTACATATTGATAAGACCTTGCCAAGAAGCCATCCGGCAACTCTACTTGGCCGCCACAACTAATTATAGGTTCAATAATAAATGCACCAACACCACGACCTTTTTCATGGATAACACCTATTTGAGTTTGAACTTCATCAGCATACAATTCACCCGTATTCTCACCTCTATGTTTACCTCGATAAGCATCTGGAAGCGGAAAAATATGGGTGTGTTCTGGAGCGCCTATTCCACCCTTTCCATCAAATTTATACGAGCTTATATCAATACACATATTTGAATTACCGTGATAACCCACTTCAGAAGCTATAATGTCGCGTTCTCCTGTAGCAGCTTTTACCATTCTGATTGCCAACTCATTGGCCTCACTGCCAGAATTTACAAAATGGAGCACACTTAATTCTGGTGGTAAGGTCTCCAACAACTCTTTGGCCAGTTCGTTAATATTTTCGTGGAGATAACGGGAATTGGTGTTGATCAAAGCCATCTGTTCCTGACCTGCCTTTACTACTTCTGAATGCTCGTGACCCACATGGGCAACATTGTTCATCGTATCCAAATACTTTCTTCCAAACTGGTCAATTAAGTACTGACCCGATCCGCGGACCATTTTAATGGGCACCTTGTACTGCAGGCTTAAGCTTTTTCCTAAATGATGTTTCCGATATGAAATAAGTTCTTCATTAGAAATTTCACTATGCAATTGATATTTTTCGTTTTTAAATATCAACATTGGATTTGGACAGATTCCTTGCCAAACTTCCTTTTGATTAAAATAGGCGACTCCAGGAAAATCAGTCTTGTAGTCAAGAACCGATAACATTACCTGGAAATGGAGATGGGACACCCAATTACCATTTTCGGTAGATTCACCTAAATCACCAATATGACTACCTATTTTTAAATGACTCCCTACCTTATGCTTTGCTACACTATGCTTGGATAAGTGACCATATAAAGTATAAAAAACCAAATCCTTTTCACTATGTTTCAAGATCACCAAACCTCCATAATCTTTAGGACTATTATCAAATACTGCTGCAACTACTTCCCCTTCCAAAATTGCATGGACTGGCGTATTTGCTGACAACCAAAAATCCATTCCTAAATGTATGGTTCTGCTTTCCCTACCTTGATTCCCGATTTTTTCATAAATGGAAGAGGTGTAAAATGACCTTGGTTCCAAATATCCGCCAGCCAATATTTTTTCAGGGTGTTGCTTATGAATTTTGTCTAATTTAAATTGAAAAAGTGCCAAATCATTAAAATCACTTTCGTGCCCAAGCCATTTACTGGACACGCTAAGGTCAATGTTATGAACTTGATTTTTCTGAATTGTTGGAAATAGTTGGGAAAGACTAAGGTTATTCTCGCTTGCCCATATATTAAATTTCTCCTCCATAGGGTGGCTATTAAAGCCACAGGCTACTCTAAAACTAAAATACGCAAGTTCGGCACTTTGCTGGCGCCATTTCTTCAACAGTTCCCAAGCAGGTGCCTCACTGACCAATAAATATTCATTGTCCGGCTCCGCGATTTTATTAATAGCCGATTTAGTCACGGAAATCACCAAACGCATGGCAATGGAAATATATAAATGTTCTAGTTCCTTCGGAGTTAAAGCAAAATTTTCATGATACCCCTTTACAATTGGGAGGGCAGCCTGTAGAGGGTCATTGTGGTGCATAATGGCATATGCGCAAGCAATGGCAAGATCATTGATGATTTGGGTATAGACAGAGTCCCCATAATCTATAGCAGAAACCATTTTTGGAGCTACTAAATCCATTGAAACAATGACATTATTATCATTCGCATCATTATGAACTACTGCCTTTCTTAATTGGGAATAAGTAGGTTTCGCCTGTCTAAATATGGTTTGAAAATAAGAAATAATTTCTTTTTCCTCACCTTTAAATAAATGTATATGCTCCTCGGTCCAAGCCCCTTGAGCCACATCCCATACAAAATCTCGATGTGCTTCGGGGTGATCAAAACCTTGTAATGCCATGGTCAACTTACCACATTGCTCTCCTAAACTATATCGAAGGTCGTCTAATTGTGGGTTTACCCCACTCCACACCCTACCGTGAATCCAAGACAAGAGTCTAACTTTTCGAAGCTGTCCGTAATCATCGACGATTTCTGAAATGGAGTTGCCTTGAGAGTCCAATATAACTTTTGGAGAAATTAAATTTTTGGCGTTTAAAGATACATGGTGCAATATATCTTGCTGAAAATCTAGATAACTTTCCTTCTCATCAGGGCGCGATATTTTAAGGATGTAGGCGCCACCATCTTTGTCCTCAATTTTAAAATTAAAATCCAGTTCCCCGGGTAGTGCTTTGACATTTCCCTTTATTTTAAAAAGCTCCCAGGCAATTCTTGTTGCTTGTGCCGTTGTTATGTTCAACTTGCTATAGTTCATTTAATAAATCTCTTTACTTCTAATATTAGTCCTTGGTAAGCATCATTATAATATGGGCCGCACTCCAGCTAAAATTTTTAGCTTCACGGCCTTCCCCTGTAAGTGGGTGGTAATTTTCTCTTATGGCTTCACCTTCCTCCAATAAGCCCTGTGCACCCTCTATGATTCTTATGGTAGCATTGTCGGCCTCTTTGTCAAAACCATAGTTTCGTAAGCCTTTTATGCCGAAATACGCTTGATCTAACCAATTTGGTCCTCGCCAATACCCATTTAAAGGGTCGAATTTTGGGTGATCTTTGGCCATAGTCTGAAAAGGAACTTTAGTGAAGAACTTTTCGGGATCCATCATTTTATTTTTTATAGTTTCAGCTTGTTCTTGTGTAGCCACATTAGCCCAAAGTGCTATCCAACCTTCGCTTCCAGCTCCTTTCACAAAAGAGGTACCCTCTAAATTAGTGTCATAAAACCATCCATCTTTCGAATCGTAAAACTGTTTCTGAATGGCAATCTTTAAAATTTTTGCTTCATTAATGAACCTGGTAACATCTGGCTTATTCCCTAAGGCTTTAGCTAGTTCTATTAAATATAATTTCTCAGCATATAAATAAGCATTTAAATCGATGCTTTCCTGATTCAATGAATAGGCTTCTTCTCCATTTTTTAAAATCTGGGAATTATCAAACCGAATAGCATTATCCATTCCGCTTTCCCATTTTGCAGCCAAAACTGAGCCATCTGTAGAACCATATTCACATAATCCATCTTGGTCATGATCACGCTTATTGTACCACCACAAATGATATTTTTTAAGTTTCGGATACATTTCTTTTATAAAATCTAAATCTGCATTTTTTTCAAAAATTTTCGCAACGGCCCACGCAGAAAGCGGAGGCTTTGTATCTCGGTAATTAAAGGGTTCTATGGTAGTGTCTCTATAAATACAGTCAACAACAAAACCATCCTCATTTTGATAATCATACATTGCTCGCACTTGATCTTTGGCTAAAGTTGTATTATATTGAGACAGGCCTACAGCATGTTTCCAAGAGTCCCATGACCAAAAACCATGGAACCATTCATAATGATAGCTAGGAAACAAACCTTGATGTTTTAGTTCCCCTGCGGCTATGCGCCAATTGTTTTGTAGCGTAAGGTGGGCCTTAGCCAATACTTTAGCGTATTTATCATCCCTGAATTGTGGTTTTCTATTTTCAATTAATGCTTTTAGTTGGTGGTTCTTTTCTTGTTTTCGAGCATTCAAAACAGAATCAAAATTGATATTAGAAATGACTTGTTGTTCCTTTTTCCATGAATATTCAGGAAAAATAAATGTTTGTGAAATTGTAATTTCTTTGGAATTCTTGGATGGCAAAACCAAAGTCTGATATTTTATTTCATAAGACAAACTATCTTTTACAAAAATATCATTGGGCTCATTGAGCAATTGCACATAGCCTATAGCATCACTTTTAGACGATTCTAGTTTAATCGACCCATTCTCTTTAGAAACATGAATTCCTGAATTGTATAAATTTCCTGAAAAACTAGAATTGAGCGTAAGATCTTTATCTGAGTTGTTGGTAATCGTAATACGTTGCATGGCGGTATGCCCAGAAGTAAAAACCAAATACTGTTTAATACTTAGTTTATCGTTTTTAAAGGTCTGCTCAAGATGACTAGCAAAACTTTTTTGATGTACCAAATCGTTTTCCCAATTCATGATATTAGTTTCATCCGAGCTATAGGAAAGTTTTAGCTGCATTAAATTAGGACTAATCCACACCCCGTTTTCTTGGGTCATCAAAAAGGGTCCCGAAAAACCACCGTAGGTCGTCAGAGAATCAGGTAAGCCATAGGAAAACCATGCTCCTTGATCAGAAAACATCAACATATCCCTATCTGTTTTAGCTTGCGGCGCTCCCTTGAAATTTAAACTATTACTGGAAAATGCGAGGTAATCTGTATCAATCGATTTTTCTATTTTCTTTACCTCATTTTGCTTACAGCAAATTAATGAAAAAACTAAAATAACCGTAAATATGCTTTTCTTGTCCATCATGTTAAAGATTTAATCCCCATAGAAATCTTAATTGAAGAAATCTATTTTAGATATAATTTTAAAAAATAGCGGAAGTTGCAATCTGTTGAAAAACGGAGTTGCTTTTATGTGGACGAGTGCAATGTACAAAAAAAATCGATTTTAATTCTAGAGGACAAAAAATTCAAAAAAATAACTTATTAATGATTAATTCTCTAGATTTTTGAAGAACTAATGATTCGCTACATTTACATAGCGTTGTAAATTATCACCAAACTATTTTGGAAATTAATTCTGTTTTAAAGGAAATACAAAACAAAAACCATTTTGTCTTCAAAAAACTCTTTGATGAATTTTATGAAGATTTGGTTAGATATGCGCATGGCTATCTTTTTGATAGAAGTCGAAGCGAAGATATGGTGCAAGATGTTTTTATCACCTTATGGGAAAAAGCAGATTCTATTGAAATTAACACTTCCTTAAAAGGATATCTTTACGCCATGGTTCGAAATAGGAGCCTAAATCTTTTAAAATCTATAAAAATAACAGACAATTCACATGTTTTAGAGCTACATGCGATGCTTGACAATGACTACAACTTTGAAAATCTTTTCGAAGTGGATAAAACAACAATCTACAATCAGGTCTTGAAAATTATCAATTCCTTACCTGAGAAAATGCAAGTAATCGTTAAACTAAAATACCTTGAAAATTATAAATATGCTGAGATTGCAGAAGAACTTGATGTTTCTGTGAATACAGTAAAAACTCAATTAAAACGGGCAAAAATAAAGATTGGTCAACTTCTCAATACCGTACTCATTCTTATATTAATATACTAATAAAGGTAGGTACATATTACTTTATTCATTTTTAAATAACACTTTATTTACATTTTCTTCATTTTATTGTCACCCATTTCAATTATATCGTTGTCATAGTTATAAGTTAAACATAACTATGGAGTTCAAACTCATTGTAAAGAAACTGAACAATACACTTACCAAAGAGGAAGAACTCCTCTTTGAAGAATGGTTTTCAGAATCGGATAGCCACCGAGCATATTTTGCCCAAGTAGAGAAAAACTATCTGGAATTTCCTGATGCTGTGGATTCTAAAAAAGGGTGGGAAGAAATTTCGGCGAAAACGAACTCAAAACCTCAATCTAATAAAAACAACGGAAACGGACCAAACTACTGGAAATATGCAGCAGCCGTTGCCGCCATCTTTATTCTAGGTGCATTACCTTTTTTTATTAAAGAAAAGCAACAGGTTCAAAACACACCTATACTTGTAGAAAAAGACGCAATTAAAATAGGAACCGATAAGGCGACATTGACTCTTGAAGATGGTTCTAATGTCATTCTGGGTAAGGGCGAACACTTTAATGCTAATAACCTTTCAAGTAATGGAGAAGAACTAGTTTATAAGACTGGTACAAAACTTGACGAAAATACTATAGCCTACAATGTTCTTACTATTCCAAGAGGAGGGCAATTTTTTATCACCCTTGCCGATGGCACAAAAGTTTGGTTGAATTCTGAAACGCAACTTCGCTATCCAGTTTCATTTACTTCCAAAGTGCCAAGAAAAGTGGAACTCGTTTATGGAGAAGCCTATTTTGAGGTGTCCCCTAGTACAGAACATGATGATAGCCATTTCTTGGTCTCTACCCACGAACAGGAAATAGACGTTCTGGGAACAGAATTCAATATTAAGGCATATAAAGAAGATGCCTTTATTGCTACCACTTTAGTTGAAGGTAGAGTATTGATTAAAAGCGGCTCGAATTCTGAAAACTTATCACCAGGGCAACAGTCACAGATGAATTTAGAAACCCAACAAATCAATGTTGCTCAAGTCGATGTTTACAACGCAATTTCATGGAAAAGTGGATTCTTCAGTTTTAAGGACAAATCCCTAAACGAAATCATGCTGGTACTTTCGCGCTGGTACGATATAGAGGTGCTAATCGAAAACACTAAAGTTAATAATCTAAAATTTAACGGCGTATTCAATAAAAAACAAAACTTAGAGGAGATACTTTTAATTATAGAAAATACTAATGAAGCAAAATTTGAAACAGTAGGTAAAAAAATTATAGTGAAGTAACATTAAAAAAAGGGAATGGAGTTTAGATGTGGACAATTTAAAGCTCCATCCCCGAGCATTATTAATTAATTAAATATTTAACTAACTAACACAGCCAAATTTATGAAAACTAAATTTATTGGGAGCCCTATTCTATATAGGAAAAAACTTTTGATTACTATTATGAGAACATTTATCTTCTTATGCTGCTTTGCAACCTTTGGTTTTACCCCTGAAACAGGTTTCTCACAGAACACCACTATTAAGATTAAATCAGATGCCAATCTCTCGGTAGTAGAAATTTTTGATTTAATTCAGCAACAAACAGATCACGCTTTTATTTATCGATCCGATTTATTTGTAAATGCTCCTAAAGTACAGGTAAAGAAAGGGAATATCAACGCTAGTGATTTATTGAACAAAAGCTTGTCGTTTGGTGATATTGAATATACATTTTCTAGAGAAGGAGCCATTTTGTTGAATAAAAAACCAGTCAATGCGATAGCGAAATCAGAAAAGGTACAACAAGTGGTTACCGGTTTAATTTCAGATAAGGACGGCAATCCCCTTCCCGGAGCATCCATAACGCTTAAGTCGGACGAGACTGTAGGAGTACAGTCTGATTTCGATGGTAACTATTCTATTGAAGTCCTTAATTCAGAAAGCGTTTTGATTTTCAGATATTTAGGTTTTGTAACCAAAGAAGTCATTGTTGGAAATAAAACTTCTTTAGATGTCGTTCTCGAAGAAGATGCCATGGGCTTGGAAGAAGTTATTTTGGTCGGCTACGGTACACAAAGACAGACCGAGGTAACTGCAGCTATATCATCTGTTGATGTTGCTGAAATTCAAAAAATTCCTACAGCAGATGTTGGTACATCTTTGCAAGGGCAAGTAGCCGGACTTAATGTTTCTACAGCAACCGGCGCTCCTGGTAGCGACCCAGTTATTAGGGTAAGAGGATTAGGTACGATTGGTAATAACAATCCACTTTTCGTGATTGATGGAATACCTGGAGAGTTGTCCTATCTAAATCCTGCAGACATAGAGAATATAAGTATTCTACGTGATGCCTCCGCAGCAACAATTTATGGTTCAAGGGCTTCAAACGGAGTAGTCATTGTAACAACAAAAAGAGGAAAAACGGGCGAACCCAGAGTAACCTTGAATTCATATATCAGCACTCAGTCCGTTAAACAAAACGTGAATGTTGCAAATAGGGCACAGCATGATCAAATAAAACTTGAATCATATACAAATGCTGGTGAAGTGCCCGCTCCTTATTTAACAAGTGGAGGACAATTCGCAGATTCGGATTGGGTGGGAGCCTATCTTCAAAGTGCCTATGAACAAAAACATGATATTGGTATTACAGGCGGAACCGAAAAAATGAAATACAGCTTTTCGACCGGGTATTTTGATAATAGCGGAACAGTAATCAATACAGGTTTTGATCGTTTGAGTACACGTTTTAATATGGACTTCAGTCTTTTAAATGACCGTCTTAAAATTGCCCCAGGAATAAGTTATACAAGGGAGAACACAAAAGGAATTTTTGAACCTATCGGTGGTGGAAATGCAAGTTTTTCTCCATTTTTGGATATTTATCAGCAATTGCCGCATAAAGAAATATTTGATTCAAATTCGCTAAACGGATTTGCGACTCCCGAACCAGGTCTTGGTTCTGGTAATCCCATTGGTTTGACCAAATTAGAGAGGCGCACAAATCAAGATGACTATATGCAGTTCAATGTAGCGGCGACATTACAAATTGTTGACGGATTGAGTTATCAATTTCAGTACGGAGCCAATATAGAGAATACACACTTCTCCAATTTTATACCTACTTACAATTTTGGTCCGCAATCAGTAAATGATAAGCCGTCATTGTCAGAATCTAGGTCAAGAACAACGAACTGGACTATGAACAACACCTTGAATTACAACAAATCTTTTGGATCTCATGATTTAGATGTCCTTTTAGGAATTTCTAGAGAAAAGAGCGAGTTCAGATCTTCAGGGGGTTCAAATAACGAATTAGCCTCTGACCAATTGTTGGCTTTGAGCGCAGGTATCGGTGATGAATCGTCGTTCGGACTTAACTCTACAAACACCTTACAATCTTATTTTGGGCGATTGAGCTATGACTATGACAACAAGTATTATATGCAAACTAGTGTTCGGCGCGATGGTTCTTCACGTTTTGGACAAGACAACAAATATGGTACATTTTATTCCGTTTCTTTAGGGTGGGCTGTTCATAATGAAGATTTCTTTGAATCGGATCTAATCAGTATGTTAAAGCCCCGATTCAGTTATGGTACCTTGGGTAACCAACTAATAGGCGAACATTTGTTCTTGGCACGAATTGGATCAGGAGGTCAGCAGCTGAACTATCCTTTTGGTGAAGGCTCTAGCCAACCAATCGTAGTGGGCGCAATTAGTAATTCATTACCTACGCCTGATATTAAATGGGAGGAAACAGCAACTACGAATTTTGGCTTGGATGTTGGGTTTTTGCAAAACCGAATCAAGGCCTCATTCGATTATTTTACGTCTAAAACAACAGATATGTTAGTTCGCGTACCTATTCCTTCAACATCAGGAATTACCGAATTCCCATTGACAAATGGCGGTAATCTTGAAAACAAAGGTTGGGAATTATCGACAACCTATAACAGCAATCCTGACAGAGATTTTACTTTCGGTATTACAGCGAATATCAGTGGTTCGAGTAACGAGGTAACCAAGCTAGGTGTGGCTGATGAATCTTTTACCGATGGCTTTATCGAGTTTAACAATTTCCCAACAACCCGTACTGAAGTTGGTGGTGAAATAGGCCGATTTTATCTTTTCAAGGCAGATGGTATATTCCAAACGCAAGGCGAAGTCGATTCACACGTTATTCAGCCCAATGCCGCTCCTGGTGATGTTCGTTTTGTAGATACAAACGGGGACGGATCCCTAGATGATGATGACAAACAATATTTAGGGAGCGGGCTACCAGATTTTGAATATGGGCTCACCTTGAACGGAGCTTATAAGAGTTTTGACTTCAGTATCTTTTTTCAAGGTACACAAGGCAATGAGATTTATAATGGTGTAAAAATGTGGTTATACAGAACAGATCGACAAAATATGTCCCCCGATTTAATTAACGCTTGGACTCCACAAAATACAGGAAGTAGTATTCCAAGAAATGTATTTGGTGACCCTAATAACAATATTCGCCCTTCGAGCTACTTTTTGGAAAATGGATCATATTTTAGGTTAAAGAACATACAAATAGGATATACTTTCCCAGAGTCTATAATAGATAAGTTACCTATCACCAAATTAAGGGCCTACGTTACCGCTAACAATTTATTTACCGTTACAGACTATTCTGGTTTTGACCCAGGTCTTGGAAACGGAGGTACATTTACAAAAGGGGTAGATAGAGGATTTTACCCATTGTCTAAATCCCTTATTTTAGGTTTAAACCTTTCACTCTAAGAAAAGATAAAGTTGAATTAAAAAATATACAATCATGAAAACAAGTAGATATATTCTAATTACACTATTGATGATAGGTTGCATAAGTTCCTGTAGTGACGATTTTATCGAAGTTGCCAACAAAGAAACATTGACCGATTCTAGTTTCTGGCAGACTGAAGATCACGCATTACAAGCTTTAACTGCTACTTATGGTGCTTTACACGGTGCTGATGGTAGTAAGTGGACCTTTTTCGAGGAAATATATGTTGCAATGGCGTACCGTGCAGACGACCAAATTAACAACACAGCAGAAACATATGGAAGAAACCTAGCTAGCTTTAGCAACACTACAGAAGATAGTGGCCCAAATAATATTTGGAAAACCAGCTATGCAGGAATATCACGTGCTAACCAAATTCTAGAGAAAGTACCTAACATAGAAGCATTATCACAAGAGACCAAGGATGTTATTGTTGCCGAGGCCAAGTTTTTAAGAGCGTATTATTATTTCTGGTTGGTGACAGGGTTTGAAAATGTGCCTTTAGTAACCACATTCGAAGTAGAATTACAAAATTTGTTTCCTGAGCAATCCGAATCGTCAGTAATCTGGTCTCAAATAGAAAAAGACCTTACCGAAGCAGAGGCTAATTTATTGACGGAACATGCCGCCGAATGGAAAGGTCGTGCTACAAAAGGTGCAGCCAAGGCATTATTGGGTAAGGTTTATTTATTTCAAGAAAAATGGCCACAAGCAGAAGTGAAATTTTCAGAAGTAGTTGCTATGGATTATGCATTATTAGATAATTATGCAGATAATTTTAACGGTAATTCTGAGAATGGACCAGAAAGTATCTTTGAAGTTCAATTTTCAGGAGACCGATCAAACGGTAACGACGAACGCCAAGTTTTCAACTTTGAAATTTCCCCATACGCATTTGGAGGTTGGGAATTGTTTTTTCCCTCAAAGTGGTTGGTCGATGAAATGAAAACCGATGTAGATGCCAATGGTGACCCTAGCGAACGTGTCTACGAAAGTATCTTCTTCGATGATCCCAAGTCCGATATGTATAGCATGGAAGCGACTGCAAAAATTCCCTATAGTGATGTCGCAGAAAATTTAAACAACCCAAACTACTTCAAAAAGTATTCTTTTAATACGGATGAGGAGTTTTATAACGGAACCAACATTACCTTGATCCGTTTTGCCGATGTATTATTAATGTATGCCGAGGCATTGAATGAGAATGGGAAAACACCTGAGGCTATTATTGAGGTAAATAAGGTCAGGGAAAGAGGTAATGCTGTTCCTTTGACAACTATGACACAGACAGAACTACGAAATCAAATAAGGCATCACGAACGCCCCGTAGAACTGGCTATGGAGTTTGGTATTCGTTGGTTCGACCTTTATAGGTGGCAACGTGGAAGTACCGCCACAGAATCTATAAAGTCAACATTAGAAGCGCATAACAAACCTTTTTCAGAGAATTTTCAAGATAAACACATCATTTTTCCAATCCCGTTACAGGAGATTAATATTAATGATAAATTACAACAAAACCCAGGTTGGTAGAACCAACAAAAAAAGAGTTAGTTTGAGTTAATTTTGAGTAGAGTACCCAACGTCAACTTTTTTGTCATTGGGTACTTTTGTATGATGTAATATGGATATAACTCATTGAAATCAAGCCTATCTCTTAATTGAAAACCGTAATGATGAAATCATTTAAATGGCTACTAATAATTGCATTCGTGTTCATGAGTTGCAATTCTGCCAAGGAAAAAAACAACATTATATATAATGGTTATGCCACCAAAGTGTACATAACGGACTCCATAGAAATTTCATTATACTCGCCGACCATGTTCCGGTTTCGAACTTCAAAACTTGATACATTGAGGTTTTCTGACACCTTCGAAATTCCTTTTTTGAATGGGCATTTTAATGCTTGGGAAGAGGTTGAATGTTCCTATGAAGAAACTTCTGAATCTTACGAAATTGAAACTTCTCAAATGAAGTTGGTAGTGAACAAGAAAAATTTGGATTGGCAAATCTATGACGAGAAAGCGAACCAGATATATCCTTCGACAGGTCCTGTTTATGGAATGTTCAAAGATGGATATACTCGTTTTGACAACGCCAGCGCTTTTAACGAAATAAACCTAAACAGCAGGTACTCGCATTGGTTCTACAATAAAGAAACCAAAAACTACACAGATAACTATATTGAAAAAGATTTGATCTTTGATGATTATTTTATTTACGGGCCAAATTACCAGAGTCTTTTCAAACAATTTAACCAATTAATAGGGCCAGAACCTTTATTACCCAGAAAAGCCTACGGATTCTTCCAGACCCAACATTTAAGTTGCTCTGGTAACCAAGAAGATTTTATGCAAGTAGCCCAAAAATTCAGGGATAAGGATATTCCTTGTGATAACCTTATTCTCGACTTTGGGTGGGGAGATGGTTGTATTGGCGATAAGGAAATTGTATGGGGGAGCAGTATGGAATGGTCTCAAAACTATACGCATCCACTATCCCCAAAAAAGATGATTGATTCTTTGAAGAACATGAATTATGGAATGATGCTCATTCATCATAATGCACCGAACCATCCGAATAGGGTTAACCATGGATGGACAGAAACTTTATTCGATGAAAAAACTTGGTGGACAAATTATAAACAAGAACTTGATTTAGGTATCGCAGGTACTTGGCAAGATACCCGAAGAAACAATATTACCGATGCTGAGATATGGAATGGAACACAAGATTATATTGGTAATGATAACAGGGTTTTGTTCTTAGGTTGTAGAAGAATGCAAGAAACCAATCCTTGGGGCGGAGAATACACACAACTGCCTGTTAACGCCATGATTGGTCAAAGGCGATACCCTTTTAGATGGGTGGGCGATTCTGATTTCACTTGGTCAGAGATGAAATGGCAGATAAATGCGATTACTAATACATTTGGTGCAATGCGTGGGTTATCATACCTCACATGGGATGTTTATGGTAAAACCCCACTGATTCAGGCCCGTATGAATCAGTTTGTAGATTTTATTGGAGTGTCACGTTCGCATAACTTAAAACCTTGGTCCGTTAGCGCGGATATTGAACAATGGAAAGAACGTATTGTTATCGAACGAAGCTTGGTGAAATCTGAAACGCAAAAAAATGTTGAAAGGACAGCGAAAAAAAATGAATATACGGCAGAAAAAAGTATCCGACGCCATAGAAAACTAAGATATATACTCCTGCCCTACATCTATTCATTAGGTTATGAGAATTATTTGGAGGCTATGCCAATGACAAGACCTATGCTATTGCAATTCCCTGAAGATAAATCTTGCAATAGAAACCAATGGCCATACCAATACATGTTTGGCGAATCGTTTTTAGTAGCTCCTGTTTATCATGATTCTAAAATGCATGAAATCTATTTACCAGAGGGTCAAAAATGGTATGACTTTTGGTCCAAATCTGAATATGATGGTGGGCAAGTATTAGAATATGACACTAGCGATGTAGATAAGCTACCATTATTTGTACCCGAAGGCGCAATTATTTCATATGGTAAAGAACGTAATTGGATTATTCCTGAAGAACAGGAAGAAACAATCTGGCTAGAAGTATTTCCTGGTAAATCTGGTAAAGCCAGTATCTATGAAGACGATGGTCAATCTATAAACTATCAAAAAGGTAAGTACTCTAAAACCCAAATAGAGCAGCATAAAAATAAGAATAACCAATTGGTAATTACCATAGGGGCAGCCATAGGTAATTTTCAAAATAAATTGACAAATAGAACATGGAAAATTAGAGTCTTAGATGTTTCCAACGAGTACGATTCAGTTAATTTTAATGGTCAAATATTAGATTTTGAAAAAGTTTCTCTAATTGATTTCAGTAAACTTGCTGACGAATCTTTGTTCAAAGAAATAACCATAGACTTACCTTTAAACGAAACATCTACCATCATTTTTGACTAAAAAAAGTTTATTATGGCAATGAAGGAAAATAGCCTTTTACAATTGATATTATTCATGGCATTCCTTATCATGGCGTCATGTAAAAACAAAGAGATTGTAAATGAGCAAAGCGATAACTTTAAAACAACTTTGTTCACTGAACTTCCTTCTCCCATGACTGGTATAAAATTCGTTAATGAAATTCCCGAAAATAGCGCCATGAACAGCATGGTCTATGAATATTTCTATAATGGTGGTGGTGTAGCTGTTGGCGATATAGATAATGATGGCTTGCCCGATGTTTATTTTACAGCCAATCTTAAAGACAACAAACTTTATAGAAATAAAGGAAATTTTCAATTTGAAGACATTACTGAAAAAGCAGGAGTTAAAGGTTCGTTCGGTTGGACTACGGGAGTTACCATGGTGGACATAAACGCTGACGGCTGGCTTGATATTTACATTTGTAAATCAGGAAAAGGGAAAGCAGAAAATAGAGAAAACCAATTATTCGTAAACAATAAAAACGGCACTTTCAAGGAATCGGCTGCAGCCTATGGCCTCAATTTTTTGGGCTACAGCACACAAGCTTCATTCTTCGATTATGATAAGGATGGTGATTTAGATATGTTTCTTCTGAATCACAATGTTACCCCTATAAACACCAATAATCCTGAGAATTTCAAAAATGAATTAAATGACTTGACCGGTGATCGATTCTATAGGAACGACAATGGCACATTCATCGATGTTTCTACAGAAGCGGGCATCCTTCAAAACTCCTTAGGATTTGGGCTAGGCATTTCAGTAGGAGATTTAAATCAAGATGGTTGGCCCGATATCTATATTGCTAACGATTATATTGAACAAGATTATCTCTACTATAACAATACGGATGGCACTTTTTCAGAACAATTAAAATCTTCCATGAATCATGTCCCTTATTTTTCAATGGGTACTGATATGGCTGATTTTAATAACGATGGGCTAATCGATTTGATGTCATTGGATATGGTCGCTGAAGACAACTACGGAATAAAAACGAGTATGAGCGGAATGAATCCTGCAATTTTCAATCATGCTGTTGAAAATGGCTTTCATTACCAATATATGTTTAATGCTTTACAATTAAACAATGGGAATAAAAATTTTAGTGATGTAGCTCAAATCTCAGGAGTATCAAATACCGATTGGAGCTGGGCTCCTTTATTTGCAGATTTCGATAACGACGGTTTAAAGGATCTATTCATAACCAATGGCCTTAAAAGGGACTTTAGAAATAATGATTTTAGAAAATATAAAATCTCGCGTTTAGAAGAGGCCCAAAAGAACGGAGAAAATATGTCTGCAGTAATCGAGGAATTGGTCAAAAAAACACCACAGCGAAAAACATTGAACTTCTTTTTTAAAAATAATGGCGATTTAACCTTTGAAAAAGTATCGAAAGATTGGGGGTTAAAAAACCCAACATTTTCCAATGGTGCTGCCTACGCAGATTTAGATAACGATGGTGATTTAGATATTGTTGTCAATAATATTGATGAGAAAGCCACCATTTTAAAAAATAATTCAGACCAAAACTATATTCAATTTACTTTTAATGGAAGCTCCAAAAATCTCTTTGGAATAGGTGCTCGCGTTGAAATACAAACCGAAAAAAGCAATCAAATTATTGAAAATTACCCAACACGGGGCTATCAATCTTCTGTAGCTCCTATGTTACATATAGGCATGTCAGATATTGAAATAATAAATAAGGTAATTGTAATTTGGCCTGATGATAGAACGCAAGTTTTAAATGACATTGCGGTCAATCAAAAAATACTTTTAAAATATAATGATGCTACGATTCAAAACCTTCCTTTCAAAAAGGAAGAAACAAAAATATTCAAAGATGTAACGAATGTTTATGATATTCAACATGAGCATCTTGAAAATAGCTTTAGCGATTTTACTAAAGAAAGTCTTTTGCCACATAAAATGTCTCAGTTTGGCCCTGCTATAGCGGTAGCAGATATAAACAATGATGGTTTAGAAGATTTTTTTGTTGGTGGTGCCAAAGGATATACGGCAGCACTTTATGTACAAAATTCGAACAAAAAATTCACGCTTACAAATAAAGATCCTTGGCAAAAAGATAAAGAATATGAGGATATAGATGCTGTTTTTTTCGATATCGATAACGATAATGATTTAGATTTATACGTAGTAAGTGGTGGCAATGAATGGCCAGAAGGTCACACCAATTACCAGGACAGGCTGTATATAAACACTGATGGTAAGTTTTCGTCGGCAAATCATAAACTACCGAAAAATAATTCAAGTGGAAGCTGCGTGAAACCTTTTGATTTTGATGGGGATGGAGATATTGACCTTTTTGTAGGCAGTAGATTGTATCCACAAAAGTATCCATATTCACAACCAAGTAGATTATTGGAAAATATCGACGGTAAATTCAAGGATATAACCGCAGAAAAAGCTCTAGGGTTAAAGGATGCCGGAATGGTAACAGATGCTCTTTGGACTGATTTTGATAACGACGGGCTTACTGATTTAATCGTGGTCGGAGAATGGTCGGAAATTCAATTTTATAGAAATCTCGATGGTAAATTAATAAGAGAACCCAATATTTTGCCAAACACTAAAGGATGGTGGAATAGTATTGAAGGGGCAGATTTAGATAATGATGGCGACATTGACTATGTGGTAGGAAATTTAGGACTGAACTATAAGTACAAAGCTTCTGAAGAAGAGCCTTTTGAAGTATATTCCACTGATTTTGATGATAATGGAACTAATGATATTGTTTTAGGCTATTATAATCAAGGGAATCTCTTTCCGTTAAGAGGTCGTGAATGCACATCTAATCAAATGCCTTTTATAAAAGAAAAATTTCCGACTTATAATAGTTTTGGTTCGGCCGATCTGACCCAAGTTTATGGTAAAGAAAAGTTAGATCAAGCACTACATTTGAAAGCAAATATGTTCTCCTCGGTATTTTTGGAAAATTTAGGAAAGGGCAGGTTTGAGGTTCATATTTTGCCGAACCAAGCGCAACTCTCCTCCATAAATGATATTCAAATCGATGATTTCGATGGAGATGGACTTAAAGATATTCTTGTGGCAGGGAATTTATACCAATCAGAAGTAGAGACCCCTAGGAACGATGCAAGTATTGGGTTGTTATTAAAAGGAAAAGGTTCTTCACACTTCGTTCCCTTATCTTTTAAAGATAGCGGAGTATTTTTAGAAGGTGATGTAAAGAAGATGAGAACCATCCATTTGGGAACTGACAATACTAAAAAAGCAATTTTGGTAGCGAGGAACAACAATACCATAAAACTAATATCCGCTACCAACTAAATCTTCGAGTAATTTTAAACTATTTCTAGAAATTTGGATAGAGCTGGGTTATCATTCCTCTTTTTCCAAACTGCAAATAGCTCGGTCTTATGAGGAATTTTGTTTAGTTCGATAAAACGGATTTTGTGATTTTTTTCGTCTCGTAATGAATTTGGCACGATAGAAATTCCCATACCGTTTTCTACTAGTTTGAATATTGTCGGGCCATGTATTGATTTATGAGAAATCTTCGGGCTAAACCCATAGGCTGCACAAATATTTAAAATTTGCTGATAGTACATAGGGCTCTTTTCATTGGGAAAAAGGATGAAGGATTCATGAGACAATTGCCCAACATTTTTAAAGGTAGATTCCGTTATCGGATGCTCAATAGGTAACACAATTGAAAAATTCTCTTTAAACACCGATTTCATTCTCATTTCTGATGTAATTTGATTTGACCTCATAAAACCAATATCGATGTGCTCATATTCTAAAGCCATTAGTTGTTCTTCATTGGTCAACTCTTCAAGTTGAAGATTTATTACAGTATATTTTCTACCGAATTCTTTCAATATAGGCGGTAAATACTGCTGCATTGCCGAGCCAACAAAACCAATTCTCACCTCTCCATGATTGCCTTTAAACTCTAATTGCCATCTTTCAAGTGAATTCTTCACTTGCCTAGTAATTAATTCGGCTTCCTTAAAAAAAAGCTGTCCCGCCCTATTAAGTTCAACTTTTCTATTATTTCTGTCGAATAGTTGAGTACCTAATAAAGACTCTAGTTGCATTATTTGCTGACTTAATGCCGATTGTGATATATGCAAAATTTCTGACGCTTTACCATAGTGTAAAGTTTGAGCTAAAACCATAAAATATCTTAACTGACGAAAATCTATTTGATTTGATATACTTATCATTCTATAATTAATAAGAATTGTTTCTAATCAAAAGTACATTTATTTTTACTTTTTTATTTAAAAAACCTATTCATGGAGACATCAATTAATCAAGAGTTCGAAGATATTCTTAATGCGTTATTCGTACCGTATTATGAACGTGTACCTGACGTTCAAAAAATAAGTAAAGCGATGATAAATGAGGGTATGATACAAAGCCAGAACGACATTGTAAATGACCATATTGCTTTTAGAACATTAGGTGTTTCAAACCTTGGTATTAGATCTTTTGAAAAAATCTTTCTCAAGCACGGATATATAAAGAAAGATTATTATCATTTTGAAGCCAAAAAATTAGACGCATTTTGGTATGCACCACCGTCGCCAAAATTTCCACGAATTTTTATGAGTGAGTTAAAGGTGGATCACCTTTCTAACAAAGCACAAAATATTATAGCAAAGTATACAAGAAATATAGACTTGGATCCGGTTGACCTACTCGATTTGGACAACTCAAAAGAAATAGGTGAATTTTTCTATAAACCACTTTGGCAATTACCTACAATACAAGATTATAATTATTTACTAGCCGAGAGCGAATATGCCGCATGGGTAATTTATAATCGTTACTATTTAAATCATTATACAATCAGTGTTCATAATCTTCCTCCAACTTATAATACAATTGAAAGTTTTAATTCATTTCTAGAATCTATAGGTATTGTTCTAAACAACTCAGGAGGAAAAATTAAAACTAGTAAAGATGGACTCTTAAAACAAAGTAGTACAGTTGCAGAAATGATTACTGCAACTTTTGCTGATGGAGAAACTATGAAAATACCAGGAAGCTACGTTGAATTTGCGGAACGTCTACCATTACCAAATGCTAATATAAACTCATCTTACATAAATGATAAGGATAGACGTGATGGTTTTGAATCTGCCAACGCAGACAAAATTTTTGAAAGCACTTATAACGAACAGACTAAAAAAATAATTAGGTGAAAGAAGTATTGAAAAACTTAGGACTTAAAGCTCCGTTTTATAGTGCAAGTACTGGTCTAAAAAATTGGGGAGGTAAAGGAGAAATTTTAAACATTACTTCCCCTGTAGATGGAGAGGTTATTGGAAACATAAACTTGATAGAAAGTTCAGATTACGATATTGTAATTTTAGAGGCTAAAAAGGCATTTACAATATGGAAAGCTATGCCAGCACCTGAACGCGGTGAAATTGTACGTCAATTTGGTGATGCCCTAAGATTGGAGAAAGAGAACCTGGGCAAACTAGTTAGCTATGAAATGGGTAAGAGCGTTCAAGAAGGTTATGGTGAAGTTCAAGAAATGATTGACATATGCGATTTTGCAGTAGGTCTTTCTCGACAATTATATGGTCTGCAAATGCATTCTGAAAGACCTTCGCACAGAATGTTCGAGCAATGGCATCCGTTAGGCATTGTGGGTATCATCTCAGCATTTAATTTTCCTGTTGCAGTTTGGGCTTGGAATGCTGCACTAGCTTGGGTTTGTGGTAATGTTTGTATTTGGAAGCCATCAGAAAAAACGCCATTCTCAGCGCTAGCGTGTCAAGAAATATTTAAGAAGGTATTAAAAAGAAATAATCTTCCAGAAGGTATTTCAAACGTTATTATAGGTGATAGTTCTATTGGCAAAAAAATGTCTTCAGATAAAGACATTGCATTATTATCGGCAACGGGTTCAACCAAGATGGGTAAAAGTGTGGCAGAATTAGTTGGAAAGCGTTTAGGTAAATCAATTTTAGAACTAGGCGGCAACAATGCTATCATAGTAGCTGAAGATGCTGATTTGAATCATGCGGTACCCGCAATTGTATTTGGTGCAGTAGGTACGGCTGGTCAACGCTGCACATCAACAAGACGCCTGATTGTGCATGAGAGCCAATATCAAATGTTATTAGAGAAACTAGTTAAAGCATATAGTCAGTTACGTATTGGAAATCCATTAGATGAAAATAATCACGTAGGTCCGCTTATTGATAAAATGGCGGTAGAGGCCTATTTAGCTACAATAAAAATAGCGCAAGAGCAAGGAGGAAAAATAGCTATAGGCGGGAAAGTGTTAGAGGGTGGGTCTTATGATTCAGGTTGCTATGTTAGTCCAACAATTATTGAGGCTACAGAAGATATGCCCATAGTTAAGCACGAAACTTTTGCCCCGATTCTCTATGTAGTACCCTACGACACTTTAGATAGGGCGATTGCTATTCAAAACAACGTCCCCCAAGGATTGTCTTCCTCAATATTTACACTAAATATGAGAAAAGCAGAAATATTTTTATCTCATCTGGGTTCTGATTGTGGAATAGCTAATGTAAACATCGGTACTTCAGGCGCTGAAATCGGAGGTGCATTCGGTGGAGAAAAGGAAACAGGCGGAGGAAGAGAAAGTGGTTCTGATGCATGGAAGTCTTATATGCGTAGACAAACGTGTACCGTCAATTATAGTACTGATTTGCCTTTGGCTCAAGGAATTAAGTTTGATTTGTAAAGTGATACAATCCTTTGTTTGAGCTTAACCATTTAACTTAATTAGGAGTTAATAAGGCATTCTAATATATCCTTTTTTAATATCAAATTCTTAATAATAATTGTACGTTAATGAAAAGTAAATAGCACGAGATCATATACTGGAGGTGCTAACATGGGGACTGTATATCTGCTGCTCTGAAGAGGATACACGTGGGAACCGAAAAAATGACAAACCGAATATGGGGGTACCTTGAAACCCTGCTAAATTTAGGTGAATATAGATAAGCTAAAAAGATCATTAAACAACATGGCTTTTTAGAAAGTGAAAGTACTGAACTTAAAAACGATGCCTATAGAAGTGAAAGATTCTTTCAATCCAAGCTTTCATCAGTAAAGTAATTTTGTTTTAAGATTATTTCTCTATTCTTTCGAAGACTTCCACTCGTCAAACTCTTTTTTAATTTCAGGGTTTACCATAGGATAAAGTCCAATTATAGTTTTGCCTTTTTGAACTTTCTCCATAACAAACTCTTCATATAAGGTCATCATTAGACACTCATCAGCTACATCATCGGCTATATGAGCAGGAATCACCATTACCCCGTCATCATCTCCAATAATCATATCACCAGGAAAAACAGCAACATCCCCACAACCTATTGGTTCATTTATGGCAATTGCTTGATGCAACGTTAAATTCGTAGGCGCGGAAGGTCTATTGTGATAAGAAGAAAATTGCAAGTCAGCTATTTCTGCAGAATCTCTAAACCCACCATCTGTTACGATACCTGAAGCTCCACGAACCATTAATCGCGTAACCAAAATAGATCCAGCAGAAGCTGCCCTAGCGTTTTGTCTACTATCGATAACCATTACAGCCCCTTCTGGGCATTCTTCTACAGCTACTCTTTGCAAATGCTTCGGATTTCTAAATACTTCAATCGGATTTAAATCTTCCCTGGCCGGAATATAACGTAATGTAAAAGCCTCTCCTACCATCGTGGGTTTACCCAATTGAAGCGGATTTACATGTTGAATAAATTGATTCTTGAGTCCTCGCTTAAACAAGCAAGTAGCAACCGTAGCTGTACTCACTTTTCTTAATTTTTCTTTCGTAGAATTCGATGCTTTACACATATTACTTTTACCCAAATTTTTAAATTATTCTGCACGTTGCCAAGTTTCTCTTACAAAGGATAAATCCTTTTTCATTTTAGCAAAAACTTCCTTTTTGTCCCAAGTTATTTCTGTAGAGCCATGTTCGGCACCTCCCAGTGCATACTCTAAATGCAGTGATATTGGTACATTAATTTTATATTTTTTAAGTAAAGAAAAATAGCGATTAAAGTCTACCATTCCTTCTCCTAGCGGAGTATTAATCGGTTGCCATTTACCTTCTTTATACCCCCATTTAAAATCTTTTATAACAATCGATTTTATAAATGGCTCAATACGACGTAAATCTAATTCCCAGCTATAGCCTCCTTCTACAACGGCATGTCTAATATCATATTGACAACCCAGATAGTTGTTATCTGCTTTTGATAAAATTGCAGGCAAATCCCAAATAGGTGCGCCAACATGATTACCAGCATGGTTTTGATAACAACCAATTAATCCTAAGTTTTTATTCACCTCGCCAAGTTTTACCGCTTGCTCTGCAAATATAGACTGACTCCCTTCTATAGATATATCATCTGGGTATGTTAGCCAACCCGTACGGTAATGACTAAAACCTTCTATACTTGCCGCTTCTAACACTTTTCTTTGGGTAGCTTCATTGATGTCCCAGATATTGGTTGTTATCATTTTAGCCTTTAGACCATACTTCTTCATTGCAACAACAGCATCTGGCAAATCATGACTTACTCTCTCAGGTAGAACATGCCCTTTAGGCCGAACGGTCAAGTCTAATCCGTCGAACCCTATTTCAGCTGCTGCAGCTGCCATTTCATTATAATCTAAAAATTGTAAATGTTTAGAGAATATGTTTACTTCAATATTACTGTCCAATTTACCTGTTGGCTCAAAAAAATTATGATCAAGCCTTACTAAAGGTAATCCTGCCATTGCAATAGCCGACCTTTTTGTAAAATTTCTTCTTGATATCGATTTATTGTCATTTCTCATTTTCAAGAACTTAAAATTGTTTTATAACTAGAATATATGTTAAAAATTTGTAAGTCTTACAAATATATGTATTTTTGGTAAACCAAACTGGTTAACCAATTTAATTTCTTTTAATGAACTTCAAACTCTTCAAACACGTTTTTCTATTTCTTATTCTCGTCTCGACAATATCATGTTCAGAAAGCGCATCGACCCGTATTTTAGTTCATGACCTTGCTGAATTTGATAAAGCCGTTTCAAAAGCTAAACCTGGCACTGAAATAGCGTTAGCTAACGGGGTATGGAAAAATGTTGAAATTAAATTTATAGGAGAAGGTACTGAGGATGCTCCTATTATTTTAAAAGCAGAAACGCCGGGCAAAGTATTTATTGAAGGTGTTTCAAATTTAAAAATTGCTGGGAATTATTTAATCGTAAATGGATTGTATTTTAGGAATGGTTATACACCAAATGAAAATGTAATTGCTTTTAGAACAAGCGAAGAAAAAGTAGCCAATCATTCTAGAGTTACTAATTGTGTAATTCTAGATTACAATCAGCAACAACGTGATACAGATGATCTCTGGGTTCAGTTTTATGGTACTCACAATAAATTAGACCACTGTTATATTGCAGGCAAAACTAATGGAGGCCCAACAGTTAGAGTAGATTTAAAAGGAAACCAAAGTATTAGAAATTATCATCAAATTATAAATAATCATTTTGGTCCAAGACCTAGAAAAGGAGGCGCTAGAGGAGAAACTATTCAATTAGGTAGCAGCTTTACATCTATGTCGCCAAGTAATACAACTATAGCTAATAATTTATTTGAAGAATGTAATGGAGAAGTCGAGATTATTTCTAGCAAAACAAACTTTAATGAGATTAGAAATAATGTATTCTATAAAAGTGAAGGTTCGGTTGTAACACGTCATGGTAATTACGCAATTATAGATGGTAATTATTTTATCGGTGATGGTGTGAATAAAAACTATGGTGGAATAAGACTAGTAAATACAGGGCATTGGGTTATTAATAATTATTTCTATAATATGATTGGTGAAAACTTTAGAAGTCCATTAGCTGTTATGAATGGAATTCCAAAATCACCATTAAATAGATACAACCAAGTTACAGATGTGGTGGTTGCATTTAATACGTATGTTAATTGTAAATCGCCATGGCAATTTGGAGTGGGAACAAATATTGAACAAAAAGATGTGCTTCCCGTATCAGAAATACGTTCTGCTAGAGCACTAAGAACTGAAATTGCTAATAATATTATTTACAATAAGACAGGTGATAAAAGTGTAATTATTGAACATGACAAGGCCGATGGAGTTAAATTTAAAAATAACATTATTAATAACCAAGGTGAAGATTTTATTGATCCAAAAAGAATTGAGGCAACTGAATTTGAATTGACAAAAGTTAGTGAGTATATTTATTTACCTAAATTAACGAGTGAATTTGATATATACCAAGGTTTTGGATTTGAAACAATTACAAAAGATCTTTTTGGAAATTCTAGAGAAAATAAAAACTCAATTGGAGCTACGGTTCAAGGTGAATTCAATAATCCGAATATTTTAGATAAATCAAAATATGGAGCTGACTGGTATTCTAATGTTGTAGAAGCAAAGGAGCCTAATATTATAGAAGTTACTGCAACTAATGGAGAATTAGAAACTAAAATAGCTGCTGCAAATGCAGGAGATATTATTTCTTTAAGCCCTGGAAAACACAAGGTGTCAAAATCGATACTAATTAATAAAACAATTACAATTCAATCAAAAGAAAGCAAAAAAGCTGAAATCATTTTTACAGGAGCTGACAATACGCCACTATTTGAATTAAACCCTTATGGAATTTTAAATATTAAGAATGTATCACTTACGGGGAACGGTAAACAGAAAGCGTTTTCAAACCTTAAAGAAAAGATGTCAAATCACTTTGGATTAACTGTTACAGATTGTGATATCGACAATTTCAATTATGTATTAAAGGCATATAAACAAACATTTGCCCAAGAAATCACTTTTAAAGACACTGCTATTATTAATTGTGAAAATGGGATAGAATTATCTGAAGAAACAAACGATAAAGGAGATTACAATGTTGAGTTCTTAACGGTTGAAAACTGTACGTTCACAAACGTTAACCAAAATGTGATTGATTATTACAGAGGCGGATATGATGAATCAACAATTGGAGGAAATTTATTAGTAACAAACTCCAGCTTTTTAAATTGTGGATCAAAGGAGGAAAACGGAATTTTATTAAATACCAGAGGTATTGTAAACGTTGATATCTCCAATAACACTTTTAAAAATAATGATGTAAAATTAGTGGTATTACTTTGGGGTGCAAAGAACAATTCACATTCCGATAATGAAATTACAAACTCAGGTCAGATTAAGGTTGAAGAAAATCTTAAGATGAAATTAATGTACTAATCCAAAGATAAAACTACTACCCTAAAACTCATTTGTTTCCACCTTCTGAAGTAAAATAGTTTTCAGAAAAGAGATATAGTTTTCAAATGATTTTTGAATAGCAAATTAAAAGAATGAATATAAAAAGAATCAACTGGGCAATAATAACTATCACATGTTTATTTATAAGCATTTGCCCTCTAATCATTCAAGCTCAAGAACATCCTAACCTTATTTTAACCAAGGCTGGGGTAGAAAAAATCAGAGCGCAATTAGGTAATGTTCCTCTATTTGATGCTTCACTTCAAAAATTAAAAGAAGAAGTAGACGCAGAAATGGCTTTAGGTATAGATACACCTATTCCAAAAGATTATTCTGGTGGCTACACACATGCACGTCATAAGCGTAACATGGTAGTAATGCAACAAGCTGGTGTTCTATATCAAATATTGGATGATGAAAAGTATGCGAAGTATGTAAAAGACATGCTAATGCAATATGAGGGTATGTACAAAACATTACCGCTGCATCCAAAAACTAGATCTTATGCCAGAGGTAAATTATTTTGGCAATGTTTAAATGATTCTAACTGGTTGGTTTACGTTAGCCAAGCTTACGATTGCATCTTTAATTACTTAAGTAAGGTCGAAAGAAAAAAGTTAGAAAAAAATCTTTTTAGACCATTTGCCGATCATATTTCAGTTGACAGTCCGCAATTTTACCAAAGAGTTCACAATCACAGTACATGGGGCAATGCCGCTGTTGGTATGATTGGTTTAGTGATGAACGACAAAGAATTAATTGATCGTGCGCTATACGGCATAAAAGGGGTGAATTTAGATAAAACCGCTAAAGATGATGATGGTGGTTTTTTGAATAAAGATGGGAAAGCAGGGTTTTTAGCTAATATAGAAGAACCTTTTTCACCAGATGGGTATTATAATGAAGGTCCTTATTACCAACGTTATGCTATGTATCCTTTTTTGATTTTTGCTGAAGGGCTACACAACGTAAAACCTGAACTGAAAATTTTTGAATACAAAGATGGCGTCCTTTTAAAATCGATCAATGCACTTTTAAATTTATCTGATGCAGATGGCGATTTCTTTCCACTTAATGACGGTCAAAAAGGAATGTCCTATTATAATGATGCTTTAGTTACAGCTGTAGATATTTCTTATTATTTTGGAAACCAAGATCCAGGGTTATTAAGTATTGCAGCAAAACAAAACAAAGTCTTATTAGACGATTCTGGTTTGGCAGTTGCTCTTGGTATACAAAATGGAGAAGCAAAACCATTCGACAAAAAATCAATCAACTTATCCGACGGACCAGATGGTACCCAAGGTGGTGTTGGTATATTACGTAGCCATGATTTAGAGCTTGTTTTTAAATATGCTTCTCAAGGATCAAGTCACGGTCATTATGATAAGTTATCCTATTCATTCTACGATAATGGAGATGAAGTACTACAAGATTACGGTTTAGCCCGTTTTGTAAATATTGAGCAAAAAGGTGGCGGTAACTATTTAAAGGAAAATAAAACTTGGGCAAAACAAACCATTGCCCATAACACACTAGTGCAGAATGAGAAGTCTCATTACCAAGGTAAATACGATATTGGAAGTAAGTATCATCCAGATTTATATCTTTTTGAGGTTTCTAATGCCGACGTACAATTAGTAAGTGCAAAGGAAACGAATGCGTATCCGGGAACGGAAATGCATAGAACTATGGCAATTATCAAAGACGAAGATTTTGAAAAACCATTCATGCTTGACATTCTTAAAGTCAAATCTGACAGTGCAAATCAATACGATTTACCCTTTTATTTCATGGGACAAGTATTGAACACTAATTTTGAATATGAAGTTCCTAAAACGCTAGAACCTTTAGGAAAAGATAATGGATATCAACATTTATGGTCAGAAGGTTGTGGAAATACAACAAGTGAAAACACCAAATTAAGTTGGCTAGAAAAAGGGAGGTTCTACACCCTAACATCTGCAACTTTAAAAGATGATGAACTACGATTTGTAAGAATAGGAGCCAACGACCCAGAATTTAATTTAAGAAGAGAGGCAGGCTTTATTATTCGCAGAAAGGATTCTAAAAACACGCTGTTTGTTTCGGCGATAGAAGCACATGGGAGCTATAGTCCAGTCTCAGAATCTGCGGTGAACTCTAAAAGCAACATTACAGATTTAAAAGTGATTTTAGATACAGTGGATTATACAGCTATTTCAATTACTACAATAAATGGTAATAATAAATTGCTTATTCTAGCAAATAATAATGCTTCTAAAGAAGCGAAGCATACTTTGAAAACAAACGATAAGGACTACACTTGGACGGGTTCTTATTATTACAATTAAACTAATATTAAAACAATAAAAAAATGAAGCGATTTAGTGAAAAGTACGTCATTTCAAAAGATATGGAATGGGAAAAACTTGGAGGAGGAGTATCACGAAAGTTTTTAGGTTACGATAATCAAATCATGATGGTGAAAGTAAAATTTGACAAAGGAGCATTAGGTGCCCCACATCAACATTTTCATACTCAGGCTACTTATTGTGTTTCAGGTAAATTTGAATTTGAAATTGATGGGGTAAAGCAAATTGTAGAAGCAGGTGACGGAGTTTATATAGAACCTAATTTACTACATAGTGCCGTTTGCTTAGAAGAAGGTATGCTAATTGACACTTTTAGCCCTGTAAGAGAAGATTTCTTAAGCGGAGGTGCGGTATCTTATTTCGGAGATAAAGAATAGATAACTATCAACCATTACTATAATTTTAATGGTTGTATTTCAATTCGAAAATATTTCATGAAGTAAATATTATTTTAATAACATTTTTAATGCTGGACCAACAATTATGACAACGGAAAATATATCCATTACAGGAAAATTTAAAAGGAGTCTTAAGAATTTTGGTCCAGCATTTTTTATTATCGGCTACGTTGTAGGCACAGGTAGTGTAACCTCTATGGTAGTTTCTGGTGCTAAGTACGGCCTTAGCCTTTCATGGGCACTTCTACTCTCTTGCTTTTTTACATACTTCTTACTAGTGTCAATTAGTAAATTGACCATAGTTTCCGGAGACACCTTAATGTTCAATTTTAAAAAAACATTTGGGAAACCGCTCACCATTTTTATTATCACCGCATTACTCGTATCAATAGTTTCTTCATGCATAGGTGTTATGGGGGTTGTTGCCGAAGTAACTATGGAATGGATTTCAGTAAAAACTTCCATTTCATTTCTTAACGGACCTATTGTTTCTATCTTTTTTATCGCATTACTTATCGGTTTATTTTGGACCGGTAAACACGAAAATTTTATAAAGGCCATGAGTATTATGGTAGGCTTTATGGCCCTAGCTTTTATCATTACCAGCTTTATGGTCGTAAAAGAAGCAGGCACCTCAATTGCCGAATTTTTCCCAGAGTTACCTAAAGGTGATAATAACGGATTGGTAATTGCCGGTATCGTTGGTACTACTATGGCTGGTGTTTGTTTAGCCTCTAGAAGTATTTTGGTACAAGAACAAAACTGGGGATTAAAAGATTTAAAGACCGAAAACAAAGATGCTATGTCATCAATGGTCATGACCTTTTTAATTAGTCTTGCCATAATGATCAGTGCAACAGGCACTCTTTATTTTAAAGGTGCTCCTGTAGATGATGCTACAGATATGATGCACGCTTTAGGACCGTGGGCAGGGGATTTTGCACTTACTCTTTTTACCTTGGGAATTATTGGTGCAGGATTATCATCAATTTTCCCTAACCTACTCCTCTTTCCTTGGTTAGTTGCAGATTATACAGGTACAGAACGTGACATGAAAAAACCGTTATACAAACTTATTGTTGTTTTAGTAGCGCTATCTGGTTTAATTGTTCCTATTTTAGGAGGAAAACCAGTTTGGATCCTAATTGCTTCTCAAGCATTGAGTCCGTTCGTAATGCCGTTAATTACACTCTTTCTACTTATCCTTTTAAACAAAGAAAGTGTTATGAAAGAACACAAAATAGGTCTTGGAATGAACCTTGCATTAGGCGCCACTTTTATATTTAACTGCTATATGCTGTATGTTGCCTTAAACGGATTTATTGATTTTATCTAATATTATTTTGGAGGATAACATAATAATATTTTCGATTCAATTTTGGTTTTAAAAACAACCTCATCAATTGCAGCAGAAAAGAATATTTCATCACCTTGAGAAAAACTATATTCTTTTCCTCCACATTTAATGCTTCCCTCTCCAAAATAAATTACGGCAACAAAGAAGCTGCCATTGGCTTTGATAGAATATTCACCATCTAAATCTAGCTCACTTAAACCAAAACAATCTGTATGAGCCTCGTTAAAAATTGAATTTAAGGTATGGGTGTCCGAAGAATCTATTGTTTTAGGAGAAACCTTCCATCTTCTTATGGCCTCATCATAAGAGCAGCCATCATAATGAAAACATTTTAGCATATTTTGTTCCCCCACCCCTTGATGTATCAATTCATCAGAAATTTTTAATCCCGCAGGTGTAATCTTTTCTACACGCATTGTATAATCTGTAGGCTCTTGAACTTCCATTAAAAAGCAACCACTACCAATAGCATGGGGCACACCGCCATAAATCATATAAGCATCTCCCGGATTCACCTCTATTTTATGCAGACAGTTTAACATGCCCTCAATATCCTGATCAACAAAGAGTGTTTCCCATTGTTCTCGCGTAACACCCTCCTTAAAGCCCATGTAAATAACGCTCTTTTCGCCATTTACCTCACGCTTATTCAATACATACCAAGATTCTGTTTTTCCAAAGGCTGAATTCAACATAGTACGTGCATATTCTTTATCTGGGTGTACTTGAATAGTTAGACGTTCTTTAGAATCAAGCATCTTTATTAGTACACCTGTTGTTCCAAACTTATCCGCAAGTTTCTTACCTAAATACAGTTCCTTATTGGAAGCAACAAGTTCTTTGAGCGAATGTGTTCCTGAAGGGGTTTCAACTAAAGATAACCCTTCATTCTCTGGTCTTCCATTTCCTCGCGCAGTTACGGTAGACATAATCCATTCTTCAGGCATACTACCGTCAACTTCTGGCGAATCCTTTTTCCATCTATCTATTAATGCCCCGCCTTCATATGTACGCCAAACACGATTTGAAAATTGTTTTAACGGCACATATGCATATTTTTCTAAATCAATTTTCATTCTTTTTTTTATTTAAATAGTTCGATAAATTAATTTGTAAACAAACAGATATAAGCTGTTTTATATCAACCTGTTACTAATCCAAATTAGAAGATTATTGAAAATATAGTGAGGAAAACCATTCAAATTTAAGTATTAATATATGATTTGAAAGGAAAAATAGGTCCGTATAGCGTGCTATTTTTTATATCATCGCAAATTGTCAAATTGTTAATTATATATCATATTCTTAATATTCAAAGGGTCTACGAGGTAAATTCTAAAATTTAATACGGTCAAAAGTTGTTAAAATGCAAAAATCACTTTTTTTAACGAATAAATAACATATATTTGGTAAACCAAATTGGATAACCAGTTTGGAAAACCAAAAATTCAATAAAACTCAACTTAACATCGAACTTAACTTAATACAAACTCAATGATTAAAAATTAAGATTAACAATTAAACAGGATGGGGTAAATTCCTATTCATTAAACAAACTACTTCTCTGAAGTGAGAATTATTAACAACATGTACTATTTGACAGTAAAAAACTTTCTTAAACAACAAGAGTTACTACATAAAATTAGAAAGTAAAAAATTACTAGAAAATAAGAGGAAATGAGATAAAACTCGATTTCATTTCAAAATGCTTTAAACTGACATAACAATGTCAACTTAATTAACATAACAAGACTACAAATGAATTTAAAAACTAGATTAACACTAACGATGGTATTGTTACTCAATATATCATTATTTGCGCAAGACGGTTATACTTTAACCGGTACGGTAATCGACGATACTAACATGCCGGTTCCTGGAGCTAATGTTATTATTCAAAATACTACAACAGGAACATCAACAGATTTTGATGGTAATTTTTCTATTAATGTAAAAAACGGCGATGTATTAGAATTCTCTTCTATAGGGTTCTCTAGTAAATCGGTAAATATTACTGGTCAACAAACATTGAATGTAACTTTAAGCGAAGATGCCAGCCAACTTGAAGAGGTTGTTGTTGTAGGTTATGGTTCTCAGAAAAAGAGTGATATTACAGGGGCTGTTTCTTCAGTTAAATCTGAAGAATTAAATGCTTTTCCTTTAGCAAGTGCAGAACAAGCGCTTCAAGGTCGTGCAGCTGGTGTAGTAGTTCAATCTAACAATGGTGGTGAGCCTGGTGCTCCTATCGCTATAAAGGTCAGAGGTAATACTTCTATTGGGGCAAGTAGTGGACCACTTGTTGTTGTTGATGGTTTTGTAGGTGCTACGATGCCTCAACCAAATGACATTGAATCAATAGAAGTACTTAAAGATGCTTCTGCAACTGCTATTTATGGTTCTAGAGGTTCTGGTGGAGTTGTATTGGTAACTACAAAAAAAGGTAGAAGCGGAAAATTAACAGTAGAAGTAAATACTAATTATTCTGTTCAAAACACAGCGAATAGATTAGACCTTTTAAATGCAGATGAATTCGCAAGATATCAACAAATAATAAACCCGGCTTATGAACAAGGTCCTGCGAACACAGATTGGCAAGATGTAATTTATACAACAGGTAGTACTGCAAATCATCAATTTTCTTTTTCTGGTGGTAGTGAAAGCATAAACTTTTATGCTTCAGCAAATTATTTTAAGCAAGATGGTATAGTAACAAATTCTGATTTTGAGAAACTTACTTTCTTGTCAAATATTGATGCTCAAGTAACTGATAAGTTAAAGTTAGGTATGAATCTTTTTGGTAGTAGAGGAACTAAAAATGGAGTTCTTACTCAATCAACTGGTGAAACTGCAAATGGTGGCGGTGATGATGTTATATCATTAGCGTTTAGATTTACACCAGATAGAGGAATTTATGATGAGGACGGTGACTTTACACAAAACTCTGTTGGAGATGGTGTTGAAAATCCATTTGCCGTTGCAAATGAGATAATAAACGAAACTAAAACAGATAGGTACAGAACAAACTTATATGCAAATTATGATATCTTAGACAACCTAGCTTTTAAAACTACGTTGGGTTATAGTACTCTTAACGAAACTGTGGGGTCTTTTAAACCACAAACTTTTCAACTTTCTACAGGGTTTGCAAGTTTAGCAAATAGAAGAACGACAAATCTTTTAAGTGAGAATTACTTAACGTACAATGCTGCAATAGGAAAAGGTAATTTAACTTTACTAGGAGGTTATTCATATCAGAAAACAAATACAATTAGATTTTCTGCACTTACGCAAGAACTTCTTTCTGATGATTTTCTTTTCTACAATTTAGCGGCAGGGCAAGTTCAGACGCGAAGAGTTACTTCATCTTTTTCAGAATCTGAAATCCAATCACAATTCGGAAGATTGAATTATGAATATGATGATAAATATTTATTCACAGCTACAGTAAGACGTGATGGTGCATCTAACTTTGCTGAAAACGAAAAATATGCTATTTTCCCTTCAGGTGCTTTAGGTTGGAAAATATCGAATGAAAACTTCTTAAAAGATAGCGAAACCATTTCTAACTTAAAACTAAGAGGTAGTTATGGTGTAACTGGTAATCAAGCAATTTCTCCTTATCAGTCTTTAGCAGAGTTGGCAGTAACACCTGCAACTGCTATAGAGACAGATCCTGCTGTTTCGGTTTCTCAAGAAGCTAATCCAGATTTAAAATGGGAATCTTCATATCAAACAAACGTAGGTTTAGACTTAGGCTTGTTCAATAATAAAATTTCACTTTCATTAGATTACTACAACATAGACACTAAAGACCTTTTATTAGAAACTGCAACGTCTCCAGCCTATAGTGGTGCATCTGATTTAGAAGTTTTCTCTAACGTAGGACAAATTAATAATAAAGGATTTGAAGTTACTTTAAGTACTAGAAATATAAGTAAAGAGAATTTTAGTTGGACTACAGATTTTAATTTGGCTACCAACAAAAATGAAGTGATTTCACTAAATAATGGAGACATCATTGATAGCGCTGCTCCAGGATATTTCTCTGGTAAAGACACCTATATTTTAAGAGAAGGTGAAGCTATTGGTCTATTTTGGGGATTAGAATATCAAGGTGTTTACCAAGGTGGCGATTTGCCAGCAGGTACTGCCCTTAAAGGATCATTCTCTGAGGCAGGCGATCCATTATTCACAGATGTAGACGGAAGCGGTGAAATAGATACAGGTGATCAAAAAATTATGGGAGACCCAAACCCTGATTTCACTTTTGGTTTTACCAATAACTTTAGATATAAAAACTTGGATTTAAATATCTTCTTCCAAGGTTCACAAGGTGGTGATATTTTAAATCTTACCAATGTGCAATTATTTAATGGTGATTCAAATACTATTTCTGATGCATTCAATGCTTGGTCACCAACAAATACGGATACCAATATACCTTCAAATAAAATTCGAGATAGAGAAATTTCTTCTCGTTTCGTAGAAGATGGTAGTTATATCAGATTAAAGAATATTGCTTTAGGATATACTTTTCCATCAGATTTAGTTGAAAAATTAGGAATGGATAACCTTAGATTATCTATTAGTGCACAAAACTTGTTGACTTTCACGAAGTACACCGGTTTAGATCCTGAAGTAAGTTACTTTGGTAGCGGAGGAGGAAGCACAGGATCAGGTAATGTTGTTTCAGGACATGATTTTGGTAACTATCCAACTGTTAGATCTGTGAATTTCGCACTTAATTTAAAATTTTAATCAATAATTTAAAAACATATATAGTATGAAAACATATAAATATTTATTCTTATTGATAGGTTTATCAATGATAGGATGTTCAGACTTAGAAGAAGATCCAATTACCGAATTAAGTCCTGATAGTTATTTCAGCGCATTGAGTTTAACAGAAGTTGAAGGTTTCGTAGCTGGATCTTATGCCAATATGGTACACAGAAACTTTATGTCTAGAGAAATGACGCAAGCTCTTATGTTCCGTAGCGACATGATGGCAATTGGTAGAACAGGTGCACAAGAGAGAATTGATCATGATAACTTTACTGTTCAAGCTGATAATGGATTAATTGCTGGTGGTTCAAACGTTTATTGGCCTAAAGTTTACCAAATAATTGGTGCTGCAAATGAGGCTGTTAAATCTGGATTATCATTAACAAATGTTGATGAAGCTGAAAGAAATGAAGTTATTGCAAGAGCTCGTTTTGCTAGAGCATTTGCATATTTTCATCTAGTTAGGCAATTTGGAGATATTCCTTATTTAGATGATACAACAGTATTATCAGAAGCTGCCGTTGCTGAAAGAACTCCAGCTGCTACAGTTTATGAAAATATCATTGCAGATTTTGAATTTGCTAAAGCAAATTTACCAAATACACAATCCTCTAGAGCTTTACCTGCAAAATCAGCAGCGAGTGCTTATTTAGCATTGGTTTATTTGACTATGGAAGAATGGCAAAAATCATATAATGAAGCTAAAGAAATTATTAATAATGAAGGGACTTACAATTTAGGTTTAGAACCAAATTTTCAAGATCTGTATGATGCCATTAAAATTGATGAATCTTTAGAACCAATTTTTGTGCTAGATTTTACTGGTGTTTCTGATGGAGATCAAGGCAGAGATTATCAAGTAGCATTTACAGGAATCAGATCCGATGATCAGTATGACATGGGAGGCGGATGGTCTGTAGAGGTTCCCGCTCTCAAAGTTTTTACGACATGGGATGACCAAGATTATAGAAGAGCGGTTACTTTTGATGCGACTGCAGTTCAAGACGGCGAAGTAGTACCTTATACCAACTATACCGATGCAGATGGTAGAGCTGTAAATCGCCCACATGTTGCTAAATACACACGTATGGCCAGTAAATTACCACAACAAGATGGTAATGGTAGATCATCACATTCTAATTATATGATGATGCGTTATGCAGAAGTTTTAATGATTGGGGCTGAAGCTGCAAATGAAATAGGACAAACGGGTGATGCAGAAACTTGGGTAAATAGAGTAATGGCCAGATCTAGAGCTGGTGGAATATCTTGGGCTAATGGTGCCGAAGTAACTATTGCTCCAAGCACTATACCTGCTGATTTTTCTGGTCTATCTCAAGGAGATTTCAGAACTAGAATCTTAGAAGAACGTAGATTAGAATTTGCTTATGAGATGAAAAGGTGGTACGACATTGCTAGAAGAAAATTAGGGAATGACGTATTTGGTTCTAATGGATTAGAATCAGAAGTATCTACAGAATCAGGAGTTGGACCAGGACCAAAATCATTTGACCCAGGTCGCGATTATCTATTTCCAATACCTCAATCTGAAATAATCATAAACCCTAACCTATCACAGAACCCAGGGTATTAAGCTTAATACTTATTAAATTGAGTTATAGCCCTTGGATTTTACCAAGTGTAGACCCCCAAGGCTTAACTTTAAATATAACCAGTGACAAAAATTAAAATATTTGATTGAAGAAAGTTGTTTGAGTTGGTTTTTTAAGATTACTGGCTTGTTTTGCAAGTCAGTACATCTTTAATAGTAGACATTCAAACTAGTAAATTGTATTTAAACCAATGAAATATTTATTAAGAAAGTTATTTTCTTAAATTTGAAAAACCAATCTGGTTAACCAATTTAATCTTAAGTAATTTAGCGTATGAAGTTAGAAATCCTCACAAGCAATGAAAATCAAAAACTTCACAACGATATTATATCTAAAATTCGAGATTTAATAAATTTTAAAAATCTAGAACCTGGTGACAAACTGCCTTCCGAACGTATGTTGTCGGAAAAATTCGGAGTAAGCAGAGGTAATGTACGTGAAGCAATACAAAAATTAGAATTTTATGGAATTTTAATATCTAAACCACAAAGTGGAACATTCATAGCAGAAATTGGACAAGTAGCCATGAATGGTATAATGGAGGATATTCTGCGTTTAGAAGACCCTGATTTTAAGTCGTTAGTTGAAACTAGAATTCTTCTTGAGCTTAAAACTGTTAGATTGGCTGCACAAAGAAGAACTGACGCCGACTTAGAAAAAATGGAATCAGCATTAGAGTCTTACAAAGAGAAAGTTTTGAATAACCAAGATGCAGTACAAGAAGATTTACTTTTTCATTTGGCCATTGCGCAAGCAAGTAGAAATAGCACCATAAATAGAATGATGTTAATCATTACACCCGAAATTATAAATAATTTCGAAAAATACCATGTTTGCGATAAGGATCAAAGCTTGAAAGGTATACAAGAACATCAAAATATTTTTGAAGCTATAAAAGAACAAAATACACAAAAGGCAAAAGAAATGATGAAGATACACTTCAATGCACTTTATCAATATTGCTACAATGTAAAATAGAATAGGAAGATAAACCCTCGCTCAATTATCCTCCTAAAACTGATTAAAGAATTAAAAACTAGGTTACAAAATTTAAAAATCTGTTTAGACTTTTAAGGTTATTAAAAGGTCAGTATAAATCTGCTTCTTTAAAATTTTAAATCCTTTTCAAGACTAATGTCAATTTAAAAACCAAGCAATAACCAAAAGACAAAATAATATGAAAGTTAAAGGTTTAAGATGGTGGGTTATAGCATTAATAGCATTAGCGACGGTTATCAATTATATAGATCGCCAATCAATTGGTGTACTTTGGCCAGATATTGCCCAAGATTTATTTCCAGATAGTACAAATGATGAACGTAAAGGAATTTTTGCAACTATCTCAGTTGTTTTCATGTTCGCTTATGCTTTTGGTCAAGCTATTTTTGGGAAGATTCTTGATTGGATAGGGACACGTCTTGGTTTTGCTTTATCTATAGGTGTTTGGTCTATCGCAACTGCACTTCATGCATTAGCACAAGGAGTATTAAGTTTTGGATTTTTTCGTACAATCTTAGGAATAGCAGAAGCAGGTAACTGGCCAGGTGCAGCCAAAGCAAATGCAGAGTGGTTTCCGACAGAAGAGCGTGCATTTGCACAAGGTCTTTTTAATTCGGGTGCTGCAATCGGAGGTATTATTGCCATTCCGGCTATTGCATTTATGACCGTTTATTTTAGCTGGCAAATGATTTTTGTTTTAGTTGGACTTTTGGGCTTGTTATGGTTAATACCATGGCTGATTTTAGTTAAAGCGCCACCAAAAAAGCACCCTTGGATTTCAGACGAGGAACGTAAGTACATTTTAACTGGTCAGCAAAATCAGGATATAGATAAAGATGGTACACATGATGAAGGTTATAATCCAGATACCGCAAAACTATTATCTCACAAACAAAGCTGGGGTGTTATTATAGCCTCAGCAGCTATCGACCCTATTTGGTGGTTATTTGTTGTATGGATTCCTATATACCTTAATGAAGTTTATGGTATGGATGTAAAAACAATAGGTATTTATGGATGGGTACCTTATGTAGGAGCCATGCTCGGGGCCTGGTTCGGTGGGTTATTTGCCCAGAATCGTTTAAAAGCCGGATGGACTGTTGATAAGACAAGAAAGATTGTGATTACGATTGGGTGCTTAATTATGTTGCCTAGTTTATTAGCCATGGCAAATCCAGGTGGACCGACCTCAGCCGTACTAATTATGGCGGTTATTTTATTTGGTTTTCAAACAGCCATTGGAAATGTTCAAACGTTACCGAGTGATTTTTTCGGTGGAAAAACAGTAGGAACTTTATCAGGTATTGCAGGGATGGCTGCTAAGTTGACCGCTGCGGGATTAATTTATTTAGTTCCTTGGCTTACATCGGGTGGTAATTATGCGCCAGCATTTATAATAGGTGCGACGATGGCTATTATTGCTTTAGCAAGTATCTGGATATTATGCCCAAAAATTGAACCGTTAAAAAGTGAAATTTAAATTGAATTAAGAATAGATTAAAATTAAATATAACATGAGTACAGAAGCAAAAGTAGCAGTAATTACAGGAGCAACCGGAGGTATAGGTTTTGCAGTAGCTAAAAGATTAGGCCAAGATGGTTATACCGTTATTTTAAATGGTATAGATGACGCAGCTGGAGCTGAAAGAATAAAAGAACTTTCTGCACAAGGTATTAAAGCCGAATATTATGGTTTTGATGTTACAAATGAAGAGGCTGTAACTAAAAACATAAAAGCAATTGGCGAAAAATATGGTAAAATAGATACCTTGGTGAACAATGCTGGTGGTCTAGGTGGAAGATCAAGATTTGAGGAAATGACTACAGAATTCTATAGATCTGTAATGGCATTAAACCTTGACTCTACATTTTTCGCATCAAGAGCCGCTATTCCTTTCCTTAAAAAAGGAGAACATCCATCTATAATCAATTATACTTCAAATGCCGCATGGACAGCTGGTGGACCAGGTGCTGGTATTTACGGTACATCTAAAGCAGGTGTACATGCAATTACTAGAGCTTTGGCAAAAGATCTTGCTGAATATGGCATTAGAGTAAACGCAGTATCACCAGGTACAATTGACACTCCGTTTCATGCTCAAATTAAAGCTACTAAACCTGAAGTTTTTGCTTCTTGGGCAAATAGCATTATGTTAGGCAGATTAGGTCAACCAGAAGATGTTTCTGGTGTTGTTTCATTCCTTGCAAGTAAAGATGCAGCATTCATAACTGCAGAAACTATCCAAATTGGTGGTGGTCAAGCTTTAGGAATCTAGTACAAAAACTTTTACATAAGTATTGAAAAAAGCGTTATTGTAAATTACAGTAACGCTTTTTTATTCAGAAGAACTTCTAATTATCAATTCTGAATCTAAAATTATTTTATTCAAAGATTGAACAACAACATCCTTTTCTACATAGCTTAAAAAAGTTTCCGCCGCCAATCTACCAATTTGCTCACTATGTTGGCTAACACTAGTAATAGAAGGAGTAACCAGTGACGTGAAAGGTTCATTACCAAAACCTACCAATTTAATTTCCTCCGGTACCTTAATATCTTTTTCCTTTAAAATTTGTAGTGCTCCCAAAGCAGCATAATCACTTGCTACATAAACAGCATCAGGTCTATTTTTCAATGCCAATAATTTTTCCATCTGGCGCCTACCATCTTCTAAAGTCAGACTACTTTCAATCAATAACTCATCATCATGGGGCAAATCGTGTTTTTTTATCGCATCTATATAACCGCGTATTCTATTGTTAAAAATTCGTGTTCTTCTATATCCACCAATATGTGCAATACGTTTACATCCTTTAGCCACTAAATGTTCAATGATCATATGGCTGCTATCATAGTCATTAATACCAACATAATCGACATTTAGATCGTTCTCTCCCCTATCAAACAGAATTAAAGGAATACCATTGGATTTTATTTTTTCATAATAAGATAAATCTACCGTTTCATTGGCCATTGAAGCAATGATACCATCTACTTGTGTATATAACAGCGTATCAATATTTTTACACTCCTTTTCAAAAGACTCATTAGATTGGGTAATAATAATATTATACCCAGCTTTATTAAGCACCTCTTCCATGTTTTCAACTACAGAAGAAAAAAAACTGCTATTCGTTCTAGGTACAATTACACCCACTAAATTACTTTTCCCTTTTCTAAGCGCACTTGCCAAATGATTAGGCTGATAGTTCAATTCCTTAGCTACTTGCTTAACCGCTTTTTTTGTTTTTACGCTTATACGCGTATCATCGTTCAAAGCTTTGGAAACAGCTGCGGTTGAAATACTTAAAACATTGGCAATGTCTTTTAAAGTTGTTCTTTTTTTATTCAACTTCTTTATATATATTTGTTTAATCGATTAACCAAAAGTAAGACTTTAATTCACGTAATCAAAAAATGTCTTTTTTGGTTATTTTTTACCTGAATTGGTTAATCGATTAAACAATAATAAATCATTACATATTAAACTTAATAGTCAACATGAAAAAAGTAGTAACATTCGGTGAAATTATGCTTCGTTTAGCACCACAAGGATTTTTAAGGTTTTCACAGGCCAATAATTTTGATGTAGTTTACGGAGGAGGAGAATCTAACGTAGCTGTTTCTTTAGCTAATTATGGTGTCCCTGTCGATTTTGTAACGCGTTTGCCAAAAAATGATATTGGTGAATGTGCCATGATGGAAATGCGTAAAAGAGGCGTTGGAGTAGATAAAATAGTATACGGAGGAGATCGTTTAGGTATCTATTTTTTAGAAACCGGAGCGGTATCTAGAGGTAGTAAAGTAGTTTACGATAGAGCACATTCGGCAATTGCAGAAATAGAATCTGGAATGATTGATTGGGACGCTGTTTTTGAAGGTGTAGAATGGTTTCATTGGACAGGTATTACACCAGCTATCTCTCAAGGAGCTGCAAATGTTTGTTTAGAAGCTGTAAAAGCTGCTAGCGAAAAAGGAATTACTATTTCTACAGATTTGAACTATAGAGCTAAATTATGGACGTACTGTGATGATGCACATAGAGAAAAAGTAATGACTGATTTAACTGCATACTGTGATGTTATTTTAGGAAACGAAGAAGATGCTGAAAAGCATTTCAATATCAAACCAGAAGGTTTAGATATTACTACACAAGGGCACGATGTTAAAGCTGAAGCTTTCTTATCTGTTTGTAAGCAAATGATGGAGAAATTTCCAAGAGCCAAAAAAGTAATAACAACTTTAAGAGGTTCTATTTCTGCTTCTCATAACACATGGGCAGGTGTATTATATGACGGTAAAAAAATGTTTGAAACGCGCCAATACCAAATTACAGATATCGTAGATAGAGTTGGTGGTGGAGATTCGTTTATGGGAGGTTTGATCTACGGATTATTAAAATACCCAGAAGATGACCAAAATGCATTGGACTTTGCCGTTGCAGCATCTTGTTTAAAACATACAATCAAGGGCGATGCTAACTTGGTTACTGTTGATGAAGTGAACAAACTTATGGGCGGAGACGCGTCTGGTAGAGTTGCTAGATAAATCATCTTATATATAACACTTAGAGTATCTTTTAAAATTAACATATGTCTAAAAAATCGATATTAATTCTTTGCGGCGGTGGTCCGGCACCAGGTATCAATACTGTTATCAGTACTGTTGCCAAAGCATTTTTAAAAGATGATTACAGAGTTTTAGGGCTTCATGAAGGTTTTAAAGGAATATTTGACAAGAATCCTAAAATCAAGGAATTTGATTTTTTCCATGCAGATAGAATTCTTAGTAGAGGTGGCTCAACTTTAATAATGAGTCGTTTCAAACCCAAAAATGAGCAGCTAAACACTAGCCTTTTTATTGATAACAATGTAAAACTGTTGGTAAGTATCGGTGGTGATGATACCGCTTCAACTGCCAACAGGATTACGGGGTTTTTAAAAAATGAAGGAATCTCTATTTCAAATATTCATGTTCCAAAGACAATAGATAATGATTTACCCCTACCGGATAGAAACCCAACTTTCGGATTTCATTCGGCGAAAGATGAAGGGGTACGTATCGGTAATACGACGTATGAAGATGCACGTACTAGTCAAAATTGGTTCGTAATGTCTACCATGGGTAGATCTGCTGGTCATTTAGCTTTCGGCATCGCTGCTAGTTGTCATTTTCCTATGATGATTATTCCCGAAATGTTCGACCGTACATCAATCACATTTGATAAGGTAGTACGTATGGTAATTTCGTCTATGATTAAACGAAAAATCGAAGACATTCAATACGGGGTTGCGTTAATAAGTGAAGGTGTATTTCACAACATGTCAAAATCGGAATTAGATAAATGTGGTATTAGTTTTACTTACGATGCTCATGGTCACCCAGAGCTAGGTAATGTTAGTAAGGCCCACATTTTTAATATGCTTGTTCAAGAAAAATTGAAGGAGCTTAATATTGATATTAAAAGTAGACCTGTTGAACTTGGTTATGAACTTCGTTGTTGTAGGCCAATAGGTTTTGATTTAACACTATGTACCGTTTTAGGGTTAGGTGTGAAAAAATTATTTGATGAAAACAAAAGTGGTTGCATGGTAACCGCAAACTCAAGAGGGGAAATTACACCTTTATTTTTGTCTGATATTCAAGATAAAGATGGGAAAATAGCACCTCGCCTAGTAGATATAAATGCTGAATTTGCACAGCTTTGTTTTAAAAACCTATATTATTTAGGTGAGAAGGATTACGAAAAAGCAAAACAATATGTACCTAATCCTTCAGAATACGATTTCAATAAAATATTAATAGAGAAATAATAACAGTCATGGCACAATATTCAAGAATAGAAGTAGCAAATGTAATGAAGGAATCTGGTATGGTTCCTTTGTTTTATCATCCAGATATCGAATTAGGTAAAAAGATTTTACAGGCCTGTTACGATGGTGGAGCAAGATTAATGGAATTTACTGCTCGTGGCGATTTCGCTTTCGAAGTATTTTCTGAGTTGAACAAATATGCAATAAAAAACCTACCTGGTATGATTATGGGCGTTGGATCTATTACAGATGCTGCAGCTGCTTCATACTATATGCAAATAGGTGCTAACTTCATAGTAACACCTTCTTTAAGAGAAGATATCGCAATTGTTTGTAACCGTAGAAAAGTATTATGGTCTCCTGGCTGTGGTTCATTAACAGAAATCAATAAAGCCGAAGAAATGGGCTGTGAAATAGTTAAACTATTCCCTGGTGACCTGTACGGCCCTGGTTTCGTAAAAGGAATAAAAGGTCCGCAACCTTGGACGAGCATTATGCCTACTGGAGGTGTAAGTACAGATGAGGCTAACCTAAAAGGATGGTTCGATGCCGGAGTTACTTGCGTTGGTATGGGTTCTAAACTTATTAGCAAAGATATTTTAGCTGATAAAGATTATGCTGGTTTAGAAGCCTTGGTAAAAGAAACCTTGGCTACAATAAAGAGGCTGAGAGGCTAATTAAGTTATTTTGAGCCTAAATATTAAATGGTTCCTTTGTATTTACAGTTATCAATCTTTCATTACATCAATCGCCTTATAAAATTATAAATGACAATAATTTTATAAGGCGATTTCAATTTTACCAAAGCTCAAATTAATTTGACAAGACTATCTTAATCTGAAAAATTAATAGAATTTTTGTTGCTACTTTAGAGGAATGAAATACTCTAAGGTTTCATTCCTTTTAAACACTTTACTTTTAAGTTCTTGGCTCATTTTATTGCCTTTGCAATCTATAGCACAAACACCTATTGATAGCTCCTATTATTTCCATAAAGCAATTATCAATCCGGTATACCCGAAAGACCTACCCTCTGGAATAAATTTTTATATCCAAAAAAAGAAAACTGATTTAAATTTAAAAGACACATTAAGTGCCATCAATGATTTACGCCTTTTAGCTATAGGAGAGTTTAAAATCGGAAACAATTTCAACAGTGAAAACCATATTGTTGAAGCCTTAAACCTTATTACATCCATGTCTTCAAAAGACACATTGATTGATGCTAAAGTTGGGTTATACAATCAGTTAGGAAGAATTTATGGTGCATCTAACAATCCTTCCGAAGCTATTAATTCTTATAATAAAGCATTACATATTGCCATTAAATTTAAGGACAGTGTTATTTTACTTAATAATAAAGCAAATATTTATAAAGACCAGCTCGACTACGAGAATGCACTTCACATATACACCCTACTCTACAAAAAACGCTTAAACTCAAATGACAACTATCAAATAGCCTTGGTATTAGACAATTTAGGTTATGTACAAGCTAAACTCAACTTACCTGATGCATTACAAAATTTAAAAAAAGCAAAAAAAATTAGGGAGAAGGCCAATAGTCTTGTCGGCCTCCACGCAAGTAATGCGCATTTAGCTGAATACTATCTGGATAGAAAAGACACATCGACCGCAATAAGTTATGCCGAAAAAGTATTAATGCTTTCAAATAAAATAAATAGTAGTTCTTTTAAACTAGAAGCTATTTCTCTATTAATGCGCATGAATAAAAATCCACTTATACATGAATATAAAAAATTGACCGATAGTATCTCTTATGCGAAGCAAATTGCTGAAAACAAAAATGCTTTTTTAAAATATAATGTAGCCGAGGAACAGAAAAAAACTCAAGCTAGCCAATTACTAAAAGAAATAGAAACACGTAAACGGTTGGCTTATCAATTTCTAGCATTGACAATTTTATTGATTCTTATTAGTTCTTATTTTATTTATAGAAATAGGTATCGTAAAGCAAAAATTGAAGAAATCTATAAAACTGAAACTAGAATTGCCAAAAAAGTACATGACGAAGTAGCCAACGATATGTACAAAGTAATGACTTCGCTTGAAAATAATCAAGGAATAGATAGCAAAGTCATTGATGAAATGGAAAAAATCTATGGTAAAACAAGAGATATTTCTAGAGAAAATAGTGCGATAGACCTTCATCAAGATTTTGGTATACAATTAAGTGATTTGTTACTTGTCTATAAAAACAATCAAGTAAATGTGATAACCCGTAACCTCTCTAAAATACAATGGGAAGCAGTTCCTGAGCTTAATAAAACGGTTATTTATAGGGTTTTACAGGAGCTCATGACCAACATGCGCAAACATAGTAATGCAACATTCGTTAGCCTGGCATTCAATAAAGAAGGGTCTAAAATTCATATAAATTATAGAGATAATGGTGTTGGATGTAACCTTTTTAAAAAAAATGGCCTACAACATACGGAATCCCGTATCGCATCTTTAAAAGGAACTATTATTTTTGAATCTAAGCAAGGCGATGGCTTTAAGGCATCTATAATAATTTAAAGCATGTTCAAAAAAATTTTAATTGTAGAAGATATGGAAGACATCAATAAAGGTGTTCATACCCTATTGACTGAATTGGGGGTTTCATATATTGACCAGGTACAGTATTGTGATGATGCTTATCTAAAAATAAAAAGAGCTGAATTAGACCACGATCCTTTTGAAATGGTGATTACCGATTTATCTTTCAAAGTTGACCATCGGTCTCAAAAGTATCCATCGGGTCACGCTTTGGTTGAAAAGATTAAAACAGAATTTCCTAAATTAAAAGTTATTGTTTACTCCGTTGAAGATAGGCTACAATCCGTTAGAACTCTTTTTAATAAACACCACATAGATGGATATGTCTGTAAGAGCAGATCTGGTCTTAAAAACCTAACTACTTCCATAACTGAAGTGGCAAAGGGTAACAACTTTTTATCTATCGAGGTTGCAAATGCATTTAGTAGCGAAAATGAATTAGAAATAGATGATTATGATATTTCCCTCTTAGATAACCTCAGTAAAGGATTATCGCAAGAAGAAATCAGCGCTTTATATAAAAAACAAAACATCTCTCCTGCCAGTTTGAGTTCTATAGAAAAACGGCTGAATAAGTTACGTATTCAATTCAATGCCAATAATGCTATTCATTTGGTGGCTATTGTTAAAGATTTAGGACTCATATAAAAAATCACAAGTTTACTGCTTCATTACGGTTATCCGTAATACCATTTCAAATATTGACCTTAGGTTTGAGTATTCAAAAACATAGGTATGAGTACTAACCATTAATTAAATCATATACTTTTTTGTTCATCCTACTGAAAAGGTATTTCGGGGGAACTAACCGGTTTGGTAGGTATGGCCTTATTTACTCTAATCTTGCACTGGAATTAATCCACTACAAGAATATCGACAGCAATATTTAAAGTACTTTGTCCACTACCATAAACCTCCTGTTAAGAAATATTTAGCTATCGCTGGCATAAAAGTAATTAACCTATGATTTTCAATAACTCCCCTACCTATCGGATTGATAACAGATACATTTTTAATTTTTGTAATTTGATAATCCAAATTTAAATCCACAAAAATATGGACAAGGCACTTCAAACTATGATTGACAATATGCCTGAAAAAACGGGCAAGTCTTTAAACGAATGGAAATCTGTTCTTAAATTAAAATCATTCACCAAACATTCTGAAGCTGTCAATTTTCTAAAAAAAGTACACGCTGTTACTCACCGTTTTGCAAATACTATTGTTACTTTATCTAAAGAGGAAGATAATACCCCTGCAGACCTAGTAAGCCAACAGTACAAAGGGAAAGAAAATTTAACACCCATTTACGAAGCACTTTTAAATGTTATGAAAAAATTTGGTGATGACATTAAAATCACTCCAAAAAAGACCACTGTGAGCATTATTCGAAAAACACAGTTTACCTTAATTAAACCTGCTACAAAGACTAGAATTGACCTCGGTATCAAAATAAAAGACAAACCAACTACAGCACGATTAGAGTCTTCCGGACCTTTTGGCACCATGTGTACGCACAGAGTGCAATTAACCGATGTTACTCAAGCAGACAATCAATTAACTGAATGGCTTAAAGAAGCTTATGAAAAAGCTGATTAATTGATTTTTTTATCTCCAATAACTCAATTTTAATACTTAAATATATTCATTGATTTCTGAGACCGCTACCTTTGCTTTATGAGTATCGAACAAACGGCCATTAAGACCACATATTTCAGTATCATTGGTAACATAGGTCTGGCCCTAATTAAAGGATTTGCAGGTTTTTTCGGAAATTCATACGCACTCATAGCAGATGCCATAGAATCAACTACCGATATTTTCTCCTCTATTTTAGTACTCTTAGGTTTCAAGTATGCAGAACGACCAGCAGATGAAAATCACCCGTATGGACACGGAAAAATAGAACCGATAATCACCTTCTTGGTTGTAGCATTTTTAGTTATTTCGGCAACGGTAATCGCTTATGAAAGTATTGAGAATATTCAAACCCCGCATAAGGTACCCAAGGCTTGGACTTTACTAGTTTTAGGGGTAATTATTATATGGAAAGAAATCTCATACCGAATTGTTATTAAAAAAAGTGAGGAAACCCAGAGTACCTCTTTAAAAGCAGATGCTTGGCATCATAGAAGCGATGCTATTACCTCTGTAATGGCATTCATTGGTATTTCTATTGCTGTAATATTTGGCAAGGGCTATGAAACTGCAGATGATTGGGCTGCCCTTATTGCATCGGGCTTTATTCTATATAACAGCTACTTGATTTTAAGACCTGCTCTTGGCGAAATAATGGACGAACAACGTTATGATGACCTTTTGGAAGAAATACGCATAAAATCATTAGAAGTCCCCGGAATTACAGGAACTGAAAAATGTTTTATTCGTAAAGCAGGTATGAAGTTTCATGTGGATTTGCATGCTATGGTAGACGGTAATATTTCTGTAACTGATGGACATGATATTGCTCACCACTTAAAAGATTATTTAAGAGAAAAATTACCCAATTTAGGACATGTACTTATTCACATTGAACCTGATGACCTTTAAGCTATAGATGTAACAACGCTAACGCATCTTCCGTTTTCCCTTCTTCTAGCCATTTTTTTGCCAACTTATGAATTTCACGAGAATTCTTAGTACCTTTTAAAATAGATTTCACTTCAGCATGTTCTGCAATTTCACCAATTAATCTCTTTGTCGGTAATTGCTCTAAATTTCCTAATCTACCTAAATTATTGCCTGTTAATACTGAACTATTACGCACAGCTTCTGGAAGCATATCTACTCCGATTCCTTTTGTACGTATTGGTTTAGGTATTTCAAAAAGTGCATCACCATTAGCTCTACAATACCAATTACCTCCCATTCGAGCGACTAAATCCAATTTCGGAGTATCTAGATTACCTTCTGCATCTAAATAAGCTTTCTTCACATGAATTTGAACCACCTTAGCCAAAACTAAATTACCTGCACCCGGACCCTCACCTAAAGCGATTACCTTATCAACCACACATTCAAAAGCAACTGGGGCTTCCCCTACTCTTGGTGGCTGTACTTTATCGCTTGGTACTTGTGTGAATCCCGCTTTTACAAATTCATTTACACCGTCATCATATTCGGTACTTGATAAAGACATTTGCTCCACCATATCATAATTCACAATATTGATAACCGTTTCTTTTACCTCAAGTACATTTTCTAATGTGTGTTTGGTGGTATTGTCACGACCTCTTCTAGAAGGTGAAAAAATCATGATCGGCGGATTCACACTAAATAGATTAAAATAACTGAACGGACTCAAATTTACATTTCCATCCTTATCTATTGTACTAGCAAAACAAATAGGTCTTGGCGCCACGGCAGATAATAAATACCCATGTAATTCTTGTTGTGAAATACTGTTTGGATCTATAGAATTGATTTCCTCGTTCTTTGACATGCTATTATTATTCTTATTTTAAAAGTTTACGATTTACTTACTTGGTAGTATGGTACCAGAAACTTCACCGAAACCTACTTTAATCCCATCTTTTTCTGCAAAACCTCGCATGGTGATGGTATCATTATCTTCAATAAAGGTCCGCGTGCTACCATCGCTCAGTTCAAATGGTTTTTTGCCACCCCAAGAAATTTCTAATAGTGAACCAAAAGAACTCTCATCTTTCCCTGAAATAGTACCCGAAGCCATTACATCGCCCACATTAAGATTACAACCGTTTACGGTGTGGTGTGCCAATTGCTGCATCATATTCCAATACATATATTTGAAATTGGAGTTACTGATTATTCTTTCATCAGAGTTTGGCGATGACATGCCAACTTCTAATTGGATGTCATAATTATGCTCACCTTCATATTGTAAATAAGATAGAACTTCTGGTTTTTGTTCGGGACCTTGAACTTTAAAAGGTTCTAAAGCTTCGAGAGTGACAATCCATGGTGACATTGAAGATGCAAAACTCTTTCCTAAAAATGGACCTAAAGGCACATATTCCCATTTTTGAATATCTCGGGCAGACCAATCATTAAATAAGACCAAGCCGAATATATGTTCAGCTGCATTCTTGGTTGAAACACGCTCACCTAATTCGGTACTCTTGCCAACTACAAAACCCATTTCCAATTCAAAATCTAAATTTTCAGAAGGTTTGAACGATGGTAATTCTTCGCTATTTGGCTTTACCTGACCCATAGGTCTGTTAATATTAGTACCACTAACCACAATTGAAGATGCCCTACCATGGTACCCTACCGGAATATGCCTCCAATTAGGTAAAAGTGCATTCTCTGGATCACGGAACATTTTACCAACATTGGTAGCATGCTCTATGCTTGAATAAAAATCTGTATAATCACCCACATGTACTGGTAAATGCATTTTTGCATCCGACTGTGAAACAAAAACTTCTGGATGATTTTTTAACGGAGAATTTTCTAACACCAATAAGCGTTGTACATCCAATCTTACTTTATTGGTTATACTTTTTCCTAAAGAAATGAAATCGTTTAAAGTTGATTGCTTAAAATAGGAAGCATCAACCTCCAGCAAACCTAAAGTTGCTAAAGCTGATAAAGCTACAATTTGTTCTCCAATAGCAATGCCTGCTTTGAGCTCATTTTCACCCACGGAAAAAATCCCGAACGGAAGGTTATAAATTGAAAAATCTGAGTCATCGGGTATTGAAACCCATGTTTTGAGTGTAGTCAAATTTCTTGTTGTTTCATTAATTATACTAACCACCTTGCCTTCGATTGCGCTTAGGGTGACATTCATACGTTTAGAAGTCTTATTTCTCTAACCAAGATTTATAGTAGTCGCCATCATCTAGCTTCATAGCGTTCTCAGTGACCATTAAAGGCTTAAATGTATCAATCATAACCGCTAACTCCTCAGAGCCTTTTTGACCGATACTACGTTCTGCTGCTCCTGGATGCGGACCATGGGGTATACCTGCTGGATGTAAAGAAATATTACCCGGCTGAACTCCATTTCTACTCATAAAATCACCGTCAACATAATACAACATCTCATCAGAATCTATATTCGAATGATTGTATGGTGCTGGAATGGACTGCGGATGATAATCATATAACCTTGGCACAAAAGAACATATTACAAAGGCATTCGTTTCAAATGTTTGATGCACTGGTGGTGGTTGATGAATTCTACCAGTGATAGGCTCAAAATTGTGAATAGAGAATCCGTAAGGAAAATTATAACCATCCCAACCTACGACATCAAAAGGGTGACCAATGTACAGCATTTCATGCATGACCCCTTGCTTCTTTACCTTAATCAGGTGCTCATTGGTGTCACTAAAAGTTTCCAAATTTTGCGGTAGTTTATAATCACGCTCACAAAACGGGGAATGCTCCAATAACTGACCGAACCAATTACGATATCGTTTTGGGGTATAAATAGGCGAAAAAGACTCTGCATACAATATGCGGTTATCCTCACTATCAAAATCAATTTGATAAATGGTTCCGCGAGGAATAATTAGATAATCTCCATATTCAAACGGAATTTGTCCGAAAATGGTTCGTAAAGTACCGGTACCTTTATGAATGAACAACATTTCATCGGCATCGGTATTCTTATAAAAATAATCTCGTAGTGATTTTCTAGGTGCTGCAACTCCGATATGAACATCACTGTTCACCAACAAAGGTTCACGAGCCTCTAAAAAATCATCTTTTGCAGGGGCATTAAAACTTACCAATTTTAACGAACGTATATTTCTTTCTAACGCAATTTTTGGTGAAACATCTGTACTCTTTAAAATCTCCTTGACCATGGTCGGTCTATTGTGGTGATATAATAAAGAGGACATACCATCAAAGCCTATTGTACCGAACAATTGCTCAGAATACAATTCTCCATTCGGTTTCCTAAACTGCGTATGCCGCTTTGGCGGTATTTCTCCTTGTCTGTGATAAATAGGCATATACGTTCGTTTTACTCGAAAATCGAGATTAAATGCTCCGAGGCTTACCTCGAAATTTTAAAGTTGTTTTCTTATAAACACCTCATGGGTTTGCCTAGAGGTAGTTTACTAATTAAAAATGCTTCCTTTAAAAGGAAACTATTCTTGGATTTTCCAGAAATTTATTAAACTTATAAAGTTCCTCTTAATTCTTGCTCTCGTTCGATAGCTTCAAATAGGGCTTTGAAATTTCCTTTACCAAAAGAAGTAGCTCCTTTTCTTTGAATAATTTCAAAAAACATTGTTGGTCTTGATTGTACGGTTTTGGTGAAAATCTGAAGTAAATAGCCTTCATCATCACGATCTACCAAAATACCTAATTTTCTTAAAGACTCAATATCCTCATCAATCTCACCAACTCTTTCTGTCAAGACATCATAATACGTCGTTGGAATAGTAAGAAACTCTACCCCCCTACTTTTTAAATCTGTAACCGTTTTTACAATATCATCGGTAGCAACGGCGATATGCTGTACCCCTTCTCCTTCATAGAATTCTAAATACTCATCTACTTGAGATTTTTTCTTTCCTGGAGCTGGTTCGTTAATCGGGAATTTAATACGACCATTACCATTACTCATCACCTTACTCATCAAAGCAGTAAAGTCTGTCGAAATATCCTTATCATCAAAAGACATAATCTGCTTAAAGCCCATTACATTGGCATAGAAATCTACCCAATAGTTCATTTGACCTTCATTCACATTTCCTACCATGTGATCTACAAATTTTAAGCCAGTAGAAGTAGGTTGGTAATCACTATCCCATTTTTCATAACCAGGAAGGAACGTACCATTGTAGTCTTTACGTTCTACAAAAATATGTACAACCTCACCATACGAATAGATTCCTGAGCTGACTACTTTACCATGTTCATCCTTTTCTGTAATGGGTTCCATATAACTTTTGGCACCTCTTTTCATAGCCTCTTCATAAGCATATGTAGCATCATCTACCCACAACGCAGTAACCTTAACACCGTCACCATGCTTATCGATATGTCTACCTACATCTGTTCCACTTTTTAATGGTGATGTCAATACCAGTCTAATTTTGTCTTGTTCAATTACGTAAGACTCATATACTCTACTGCCAGTTTCCAAACCCTTATAGGCTAAAGATTTAAAGCCGAATGCAGTTTTGTAATAATGTGCTGCTTGTTTTGAGTTACTTACATACAGTTCTAAATAATCTGTACCGTTAATCGGCATAAAATCTTGTGCCTCTTTGTGTTTGTTTTCTTTTACTGTTGAAGTTGACATTGTATATAGATTTAAATTTTTGTTTTATTAATTGTTGCTGATGCAACATGTACGTTAAAAAAATTATGCTGTCGTAGTTTGGGTTTTCATTAAAACCTCTAAAGCAACTAAAAGTGCTTTATTAGCCTCTCTAACACCAAATGAAATACGGACTTTACCAGGAGCTCCAAAATTACCTACTGGGCGCACCATGATTCCTCGTTGTTCTAAAAAAGCCGTGAATTCCATATCTGGAACAGGCGGGTCGATTAGTACAAAATTACCTTGTGTAGGCCAGTATTTTATTTGCAAAGTATCAAGTCCGTTCAAAACGAATTTTCTTTCTTCCTTTACCAATGCAACCGTTTTATTTACAAAATCAACATCTTCTAAAGCTGCAATAGCACCTTCTAATGCCAAAGAAGAGAGTAAGAAAGGCTTGCATATCTTTCGCATATAATTACTAATCTCTAATGGGGCATAGCAATAGCCTACACGTAAACCTGCCAAACCATACGTTTTTGAAAAACTATTAATGGCGATTACATTTTTACCTTCTATAACAAAAGGAAGACCCGATGTGTAATCCTCAGCTTCAGCAAAATGACGATATACCTCATCTAGCACTAATACTACATGCTCTGGCAAACGATTAATAAAATCACGCAAATCCTTTAAAGGGATATAGTTACCTGAAGGATTATTAGGTGACGCAAGAAAAATCAATTTGGTTTTAGTCGTAATTGCATCAAGAATACCTTCTAAATTATAATCATAATCTTCGGTCATGGGCACGTTAATAGCTGTTGCCCCCATCCATCTTGTAAAAGCAGTGTACGGAAGAAAACAAGGCTGACTAACAATCACCTCATCATTCTCACTTAAAAAAGCTTTAGATATCATATCAATAATTTCAGAACCACTATTTGCGGTTATAAAATTATCGGCATCCAACGCCCCATCAAAATCCCTTACTAAAGCTTCTCTTAATCTAATATCTGTATTATCAGGATAGAAGCTCAAGTCGTCTAATGTATTTGCTAATGCTTGCTTTACCTTGGGTGAATACCCTAGCGGGTTTTCATTTGAAGAAAGCTTATGTACTGTAACACCATCTGGCATTACAATCTTTTTTCCTCCACCCTTATAGGTGCTATCTTCTAAAATATACTTTTTAAATCCCAATTGCATATTACTATTAATTTACCTCATTGTCTGAAGTAAAATTACACTTTTTTTTTAATATTGTTGCATTAACAACAATATTAACGATAAACTCCTTTACTTTTGAAAGAACAACTAGAAGATTTATGGACAGGACAGAGGGATTCGGAGTATATATAGACCGTACTCTAAAAAAGGTACAAAGCACATTTTTACAGGTATTTGCAGAAAACAGTATTGATTTAACCATCGAGCAATGGGTGATTTTACAGCGCGTACATTTAGAAGGAAAAGATGCTTCACAAGCTGATATCGCTAAATCTAACTTTAGAAATCGAGCCACAACATCTAGGGTAATTAGCGGTTTGTGCAAAAAAGGCCTCTTACGTAAGTCTAGATTTAGAGATGATCAAAAACGTTTTAAATTGGTAATGACCGAAGAAGGTACTAATCTTATGAAAGAGGTAATGCCCTTTATAAAGGACTTAAGGAAGGCTAGTACACTGGGTATCACCGAAGAAGAATTCGAAATATTCTATAAAGTCTTAGATCAATTGTGGGAGAATTTCGACCAATATGAAGGTAGGTCGTAGCCGTATTTTAGCACATGCAAGAAATAATCAAATTTTTAGTTGATTTTGGTTTTACCAGTCTATAAATTTCACTAAGTTTGCACCCACATTTGAAAAAATAGTGACGGTGGCATAGCTCAGCTGGATAGAGCACCTGCCTTCTAAGCAGGCGGTCCTAGGTTCGAATCCTAGTGCCATCACATCCGAAACCTCTAGTATTTACTAGAGGTTTTTGTTTTTTATAGAATATATGTGATAATTAAATTACTCAAATGTGCTTAGTATGTGCTTAGTTTTTGATTTTAACAGTATTTTAATACATTTTGCTACAAACTGCATTGTTTTTGATTACAATGCGCAGGATTAGACGATAGGCTAGATAATTTTTCATTCAACCCTTAACCTTATTGAGCAACAACTAAACGGTTTAGCAATTCATTTTGATACAAGCTGTCTCATTTTTTTACACTCTCATACTTTTTTTTAGTTCCGTAAAAGGCGAATTACCGGAACTACTAAAAAGAACGACAAATGGAACTGGAAATCAATCTACTTTCATTTCATTCCGTTAGTTCTTTAAATCGGCCGTTTTAAGACACCAGCCAGTCTACATAGTTTACACATGAAATCACAGTGTAGCTCCAAAAATTCTGAACCTTGCCATATGCCAAGTAATTTAAAAAATATCCAGGCTAAAAAAAGAATACATCTTTATTTGAACCATCCTACACAAAATTCATCCAAAATTTTTTGCCAAAAATTGGAATTAAAAATTGTATTTCATCGATAAACCACTACTTTTTATCGATTCATATACATAATTATCTTCTTCACAACAAATAGAGTTTTGTCTTACAACAAAAATTTAGGTTTGCGGTTAATGTTTGTAAGAAAAAACGCAATTCCACTTCCAAAATCAAATTACTTAAATCATGACCGTAAGAAAAATACTCCAAGTGACCATTTTTTTAATAGGTGCGCATTCCTTTGCCCAGTTTGGTATAGGAACAACTTCACCAAACGCTTCGACGCAATTAGAAGTTGTGGCCAGTAACAAGGGGGTATTGATACCTCAAGTGGCATTAACATCCGACGTAGATACCAGTACCATTACCAATGGAAATGTTGAAAGTCTTTTGGTCTATAATATTAGTACGGTATCTGGTCTGACACCCGGGTATTATTATTGGGGTGATGCCAAATGGAATAAATTAGCGACCACTTTAGATACGGCATCACTTACCGTAGATGATAATCTGACATCGACCAGTACAACAAATGCCCTGTCTGCCAACCAAGGAAGTGTTCTAAAAACTTTAGTAGATGTTAATACGGCAAAAACGGGAATTACGGAGGATCAGGCTGATGATATTACTGCCAATAAGACCGGAATAGCAGCCAACCTTACGGCATTGGGCACCAAGGCAGATGCAGCAGATGTGCTGCAACTTGGCAACACAACAGTCTTCACTCCGGATGCCGATTATGAGCCTGCAACCAAAAAGTACGTGGACGATAATAGTGCGAGCGTAACGGTCACCGATAATCTGACCAGCACCAGTGCCACGGAG